>Ga0207652_10001104_pt1 | contig 24346 bp, 24 predicted proteins | sample KBSC63BmetaG_FD_184334 | JGI IMG/M metagenome (GOLD analysis project Ga0207652, IMG submission 184334) | Corn rhizosphere microbial communities from Kellogg Biological Station, Michigan, USA - KBS C6-3B metaG (SPAdes) (version 2) | ecosystem: Host-associated > Plants > Roots > Rhizosphere ... | reverse complement strand
CGCGATGATGTGGAAGTGATCGCCGCCATGCAGGGACGACTCGGAGTAGCACTGGCCCGTGAACATCGTCCCGCACTGATCCTTCTCGATCTGCACATGCCGGACATCAACGGGGACGAAGTCCTTCGCCAACTGCGTGAAGACCCCGCGACAGCAAGCACACCGATCGTCATCGTCAGCGCCGACGCGACGCCTGGCCAGATCGAACGGCTGCTCGCAGAGGGAGCGACCGGCTACCTCACCAAGCCGCTCGACTTGCAGGAACTGCTCGCAGCCTTCGCCTCCGCCATAGACACCGCACAGGCGGCACTGGCCTAGACGTATCCGGTGTTGGACGCAATGGAGCGGTTGCTCGCCACGTTGCGGGTGAACAACAGCACGGATGGATATCGAGAGCTGCGGCAGTTCGCGAAACGTTGGCCGAGCCGGCGATGGGCCGTGGTAGGCGCGCGCGGCGCCGGCCGGCAACTCGCTCAGCGAATGTTCGCTGATAGCGAGCGTGTCATCGACGTGCCAGCGAAGCTCTCCACGCGGGTTCGGGTACTCGACACCGGTCACAGGTACTAGGGGGCAAGGAACGGACGGCCGGTGTACTTCAGGCAGCGGCAGGTCGCGTCGTAGCCGAAGGGCGCGACGGCTGTCGCTCCATCTCGACGGCTCGGTCCGAACGACGTCCGTCCGTCGAGGATGCCGGGGGAGACGAAGCTCGTGCCTAGCGCCTCGATCGCTGTCATGAGAGCGCTGCCTTGTGCATTTCCACCGCTGTGTTGCATGGCGGCGTCGACGAGGAAGACTTCGCTGCATTCGGTAGTTGCCACGTAGAGGTTCTGCCATCCCGTGACGGCGACGCCGCCGGTCTTGATGAGGTCGATGCATCGGCGGTCCGCGGCTGGCAACGGCTGGTAAGGGTCGTCGATGTCCATTCCGGGAGACCAACCGGTGCCGTGCAGTTGCGGCCATTGCGCGGACGGGATGTTGGGGCGCATCACCTCGGTCTGCGCGGTGCTGCTGAGCATGTAGCCCGGACGCCAACCCTGAGATTCCGCATCGTTGGCGATGAGCAGCAACGTGACTTGCTCGTAGTCGCTGACCATAAGCAGCCGATCAACTCCATGGCTACGGAAACGCAGGACAGCCGATTGCACGGATGCTGACGCGGGGCCGGCTGAGGAGAAACCGGTCGTGCAGTCAAGCTGCTCGGTATCCACCAGGTTCAGTCCGAGCCGTGAGATCTCGGGCAGGACCGCTTGCTTATAGGCGCGTTGGAGATACGGGCAGTTCTCGAGCAGCACACCGATTTTGTTCTTCGGCGTCAGGTATCCGGTGGCGTGCAGCCCAGCCAGTACGGCGGGGTAGCGACGGGTGCTGGTCATCCAGTCGGGGGCGGCGAACAGCCCGGCGGCGTTGTCACCGACAGTGTCGGACGTCCCGAAGCCGATGTCGGCCACGCCACGTTTCGCTAGGCAGCCGGCCATCCCAAAGCGGGTTCCGAATGCGAGGTCGAGAACCACCGGTACTGGATTGTCCTGGGTGAAGTGTGTGCAGGCGGCGTTCGCTTGCGTGCTGTAGTCCGAAGATGTGGAATCGACCGCGTAGAAGTTGATCGTCAGGTGGCGACCCGCGAGCCCACCGCTGCGATTGAGAGCGGTTACGAGTGCGGTCATCATTGTTTTCGGGTTGCTGGACGCGCTCGTGGCCACCCCTAGCGCGGCGTTCGCGGCGCCGTTGTCGGGGTAGAGGAAACCGACCGTTAGCGGTCCTCGCACTGCGCCGCTCGAGTTGGCTCCCCCTGTTTGTCTCGACAAAGGCGCGGAAGTCGCCGGTCCTGTTACGGCGCCGCCTTGGCTGCCGTTGGTGCTGGGTAAGGACTGCGGCCTGGAGCCCGCGCGGACCAACGAGGTGGCGGCGCTGGCGGGACCGTTCTGTGTTGGTCCGCTGAGCCCGTTGCCGGACTGTGCCATCGATCCGTCTGATCCCGGCGCCCCCGCAACCGTCGCGACGGTGCTGCCGCACCCGGTGAGTACGGCGACACTGGCGACCGCGGCGATAGTCAGTCGGACGGACATCAGCGGCCCGCCGCAGTGTCGACGATGGTGAGGATGGCGTCCCGCACTGCAGCGGGTTGCTCCTGCGGAATCAGGTGCCCGGCAGCCTCGACGACGATCGTCCGGCCATCCGGCGCGGCCGACATGAGATCCGTCGCGGTGCGGTTGAACAGCGGACGCGCCGTCTTCATCCCGCGGTCGACGCGCCCGCCCTGAACACAGACCGTGGGGACGTCCGGAGTTCCGGCCGCTTGCAGACGCCGTAAGACCGGCAGCGCGGCAACGATGTGCCGCGCTTCACGCCGACCTGCTCGCATCGCCTGCGAGCACACGTAGTCGCGCAGCATGATGTCCACGTCGGCGGCAGTGATCTCAGGCGACATGCCGTGTGACAACGTGATCCTGCGGATCAGGCTCCCGCCGCCGACGCGCGCGAGCATCGACATCACAGCGAACGAGGTTGCGATGACGCGGGCGTTGCGTGCCGGCATGACTTCGGCGAGAGTCGCATCAACGAACACAAGGCCGGCGACGCGGTCGGGGTGCCGCTCGGCGAACAACCGAATGATTGGGCCGCCCCAGCTGTGACCTACGAGGACGACGGGCCGGGTTTCGCCGAGGCCATCCAGTAGGGCTTCGAGGTCGTCGGCAAGTCGTTCGAGCGTCCGCTCCTGTGGGTCCGGGTCGCTGCCGCCGTATCCGGCTCGATCGTAGGACAAGGTGCGAGTGCGTGCGCTGATATCGCGTTGGGTGTGAACCCAGGATGCAGCCGGGGCGCTCATTCCCGCTTCGAAAACGACGAGTGGGAGGTTGTCGCGCTCGCCGGTGGTGATCGCGCGCAGCCGCCGGCCGTCGGGCAGCGTGACGATCCGCTCGGTCAGACCGTGACCCGGATCCAGATGCGGCACTAGCTGAGTGGTGGTGGATTCCACGGATGGCAACAGGCTCGCCTCTCACTGATTCCAGCAGGGTGGATGGACCTGACTCCACAGACCTGCGCGTTCAAGCTCAGCGCAGATGGCGAGCAGGTCGGCGTCGCCGCGCTCGCGTCCCACGAGCTGCACGCCGTACGGCAGGCCGTCGCCGTCGAGGTGAGACGGCAACGAGACGGCCGGCTGCCCGGTGAAGTTGGCCCACGGCGTGTAGCAGGACCAGGCCAGCATCGAGTCGGCGACACCGTCGACGCCGTCGACGAGGAAGTGTCCGATCGGAACGGGCGGACCACTTGTCGTCGGCGTGACCGCGAGGTCGAATCCTTCAAGCGCTAGCCGGTGGGCGCTCGCATACCGGGCGAGAACTCCTTGGGCCAGCAAAAGGTCATAGGCGGACAGCGTCTCGCCCGTGTCGACGAGATGGCGCGTGTAGGGCAACAGCAGGTCCCGCCGTTCGGCGGGCACCAGGGGAGAGACCGACGCATGGACTGAGGCGGCAAACCAGGCGCGTAGTGCGTCACGCACCGCGCGGTCGTAGGCCGCGGGGATCGTCAACTCGTGCACATGGTGTCCCATTTCCTCGAGCAGCGTTGCGGTGCGCTGCGCGGCATCGACGGCCTGCGGGTGCGGATGGGATTCGTCGAGTCCGGTCGAGGTCCACATCGCGACGTCGAGTGGTCGAGACGGCGGGCGGTTGATGACATCGACGAACCTCGCGTTTGGACGCCAGCCGTACAGGTCGCCGCTCCAGGGTCGCGCCATCACGTCCAGGAGCAACGCGGCGTCCTCGACGGTTCTGGCGATCGGGCCTTCGATCGTCGTCGTTGACAGCGCGGTCGGCGGTACGGACAGACTCACCAAGCCGCGGCTCGGCTTGACACCGACGAGGTGGCAGGTCGCGGCAGGTGTGCGCGTCGATCCGGCGCCGTCACTGGCGTGCGCGACCGGGAGAAGTCCCGCAGCGACAGCCGCAGCGGCACCACCGCTGGACCCACTGGCGTAACGCGTCGGGTCATAGGGAGTGACGGCGGGCTGTGACGTCACCTCGTTGTGTGTGTAACAGGTCGGGCCGAACTCTGGCGCGTTGGTCTTCCCGACAAGGACAGCGCCTGCTTGGCGGAGCAGCGCGGCGGTCCAACCATCCTGCGTCGGTACGTGGTCCGCGAGTGCGGCGCACCCGAATGTCGTGCGCACGCCGGCGGTTAGATGCAAGTCCTTGATGCCCAGAGGCAGACCCAGCAACGGCAGTCGTTCGCCCTGTGCGCGGCGCTGGTCAGCGCGATCAGCTTCATCGAGCGCGCGCTCGGGAGTAACGGTAATGAACGCACCGAACTCAGCATCGAGCCGGTCGATTCGATCCAGATAATGCGTGGTCAGATCCCGCGAGCTGACCTCGCCGTCGTGCAGTGCACGAACCTGGTCCGTCGCCGACATCTCGTGCAGATCGCTCACGGAGTCACCGCGGCGGTCGTCAGAGCCCGGTAGGCCACTAGCGCGATCGCGTCCAGATACTCCGGCGTGAGCGGCTGCCGACCGATCATCCGTCGGTGCATCAGCGGGCCTTCGATGGCGTCAGCGACGAGTGAAATGTTGGGATTCTCCGCAATCTCGCCGCGCGACACCGCCCGGACGATGGCGTTGTGCAGCGGTGTGCCTCGACGCTCTGCCATCGCTCGGAAAGCGAGCTCCGCATCAGGGTCGCGTTGCAGATCGGCAGTCAGGCCGACAAGGCCGTCGATCCACGAAGATGACCAGGATGCAGCAAAATCCGCGAGGATCGCCCGCAGGTCCGAACCGAGTTCCCCCGTATCGACCTCCGAGATCGGCGGTAGATGCGAGTCGAGCACGTCGACCACAAGGCGCGCCTTCGTCCGCCAGCGGCGATAGACGTCAGTGCGGTGAGCCACGGCGCGTGAGGCAACCGTCGTCAGCGTCAGTGCGGCGTAGCCCTCGCTTTGCAGCAGCGACCACCCGGCGGCCAGCAAGCGTTTGTCGAGATCGATGTCACGTGGCCGTCCAAGCATCCGCTACCCTCCGCTACAAGTTGTAGCGTAAGTTACTCGGCGACGGTGTGGCTTGTCCAGTTGACGCCGGCCGCACGTCGGTCGACCACATAGCGCGTCGGCAGGCGACGCTCGAGATGCGCCAGTGCCGCGAACTCGGCGTTCTCGCGCACGTCGACATCCACCACCCGGTCTGCCGTCGATCCGCAAGGTGAAGACACGGATTGGTCCCGCGCACATGAAGGTTCATCGATAGTTGTCTTGAGCCCGTGCACGCGCGCGACCACGCGGCGGACGGACGCGAAGTGGTCACGGACGTGCCGGGTCAGATGTGCAGACATCGGCGAAGTCCCTAAAACAAAACCCTCGCTGCACAATGCAACGAGGTTTCGCGTTCGCGACCTACTAGCAGACGCGCTTTCCGATAATGCCGTGCCGAGTGGTCGCGAAAGCAGTCTGCAACTCTGATCGTCGGTTGACCGTTGCCGCCGCGACGTCTGGCAGCTGGCGTCGGTCGCTGGCGACGAGCTGACCGAGTCGCGCGACCGGACACGACGCGAATCTCAGGTGGAAAAGTGCGCCCGCGCGGAGCAACCCACAACCGTTGTCGCAGCGAAAATCATCGCGCGGGGATGCAGCGCGGGGACGAGGGTAGCGGGCGGCGCGGGTGAGTTTGAGCACGATCGCGAGGGTTGGCGTGCCTTAGCTCACAGAGGTGGTCCCGGTGCGAACTCGGGCCGCAGCGGGGTTCCGTCCTGGTTCGAATCGATAACGGTTGGTGCTTCGTTGTCCGCGCTCTTATCGCTGCCTAATCCGTTTTGGGGCTGTCACTCGCCGCGCCGTGGTGCAACAGTCACGTTATCGGCGCATCTTCGGGAGTAGCGATGACGAAGAGCCGGAACCCAGCCGTCGAGACGGAGTTAACCGTTGCGGACGTCATGTTCGAGGCGGTCACTGTGGTTGAACGACCCGCGCATTTGGCTGCGGCCGCGTACCTCATGCAGAACTTGCACACCCCAGCGCTAATAGTCATCGACAATGACTCTCGCAAGCCGGTGGCCCTCATCACAGGACGCGACATCGTGCGCGCAGTGGCTCATGGGATCAACGCAGCTGACGAAACAGTCGCTGCCTGGGAGACGCCAGATCCGCTGTCCGTTCGGCCTCAGACCACGGTGACGGAAGCTGTCGACCTGATGCTCGATAGCGGCTACCCGCAACTGCCCGTCGTCGACGATGCTCACACCCTCGTCGGCATGATCGATCTCTACCACTATGCCCGCGCTGTGCGCGATGCGCAGCGACACCGGAATCGGTAACGCGCACGGGGAGTCGGACCCGTCCCGATCATCATTTCGATAGGTCAAATCGACGTTACCCACTGAAGGGAGTTCGTCATGGCGTCAATGTCCGAGCGGGAGAACCGCGAGATCGAGGCGGCCAACGCCTCTGGCAACACTCCTGTCGTCTTCATCCATGGCCTCTGGCTCCTGCCGAGCAGTTGGGCCAACTGGGCGGACTACTTCAAGCAGTCCGGCTATGCGCCGCTGACGCCCGATTGGCCGGATGATCCGGAGACGGTTGAAGAAGCACGGGCCAACCCGGATGTCCTCGCTAAGAAGACGTTGGGGCAGATCGCCGATCACACCACCGAGATCATCAGTGCCCTGGAGAAGAAGCCAGTGGTAATGGGCCACTCGACCGGGGGCTTGCTGGCCCAGATGCTCGCGGGCCGTGGCCTCGCCTCCGTCACGGTGGCCATCGACCCGGGGGTCTTTCGGGGCGTTCTACCTCTGCCAGCATCCGTGCTCAAGGGGATTGGCCCGTTCCTGGTCAACCCTCTAACGCGCGGCCGCGCGATCACCCTCACGTTCGATCAGTTCAAGTATGGCTGGGTGAACGCGATCGACGACGAAAAGGAGCGCAAGGAACTCTACGAAACATTCCACGTCGCCGGCTCCGGGATCGCTCTTGTGCAGATGGGCAATGCGAACCTCAACCCGTGGACGCAGGCGAAGGTGAACACCAAGTACCACGACCGCGGTCCCCTATTGATCATCGACGGTGAGAAGGACCACACCGTGCCGTGGGCGATCGCGAACGCCGCCTACAAGCGACAGAGGCGCAACCCCGCCGTAACAGAGATCGTGAAGATGCCCAACCGGGGCCACTCGCTCACGATCGACCACGGCTGGCGCGAGGTCGCAGAGACAGCGCTCGAATTTGTGAAGCGGCCACAACCCGACGTCGTCGACGTCCGTGCAGACAGCGCGCGACGCGTCGGCGAAATCGGGGCTCGTCAGCGGCCTATCCACCACTGACACAGACCGCGCGTCGAAGGTGACCACGGTCCCATGGCATGCGATGGGCCTCGATCGCTGTCCTCATGGCGGGCGCGGCTGCGTGCACATCCAGTGCGAGTCGCGCTGGCCCAGGTCAGACGCTGTTTTTGCCGGCGACGATTCTCGTTCAAGATCGTTTGTATCGCGGTTGTATCGCGGCCCTGAACATGTCCAGGCGCTGTCGGTCCTTCATCGATGCCGTCGGATCGCGCACTTTCACGCGCGTTGCTCTCGATCGCGAGGCGGCATGGCGACTGTTCACCGGTGAGGTGCGGGAGGTCTTCGCACGAGTTTTTGTCGGTGGTGCTGCGTACCGTCCCGGGTGAGTTATCCACGGGGGTAAACAGCCATGCACGACGACCTGATCTGGGCGGTGACAGATTCGCGCCAGCCCGTGTAAGTGGCGTGACGACTGCATGGCGTCAGCCCTGCCGGTCTCACGGACATGCCGATGTGCGGATGCTTGTGGTGGGCGCTATGCAGTTGCTTGTGGCCCGCTCCGGCGCCATGTCTCGCTCGCTTTGATGGCCGCTGCGGTGCGATCGGGCACTCCTAGTTTGCTGAGAATCGCGGACACGTGGTTGCGGACTGTCTTCTCGGACATGCCGAGCTGGCGGGCGATCTCGGAATTACGGGCACCCTCGGCGAGCAGGGTGAGCACCTGTCGCTCGCGCGCGGTGAGCTCGGGAAACGGCTCCGTGGGCTGTGCCGTCTGCCCGCCATCGCGAAAGATGGTCGCGATGCGCTGCGCGACCGGCGCGCCATAGACGGCCTGCCCGTCAGCGACCGCGAGGATGGACCGCACCAGCTCTGCCTTGTCCGCGCCTTTGAGCACGTAGCCGCGAGCGCCGGCACGCATCGCCGCCAGGATCGAGTCCTCGTCGGCATGCATCGTGAGGACGAGTACGCCGAGGTCGGGGCGCGAAGCAGCGAGGCGGCGACACGCTGCAGCACCGTCCATGCCGGGCATCGCCAGGTCGGTCAGCACCACGTCCGGCTGCTCGCGTTCGACGAGCGCGAGCAGCTCCCCGCCGTCGGCTGCTTCACCGACCAATTCAATCTCGGGCGCCGAGGCAAGCACGGCAGCGACGCCGTAGCGGAACATCGGGTGGTCGTCGGCGATCACCACGCGCACTGCCGCTGTGCCGGTCATGAAGCCATCACGGCATCGACAAGGGGGATGCGGACTTCCACGGTCGTGCCGTCGCCAGGTCCTCCGGTGATGGCGAGCTCGCCGCCGAGATCTGTCGCGCGCAAGCGCATCGACGTAAGCCCGACCCCCGCTTCGCGTGGCTGAGGCGGCATGCCAGTGCCGTTGTCCGTTACGGCGACTACGAGCGTTTCGCCGCCGGTGATCCGCACCGTGCATCGTGACGCACTGGCGTGGCGGATGACGTTGGTGATCGCTTCGTCGGTGATGCGGAACGCCGCCTGTTCGACTTCCGGTGACATGGCAGGCAGCTCATCGGGCGCCTCGACCGTTACTAGCAGGTCGGACGAGCGTGCGGTGACCGCGTCCGCCCGATTGCGCAACGCCGTCACCAGGCCGTCACGATCAAGAGCACCAGGGCGTAGCGCCTCGATGATGCGCCGAATCTCCTCGACGGCGGCCCGCACCTCGCCATGCACGCGAGACGTCATTGCGATCGCGAGCTGCGGATCGGCCGGCAGCGCGGCCTCGATCGCCTCGAGGCCCAATGCGGCTCCCGACAGCGACGGCCCCAGCCCGTCGTGCAGGTCTCGGCGGATCCGCGCCCGCTCCAACTCGGTAGCAGTAAGTGCCCTCTCGGACGCCGCTGTCAGCCGCCGGCTCAGTCCGGCAGCATGGACGATGGCGGCCAGCGGCACCGTAAGCGCCTCCACAACGCGGACGTCCGCGGGGTCCAACGCAGCCTCGCCCGCAGCGGGCGTGATCTGCACGTCGGCGAGGTGGTCGCCCGCTGCCCGCAACGGATACGCGATGCTCCGCTCGTTGCCTGGCCCTCCCGTCATGGCGAGGATCTCCCCGTCACACGCGACGACGGCGACGCGGCTGGCGCGAACCGCGCCGGCGAGCGCCTGCACCACTGCCGGTAGCGGGTCGCTCGAGGCTACGGATATGGATGACCCGACCTGGCGGACGGCGACGAGCGGGTCGCGGCGGGCGCCGTACACCACGCGGTCGACCATGCCCCGAAGCCGATCGCGCAGTGGGACCAGCAACACCGCGACCAGCGCGGCAGCGACCACAGTGCGCGTGCTCGCGGAAGGTGTGACGGCCGAGATGACTGCGGTGGTCGCCGCGTAGACCGCCACGACCAGTCCGGTGAGGACGGCGTAGACCAGCGTGCGGCGGACGACGACGTCGATGCCGAGCTGCCGGAACCGCAGCACGCCGGCCGCGACCGCCAGCGGCACGAGCACAAGCCCGACCGCGCGCGGCACGCTGCCAACGACACCGAGCGGGATGAGTAGCGCGGCGCTAGTGAGAAGGAGCAGCAGCTGCTGGCGCTCGGGGGCGCGCGCCCGGGCGGTGCGCCGGACAGCGGCGACGACGCTGATGACGATGCAGGCGAGGAGCACCAGCGTGACCGGCACGCCGACGCCGGTGCCGACCCAATCGGGCAGCTCGATCACATCGTGGGCGCCGCGGTAGTCGCCGGTCGCGTTCGACCGGCTGGTTCCCACGGCGACGACGGCCAGAACGCTCGCAACGATCGCGACCACATTGACCCGTCGGGTCCACCGGCCGGCGGGTCGGCCGGAGGGGTACACGTTGAGCAGCAGCACGGCAGGCACGACGAAGGCCGGGATCCACAGGCTTGTGTCGAGCGAGAGCGCGAGCCGCCCCAACGGAAGATGCCCCTCCGGCAGCGCTTGCGCCCGCACTCCGTACGCCTCGGTGAAGTTCTGCACCGCGCCAAGGCCGCCGAACGCCAGCAGCAGCCAGCCGATTACGTTTTGGGGCCGCGCGGTCGTGACCACCAGCGCGATGGCGATGATGCACGCGTCGACGATGAGGTCGCCGACGGGCACGTAGCTGCCGCTGACACCGGGCAGCCGCGCCAGGCCGTGCCCGACGAAGGGCGTCGCGGCAATTGCCGTCACCAAGAGGCCGGCTACTGACACCGCGGCGACGCGCAGGCCGGGCCGACGGTCGGCTCGCTCCTGCTCGGAATCGGTGTGCGGGGCCTTCACGACACCAAGTGTCTGGTTTGGTCTGGCAGTTGTCAGGGGTTCGCAGTCCTGACCCGGCCGGGATTTTCTCCCGGGTCGGCCGGGTCGCGAGGCTCATGCACTGGACCTGCGCCGGCGGCAGAGTCGAGCCGTCCGATCAACACAGATTCTGCTTGGAGGACCTACATGACCGACTCCGTGCTCACCACCCCGCGCCCTGCTGCCACGCACGCGTCCGAGACCCGCAGGGCAGCCACCATCGCCGTCGCGGTAAGTGCTGCCAGCCTCATCGTGCTGCTCATCCGAAACACGAACGACGGACCCGCATGGCGGGTCAGCCTGATCGTCGCAGTCGCCATCGCGGGAGTGACCGCGATCGTCTTCGGCGTCGTCGTACGCCGGATCCTCGCCAAGCAGTCACCAAAATCCTCAACTCGCGCCGCACTCGTGCTCGCCGTGCTGGCGCTGCTGTCCAGCGTCGCGTTTTGGCTCGCCGTCCCGCCGATCTTCGGCGTTGCCGCCGCCACGCTCGCCATCGACGCTCGTGACCGCCGGCCGTTCCGCCGCGACTGGCTGGCCACGCTCGCCGGTGTGCTTGGCGTCCTCGGAGTCGGTGCGGGGCTCGTTCTCAGCTGCATCGGCTGAACGCTCACCTTGCGAGTCGGCTGCCGTGTCTCGCGGCAGCCGGCCGCTAATCATTTGCTTCAGCCGTTAGTTGCGTCAGTTGGTAGTGCCACGTCGATGCGGGTGCCTTCGCCTTGCGGACTGTGCAGTGAGAAGCGACCGCCGAGTGCCTCGATGCGGTCTTTCAGGCCGAGCAGCCCCGAACCTCCTGTCAGAGTGGCGCCGCCGCGGCCGTCGTCACGCACTTGCACGGTTAGCACTCGATTCGCTGTCCGCGCGTCAACGTCGACGATCGATGCGTGTGCGTGCTTCGCGGCGTTGGTGAGCGACTCCGCGACGACGTAGTAGGCGGCAACCTCGATGTGTTCGGGCAGCCTGCTGTCGACGTGGACGTCCAGCCGTACGGGTATTGGCGAACGGCGCGACAGTGCCTTGAGTGCCGGTCGCAATCCACCTTCGGCGAGCACTGCTGGATGGATGCCGCGGGCGATCTCGCGCAGATCATCAATCGCGCTGGTCAGTTCGTCGGCGACGACGTTCAGTCGTTCCCTGAGATCGCCGGCGTCGGGTGGGGCGGCAGCTTGCGCCGCCCGCAACTGCAACGCGCATGAGACCAGGCGTTGCTGGGCACCGTCGTGGAGGTTCCGTTCGATGTGGCGGCGAGTGGCATCGGCGGTCGCGACGACTCGGGCGCGGGACACTGCCAGTTGCGTCTGCGCCTCCGCGTTCGCGACGGCGGTCGCGATCAGCTCGGTGAAGCCGGTCACGCGTGTCTCGGTGTCTGGGGGGAGCGATGTGTTGCGCGCTACAGCGATCATGGCTCCCCATAGCCGCCCTTCAAGGCTGATGGGGGCGCCAACTGCGGATCGGACATCGCCGGCATCGAGGCCGCTCGCGTCTTGTAATCCGTCGGTGCCCTGTCGATCGAGGCGCGCAGAGTGTCCGCCCTCGCGAACCAGCGCGGCTGCGCTGGCCGGATGCGGCGAGATCTCGTCGCCCACCGAGACGGACGCCGGCTGGGTGGGTGCGGTCCACAGTCCGACGACAGTCATCTCAGCAGTGTCGTCGTACCTGCACATGGCGGTCATGTCACAGCGGAGCAGCCGGCCTGCTTCCGCGGTGACGCGTGCGAATACCTCCTCGGCCGGCCCGCCGCGCGCGACTTCCGTTGCCACACTTCGAAGCGCGCTCTGCTCTCTTGCGAGCGCAGCGGCATCCTCGGCTCGCTGACGGACTCTGCTAGCGAGCGCACTTACCACGTACGCAATCGCGCCAGATGTGCTGACGATGACGGCATCGTCTGTGTCCTCGATCGGTAACGCGAACGTCGGATCGAAGAAGAAGTAGTCGAAGACAACCGCCGACCCGATAGCGCCGGCCAGGGCGGCACGGAAACCCCAAGTCAGCGCGAGCGGAAGAATCGCCAGGGCGTAGAGACCGCCGAAGCTCGACGCCGGCGCAAAATGCTGTAACCCAGCTATCGCCGCCGTCGCCGCTGCGATGCAGGCGATGCCGATGAGCACGCCTTGCACCGCGCTGCTTCCCCTGGTGGCGAGAACCATCGCGACCCTCAGCGCTCCTTCCGACGCCGGCGCAGCCGCCGTGCCAGCGATGCTGACAGCCTGGCGCGGAGCGGGCAACCCATGTGGTCCCGGCCTCGCCGGTTGCTACCCGCCGGCAGCCGGCGGCGGGCGGTCGATGGTGCGACGCAGCGTCTCCGCGCACAACTCTGTCTTGGGTAGGAAGCCCACCGCCAAGGATTCGCTGAGTAGGTCTTCGATATCGGCCCGCTCGTGAGTCGAGGTCATCACGACACGGCAGCCGACTGCACGAAGCTGCTGCGCCAGCTCGACGCTGCTGTCGCTGCCGAGCATCACGTCGACGACGGCGACATCAACGGGGGCTTCCGTAACCCGCATGAGAGCCTCAGCCGCGGTCGTGCATGCTGCGACGACCGCGATCCCTTCCATCTCCAGCAGAGATCGTGCGGCTGTGAGGAAGGTACGGCTGTCGTCGACGATCAGACAGCGCATCGACACTGGCTCAGAATGACGTCAAGCGCTACCGCTGGCGCACCTGCTAGCCGGAAAAGGCGGCAGCTTTCCTCGAATTCCCGTTAGCCGGTAACCCCGTTGGCTGCTCGCTGGGACGACAAGGTACCCGCGTGAACCCCACACTCATTAGGTAGCGCCCCCGGTGCGCTACCCCCGTGGCGTGCCGGGGGCGCCTCGGCATCCACCGGCGGAATCCCGTGCGCGGACGTTAACGTAATTGGTGATGGTGGCTTCGAGTTCGGCCGCGTGACTACCGCTGTGGTCCTCCTTAGCAGCGGCGAGTGGTCGTGAGCCGCCCGAGCGTGATCATCGCCGACGATGACGTGCTCTTGCGCGAGGGGATCGCCAGCTTGCTCGAGCGCTTCGACTTCGAGCCGGTCGGTCAGTTCGGCAATCCGGTCGAGCTATTGCACGCCGTCAGAGAGCAGCCGCCAGACCTCGTAGTCGTTGACATCCGGATGCCACCCACGCACACGACGGAGGGGCTCGAGGCCGCCCGCGTGATCAGGGATGAATTCCCCGCAACAGGTGTGCTCGTCCTGTCCGCACATGCTGAGGTGGATCAGGCGATGGACCTCCTGCAAAGCGGTGAGCGCACCGGGTACCTCCTCAAGAGTCGAATCACCGATGTTGAGGACTTCGTGGAAACGCTGCGGCGGGTCGTCCGTGGCGGATGTGTCGTGGACCCGGCGCTTGTGCAGGAGCTGGTAGCCACTCGTCGTGTCCATGACCCGCTGGCGGTGCTCAGCGAGCGCGAGCGCGAGGTGTTGGCGCTGATGGCGGAGGGACGGTCGAACGCGGGCATCGCGCACCAGTTGTGGGTGACCGAAGGCACGGTCGAAAAGCACGTACGCAGGGTGTTGTCGAAATTGGAGCTGCCAGAGACTCCCGACGATCATCGACGGGTTTTGGCGGTGCTGACATTCTTGGACGCCCAATAGTCGCCTGATTCCAGGTGGCAGGTACGCCGACCTGCCACTGGCATGGCTAGCGCTTTGGCGGTGGCCGGGTCGACGCGCAGCGTTGCGGCCGGTGTGATTGGCCCAGCGGAACCTGCTCCCCCGGCGGGCCGCTGGAGTCGCCGCCTGGGGCCCGGCCCTTGCCCCGGCGGCAGACGCCGGCAAGCAGTGCTGAACGAGCCCCAACGGGTTCCACCCCCATGCACCCTTCACGGGCAAGCCGGCCGGAGGTCACCGTGTGCGACTCCAACAGCTTCCAGGCACTCGAGCTAGGTGTGAGGGATATGAGCAGTCGACTCACGCAGACGTTGGAGCAGGCACACGCGGCGCTTGACGCCGCCGTGGACGGCTTGGCAGAAAGCGACGGTGTACTCGACGACGTCCTGAGCGCCCGGCTTCTCGTGGCTGCGGCCGTGGTCCTCGTGACCGACCTTTACGACTGGCCGACCGTGTCGCGCGCAGCTAGGCCATGTGTGCCATTGAGGACATCCGAGGCGCTGCCTGCGAGGCGACCCTTGCACCTGTCGTGATCCGGCGCATTCCTTCGAAGCACCACTGCTTTTGACCTGCATTGACGTCCGCGTTGTCGCTGTCGCTACCCTACGGAATGCAGTGGGATCTGCTAGCGCGCGGGAACTTGGCGTTCTACGTCGTTTCGCTCGTGCTCGTAGCAGTTGGAGCTGCTTCTGTCGTTGATGCCTTTCCGGTGGACCCAGACAGTCCGTCCCTGGCCCTCGCCGAAGGACCGGCCTGGTTGATCCCAACAGGGATCACGGCGGCTCTTGCAGGCGCCGCCTTGCGAGTGCCACACATGCCGGTGGTTATCGCCGAGCTAGTTCGTCCGCGACCGGTCGGCAGCGCGCGGCTGAGACGCGACCGTCGCGCGCGACGATGCCGTTGCGGTCGCCGTACGCCTCGGAGTCGACATACGAGGCCCCTAACCAAGGGGCGGCGAGACGGTCACGTGCGTCGTGCGAAGCGGCTGAGTCACTTCGCACGTAATGGAGCGCCGCCGGGTCCTTCCGACCGCGCCAAATCAGGGAGGGACTTTGCCCGATTCTGAACAGATGCCAGATCTACGGCGCTTGCTCTGTGACGCGAGCGAAGCCCGGCATCGCTTGCGTCGCCTGACGGCTGCGGTTGCCATTGCCGAAGAAGCGATCGCTGACATCCTCGACGGAGGATTGCATAGCCATGTCAATCCAACGGAGACCCCGCTTGATGCAGTTACGGTGAGTCGCTCACGGAAACTGGCGGTGGAGTGCCGTCAGCTCCTGATGGCGCTCGATGATCTCGATGGCTCGGGTGACGGGCGTAGAGCGGCAGGGGCCTGCTAGCGAGCCTCATCACGGTTAACGCGCACGCCGTCCGGCTTGGGGCGCGGGTCGACTCAGTAGACGGGCCGCGCCGTGGCGGCCAGGACCGTTTCCTGAAGTCGAGCACGAATGTTCCGACGCCACGCTCACCCCAGCCGATCCACGACGCGAACGGACCCGATAGCCGCTGAAGTCATTAGTGGCGCGGAGTGAAGAACCCCGTTGCGTTGACGCTGATGACCAGGGTCTCGTCGGAGGGAAGGCCGACCCAGTCCGCTGTCCGCGAACGCCGCCGGGACGTTTCGAGCGCGGCGCGTCCGCAGGTCCAGAGCCGCTAGGGTTATAAGCCGAGACGCCTGACGACGTCGTTAGGACGAGGACTTGAGTGACAAGATTCGGTCGATGCTCGATCGCGCCCACGCGTCCTTAACCGCTGCGATTGATGGAGCTCGCGAAGACCGGGAAGCGGCACTGGATGACATGGTCGCGGCTCGGCTTCTGATTGCAACCGTCATCGCGGAACTCACTTATGTCGGGATCGGCGGGCTGGGGTAGGCCCCCGTCGCGGCCGGTTATCGTCGCCGGGGCACTGACCGGTGCCGCCGGCGTGTTCCTGCTCTCGCAGATCCCGGTGCATGGCACTACGTCACCAACATCTTGCCCGGCTTGGTTGTCATGGCTCTAGGTCTCGGCGCGATATTCGTTGGTGTACAGGCCGCATCAACGCAGGTGTACCGCACGCATTCCGCGCTGACGTCGGGCTCCGCTTCCCGAGCCCACCGAGGCAGTCGACGTCGTCGCCCGGCTGACCGTCGGAGGCACCTCGTCCGATCGGAGCCGCTTGAGAAGTGCGTCGCGGTGTGGGCTTGAATGTGTTCGAGCACCTGCGCTTGTGCGGAGTAAGTATGAGCAAGGAGAAGCACCGCGCCAGGCTGGTCGGGGGCATGCTGGCCGCGACCTGGATCGCTACGACGCTGGTCGCGGATCTGCTTCTGAATCCAACGATCGTGGTCATCGTGCTGTTCGCGGTGGGCCCGTTGATCGCGTCGGCGGTGGTCCCACCCTCGGCTACAGCGGGCATCGCCGCGGGCTCTGTCTCGCTTACCGTCGTCTCGGCGAGTTGGAACGATGCCTGGGGCAGCGTCGAGCAGTGGGTACGTGTCGTTGACGTCGCGATCATCGGCGCGATCGCGGTCGGGGTTTCCGTTGTTCGGGAGCGTCGGGAGCGAGCGTACGAGCAGGCTGTGGCGGCTGAGCAGGAGGCCGGGGCCCAGTTCGGTGCCGCATTCGAGCACGCCCCCGTAGGGATGCTGCTCGTCGACCACGACGGGAGGATCATCCGGACAAACGCCGCGTTCACCGCGTTCGCTGGCTACCGGGCGGAGAGCCTTGTTGGCATGCCCATGACGGCGCTCGGTGATCCGCGCGACCTTCCCCGGATCCGGGCAGACCTTAATCAACTAATCGCGGAGGGTGCGGACGCCTACGGCCGAGAACGTCGGTTGGTGACTGCGGACGGTCAGATCCGCTGGGTGTCTATCAGCGTCGCCCACGTCGACGGCCATAACGGGGCATGTGTGGTTGCGCATGTCGAGGACATCCACGACCGCAGGGCGTATGAACAGCGGCTGCGACACCTCGCCGACCACGACGCGCTGACAGGACTGTTCAACCGGCGTCGCTTCCACGAGGAGCTGGTACGGCAGGTCGCGACCCACCGCCGCTACGGCCGGACCAGCATGTTGCTGCTGATCGACCTTGACGGGTTCAAACTCATCAACGACACCCTCGGGCATGCCACCGGCGACAAACTGCTGCAGGTGATCGGCATCGCGTTGCGCGACCGGTTGCGGGACAGCGACGTGATCGGGCGCCTCGGCGGAGACGAGTTCGGAGTGCTGCTCCCGGACGCGACCGAACGGGACGCAGCGGCGGTTGCCGATTCTTTACTCGACGCGGTTCGATCCGCCGAGGTCACCCATCAAGGTCAGCGGGTCCGCAGCACAGCAAGCGTCGGTATCGCCCAATTGGGAACAGCCGACGCCGACCAGGCGCTCGCGAACGCGGACCTGGCGCTCTACGCAGGCAAGGACTCCGGCCGCAACACGCTGGTGGTCTATGACCCGCGCGGTCCCCACACCAGGGCAGCGCGGGCCCAGCTGCGCTGGCTGGAACTCATCCGGCATGCGCTCGACCAGGATTTGTTCGTCCTGCATGCCCAACCAATCCTCGACATTCGCACGGGTGCGATCAGCGGAGCCGAACTGCTCATGCGGATGCGTGACGGGGACCAGCTCATCGCTCCGGATCAGTTCCTGCCGGTAGGCGAACGGCACGGGCTCGCCATCGCCATCGACCGGAACGTCATTCGACACGGCATCACGTTGGCGGCGGCTCAACGCCGCCCGGCCGATTTCCGCTGGGAGATCAACCTCGGGGCAGACAGCCTCGGCGACCCGGACATCCCGGATCTGATCGCGTCGACATTGGCCGAGACCGGGTTGGCGCCGCAGTCGCTGGTCTTCGAGATCACTGAGAGAGCAGCGGTCGCGAACATGGAGCAGGCGCAGGCATTCGCCGAGCGCATCACGGACAGCGGATGCAAGTTCGCTCTCGACGACTTCGGCGCTGGCTACGGCTCGTTCTACTGGCTGAAGCATCTGCCCGCCGCATACCTGAAGATCGATGGTGAGTTCATACACCAATTGACCACGAGCGACGTGGACCGGGCCATCGTGGAGGTGATCGTCGCTGCCAGCGGCAAGCTCGGAAAGAAGACCATCGCCGAGTACGTCGCTGACGCGCCCACGCTAGAGCTGCTGGGCAGCCTCCATGTGGACTACGCCCAGGGCTATCACATTGGGCGACCGACGGCACTCGACGAGGGTTGGGGCCATGCAATCGTCCCGCAGCAGCGGTGAGAGGCCGGTGTCGTGCCCGGGCGGTGCCCGCGGCCGGTGTCACCGAGCTCCTCCCACAGGACGCCAACGCCTCGAGGACTACATGACTCGCATGCGTCAGCCGGGGGAGTAGCACAAGACGCGTGCCGCCGGGCGGGCCTGTAGCCAACGCGGCGCCGCGACGCGCCGCCGAACTCGCCGCAAGGGTCGGAGTGCATCCGCGGACGATCGCTCGCTGGACCACCGGGGCCTCACGTCCCGACGCATCGCGCCTCATGCGGCTCGAAGATGCATTCGGCGTTCGCGGGGGACACTGACTCTGCTCGGCCGAGCGCAGTTGTCTTCGGTGGCAATCTCGTGAGAAGACGAAGACCGTCTGGCGGAAACGTTCGGCCGCACCTGCGATGCCGGGGGATCCACGGCGGCGTTGTTGACGCGCATCCATCGCTCGAACTGGCGATCAGCCATCTGCTGTAGCGATTCGCGGACGCAGCGAGGGCGCTAACTGACGTCGGGAACGGGGCGGTGTTTGCCCGGTGGTCGTGGTCTGCCGGTCCGAGACGGTGCTGAACGAGTCCGGCCACGACGTCGACCAGGTGGCTCTTCCTCAAGCCAGGTGAAGGCTGGAATTTTCTAAAACTAACGACTATTGTCGATAGTGAGGAGCGTGGCTCCGCGAGATGGAACTACCGCTGTCGGGGCCCGATGACGATCGACAAACCTCCAAGAAAGGGACCCCTTATGACCACCACCGCTATCCCCGCACCGCGCAATGCATCGTCGCCGACGACTGACATCAAGAACCCTGTTTTCCAGGCGTTTGCTCTGCTTCGCATCGGCTTCACCGTCGCGCCGATCCTTTTCGGGATCGACAAGTTCGCGCACGTCCTCGTCAACTGGGACATATACTTTGCGCCGCGGATCAACGACATCGTCCCCGGCACCGCGCACCAGGCCATGTACGCCGTCGGCGTCATCGAAATCATCGCCGGCCTAGTGGTCGCGATCCGGCCGAAGGTCGGCGGTCTCCTCGTTACCGCGTGGCTCGCCGGGATCATCGTCAATCTGCTGCTCATCCCCGGCTACTACGACATTGCACTAAGGGACTTCGGCCTGCTGCTTGCTGCGCTCACCTTGTTCCGGCTTGCCAGCGTCTTCGACAAGCGCCCTCTGCTCAGATTGCGGTGACTCTGAGAAGCAATCCGGTCGGATCCCGTACCTCGGGGACCCGACCGGAAGGCGGTAGTACCAAGGAGCGATTGCTCGCTTCTCACTGCATCCTCTGCGACACTTGCAGACGTGGCGCAACAGAGTCACAACTTGGTCGACGGCATTACGTACCTGGTGATTGCCGCCGCCGGATTCGCTGGGATCCTCTTGCTCGCGTTCACCATCTATGCCTATGTCGCTGGCGCGGTCGGACTCGTATGCCTCTGGGCCGGGTTGGACCGACTGGCACGCCGCTGAACGGCAACTGCATCTGGCAGGATCGACGGGTCTCCTGTGTGACCATCGATAGGTGCCGGACGATCCACGGCCGAAATTTGCGTCGCGGTCGACTCGCGGAAACGATGTTCCAGCGAGGCCGTTTCCACGATCGACGTACGTGTACGGCTGGCTCGTGATCTGCGTGGTCGTCGCCGAAGGAATCAATAGTCTCGTCTCTGGCATGCTCGCGACCGGGATCATCCTGATCTGTCTGGCGCTCCTGGCGTTGGCCGCCGGGTTGGTGGTCACGGTTTCTACGCACCGGCGGCCGCGACATGCTGCGGATGATGCACACGCGCATGCCAGAGCGCGAGGTTGAAGGGAACGGCCATCCGCCGCACGAAGCCGCGGACGCACACAACTGGGGAGGTGACGGTGCTGCGCACCGTCACGAGCATCACGGGTGAGCCGCGCGGACTCCAACTAGCCGGCAACCGCATCAGTGTGACGGCGGTGCCGATGCCAGCGGCGCCGGCGAGCGTGCGGACCGGGTGCGCGGCGAGTAGCCGTCGGGTGAGTGAGACCGAGGGCTTGGTGCGCATGGCGGCACCTCCTTCCGGCCGCGTGTCAGATCGCGGTGTGATCCGGCGGTGCCGTGGGCGTGGTGTGCAGGGCGGTGAACCGGCGCAGCCGCAGGCTGTTCGTCACCACTGACACCGACGAGAACGCCATCGCGGCGCCGGCGATGAGCGGGTTGAGCAGTCCGGCGGCAGCGAGCGGGATGGCGGCGATGTTGTAGCCGAAGGCCCAGCCGAGGTTCTGGAAGATTGTCCGCAGTGTGCGCCGGGACAGCCGGATCGCGTCGGCGGCGCCGCGCAGGTCCCCGGAGACCAGGGTGAGGTCGCTCGCTTCGATGGCGACGTCGGTGCCGGTGCCGATCGCCAGGCCCAGGTCGGCCTGAGCGAGTGCGGCCGCGTCGTTCACGCCGTCCCCGACCATCGCCACGACGTGGCCTTCGGTCTGCAGCCGCTTGACGACGTTGACCTTGTCCGCTGGCAGCACCTCGGCGCGCACGTCGTCGATACCGACAGCCGTACCGACTGCGCGGGCGGTGCGTTCGTTGTCGCCGGTGAGCAGCACCGGGGTCAGGCCGAGCTGCTTGAGCGCGGCGATCGCCTGGACGCTGGTCGGTTTCGGGGTGTCGGCGACGACGAGCACCGCGCGCACTGCGCCGTCCCACCCGGCGAACACCGGGGTGCGGCCGGTGTCCTCGGCGGCGGCGCGAGCCTGCTCGAGCTCGGCCGGGATAGCCAGCGACCACTCGGCCATCAACACGGCACGACCGACGACCGCGGCGTGCCCGTCGACGACGCCGGTGACGCCGAGCCCAGCGCTGCTCGCGAACGATTCCACTGTCGATGGCGGTCCGGTCTCGGCTGTGGCAGCGGTCGCGATGGCCTGGCCGATCGGGTGCTCGGAGGCATGCTCGAGGCCGCCGGCGACTCGCAGCACCTGGCGGCGGTTCTCGCCGGCGGCGGGGACGACGTCGAGCAGGGTCATCCGTCCGGTGGTCACGGTGCCGGTCTTGTCCAGCACGACGGTGTCTACCTTGCGGGTGGACTCAAGGATCTCCGGGCCTTTGATCAGCAGGCCGAGCTGCGCGCCCCGGCCGGTCCCGACGAGCAGCGCGGTCGGCGTGGCCAGACCGAGTGCGCACGGGCAGGCGATGATCAACACCGCGACCGCGGCGGTGAACGCCTTCGTCGCGCCGGCACCGTCGGCCAGCCAGAACACCAGCGTGCCGACAGCAAGAGCGATGACGACGGGGACGAACACGCCGGATACCCGGTCGGCGAGGCGCTGCACCGGCGCTTTGCCGGACTGGGCTTCGGTGACCAGCCGCGCGATCTGCGCGAGGGCGGTGTCCGCGCCGACCTTCCTCGCGTGCACGAGGAGCCGGCCGCCGGCGTTCACGGTGGCACCGGCGACCGCGTCACCCGGTCCGACCTCGACCGGTACCGATTCACCGGTGAGCATGCTCGCATCGACAGCGGAGGTGCCTTCGATCACGACGCCGTCCGTCGCGATGTTCTCGCCCGGGCGAACGACAAACGTGTCCCCGACGGTCAGCTGTTCGACCGGGATGCGCACCTCGGTGCCGTCGCGGAGCACCGCGACGTCTTTCGCGCCGAGCTCGAGCAGCGCCCGCAGCGCGGCGCCGGAGCGGCGCTTGGCCCGAGCTTCGAAGTACCGGCCGAGCAAGATCAGCGTGGTGACACCGGAGGCGACCTCGAGGTAGATCTCGGCGCCGCGGTCCGCGGACGGAACAAGCTCGAACGGCATCGTCACGCCTGGTTCGCCGGCGCCGCCCCACAGCAGCGCCCACAACGACCAGGCGAACGCGGCGAGGACGCCGACGGAGATGAGCGTGTCCATCGTCGCTGCACGGTGGCGCAGGTTGACTGCGGCGGCACGGTGGAACGGCCAGGCACCCCACACCACGACCGGGGCGGCGAGCGTCAGCGAACTCCACTGCCAGAATCGGAACTGCAGCGCCGGGATCATCGCCATCGCGACGACCGGTATGGTGAGGGCCGCGCTGATGAGCACCCGTTGCCGCAAGCTGTCCGCGTCGTCCGCGCCGTGCTCGTGCTCGGGCTGCGGCGCCGGGGGTTCGGGCAGCGTCGCGGTGTATCCGGTCGCTTCGACGGTTGCGACCAGGTCGTCGGTCGACACGCTGACCGGGTCGTAACTGACGGTCGCGGTCTCGGTGGCGAAGTTCACCGTTGCGGTGACACCGTCGAGGCGGTTGAGCTTCTTCTCGATCCGGGCGGCGCATGACGCGCACGTCATCCCGCCGACCGCGAGCTCGACCCGCGCCGGCGCCGCGGCCGAGGTGGTCGGCTGGTCGTGGATGTCGGTGCTGCTCATCGGGCGCCTTCCATCGGAACAGGGTTGAGGTCAACTGGCGACCGCGTAGCCCGCCTCGTCGATCGCGGCGACGATCTCGGTTTCCGGTGCATCGCCGACGACAGTGACGGTCTTGGTTGCGATGTTGACGGTGACGTCGGTGACGCCGCCGAGCTTGATGACCCCGCCGGTGATGGCGTTCACGCAGTGCTCGCAGCTGATTTCCGGGACCGAGTAGGTGCGGGTCGTCATGGTGTGTCCTTCCTGGCTAGGAGCGGACGAGGCGCCGTACCGCGTCGGCAGCTTCAGTGATCTTCGCGTCGGCGTCCGGGCCGCCGGAGGCGATGGCATCGTGCACGCAGTGGTGCAGGTGACCCTCGAGCAGATTCAACGCGACCGCCTCCAGGGCTTTCGTGGCCGCGGAGATCTGGGTGAGGATGTCGATGCAGTACGTGTCTTCATCGACCATCCGTTGCAGGCCGCGGACCTGCCCTTCGATGCGGCGCAGCCGCTGCTGCAACGCCTGCTTGTCGTCGCTGTACCCACGCATTTGGACCTCCTCGCGTTACAACTACCATACCCTGGCGGGGTATGAAACCCAGGAACGCAAGCGTCTCTCTGGCGGCGGCGTCCTCGCGGCGCCGGCCACCCATCGCGCGGCGATCGCGGAGCGGGGTCCGGTCCCGGGACCCCCGGGTCGTGCCGAACGGCCCTTCACCCGACGGCTTTTCCGCCCTACCCCACGGGGGTACCGCCCGGCGCACATTTGATCCCGTAGTTGGGACGTGAGTCGGATGATGTGGTGGGGCCACGGCGCATGGGGCACGCAGCTGCCGCAGCTCGTGCGGTGAGCTGTAGGCCTCCGGCAGGGAACCGAGCCGCAGCAGCTTGGCCAGCTCGTAGGCGTCGCGGACGTCGTTCTTCACCCGCTGGCGTTTGCAACGCCTTCATGCCGTAGGGGTGCGCGAGATGCACATCGAACTTCGCCGCGGCTAGCGCATCAACCGCCCAGTACCAGCCATACGTTGCTTCCACTGCCACCGAGCAGCCGCGGCCGGCCTTGCGGACCTCGCTCACCAGTGCTTTCGGGTCGTTTCGATCCGAACCCAGCCCAGCTCGTTGCCCTGTTCGTCCGTCCTGGCGATTACCGACCTGTGCAGATGCAGGTCGACACCAACCAACCGCTTCTCAGAGATACTGCTCACGGCGGGCCTCCTCTGCTGTTGCGTTGTGAGCAACTTCGAGGATCACTCGGAGAACCCACAGGAGCGGAGGCCCCGCTCCCTTATGGCATCACATCCTCGTGGCGTCGTGACGTGCACGTGCTCCATGGATATGGCGCTCGCGCCTGCGCAGGCGATCTACGAGGCGTTGATTGCGCGCGGAAGCCACGGCGGCCTCTGGCGAGATTCTGACCGGCGCCTCATGGCAACTAGCGCACCACGCGGCATGTTCGGGCGCCACTGGTGGTCGGTGCCACGACGGCGGGTTGCGATGCGCGTCGCAGTGCGCGCGGTAGCGTGCCGTTTCGGCAAACTGGGCTGAGAACCCTGAGGCCGGCGCAGAATTGGCGCCGACCCTGTGAGCGCCTGTCCGTGGCCATGTAAAAGTCCCCACTGGTGGCCAAGTTGAGGTCCCCGCTGGTGGCCAGTTAGAAGTCCCCATCTCTCGTTCGTC
>Ga0207652_10001101_pt1 | contig 24417 bp, 17 predicted proteins | sample KBSC63BmetaG_FD_184334 | JGI IMG/M metagenome (GOLD analysis project Ga0207652, IMG submission 184334) | Corn rhizosphere microbial communities from Kellogg Biological Station, Michigan, USA - KBS C6-3B metaG (SPAdes) (version 2) | ecosystem: Host-associated > Plants > Roots > Rhizosphere ... | reverse complement strand
AATACGTCATATTCAGAATTGAAACGATGGCTAAGGCTGTCCCACGAAAAAACCTGTTTATTCAAGACATCATTTAATGCAAAACGTTCCCCGGCATCCATGCTGTTTTGATGCGCCTGTCGTGAAATCATGTCGTAATCAAATTTCATTACAGAATTGCCTCGTGCATCAATCATTTCAAGCATGTTACTTTCAATATCTAATATTGATTGAGTTCCGTATTTACCAAAAGTCCCATTATCAGCAATTGTATAAATTGCTCTTCCCAAAGAATCCAAATGCTTTTGCGAAGGCGTATTGGCATGTTTCGCAGCAAGCCAAGCGGCTCTTTGTTCTTTATCCGCAGGCTCAGGGCCTGCAGGATTTGGACTGCTGCGATCAGAATACCATGTGCTTTCCAACACAGTATCATTTTCATCAAACATCAATTGTTTCCATGCATCAAATTCAGTTTTAGAAAATGTACCGTTAGCATGTTCAACACGAATATTTCTGTTTAATGCATCATAATATAAAACAGATGAAAAACCAATCTCAACTAACGCAGCTTCACTTTCATATTCAAATGTGGTGCTAAAAAAAGGTTCATATTGTTTTACCGGATTTCCTTTATTATTAAATATTGTTCTTCCATTGCCTGCCCAGCGAAGATTGGGCGTGGTATCAACTGTTATTAAGCTATTGCCATTCCATTGTAAAGCATTACCTGGCTCTGCCTGCACCTTGGTTTGCAAATTTTTACCGAGCCCATTTGAATAGCCTACACTCAACGAAACTTTTGGTCGATTGCCATTGCTTAATTCGCTTTCGTGTGTTTCTCTTACAACACTTGCAAAACACACGGGCTGATTTCGATTGATCCATGCAAAAAGATCGTAGTAAAAAAATGAAGTAGCGTGCTGTAAAAATTTATGGGGATTGGAAATTACCTCACTAATATCGGCCGGAAGTATGACGGTATAATTAGTTAAAGAATCATCACCGTGAGTGTCATCACTTTCTGTGCCGCGAACTGATGCGGCTATTACCATTCCAAGTTCATCACTTATTATTTCGCTAATATTATCATTTAAATCCTTTAGCATACCAGGCTGCAATGTCCTGTAATCAATAGCTTCAGCCGATGCCTCATTTTGCATAGCATCTTCTGTTTTTGTTATAATCAAATTGTAAGTATCATAGAAAAATTTTGTTTCTATATCGAATGGGTCTTTAAGAGATATGGGTAAGTAAAATCTTTTTTGCACATCGGCAATAGTTTCTATTCCATTTAAATAAATATTTTTTCCTGAAGAAACCCACCAGTTGATGCCATCGATCTGTAAATATTTTGCATCAGTGAGCATTTGATTTGTAACTCTTGCAGCATATAGATTTGTAATAAGCGAAGGTGAAAATGCAAGCTTGTAAGTTTGATTCGCAAGTCCCAAAGTATCCAGTTGCCCAAAGGATAAAGGCGTTATCAAATCGTTATTTAAATAAATAGTTCGAACATCTTCTATCAATCTTTTTTGCAAAGAACCATTAGCGCTTACTTCATAAGCTATTAAAGTTGCTGCAGAAAAATCATTGAGTAAATTATTAATGCTGAATGATGAAATTGCATTGTATGCATTATTGGTAAGTTCGTAAGTTTTAGTTTCTGTCAAAGCTTTTAGGCGATACGTTTCAGGCGTATCAAATAAATTAGTGTAAGAATTAGTTGTATAAACAACATGCACTTTGCTTTGCTCATCCTGGATGGCAGCAGGTAAAAGCGCATCTGTAATTTTTCTTCCATAAGCAACGGATGCAGATTGTAACACATCTCCAAAATCATCCACTTCAATATTTAATGAATGTGCGATCCGCGGATCGTCTAAATTTCCTTCATAATTTATATTGAGGGCTTCGCTTTCATGCACCAGGAAAACAGCATATTTATTATTTAACTGCGGCTGCAATAATTTAATAATGCAATTGTGTGTGCTGGCTGAACAAAAGTTATTTTCGTCTATGCCTTTGTCGTTAGTATATATTTCCTGGCGAAGCGTTATGCCTTTACAGGCTCGTAATGCTTCGCGATTTTCATCGTCAGTTAAGCCGGCTGGTAAAAGAGGTTTTGGCAAATCAAATTCAAACGGACCTTTGTTATATTCTGTTTCAAACTGATCTAAAATCTTTTGCTCATTAAAATAAGCGCCGGTGTGAAACCATGTAACCGTTTTAACCGGTGGTTGATGCAAATCTTCTTCAACAACATTATTCGCATTTGATAATTTAAAATTGGTGAAATCTTCTGTGTCCAATTGTTCTACTCTTCCAAAGCCGCGAAATTCTCTTTCAGAAAAATCATAATAACCATGATGATAAGAATATGAATTAGTAAATAATGTTCCGGCGACTGCATCTTTAATAATTGTTTTATTTACACATTGAACAGGGAAAGGAAGCTTGGTAATCCATGATTTGTCAGCCTGCTGATCTGCCAGGTAATAATAAGTGGAGCTTTTATATTCCCAGCTTATTTCTTTGCCAAAATTATTTTTATAGCCACTCATAATGTATGGCTTATTACCGCCCATTAGGTCGATATACCGGAGAGGCATAGACGAATACTTCGGCAGCGGTGATGACCATACAATACATGCAGTGCCATTTCCCAGGAAATCAAGTACAGCTACCTGGTTTGGCTGTTCGGTTGTTGGGAATGAATCGAAAATTTCTTCTTCGCTCCATGCATTACCACTAAGATTAATCCATGCTTTGCATTGATTCTTTCCAACATAAATTATATCTGCAGCGCCCATGCCGCTTATATCTGCGAGATGTAAATATGTTGCATTGAATTGTTCAGGCAAATCAAACAAGGGAGCAAAATCCATGTTTACTTTGGCACCAAATTTTCCATAGCCCATATTGGGCCAGTAACAAATTTCTCCATTGCGAATTCTTACAATATCTGTAAGGCCATCGCCATTTATATCAGATAAAAAAATACTTTGCATCGCATCAGCAAAAACCATCGCTGGCCCTTTTTCTTCATCATAAGGTTTTACAGCAAGCTCAGGCGAATCGTAACCTGCAACACCTTTATTTGGATACCACGTAAAAACATTTTCTTCAGAAACAATAAGATCAGCCCTGCCATCGCCATCAAGGTCAATAAACTTTGTATTGGCATCAGAATAATTAATATTTGGTATTTGCGGAAACGACTGGAAGGGTTGCCACTGGTCATCTTCGTCTAATTCAAAATAGCCGTTTAACCCGCGTTGCAGGCTCACAATAAATTTTCTTCCATCCGCTTCCAAATCCTGCAATTGCAATTCGCCGTTAGCAATTCCTATAAGAGATGGCTTAGGAATTACAGGTTGTGCAACAGAAAAATTTCCATCGCCCAGATTGCTTTTATAATACCATGCATTGGATTGCTCTGTTAATATTCCGGAAATACCTTCACTCCATAAATCGGCCCATTGGTAAGTGCTTGTTAACCCCACCGGATCGTTTTGCAAATTATCAGGCGAAACATTTTCAGTTGTTTTATTCCATTGAAATTGCTGATAAGAAAATTCTATCGGCGGCAAGCTTTTCTTTGAATAAGAACCGTCCTGCTTTTTTATATATCCGCTTTGCTGCAATGCAATTATATAATCTGCTTCTGAATTTCTTTTTTGCAAAGCAGTTGCGATAGCATTTTGAAAAAGTTGAAAACTCATATCTACAGAACGAACAAGTATGGGAACAGCGTTGACACCATCGTTCATTTCTTTAAAAGAATGAAAGAACAGTATTCTTTTACAAAGACGGTAAGTGCGTATTTCAAAGCCCGGTTTGTAATTTGAAAAAGATTCAAAACGGCAAGGCCAGTCTTTTTGAATAGCAGGCGTTGGAATTAAATCTTCGTGATCGCCAAAATCAAAAACAGTCTCAAAAAAATATTTTGGGTTAACTGGCGCCAGAGGATTGTAGGGATTGGAAAGGTCAGGAAAATAGGCAATTTCGTTTCCGTATTTAATTCGCTTTAAATAAATATTTGTACAAGGCGCATTTCCATTCAGGCGGTTTGCTTCAGATAATATATTTGGAACATTTTTAAAATTTTCCTTTACATATTCAAGCTCAAAACAATTTCCTTTATCATCATAGCTAAGCTCGGGCAGCCATTTAAAAATTTGCTTCGGATTTGTAGGATTAAAAAGTTGCGCCGAAAGCGACCGGCCATAAATAGTAGCTACATTATTTCTATCGGTTACTTTCCAGTAAAAAGCAGTAGTTTCTTTTGGAGTGATTTTTTCAATGCGGATGAAACTGCTTTCAATTCTTGGGCAATATCTTTTAATGGTATAGCCGGTAGTTGCATCGGTAACCTCATCAATTAGCCAGTTGCCCAATCCATCTTTTTTTAATGAAGGAACCAAATCTTCAACACCGGTAAACATAAATACATCACTTTCTTCAGCATCTTTGTACAGTGGAAGTTTTTTGTCAGTTTTTCTTTGAATAGAAGAAAAATCCAGGTTCCATCCCAGCCCAAATTCAGAATTACCGGAACCGGAATTGTAATTTAAAGACATGGTCGGAATAAAATTGCTTCTCGTTTTACTGAAAGGAAGCGGTACAGAAAAGGAAGCGGTGCCATTGGCCGCGTTTACATTAAATTTTTCATCAATATTTTTTAAGGCGCCTCCTCCTTTGGGTAATGTGATTGCAGGCGGTTGTATTATAAAGTCTGCATCTGCTTTATTTTCTTTTGAAGACGAGTCAAATTTTGAATTTGAACTGTTTTGAGTTGGGGGTTCTGAATTATCCATCGTTAACTAAATAATTAGGGGATTACTTATATCACAGGATGATAACGGATACAATTATTCAGGCGGTAAAGAGGATAGAAAAAATGGGGTAGTTATTCAATCAGGGAGAGAGACAAGATAAAACAAATTCTATTTTAATCAAATGTTTTGCAGGTAAAATTTTTTGCACATAAATAAGAATAACGGGAATGGTGGCATATATAACGCACGCGGCTATGCGAAAACACATGGTCCTTAATCTTATCTTAATAGAAGAACACTGATTTTATTTTTTCAATAATTCTAAAATACCATGAGTTACATTGTTGCTTTCCGCAGCGATCCCTTCCGGCACAAAATGCACACCATCATTCCTGTAATATTCAGGATGGGCTATAGATAAAGAATAATTGTCAATGACAGGAATATTGTTCTTGCTTGCAAAAGCCGCTACATATTTATTACGGTTTACTACATTAACATTAAAAGCATCCGTTATTTGAAGATTGAGATGATCTCTTTCAGCAGTTGTATTTACCCATTGTATTTTAGGATTGCCGTATTTAAGAAGTAATTTATAAATGCCAGGAATAAATGCTGCGTATTCTTCTGCAGTATAGCCACGGCCATGAAGCCCGTTATTAAAACTAATAACATCAAAGTGATAATGTTTAAGCACTTCGTCCAACTGCTCCATCAGCACGGGATCGCCCATGCTTTTAGAGGTGGTAAGCTTACATGGATAAGCTATGCCTTCTAATGCTTTTGCTACTGAAGGATAATAGCCTTCCACATGCGAATCGCCAATGATGAGCACATGCGGCAAATCAGTTTTATTTGTACCTGTTATCCAGGAATGTGACCATTCAATGTCTTCATTAATGATATTGCCTTGTGCAACTTTTGCAGTGTGGCAGGAATTCAGTATAAGCAAGCAAAGAGTCGTAGAGACAAAAATATTTTTAAACATAGCTAATGTATAAGCGAATTATGTTAAGAGCTGAGTAGTGAGTAGCGAATAGTAAGTACTGAGTACAGATATGTTGCGTCAATCTCACAATTCACCATTAGCCACTCACTATTAGTAGCTCATGATTTTTAATCCTGCGCTGTAACCTTAAACATTTGAACGCCATGCGGAGAAACATTAGCCCTTACAAGGCCATCTGTACGCTGCTCTTCTTTATGGCTCCAAAGATTGCGAATTATATAGGTATCTGCCTTTTTAATACCCAAATCCTGAATTTTCAATGTCATAAAATTTCTTTCGTCACCGCGGTTCAGAAGCAATACAGCCCAGCTTCCATCAGCCAATGGCTTCACCCATATTTCCCTGTCACCATTGCTTGTTAATCTATATCCTTCCTTTGCTGCAGGGTCTTGGTCTATCGCTATTACATCTTTATTAGTGAGAATATCATGCGTGTCATCAGACATGTGACGAAGGTCATTCCCTGTTATTAGCGGGGCTGCAAGAATGCACCAAAGGCTAAAGTGAGTAACGTATTCTGTGTTTGTCATTCCTCCATTACCTACCTCCAGCATGTCGGGGTCGTTCCAATGGCCTTTACTTGCAAATGTATTTAAGCCCACCTGCTCATCAACTATATGAATCATACTGTTCCAGCTATCAGAAATATCTCCGGTTGTGCGCCATAAACCTCCCAGGCCCGGCGCCCATTCCCACGGATTATTACTGCCCCATTCGCAAATGCTAAAAACAATTTGCCGTCCGGAAGCATCCAGTGCATTTTTCATTTTTGTGTAACGGGCTATCGCTGGCCTTCCCTCATTGTTACAATTATCATATTTCAAATAATCAACACCCCATTTAGCAAACATTTTTGCGTCAGCTTCTTCATGGTCGAGGCTTGCAGGCCAGCCGGCACATGTTTTAGTTCCGGCAGAAGAATAAACGCCCAGCTTAAGCCCTTTTTTGTGAACATAATCCGACAGGTATTTAATGCCATGCGGAAATCTTTCAGGGTCAGACTGCAGGTTGCCATCCTTATCACGCTGAAGAGCCATCCAGCAGTCATCAAGGTTTATATATTCATACCCTGCGTCTTTCATGCCTGATGAAACTAATGCATCAGCTTCATCCATAATAAGCTGCTCATTAATATCGCGGTGAAAATGATTCCAGCTATTCCAGCCCATAGGTGGTGTTGGCAGCAGAACATCGGCTGCCTGCCCGGACGTTTTTGTTATCTTATTTTCCTGTTTGGAATGGCCAGGTGCTATGAATGCCAGGAAAGCTAAAGCAAGGATTACAGAGAATAGTGTAAGCGTAATTTTTTTCATTAGATGAATTTTTTTAAAAGTTATTATCAGAATTGAGTGAATATTGGTGAACAGCATGAAGAGCAATCATTAATAACCTGTTACGGCAATAAAGTTATTATTTTTTTTATAGTGTGGTTGGAAAATTCAATGGGGGGTTATCTAGTGGAATGGCTTATGTCATTCTTTGATCTTCCCGTCAGCAACTTACACGGGCTTTACATCCAATTTTTATAATAAGTCAGTAGTTTAAAATCAAACCATTATTTGTCTCTGTAATAATAAGCTTCACAAAAGTCAAAAAAGCAAATGTTTTGCAATCCTGACAAGATTGAGGTAAATGCTGAACGATTGTGATTGACCCCCATAACATGAAATTCTACGTTTAAATAGTTACATCCATAATGTTTTTAAACCTGCTGTAAAGTTTTCATTTTTTAGTTAGCAAACTTCTATAATTTACAAATATTAAGAAAGTTTATGGCAAGCATAGCGCATAAGATCAATGACCAGAGAGCACTGTTTATTTCAGTTCCCCTGATTGCCATTTTATTTCCTAACATAAGCGGCCTTATTGTAAACAGCAGGTACACAATTGCCCTCTTATTAGTTCAATATTGCTACTTTATCTTCCTGGTATATATTTTATGGAAGGGGAATATTTACATTATTATATTTTTAAAAAACAGAATGGATGCAGATAAGAAAAGTTTTTTCCAGTATATGCTGCTGATACTTTTTGCCACTGCAATCTATGCATCAATTATTGCAGGCATAATGATAAAGGCGTGGACACTTTTTTTAAGTGAAAATAAAACGACACAGCCTGTATTTTTTAATTCTGTATTGATACTTATTATGGTTTCCATTTTTATAACTATCGTTTATGAAAATTATTTTTTTTATAAAAAGAAACTTAACGCTTTATCAAAAATGGAACGCCTAAATCATGCAAAAACGCAAGCAGAACTTGCTATTTTAAAAAGCCAGATTGATCCGCATTTTCTATATAATTCTTTTAACACACTATCTTTTCTTATTTCATCTAATCCTGAAAATGCAAAACTTTATAATGATACGCTTGCAAAAATTTACAAGTATATATTGATAAATAAAGAAAAAGACCTTATTGTTTTAAGAGAAGAGGTGGAATTTATAAGTAATTATTTTTATCTCCTGAGCATTAGGTTTGGAAAGGCTATAAAAATGATAGTTGAAATAAATAAGATAGAAGCTGAAGGATTATTAATACCGCCTTTGTCTCTGCAAACACTTATAGAAAATGCTATTAAACATAATTCGTTTACCGAAGAAAATCCTTTAACCATATCTGTTAGCATCTCGCTGAACCATGTAATTGTTACCAACAGGATTAATCAAAAAAGCACACCGGAATATAATTCAAAAACAGGTTTGGCAAATCTGGAAAACCGTTATAAGCTTATTACTAACAGAAATATTTCTATTGTATCCAACCAGTCTTTTACAGTAAAGCTTCCGGTAGTAAGCAAGAAATAAGATTATGTCAAACCTTCCTTTCAGTTATCATTAACAAGGCATTAAAAGTATTTTACTGTTTTTTTTTATATCGGCATATTTTTATATCTAATATTCATATAGTGAAACCAAAAATTATTATCTCTTTATTTATTCTATTCTTCGCGTTCGCGGGAATTAATTTACTTTTTGCATGGGGCGCTTGGGGGCATAAACATATAAACCGTGCGGCTGTTTTTGCGCTCCCGGAAGGTATGCGAAAATTTTACTACAATCATATAGATTTTCTTACCGAGAGTGCCGTTGTTCCTGATCTTAGAAGGGCTTTAATAAATGATAGAAATGAAAGCCCGCGTCACTTTATAGACATTGAAGATTTTGGAAATATACCGCTTTCTTCTCTGCCAAAAACTACTACGGAAGCCTATAAAAAATATGACAGTTCTTTCCTGAATAAAACCGGATACCTACCCTGGTACATTCAAAACGTAACGCAGAAACTCACAGATGCTTTTAAAAAAAGAAGTAAATCAGAAATACTTTTTTTGTCAGCAGAATTAGGCCATTATGTTGGCGATGCCCATATGCCTTTGCATACTGCATCAAATTTTAACGGGCAACTTAGTAATCAGAAAGGAGTGCACTCGTTATGGGAAACGCAGATACCGGAGTTAGTTGGAAATGATTGGAATTTTAAAACTGATGATGCAAAATATGTTACAGACATTTCCACTGAAACGTGGAATATTATAGCTCATACGCATTCCCTTGAAGACACTTTGCTGGCTGATGAAAAATTAGTAAGAACTAATTTTAATAAAGAGAATATGTATAAAAAAGATTCATCAGGCAAGCTAATGCTTTATTACAACCAGCCCGTGTTTTCTGACGAATATGCAAAAGATTTTAATAATACTATGAAAGGAATGGTTGAAAACCAACTAAAGCTTTCTATACAGGATGTCGCTAATTTTTGGTACACAGCATGGGTAAACGCGGGAAGTCCCGATCTTCTTTCTCTTGATGATTCTCACTTAACGAAACAAAATAAAAAGAATTACCAGCTTGAATACAAGGCCTGGAGTCATGGCAAAATACTTAACCTGTCGAAAGATAAAGAATAAAAAGTTGGCAAAATCAATAATTGATTTTAACTAATAAACTAATTGAGGAATATCGAAAGCAATCTGGATTTAAAGCGGGGCTTAACAGTTATAAATATACATAACTATTCGGGTTAAACGCAAATATTTTTAAAAATATTTGTAATTTATACACTTATTATCAACACCCTGAAAAAATTTGAAATAAGTTAATCATTTTAATAACTGGAAAGGCGTTTATTACAAATATCTAAGTGGGTTACGTCTTGATCTTTGTATATAATTTTTGATATTCATCCAGAAAGCGCAGAACAAATAGAAAACCACAGGTGATCCAAGTGTTAAAAAAGAAATATAAATAAAGTATTTACGAATAACGGAAGTAGCAACTCCCATTTTTTCGCCTATAGCAGTACACACGCCGAAAACCTGCCATTCTATAAAATGCTTGATTTTATACATATCCAAAACTAAAAAATATTTATAATAAAATCTAACGCAGATTGAATTTTAAGATTGTATTGTATCTCAAAAAATTATCTCAAATTTTTCTTAGGAGGACTTAGCCACCCTGCATTTTTTCCTTTATCAGGCCGGATAACACATTAAAAGTCAAAAAGACGAACTCCTGTAAATAAATCATGATTTGATTTAAGTAAATTTGCAAAGAAATAATTTCCTATTATAATTATTTTATTCATATTTCTATCATAATATAAAATAAATAACATGGTATTCGATCTAGACATGATAAAAAAATTTTACGCAGGTTATGCCGGTAAACTGGAAGCAGCTCGTAAAGTTGTAAATCATCCACTTACCCTTACAGAAAAAATTTTATACACGCATCTTTGGAAAGGGAATGCTGACCAGGTATATGAAAGAGGTAAAGATTATGTTGATTTCGCTCCTGATAGAGTAGCCATGCAGGATGCAACAGCGCAGATGGCATTGCTTCAGTTTATGCAATCCGGGCGTACAAAGGTTTCCGTTCCGTCCACAGTTCACTGCGACCATTTAATACAGGCAGAAGTAGGCGCTGTTCCGGATTTATCGAGAGCTAAATCACAAAATAAAGAAGTATATGATTTCCTTTCTTCTGTTTCAAATAAATACGGAATTGGTTTTTGGAAGCCGGGTGCAGGAATTATTCACCAGGTCGTTTTAGAAAATTATGCATTCCCGGGCGGGATGATGATAGGTACAGATTCACACACAGTAAACGCCGGTGGATTAGGTACTGTGGCTATTGGCGTAGGCGGTGCAGATGCCTGTGATGTAATGGCTGGCTTGCCCTGGGAATTAAAATTTCCAAAATTAATAGGCGTTAAACTAACAGGTAAGCTTAGTGGCTGGACGGCTTCAAAAGATATTATTTTGAAGGTTGCGGGCATACTAACCGTGAAAGGCGGCACTGGTGCAATTCTTGAATATTTTGGAGAAGGGGCTACATCGCTTTCATGTACGGGTAAAGGCACTATTTGTAATATGGGAGCAGAAATCGGCGCAACTACATCTATTTTTGGTTATGATAAAAAAATGGCGGAATACCTTAAAGGCACTGGCAGGGAAGAAGTAGCTGACGCAGCTAATGCCATTTCAAAACATCTTACCGGAGACAAAGAAGTATATGCTAATCCTGAAAAATATTTTGATCAGGTTATTGAAATTAATCTTTCAGAATTGGAGCCTCACATTAACGGGCCTTTTACTCCTGACCTTGCATGGCCAATTTCTAAATTTGCAGACGCAGTACGAGAAAACGGCTGGCCTGAAGAATTAGAAGTGGGGTTAATAGGTTCCTGCACGAATTCATCTTACGAAGATATCACAAGAGCCGCTTCTATCGCTCAGCAGGCGACTGATCACAATCTCACAGCAAAGGCAGAATTTACAATTACGCCGGGCTCAGAACAAGTAAGATACACTGTGGACAGGGATGGTTATTTAAATATTTTTGAAAAAATGGGCGGCGTGGTTCTTGCAAACGCCTGCGGCCCCTGCATCGGACAATGGGCAAGACATTCCAATGACCCTAATAAGAAAAATTCTATTGTTACATCTTACAATAGAAATTTTGCCAAAAGAAACGATGGCAATCCTAATACACATGCCTTTGTGGCTTCGCCGGAACTTACTACAGCACTAACGCTCGCAGGTTCGCTTACCTTCAATCCATTAACAGATTATCTTACCAATGACAAAGGTGAAAAAGTAAAACTGGAAGAGCCGAAAGGAATTGAAATGCCAATAAAAGGCTTTGCTGTTGAAGATGCGGGCTACCAATCTCCTGCTGAAGATGGAAGTAACATTCAGGTAATTGTTTCTCCAACTTCTGACCGCCTTCAAATATTGGATCCGTTTCCGGCCTGGGAAGGTACCGACATTTGTAATCTTAAGCTCTTAATAAAAGCAAAGGGAAAATGTACAACTGACCATATTTCAATGGCTGGACCCTGGTTAAAATACCGTGGCCATCTTGATAATATCAGCAATAATCTTTTAATAGGTGCGGTTAATTATTTTAATGAAAAAACAAACCTTGTAAAAAATCAACTTACCGGAGAATATGGTCCATTGCCTGAAACACAAAGGGCCTATAAAGCAGCGGGTGTAGGCTCAATAATTGTTGGAGACGAGAACTATGGTGAAGGCTCATCCAGGGAACATGCGGCTATGGAACCAAGACATCTTGGTGTAAGGGCTGTGCTTGTGAAATCTTTTGCCCGCATACACGAAACCAATTTGAAAAAGCAGGGTATGCTGGGTATTACATTTGACAATAAAGAAGATTACAATAAAATTCTGGAAGACGATTCAATTGATATCATGGGCCTCATAGGTTTTGCTGTAAATAAACCACTAACTATCCATTTAACTCACAAAGACGGTACAACAGAAAGTTTTTTAGTTAATCATACTTATAATGAGCAACAAATAGAATGGTTTAAAGCAGGTGGCGCATTAAATATTATCAGGAGAGAATTTGAAGCCGGTAAGTAGCTATTATAATTGGCAAATCCTTAATGTAACCCCTTTTCGCAAGTAATCACAATGATGAATTACTAACCGTTTTCAATAAATTTTACAGTACTTATTACATTATGGCAAACAAAGTGCTGGACAATCCTATCTGGAATGCAATGATTTCCGGTAACAGCAACCTGACTACCGGCAACGGCTATGCGAAATTTTTTCCTGAAGATGTCGGGCCTTTTGCAGGATTAAAGAAGTATGATGAGCCATCATTTCAGTTATTGTATGATATATTTCCAAAGGAACGTGTAGCCGTAATTTTTTCTGCGAACCCTTTGTCAATTCCTTCTTACTGGAAATTAATAGAATCAGTTGACGCATTACAAATGATATTCACTGGTAAAAAGAAACCGCTCTTAAATTATGATGAGGACATTGTTATGCTGAATGAACAGCATGTTTCGCAAATGATTGATTTAACGTCAATCACACATCCCGGCCCTTTCTTAAACCGGACAATTGAATTTGGCAATTATTTTGGCATTTTAAAAGGTGATAAATTAATAGCAATGGCGGGACAGCGCTTACATCCTGGCAAACACATTGAAATCAGCGCTGTTTGCACTCATCCTGATCATACCGGAAAGGGTTATGGAAAGGCACTTATTAATAGCCAGGTTGATAAAATTATATCAGAAGATAATATCCCTATTCTCCATGTAAAAGCAAATAATGAGCACGCAATTAATCTTTATAAACACCTTGGTTTTTCTGTTAGAAGTGAGATGAATATAAAAGTTATTCAGAAACAGGATTAACAGAAGATAAATTTTTTATTAATTATAAACCGATATCATTTTAAAAATTTAAGAATCTAATCAATCCACAATCGCGTCAAATACAAATTTCTGTTAATGCTAACTGAAAGGTGAAACCTTATTTTTATATTTGATTGCTATTTATTCCAACCTCAACTTCAAAAGACAAGGCTTATTGTTTCAACTGTACCAGTTCTCTTTTACGGGCAACTTTGGAACATTCACCTATTTGATAACCAATCAAACCATTTCTTTTGAAAAAAGTAGTATATCGTTTTTTAATTCTCTGCGCAGGATCTGACGAAGACATACTCTCCAGGTGCCCACGTTCCGAACATATCAAACATGCAGGGTTTGGAGCACTGGTTCTTGTTCCCGCCATGCTTGGCCTGTTTTCCATGACGTATGCAATTTCTACTTTTGTAAATAATCCATGGCTTTATGTTGCCGCAGGCATAACCTGGGCTTGCATAGTTCTTATTTTTGATCGCTTTATAATATCTACATTCCGTAAAAAAAATTCGATAGCAAAAGATGTAGCTTCTGCAACTTTTATATCCCGAATTATCTTTTCAGCATTTGTAGGTATTGCTGTGGCGCACCCCTTAGTATTACTTTATTTTCATGAAAGCATCGATGTGAATATGAATGAGGTTGCACATGCAAAAATTGACAGTATTGAAAATATATACCATTTGCAGAAAAATAACTACCAGTTGCAAATGGATACAATCAATAGAAATCTCAGAGCTATAACCGATACAATTCATACGCAGGAAGGAATTCTTCACGATGAAATTAAGGGCGTAGTAAGAAGAGATGACAGAACTACCGGCAAGGCTGGTGAAGGGCCCACTTTTAAATATGATACCGCTTATCTTAACCGTTTATATACTGACCTGGCACAAGCCAAAAAATCAAATACGTTAAAAATATCCGAAGACAGTTTACAATTGATAGAGTTAGATTCCACAAGAAATGCGAAAATAAACCGGCTCACTTTTAGCCGTGATTATCTTGAAAGAGAAAAAGCCCTGAGCAGACTTACGACTTCTAATAGTATTATCAAAATAACTACATGGTTCCTCATTATTTTTTTTATGCTGGTAGATATTTTACCGGTAACCTGGAAAGGATTAACAGGCCGCGGCCCTTATGATGAATATTTAAATGAGATTGAATTCAGGATAAAAAATGAAGTGCAGGAAAAGATGATTGACTCTAAAACAAACTTAGAAATGCACAAATTAAAAAAGGAAAAAGAGAAAAATGATTTGATTAATGAGCTAAATAATGAAGTACTTAACGAAAGAAAATTTAACAGAACTGTAGTGTAATGCTGCTGGTTAATCAAAACTCAAACAACGTTAGTCAAAATTCAAGGTTTCCAAAACTTCTTTACGATATAGCTTTCCAATAGGTATTTCAGCCTTACCGATCTCTACCAATTCATGGGTATATGATTTTATTTTTGATACGGCAGCAATATAAGAACGATGCACCCGAAGAAATTTTTTTTCAGGAAGCATTGACTGAACAGCGTTTAATGACAGCTTTGTTACTAAGCTTTCTTCTGCAGTAAAGATTTTTATATAATCTTTCATGCTTTCTATATACAAAATATCCTTCAGCATTAATTTTACCATTTTTCTTTCGCATCTGAAATAAATAAAACTTTCTTCAGCAACAGTTTCACCCGGCAGTTTTTCTTCAATATTATTTTGGCCTTTATAAGTAAAAACTTTATTTACAGCCTTTACAAACCGTTCAAATTTTATAGGCTTCAACAAATAATCGATTATATCAAGTTCATACCCTTCAATTGCATAATCGATATGAGCAGTTGTAAAAATTACCGGCGGCGGATTTTTAATAGTTTTCAAAAATTCATTGCCATTCATTTGCGGCATTTTTATATCAAGAAAAATAAGATCAATATTATTTTTAGTTAAAAATGAAATAGATTGCAAAGCATTACCACATTCCCCTGCAAACTCCAGTACATCCAGCTGATTAATATAACTACGTATTATGTCTCTTGCAGGTGGTTCATCATCAATAACCAGGCATTTCAGAATTTGAGAATTATTCATACACCATTATTTTTTCATCGATAAAAATATCATTTCTTGCAGGCTTAATCTGTTGCAGTTCCAGTTTTAAATTAATAATAAACACTTCTTCTTCACTTGAAATAGTAAAAGAATGTTTTCCGGGATATAATAATTCAAGCCTCTTTCTTACATTCTTTATACCTATACCGCGATGCTGATTTTGTTGGCCTTCCCCTATTGCTTTACCATTAAGCAGTTTCATAAACATCTGTTTATTCTCAATTGTAATTTGCAAACTTAGCCAGGGTTGCTCAATCATATTACTGGCGCCATGCTTAAAGCAGTTCTCTATTAGTGGTAACAATAACAAAGGAGCGATATACAAGTCATCGGTTATTTGTGGGAAGTTCAAATGTATATCCGGCTTATTACCATAGCGTATTTTTTCCAGCTCAATATAATCCTGTATCATCTTAAGTTCTTTTGATAAAGCAACCATTTGCTGATTGCCTTCATATAAAATAAACCTAAGCATATCCGATAAGCCGGTTACTAACCTGGAAGCAACAGGTGAGGTAAGCCGCGTATAAGAGTAAATATTGTTGAGTGTGTTAAATAAAAAATGCGGATGCACCTGTGCCTTTAACAATTGTAATTGCGATTCTACATTTTCTTTTTGCAATTGAAGATTGCGTTGTTCCTTTAGATACCAATACTTCATTAATTTAATTGCCGCGGCTATTCCGCCAATTGTAATAGCCCCGCGAAGCCCCGCCATTAGTGATAAAAAAATATTTCCAGTATTGCTTCTATACATATCGATAAACAACCCGTCGAACATTAGCCTGCGGACAGGATCAATAACAGTTGCAGCAATTGTTGCAGAAAACACAGCGGTAAACAGGAACATAACTGCTGTCCATAAAGCCGTTTGCCAATACCTGTGCTTAAGCAGAAAACGGGGAATCACAAAATACATAAGAGCATAAGCCAAAAAAATATGCATTACCATAAAGATCAATGATTCCATCATTGACATTGCAAGCCTTTTCCAATAAATAGAAGGATCATAAATGCTACTAAAGGAATACAAGACTCCCTGGAACAGCCACCAGAATACCCAAAAGCAAACGTGCCGGCTAATCCGGTATTTTTTTTCATCTGAAAATATAAAGGGATACGAGTGCATAACTGAGTAATAAATTACTTTAAATCCTGACCCGTTCATAGCCAAATCCCATATAATTTTTATACGGTTTTTAATAAATATGAAAGGCAATTTTCTGTGATCAAAAATTATATCAAATCACTAATTCCTATTTCAATTCATTTATTAACGGGCTTTAAAATATTTTTTACGAGCCAATACCTATTCTCTTTTTGTTTTGATTTTGAAAATGCAAACATTGTTATCTCAACTGCCTTATCTAATTTTCTTCGCACTGCCTTTTTATGAAAATTGATTTTCATTCCCTCAATTTTTTCTTTATAAATCAGCGAATCGTTACTATCATATATGTATATCACGTTGGTGTGAGGAGAATGAATATTACTTTCAACTACCCAATAGCCTTGTTGCAGCCATTTATTTTCCGGTAAAATTTCATTCTGCGCAGATGTTATTAAAGAGATTGTGAACAGATAATTTAACGTCATTAGAATTTTCAGACACTTTTTCATAGCAAATATTTTAAGTCGAATTATTTAACTGAACGAAATTATTCTTGTCAACAGCCTGAAAAATATTTAATAGCTAAACAGATTATTGCGGTAGATATACAATCAAAAAATGGAGATAAAGAGATGGGTTATTTCTTTCATTTATGAATTTAGCAATAAATTATTCCTATTTAATCTTCCTTCAACTTCCTTAATTTTAATTCACATAATCATACTGCTAATGAAAAAAATATTTTTCGCACTTATAATCACACTTTGCTTTTTTTCAATTGCAAATGCACAAGACATTGATGGCATTTTGTATAAAAAAACTAGTGTAATGATGCCGATGCGAGACGGCATTAAACTATTCACCGTTCTACTTACACCTGTTCATTCAAAAGAAGCAATACCGTTCTTAATACAGCGTACACCTTACGGCGCTGATGTACCCATTCCGGATGATTCTGTAATTTCTATTTCAAGTAAATCTTACTTGTATCCCCTGGCCTCGGATGGATACATTTTTGTATTTCAGGATATACGCGGAAAATATAAGAGCGAAGGAAGCATGCAAATTCATCAGCCATTAATTCATGAGACGCAAAAAGGCGCTATTGATGAAAGCACTGACACCTACGACGCCATTGACTGGTTGGTAAAAAATGTTCCCGGCAATAACGGCAAGGCTGGCATTTACGGAATTTCTTACCCAGGCTGGCTGGCCTTAGTTGGTTCTGTTGATCCACACCCTGCTTTGAAAGCAGCGTCGGAGCAAGCTTGTATGGGCGATTTATTTTTAGGGGACGACTTTCATCACAATGGTGCATTTCGTCTAAGCTATGGCATGGAATATACTTATGAGGTGGAACATGATAAAACAACCGATAGTGATTTTCCTTTCCCCCAATTTGATTTGTTTGATTGGTATTTAAAACTTGGCTCACTATCACGCGTAAACGAAAAGTATTTTCACAATACAATTCCTACGTGGAACAATTTTGTAAAGCATCCGAACTATGATTCTTTTTGGCAAAAAAATTCTCCTCTCAACTATATTAAATATCCACAAATACCTCAATTGCATGTGGGCGGGTATTTCGACCAGGAAGATATAAACGGCCCGCAACTGATGTATGCACACATGGAAAAGAAAGACACTTTTAATCGCAATCACATAGTGCTCGGCCCCTGGAATCATGGACAATGGGGAAGCCGCAAAGCCGATAGTCTTGGCCAAATATCATTTGGAAGCAACACAGGCGATTGGTTTCGGGAACTTCAAAAAAAATGGTTTGACTATTATTTGAAAGGAATTGGTGATGGAAAATTTAATGAGGCCTATTGTTTTCAAACAGGAACTAATGAATGGAAAACCTATAATACGTGGCCACCTAAAGAAACCGTGATTGAAAAATTATATGCAACTGCTAACAACAAATCTTCGTTTGCGGCCCCCGTTAGTGATCAAGGTGAAATAAGTTTTATAAACGATCCTGCAAATCCGGTTCCATATAGAACATTACCAATAGAAGCTACGTATGGTAAGGGCAGCCGCTGGCGTCCATGGCAGGTGGAAGATCAGCGCTTCGTTTATACAAGGCCGGATGTAATAAGCTTTACATTGGATTCTCTTACGAATAATTTAACTGTTACCGGAAAAATAACAGCGCATCTTTTTGCAAGCACTACGGGTACAGATGCAGACTGGATCGTAAAGCTAATAGATGTATATCCTGATTTTGACCAGGATAATATTTTAATGAGCCAGTACCAGTTGCCCGTGGCAATGGAAGTTTTTAGAGGAAGATTCAGAAAAAGCTTTTCGAACCCCGAACCGCTAGTGCCAGGTAAACCGGAAGAATTTATAATTGACCTGCACGATATCAATCATGTTTTTTTAAAAGGCCATAAAATAATGATACAGGTGCAAAGTACCTGGTTTCCTTTAATAGACCGCAATCCACAAAAATTTATCCCTAATATTTTCGAAGCAAAAGAAAGTGATTTTACCAAAGCAAAACATACCATTTATTTTACAAAAAAATATCCAACTTATATTGAATTGCCTGTTATGAAAGAATAATGATGAATTATTTTCAAACCGAATTTGCAAAATTGCTTCCAACAATTACTGGTAATAATTTAAATTTATATAGGAGATTGAATGCTTAATATCAACAAGTATGATGTCCACACGAATTTTTACGGCTCTTTTGTGCTTTCTTTTTCTTGCATTTGTTTGTACCTCTTGTGAGAAAGAATATAGCTATGAAGGCGGCCCTGGCACCGGTATTTCGGAAGGGACTGCCGTTTATATTTTACAGGGCGAAGGCGGAAATTGCACAGTTCCTTCAATTAATCAAACGTTTACTTCAGGAGTAGCCTTGCAATCTTTTAATACAATTACGCTAAAGGTGAATGTAATTGTGACAGGAACCTATACGCTCACAACCAATGTAGTTGATGGAATCCAATTTTCATCATCAGGCAATTTCAGTGTTATCGGACCTCAAACGATTATTTTGAAGGGTAGCGGCACGCCGGTTACAGCAGGCACTTTTCCTTTCACGCCATCGGTTGGTTCTGGATGTATTTTTTTTGTTACAGTGCAGCAAGGTTTGCAACCGGCAAATTTCGAACTGGAAGGCGAGCCTGGCTCATGTTTTGATTTTTCAGTAAATGGAAATTACAATACTGGTTCTCCTTTAACAATTGATAACACCGTTCAAGTGATGGTGAATGTGTTGTCAGTTGGCTCGTATTCCATAAAGACTGCTGTAACAAATGGCATCAGCTTTTTAAGCTCCGGAAATTTTACATCAACCGGAAGCCAGCAGCTAATTTTATACGGATCCGGAACACCGATAAATACAGGTAAATTCAACTTCAAACCAAATTCAAGCAGCTCCACATGTTCCTTTGATATAACATGCACTAATGTTGGCCCGCCTGCCAATTATGAGTTGACGGCTAACAATGACGGCACGTGCAGTAACTATTCGGTACCTGGCTCATTCTATCACGGCACGCCTTTAAACAATAACATAATGTCGGTAACAGTAAATGTAATAGCCCCGGGCAATTTTACAATTGGCACTAACACTGTAAATGGAATGACATTTTCGGTTACGGGAACTTTCACCACAACCGGAAAACAAAGTGTAAAATTAACTGGGCGGGGAACGCCGGTCGACGTAGGAATTTTTAGCTTTAGGCCGCAGATCGTCGGCGCATACAGCAATAACATCGCCTGTAATCTTGATGTGTATGTGTTTTGAATTTTAAGCCGCACTAAAAGCCGATATGTGCCAACCGAAATGGCTCTACCTAACCAGTCAATTTTCCCGCTTCTTCCTGGCTTGCATATTCTTCTTCAGGATCTGGTAAAACCTTCACCACAGAATCCTGTAGCGAAATAACAGATGATGCAGAATATAATCCAATACCGTTACCAGTGTATGCATAATCCATCAATGTAAGCTTTACTACACCATCAATTGACAATTCAATGTAACGGCCGTAACGTATGAGTCTGAAACGAAAAGATTTATCGCCGTGTATATTAAAAGTTCCGGATTGGATGTCAGTAAAAATAAAATTCTGCCGGTTATTTAGTGGATTAAAACCCCAGGATCTTATCTGTAGCAATCCATTTACTACGTCAAACGAAATAAAATAGCCATTACCTTCTTCATCCATATCACTTACCAATCCCAATTTCCCCATACCCTCTACCGTTAGCAAACCTTCCCATATAAAACTTGCAGCAGGCTTTTGAAATGTAAAAATCTCGTACCCGCTTCTTGATCCGCATGTCCATTTATCAGCCTCAATGTTTGAGGAGGCAGTTGGGTTAGAAAGTACGTGTTCTATCGTTTCCACTTCATTTTGCCTGATTTCTTTTATAACCATTTGGTGCCAGCGATAATAGCTTTTAAGCAATAATCTTCCGGCGCCATCAGTATCCAGTTCCTTTGGCGGAGGCAATACACGAAGCGCATCAATTTTGCCATACGCATAAAAGAAATTATAAACCAGCAGGTGTTCTCCATCCTCTACAATGCGAGCTGCATAATTTCCCTGGGGCAACAAAACATCTGCATGAAACGAATGATATTCACCGAAAAATTCCGGAGCAAACCAATAACGCACTTTTATATCTTCCCTTATAGAGCCAAGTAAATAATATTTTCCATGCAATTCAAATACGCAGGGGCATTCAATATCGTCGTATACCATGGGATATAATAATGGCGGCATAAGCTCAACAATATCGTTAGTTATTTTAACCAGCCCTGCGCAACCCCGCCTTGATACAGGGCCGGTAATACTCCTGGCACACAAAAGCAGGTATGCGTCCCCGTTATGTTGTACCCAAAAGGGATCGCGAAAACTAAGCCATTTCCTGGGATTGGTATTTTTAGTTTCATAATAAATACCTTTCGGTTCAATAGGGAAAATATTCTTCCTGTTTTTTTTCCAGCTAATAAGATTATCTGATTCAGCAAGGCCTATTTTTGTAATTACACCACGGTCTCTTCGCTGCAAACCTGTATAATACATTTCAAATTTTCCTTCTTTTTCAATCACATGCATCGTCCAAAGCATATCATCGTCCCATTCGCCCGGATTGCCTACAAATAAAGCATTATTCACTCTTTTCCATGATATACCATCAGTGGAAACAGCATGAGCAATATAATCGTGGTTAGGTATTATTAGATGAAATAAATGATATACTCCTTCGTGTATAATAACTGTTATGTCGCCTATTTCCCAGTCACTAAATCCAGATCCTGAATACATAAAACTGTTCTGTGGTTTTAGTTAAAAGTACTACTAATTAATATTTTGAAAATGTTATAAGCAACATTTATTCAAAACCCAATGACACAACAGGGTGAAAGATCAATGATAATTGGTTTAAACTTATCAGGATATAAGATTAAAAAAAAATCCCGGCCATAATAACCGGGATTTTTCTTAGGCATACTTTTCATTAAGCATTCACGGCCTTCTGCGCATCCCTGTATTTCTTTATAAGATCATGAGATGTTTTCAAAGATGATTGTTGATCTGTAATTAGCTGTCTTGTCTCTGCACTTATTTCCGCATCGGAGGCCAATGCATCCCTATAAGCTTTTTGCGCAGCATCTTCACCAAACTCACATGAATCCAAAAGTGCCTGCCGGTCTTTACCTGTAAACGTAGCTTTCACATCTATCCAGGCTCTGTGAATTTTTCCGCCACCTGTTGTTCCGGTTGCAGGCTCTCCACCCAACCTGGTAACTTCTTTAGTTAATTCTGCAGCAAATTTCCGGCTTTGATCTGCCATCTTATTAAAAGTCGCATGCAAATCTACATCTATTGATTTTGCATCATCTGAAGCGTTCAAATATCCTGCAGTCCTGTCATTATTAATAAGGATAAGGTCGTTTAAAACATCGGTTAATTTTTCATTGTTGTTCATAACATCTATTTTTATTCTTACATGGGACTAAAAATTGTGCCAGCGCCTAAACTACTGTTGAATAACATTTTTGCAACTAAATAAATTTGCAGAGGGGAATATTTTCCACTTAATTAATTTCAGCTTCATAAGCCCAATATATACCTTTGCCATGTTGGCTTTATTATCTTAATTTTAAAAAAAAATTATGATTGAGGTCATTCACGGATTACCCGCTCATGTTACTGCTTTTCGTGCAACCGGCACCGTTACAAGAGATGATTATCATAAAGTAATAAATCCTTATGTAAAAAAAGTAGCCACTACATTTGGAAAAATAAATTACATGCTGGTTCTGGAAACCGAACTAAAAAATTATACATTAGGCGCATGGATAGAAGATGGCCTGTTAGGATTCCGCCATTACTTCAAATGGAAAAAACTTGCAATTGTTACCGAAAAAGAAAGCATAAAAAAGTTTACTGATAATTTTGGGTTTATAATTCCATGCCCCACAAAAGGCTTTATGATGGAAGACCTGGTTGCAGCTAAAGAATGGATTTCTGATATGGAAAAAAATTAATCAGTAAGTATGTAAAGATGCCTTTAACAGAGAATCTTTTTGCACTGCCAAAAGTGAATAGTTATAATTGTATAACGACGATTCCCAATCGCCATAAACAGGATTCGGTAATATAATAAAACGCCTGCCAAATTCACCTGATAAAACATTTACATTCTCTGTTCGTTGTAAACTATTTTTCTTATCAAAAAGAAAACTAAAATCTGCAAGGTTATCGCCCAAAGCATAACAACATCATGATTTGCGGCGATGGATTTTCTGCGGTCTTCTTTGGAAGAAGTTTTTTGCACCGGAAATAAATGCGCATAATCCGCATTAGGAAGATCGAATTTCTTCAGGTTTTTTATTGTAGCATCACGTTCTTTTTCCATCCGGTTAGTAACGTAAAATATCTCAACGCCTTTTGATGCAGCATACTTTAAGAAATCCGATGCCCCTGGTACAGTATCAGCACTTGCCATTGCTGTCCATTCAAGCCACGATGATTGATCATAATCTTTCCCCTGTAAGACCTGATGAGCCTGGTAAGCGCTGTTATCCAAAATAGTTTCATCAATGTCAGTGATGATCGCTTTTGGGATTGTAGTATTCGAAGAATAATTTCGTCTATGCGTTCCCGTGCTATATTAAAAGCTTGCAGGCATAAGGCTCTGTATTCTGCAGCTTTCTGCTGATAGGCGGTAGCAAATATTTTACCATCTACAATTACATTTGGCATGCCGCCATTTCCTGCGTTTGTAACGGTTATCCTTGGCGCAATTGTGCATGAACAGAAAAATAAAATTGCGAATAAAGAGAGATTTTTCATTCTACATTGTTTAACACAAAAGTAATCATCAAAAAAAAGCTCTGATTTTTATATTTACTTTTGATATTGAATTGATATTTTATTATCTCTTAATTTTATTGAAATTAATTTAAAGAAAGTATAAATGGATTTTGTTGATTATTATAAAACTCTCGGCGTTTCAAAGAATGCGTCAGCAGATGAGATAAAGAAAGCATACCGTAAGTTAGCAAGGAAGATGCATCCTGATCTAAACCCAAATGACAAGGAAGCTCATAAAAAATTTCAACAGATAAATGAAGCTAACGAAGTATTGAGCGACCCTGAGAAAAGAAAGAAGTACGATCAATACGGCGAGAACTGGAAACATGCTGACCAATATGAACAAGCCAAACAACGGCAAGGCTCGCAAGGCTTTGGTGGCGGTGGC
>Ga0207652_10001098_pt1 | contig 24477 bp, 25 predicted proteins | sample KBSC63BmetaG_FD_184334 | JGI IMG/M metagenome (GOLD analysis project Ga0207652, IMG submission 184334) | Corn rhizosphere microbial communities from Kellogg Biological Station, Michigan, USA - KBS C6-3B metaG (SPAdes) (version 2) | ecosystem: Host-associated > Plants > Roots > Rhizosphere ... | reverse complement strand
TGCAGGACGAGGGACGCGTGGTCGGCGAGCGCTACCGGCTGGTCGAGCTGATCGGTCAGGGCGCGGTAGCCGACGTGTGGCGCGCCCGCGACACCCGGCTCGCTCGTGACGTGGCACTGAAGATGTTCCGCGGCGACGCGGCGGCCGAGCTCGGTGACGCGCAGGAGGAGGTGCGCACGCTCGCACGTCTCGACCACCCCAACCTGGTCGCGGTGCTCGACACCGGTACGGAAGGTGACGGCACCGCGTGGATCGTCACGCAGTACGTCGACGGGGAGTCGCTCGACGCGCTGATCGCCGCCGGCCGGCTGCCGCCGTCCGACGTCGCGTGGTACGGCGCCGAGGTTGCGGCCGCCCTCGGCTACGTGCACGGGCAGGGCCTCGTGCACCGCGATGTGAAGCCCGGCAACGTGCTCGTGGGGCGCAACGGACGGGTCTACCTCACCGACTTCGGCATCGCCCGGATCGTCGACGCGCCGGGCAAGACGGTGGCCAACGTGATGGTCGGCACGCCGGCCTTCCTCGCCCCCGAGCAGGTGGCCGGCGAGCGGGTCGGGCCGCCGGCCGACGTCTACGCGCTCGGCCTGCTGCTGCTCGAGGCGCTGACCGGTCGTCGGGAGTACCCGGGTGGCCCGATGGAGTCGGCGATGGCCCGGCTCAACCGGGAGCCCGAGGTGCCGACGGACCTCTCGCCGACCTGGCGCAACCTGCTGGCGGCGATGACCGCACGCACACCGGGCGAGCGTCCGACCGCGGCCCAGGTCGAGCGCCGGCTGCGCGCGATCGTGGAGGGCGCCGACACGACGATGGTCGCGCCGCTGCCCGTGCCCGGCGCGGCGGCGGGTGCGGCGGGGGTCGCCGCGGCCGACCAGACGGCGTTGCTGCCACCCGTGACCCGGCGGGTCGTGACCGAGGAGCCGATGCCGCGCCGGGGCCCGACACCGGGGCTCATCGCGCTGCTCGTGCTGGTCGCGCTGGCGGCGGTCGCCGCGTCGATCTACCTGGCCACGAGCGGCGGCAAGGACACCCCGACGCCCGCTCCGACGACCCCACCGCCGACACCGGTGACCACCTCGGCGACGCCGTCGTCCCCGCCACCGACGTCGGAGTTGCCCAGCCCGTCGCCGTCGCCCAGCCCGTCGCCGTCGCCGAGCCCGTCACCCTCGCCTAGCCCGTCTCCGTCGGCGTCACCCACCCCGACCCCGGCGCAGACCACGCCGACAGCAATCGTCTCGCTCGGGACCGGTGGCGGCGGCAACAACGGTGGCGGCAACAGCGGTGCCGGTAACGGCACGGGCCCCAGCCCGTCGACGACGACGTCACCGTGAGACGTCGCCCCAGGGCGTTCGGCCCGAGCGACGGGTCGGCGTTCTTCCGCGCCGGTCAGACGATCCGGCTCTCCTTGCCGGTCCAGTAGCGGTCGCGCAGCAGCCGCTTGTAGAGCTTGCCGGTCGGGTGGCGCGGCAGCTCCTCGTCGAAGTCGATCGTGCGCGGGCACTTGTAGTGCGCGAGGTTGGCCCGGCAGAACTCCAGCAGCTCCTGCTCGAGCTCCGGCCCCGCCGCGGCCGGGTCCATCGGCTGCACGACGGCCTTGACCTCCTCGCCGAACTCCTCGTTGGGCACGCCGAAGACGGCGACGTCCATGACCTTGGGGTGGGTGACGAGGAGGTTCTCCGCCTCCTGCGGGTAGATGTTCACCCCGCCGGAGATGATCATGTAGGCCTTGCGGTCGGTGAGGTAGAGGTAGCCCTCGTCGTCGAGGTAGCCCACGTCGCCGAGCGTGGCCCAGCCGGCGTCGTTGTACGCCGACTTCGTCTTCTCCGGGTCGTTGTGGTACTCGAAGCTGGCGTCGCCCTCGAACCAGATCGTGCCCGCTTCACCGGGCGGCAGCTCCTTGCCGTCCTCGTCGAGAATGTGCGCGGTGCCCCGCAGCGTTCGCCCGACGGAGCCCGGATGCGCGAGCCACTCCTCGGACGTGATCGCGTTGAAGCCGACGCCCTCGGTGCCCGCGTAGTACTCGTTGATGATCGGTCCGAACCACTCGATCATCTGCTGCTTGACCGGGATGGGACAGGGCGCGGCGGCGTGGATCACGCACTGCAGGCTGGAGACGTCGTACTTCTTGCGCGTCTCCTCCGGCAGCTTCAGCATCCGCACGAACATCGTGGGCACGACCTGCGAGTGGGTGACGCTGTAGCGCTCGACCGCCGCCAGGTAGTCCTCTGGCTCGAAGCGCTCCATCATCACGACCGTGCCGCCGAGGCGGGTGACGGTCACGGTGAAGCGCAGCGGCGCGGAGTGGTACATGGGCGCCGGCGACAGGTAGATGGTGTCCGGGCCGAACCCGTAGAGGAACTGGCACAGCATGGTCAGCGGACCCGGCTCGCTGCCGACCGGGATACCGGGCAGCTTGACCTTGACGCCCTTCGGCCGGCCGGTGGTGCCCGACGAGTAGAGCATGTCGGCGCCCTCGACCTCGTCCTCGATGGGTGCGGGCGGGTAGGCCGCCACCGCGTCCTCGTAGGACTCGAAACCGTCGGCGGTCCCGCCGGTCATCAGCCGGATCTCGGCCTCGGCGATCTGCGGCAGCGTGTCGGTCGCGACCTGGGCGAGGGACTTCGACGCCAGGAACGCCTTGGCGCCGCAGTCGTTGACGATGTAGGCGACCTCCGGCGGGCTCAGCTTCGAGCTGACGGCGGTGTAGTAGAGCCCGCTGCGCTGTGCCGCCCAGGCCATCTCCAGGTAGCGGGCGTTGTTGTCCATGAAGATGGCGATCGCGTCGCCGGCCCGCAGTCCCCGGTCGCGCAGCAGCTGGGCCAGCCGGTTGGACCGCTCGTCGAGCTCGCGGTAGGTGACCGTCTCGCCGGTCGTGGCCATGACGACGGCGGGCTTGTCCGGGTGGGTGACCGCGTGCGCTCCGGGATACATGCGGTCACTTTATGCAGCCTGGTGGGTCGCCGGTCACCGACCTCGGAGGCGCCGGCCGGGGCGGTGCGGCCGCGTCTGCGCGCTGTCAGGACTTGGGTGCTGAGGCGGCCGGTGCCGCGTCGAGCGAGCCGTGCTCGGCGACGTGTGCGTCGACCTTGGCGAGCGCGTCGCTGACGGCGGTGGCAGGGCCACCTTCACGTTGCTGCGCATAGTAGGCGTGGCCGAGCGCGCGCAACAGCGCGTCGGCCTGGCGCTTGGCCTGCACCTCTTCGAGCTTTGCCTGGCCCTGCGCAGCGACCTGGCCCGCCTGGGCCTTGACCTTGTCGAGAAGTCCCATCGTCTGCTCCTGGGTGACTCGGTGCTGGGGAACGGGATCGCCGAATGGCCCGTTGCGGGCGTGCCGGTCGCACCTTCACGCATCGGCAGCCAGCGGCTGCCTCACGTCGCAAGGTACGCGCGGGGGCCGGGAACGGAAAGGGCCGAAAGACCTAGGAGATGGTGACCGATGTGGTGGTGATCACGTCGCGTGAGGACCGGGCGATGCGCAGCTCGTAGTCACCGGCCGGCACGGTCCAGCCCGCCTTGCGCGGGTCCCAGACGCGCAGCGCGCGCTGGTCGAACTGCAGCGTCGCCTCGACGGTGTGCCCGGGGTCGGCGGCCACCGCGGCGAACGCCGCGAGGTGCTGCACCGGCCGGCGCAGGTCGCCGGACGGCGGGGCCGCGTAGAGCTGCACGACCTCCTTGCCAGGGCGCGTGCCGGTGTTGGTGACGGGCACCGTGACCGTCCAGCTGCCGTCGGCGCTGACCAGCTGCGGCGTGCCGTAGGACCACGTCGTGTAGCCCAGCCCGTGGCCGAACGGGAATCGTGGCTCGATCTCGCGCGCGTCGTACCACCGGTAGCCGATGTAGAGCCGCTCCGCGTAGTGGGTGGCACCTGCGTCGCCGGGATGGTTGAGGTAGGCCGGGGTGTCGGTGAGCCGCCGCGGGATCGTGACCGGCAGCCGGCCGCCGGGCTCGGTGTCGCCGAACAGCACGTCGGCCAGCGCGTCGCCGAGCTCCTGCCCCGGGAACCACACCTGCAGCAGCACCGCCGCGTCGTCGGCCCAGTCCATGGTCACCGGTGACGCCGCGTTGACCACCACGACCGTGCGCGGCTGGGCGGCGAGGACGGCGCGGACCAGCTCGTCCTGCGCGCCCGGCAGGTCCATGTGCGGGCGGTCGTGCCCCTCGCTCTCCCACTCCTCGTCGGTGCCGACGACGAGAATCGCGACGTCGGCCGCGCGCGCGGCGGCGACCGCGCGGCCGAGCAGGTCGTCGGGCACCGGGGGCAGGCAGCCGACGGTCACGCCGCCGCCGGGCCGCTCGCTCGGCGGTAGCTCGACCCGCACGCTGACGGTCTGCCCCTCCGCGAGGTCGACGGTGCCGGGGACCTCGGTGCTGCCGAGACCGAGCAACGTGCCGCCCGGCGTCGGCTCGCTGTTGTCGACCACGCAGCGGTCGTCGACGAACAGCCGTGCCGGCCCGATGCTCGACAGGGCGAACGTCCACGTGCCCGCGGTCTGCACGTCGATCGTCGCGTCGATGTGGGTCGCGAATCCCTGCGCCGGCAGGCCGGGCATCGGCTCGCCCAGCCAGAGCAACCGGGCGCGCTCCATCGTCTCGCCGCCGAGCGTGGCGCCCTGCGCGTCGACGTAGGTGACGCGTAGCTCGCCGGCCACGCGGTCGTCCAGTGTCGGCAGCGCCCGGTGGGTCAGGCACCCCATCTCGTGCACGGCAGCGGGGGCGCGGTCGCGGATCCCGTCGAGGGGGGCGACCCGATGTTCGGGCCGCAGGGCCGCGCTGCCGCCGCCGTGCTGGGTGCCGGGAACGGCGTTGGGGCCGATCACCGCCACCCGGCCGCAGGTCGCGGGGTCGAGGGGCAGCAGGCCGCCCTCGTTGCGCAGCAGCACCGTGCCCGCGGCACCTGCGCGCCGGATCAGCGCACGGGTCTGCGGGTCGTTGCGGGTCGTCTCGTCGCCGGGTTCGCGGTCGGACTCGGCCTGCGCCCAGGCCAGCAGGTCGAGCACCCGCTGCGCCGCGTTCGACACGTCGTCGCGGTCGACCTCGCCGTCGGCGATGGCGGCGTGCAGCTTGTCGCGGCGGTGCCGGCCGGGGCCGGGCATCTCGATGTCGAGGCCGGCGTGCACGGCGGGTGCCGTGCTGTGCAGGCCGAACCAGTCGGAGACGACCGCGCCGTCGAACCCCCACTCGTCGCGCAGCAGGTCGGTGAGCAGCCGGCGGTGGTCTGCGGCGTACGTGCCGTTGATGCGGTTGTACGACGACATCACCGAGCGCACGCCCGCGTCGTGCACCGCCGCTTCGAAGGGCACCAGGTAGAGCTCGCGCAGCGTGCGCTCGTCGACCTCCGAGCTGATCGTCATCCGCTCGTGCTCGGTGTCGTTGGCGACGAAGTGCTTGACGCAGCAGCCGACGCCGCGACTCTGCACCCCCCGGATGTAGGCCACCGCCATCCGCGCGGTGAGGTGCGGGTCCTCCGAGTAGCACTCGAAGTTGCGCCCGCCGATCGGCGTGCGGTGCAGGTTGACGGTCGGCGCGAGCAGCAGCCGCGCCCCCTTCGCCCGGGCCTCGTCGCCGAGGGCCCGGCCGACCTCCTCGACCAGGGCCGGGTCGAAGCTCGCGGCGAGCGACACCCCGCAGGGGAAGCAGGCGGACGCCGGCCCGGTGAAGCGCGTGCCTCGTACGCCGTTGGGACCGTCGCTCATGCGCAGCGCGGGTACGCCGGCGCGCTCGATCGCCACCGTGTGCCACATGTCGGCACCCGCCAGCAGCGCCACCTGTTCGTCGACGGTCAGCTCGTCAGCCGGGATCACCCGGCGGATTCTGCCGGATCGGGTTGGTCGCGGCGCGCGTCAGTGCTGGTGGCTGCGCCGGTACGCCGCGGCGCTCGCACCGACGAGCACCGTCGCGACCGCCGGTGCGACGGGCGACAGCCCGGTGTAGGGAAGCTGGTCGGTCGGGCCCGCGGCCGTGCCGCCCGGGACCGGCGTCAGCGCTGCGGCCGGCGGCCCGCCGGGTTCGCCGGCTCCCGAGACGCCGTCGCTCGGCGCGGGGGCGGCTGCGGGCGGGGTGGTGGGGGTGGACGGCTGGGGTGCCGGGGTGGCGGTGGACGCGGGCGGCTGTGTCGCCTGCGGGGGGCTCGAGGTGGCCGCGCTCGGACCGGCGGCGGGGAGCGGGCCGCCGGCGCCGGCGGGATTGCTCTCGCCACCGTTGCCGGCCGCGCCCGTCAGGATGGCGGCAATCGCTGCGCCGATCACGGCGACGGCGAGCACCAGCAGGGTGCGGGCGAGCCCGAGGCGCCGATCCACGACCGAATCGTCCCCGTTGCCCGCGAGCAGGACACGGGGACACGCCGGGGGTCAGCCGCGCGGGCGGAAGCGGACCAGCGCCCGGCCTTCGCCGGTGTCGTGGAAGACGACCTCGACCGGCTGGTCGATGCGGACGGTCTCGGGGTCGCAGTCGACGATGTTCGTGAGCAGCCGGGGACCCTCGTCGAGCTGGACGTAGGCCAGCACGAACGGCGCCGCCTCGCGGTAGGCGCCCTCGCCCCGCCGGGCCACCGTGTAGCTGTAGACCGTGCCGCGCCCGCTGCCCTCGAACCACTCGGTGGCGGTGCTGTGGCAGTCGGGGCAGATGGCCCGGGGGTACCAGATGACGTGGCCGCACGCCGTGCAGCGCTTCAGCAGCAGCCGGCCTTCGGCGGTGGCGTCCCAGAACGCCTTGGTCTCCGGGTTGACCGGCGGCACCGGAGTGGGCAGGCTCATGCGTCCTCCTGGCCGAGAATCAGCGTGGCGCTGCCCATGCGCGTGCCGAGCGAGCCGCCGGTGCCGTGCGCGAGCGCGATCCGGCAGTCGGGCACCTGCACCTGCGGGTGCGCCTCGCCGCGCAGCTGGCGGACCGCCTCGATGACCTTCGTCATGCCGCCCCGGTTGGTCGGGTGGTTGTTGCACAGACCACCGCCGTCGGTGTTGAACGGCAGCTTGCCGTGCGGCGCGACCAGCGCCCCGTCCATGACGAACCGCCCGCCCGCACCCTTCTCGCAGAAGCCGAGGTCCTCGATCGTCTCCAGCACCGTGATCGTGAACGAGTCGTAGATCGACGCGTAGTCGATGTCGGCGTGGCTGACCCCGGCCTCCTCGAAGGCCCGCGGGCCGGACCAGCGCGCCCCGGTGTAGGTCAGGTCGATGCGGCCGTTGTCGGCGTGCTTCGGCGCCTCGCCGTGGCCGAGCACCTTGACGCAACGTCGTTCGAGCGAGCGTGCCACCTCGGGGCTGACGACGACGACCGCCCCGCCACCGTCGGTGACGACGCAGCAGTCGAGCAGGTGCAACGGGTCGGCGACCAGCCGCGATTGCAGGACCTCCTCGACGGTCACGGCCTTGGGCAGGAAGGCGTTGGGGTTGTGCTGCGCGTGCAGCGAGGCGGCCACCTTGATCTCGGCGAGCTGCTCGCTGGTGGTGCCGAACTCGTACATGTGGCGTTGCGCGGCCAGCGCGTACATCGGGATCGTCGACGTGCCGTAGACCATCTCGAACGCCGCCTCGGGCGCGTTGGTCGCACCGCGCATCCGGCCGACGTTTTCCCGCTGCCGCGGCCGGCCACCGAGGGTGATGAGGGCGACGCTGCACTTGCCGGCGGCGATCGCGGCCGTCGCGTGCCCGACCAGGGCGACGTAGGACGACCCGCCCATCTCGGTCGAGTCGACGTAGGACAGCCGCTTCAGGCCCAGGTAGTCGGCCATCGACAGCGGTCCGAACCCCGGCGCGTCGCCCGCGCAGAAGTAGCCGTCGACGTCGTCCATCGTCAGCCCGGCGTCGGCCAGGGCGCCTAGGGCGACCTCGCCGTGCACCTGTGGCGTGGACTTGTCGGGGATGTCGCGGTCGGGATGCTCGAACGCGCCCGCGATGAAAGCCCGTCCGCGCAGACTCACGACACGCCCACCTCTCGACCCGGCTTTGCGGCGACCCTATGCAACCGACCGTGGTCCACTGCAGGGAGGGCAACCGCTCCCGAGGAGGATCGTGAACCGCGCGCTGACCGCTGCCGCCGTGCTGCTGGCCGGACTCGCTGCCGCGTGCAGCGGCAGCAGCGGAGGCACCCACACTGCCGCCTCGTCGCCCGCCGCGACCACGACCTCGCCTCCTGCGAGTGCTGCCCCCACCGTGACCATGACCGCCAACCCGATCGTCGCCCCGACGTTGCCACCGCCCACCAGCGCCGCACCGGGTGACGTCCCGGCCGGCGCGACGCTCGTGATGCGGCACGACGGCAGCGGCACGTCGTACGTCGTCTATGCCGAGCCCCGCAACGGCAGCTACTGCCTGGTGCTCGTCGCCGGCTCGCAGCGCGGCGAGCAGTGCGTTCGCTCGGTGCCGCCTTCGGACCAGCTCGACGTGCACACGCTGAGCACCGGCACGGGGCCGGGGGCGATCTCGCTGCTCGCCGGCGTCACCGGGGGCCGGGTGGTCAAGGTGACGGCCGACACCGACGCCGGCTCGGCGGCGAGCGTCACACCGGTCGCGGTCGCCGACACGGGGGGCAAGGCCTTCGCCGTCGCGGTGGATCCCGACACGGTCAGCCAGGTCACCGCCTACGATGCCGCGGGCAACGTCGTCGCCCGCAGCTGAAGCCACCTGCTCGGCGCTCTTCCCCTGATCGACCCGGGTCGGCTACGCTGGTAGCAGGTCGCAGTTCTCGCCTAGGTGTTTCGCCCGCGGGATCTTTCCGCGGGCGTTTTGTTTCTCTCCGAGAAGCACCGCGGGCGGCCCGGTCCCACACCAGGGGCATGAGCCAGTGAGAGGACAGAAGTTATGGCTCAGGGCACGGTGAAGTGGTTCAACGCGGAGAAGGGCTACGGCTTCATCACTCCGGACGACGGCAGCAAGGACGTGTTCGTGCACTTCAGCGCGATCTCGGGTTCCGGCTACCGCAGCCTGGATGACGAGCAGCGGGTCGAGTTCGACGTGACCCAGGGTCCCAAGGGCCCCCAGGCGGAGAACGTTCGCGCCGTCTGAACCACCACCGTCGTAGCCCCTGCGCCCCTCGCGGGCCGGGGGCTACGCGTTTTTCGTGCCCCGTTGCGCCGACGCCTCGGTGATCGCGCGCCAGACCCGTTCGGAGGTCGTCGGCAGGTCGATGTGGCGTACGCCGAGGTGCGCGACCGCGTCGATGACGGCGTTCTGGACCGCGGGGGTGGCGCCGATCGTGCCGGCCTCCCCGATGCCCTTGGCCCCCAGTGGGTTGTAGGGCGTCGGCGTCTCGGAGTCGACCAGGTCGAAGCTCGGCAGCAGGTCGGCGGTGACGATGCCGTAGTCGGCGAAGTTCGTCGTGACGGGGTTGCCGTCGGCGTCGTAGCGCATCTCCTCGACGAGAGCCTGCGCCACGCCCTGGGCCAGGCCGCCGTGCCGCTGGCCCTCGACGAGAAGCGGGTTGAGGATCCGGCCGGCGTCGTCGACCGTGGTCAGCGACCGCAGCGTCACCTTGCCCGTGCCGGTGTCGACCTCGACCACGGCCAGGTGCGCGCCGAACGGGAACGTCGGCCCCTGCGGCACGAAGTGCGACGACGCCGACAGCACCGCCTCGCGCCCGGCCGCTGCCGCGGCCAGCTCCGACCACGACAGCCCGCTGCTCGCGTCGCCGGCGACGTGTAGCCGGGCGCTGTCCTTGTCGAGCACCACGTCGTCGGCGCTGGCTTCGAGCAGGTCGGCGGCGAGGTCGCGCGCCTGGGCCAGCACCGAGACGGCGGCGTCGTGCACCGCGGTGCCCCCGAGCTGCAGCGACCGGGAGCCGAACGTCCCGACGCCCTGCGGCACCAGGTCGGTGTCGCCGTAGATGACGGTGACCGCATCGAGGGGCACGCCGAGCTGGTCGGCCACGATCATCGCCCACGACGTCGCGTGCCCCTGCCCGTGCGCGGACGACCCGGTGAGCACCCGCACCCGCCCGTCGGGCTCGATGTCGACCTGCGCGTGCTCGCCGGCGTAGCTGTCACCGGCGGTGATCTCGACGTAGGTGGCCAGGCCGATGCCCAGCTGCACGGTGTCGCCGGACTCGCGCCGCCGCCGCTGCTCGTCGCGGAGCCGTTGGTAGCCGCCCGCCTCGAGCACCCGGTCGAGCGCGGCCCGGTAGTCGCCGCTGTCGTAGATCAGGCCGGTGCGCGTGGTGTAGGGGAACGCGTCTGAGCCGACGAGGTTGCGCCGGCGCACGTCCGCCGGATCCATCCCGATCTCCGCCGCGAACAGGTCCACCGCGCGCTCGACGGCCGCGGTCGCCTCCGGCCGCCCCGCGCCGCGGTAGGCGGCCACCGGGGTCGTCGTCGTCACCACGCTGACCGCGCGGCTCTCGACCTTGGGGATGTCGTAGACGCCGGGTGCCATCCAGCGGGTGAGGAACGGCAGGAACGACCCGATCTCCGGGTAGGCGCCGGCGTCCTGCACCACCTCGAGCCGGTAGGCCAGGATGCTGCCGTCGCGCCGGCCGCCGATCGTGACGGTCTGCTTCTGGGCACGCCCGTGCGTGAGGCCGACGAGATTCTCCGAGCGGTTCTCGGTCCAACGCATCGGCCGGCCGAAGTGCCGCGCCAGCCACGGGAGCAGCACCTCTTCCGGGTCGCGGCCCATCTTGGCGCCGAAGCCGCCACCGACGTCGGGCGCGACCACCCGCACCTGCTCCTCCGCCAGGTCGTAGGCCGCGCGCAGCCGGTCCCGCGTGCCGTGGGCGCTTTGCGTGGCGGACCAGAACGTCAACCGCTCGTCATCGCCCCACGCGGCAGCGGCCGATCGCACCTCCATGGGCGCGGGCGCCACCCGCTGGTTGACGATGTCGGCGCTGACCACCACCTCGCAGCCGTCGAACAGCGTGTCGTCGCGGCCGTCATCGAAGGTCGCCGCGACGTTGCTCCCCGTGTCGGGGAACAGCAGCGTCGACCCGGCCAGCGCGTCAGCGAGGTCCACGACGGCGGGCAGCGGCTCGTAGTCGACCGAGACGAGCTCCGCGGCGTCCTCGCCCTGGTAGCGGTTCTCGGTGACGATGGCCGCGACCGGCTCGCCCACGTAGCGCACCAGGTCGCGCGCGAGCACCGGCCGCGGCATGTCCGTCGTCACGCCGATCAGCTGCGCCACGCCCGGCGGGAGGTCGACCTCGGCGCCCGTCACGACGCCGATGACGCCGGGCGCCGCGACGGCGTCGGCGGTGTCGATGTGGGTGATCCGACCGTGCGCAACCGTCGAGCGCACGTAGGTCACGTGCGCCGCGCCGTCGAGGGCCGGCTCGCGCAGATCGTCGACGTAGGTGCCGCCGACGGTGAGGAAACGCGGGTCCTCGAAGCGCACGACGCGGGTGCCGAGAATGCTCATGCGCGCACTATGGCGCAACTCCCGGCCCCTGCGTCAGGGCTCCGGCCGTTGATGTCGGCGTACGGCGGGTAGATGCCAGTCAACGGATCGTTTCCGCAACCGGGAGGCACGCGCATGGCATCGGCACATGGCCGCAAGATCGCAGTAGTGACCGGAGGCACCGCCGGCGTCGGCCGGGCGACGGTGCGGGAGTTCGCCGGTGCCGGCTACGACGTGGCGATCCTCGCGCGCGGCCAGGCCGGCCTCGACGGCGCCGCGAAAGACGTCGAGAACCTCGGCGGGCGCGCGCTGCCGATCCAGGTCGACGTGGCCGACCACGAGGCCGTGCAGGCGGCGGCCGACCAGGTCGAGCGCGAGCTCGGCGAGATCGACGTCTGGGTCAACGTGGCGTTCGTCGGCTCGCTGGCGCTGTTCTGGGACACCACCCCGGAGGAGTACAAACGCTTCACCGACGTCACCTACCACGGCCAGGTGTGGGGGACCCGGGCCGCGCTGTCCTACATGCGCCCGCGCGACCGCGGCGTCATCGTCAACGTCGGTTCCGCGATGGCCTACCGCTCGATCCCGCTGCAGTCGCCCTACTGCGGGGCGAAGCACGCGGTGAAGGGCTTCAGCGAGTCGGTGATGACCGAGCTCGCGCACGAGAAGAGCAACGTCAAGCTCTGCATGGTGCAGCTGCCGGGCCTCAACACGCCGCAGTTCAACTGGAACCTGTCCAAGGTGTCCAAGCACCCGATGCCGGTGCCGCCGATCTTTCAGCCGGAGCTGCCGGCCCGGGCGATCCGCTTCCTCGCCGAGCACCCGCGGCGCAACATGTGGGTCGGCATCTCGACGGCGTACACGATCCTGGGCGAGCGGGTCGCGCCGAAGCTGCTCGACCTCTACCTGGGCTGGCAGGGCGTGAAGTCCCAGCAGACCGGCAAGGACGCGCCGCGCTGGGGTGCCAACACGTTCGAGCCGCAGGACCAGGACGCCGACCGCGGCGCGCACGGAGCGTTCGACAGCAAGGCGCACCACCGCGACCCGGTGCTGTGGATGTCGATGCACCGGCGCGCGCTGATCAGCGCGTTCACCGGCGTCACTGCTGCTGCCGGCGCCGCGGCGGTCGCGCTCACCCGTGACTGATGCCCTCGTCGACGCGCTCGACGAGGGTCATCGCAGGCTGCGCGAGCTGCTCGTCGCGATCGGCGAGCTGCCACGGGACTCGGTGCACATCGACGGCGCGCAGATGCGTCAGCGGCAGATCCTGCTTCGCCGGCTGCGCCGCGAGTTCGTCGCGCTGGCGACGCTGAAGGAGCGATCGCTCTGGCCGGCCGTCCGCCGCCATCTCGTGAGCGGCGACGACCTCGTCGCTCGCGCGATCCGGCAGAAGCGGTACGTCGAGCTGCTGATGGACAAGCTGCGATGGTTCGCCCATCGCGACCCGCGGGTCGACGACCTGCTGGCGCGGCTGCTCACCTGCGCCCGGGAGCACCTGGACTTCGAGAACGCCCTGTTCGAACGGCTGTCCACCGAGCTGCCCGACGAGGAACGGCAGCGGATCGCCGAGCAGCTGCGCCACCCGCCGGCGCTGCTGCCGACCCGGCCGCACCCCGACCTGCCGACGGCACCGTGGGCGGCCCGGCTGTTCGGGCCCGTCGCCGCCGCCGTCGACCGGGTCCACGACCGGCTGCAGACGGCCCCGAACGGGCTCTGAGCCGCGCGCCGTTCAACGCCGCCTGGGCGGGCGGGTCTGCCGCGGAGTCTCAGCGCAGCGGGAATCCGACGAGAGCGGCCAGCCCCACCACTCCGGCGGCCAGCCAGGCGACGTAGTCGCCGACGTGGCCGGAGTGCACGCTGCGTACCACCCGCAGCGGGGGTTCGGCGTAGCGGAGAACCCCACGCAGCAGCGTCGGCAACCGGTGCCCGTAGATGGCGAGCAGCGCGAAGGCGACGGCCAGCACCGCCGACAGCGCGGCGAGCCCGACACCCAGCCAGGTCCAGTGCGCCTCGGGGACCGGCGGCGGGGGGTGGACGGCCATCCCGTGCAGCGCCTGCCCGACGTAGGAAACGCGGTCGGTGAACTGCCCGGCGGCCTTCGACACCGCCGCCGCGATCCCGGGCACACATCCGGTCGCGAGGGCCATCGACAACAGGGTGACGATCGCGGCCACCATCGTGATCGGGACCGTGTCGAGCGTCACGTCGCCTACGGTTTCGGTGCCCTCCTCCTCGCCGCTGGTCGAGACGTCCTGGTCGATCTGGTGCGGTTTCGGGCCGAGGCCGAAGTAGATGCGCAGCCCGGCCCGCAGCACCGCGCCGCCGGTGATCGCCGACACGAGCACGAACATCGCGGGCGCCCAGGCGTAGCCCGACGTGGCGACCGCCTCCTCCGCGATCGACTTGCCGAGGGCCGTCCCGAAGGGTGGCATCGCGGCCAGCGCCAGGGCGCCCAGCACGAACAGCCACGGCATCAGCCGGGCGTCGCGGCCCCGGCCGTAGAGCTGGCGCTCGTCCACGCTGCCGTAACGGTTCAGCAGCACGCCCGCGAGCAGGAACAGGGCGGACTTCACGCCGGCATGCCCTGCGACGTACAGCATCGCGCCGGTCGTGCCGGCGGTGTCGAGGGTCGACATCGCCATCAGGAACAGGCCGACGTGCGCGATGGTGGAGTAGGCCAACATGCGCTTGATGTGGCGTTGCGAGAAGCACATGATCGCGCCCACGGCTGCGGTCAGCGCACCGAAGACGATGAAGGTCTGGCGGATGTCCGATGCCGGCAGCGTGTCGCTGAAGACCACCCAGTAGAGCCGGAAGACGCCGTAGACACCGAGCTCGACCATGACGCCGGAGAAGAGCACGCACACCGGCGCCGGCGCGACCGCGTGTGCGTCGGCCAGCCAGAAGTGGAGCGGCACCATCGCCGCCTTCACCAGGAAGCCGGTCACGACGAGCACGAAGCCCGCGACGACGAGGATGTCGGGTCGTCGGTGCGACAGGCTCTCCGACAGCTGGGGCAGGCCGAGCTCGCTGGTGCGGCTGTAGAGCAGGCCGATGCCCATCAGCGACAGGTAGGCGCCGAGCGAGTTGACGATGCCGAAGTTCAGCCCGCCCTGGACGGCTGATGGCTCCTCGATCCTGAACCCCGTCAACGCATAGGCCGCTGCGCCCATGAGCTCGAAGAAGACGAACATGTCGAACAGGTCGCCGGTCAGCGCGAACCCGACCATGCCGGTCAGGAAGAGCAGCATGAGCACGTGGTAGTGCGCGGCGGCGTCCTCGAAGTAGCGCCAGCTGTAGACGAGCGCGATCGTCATCAGCGCCGCGGCGAGCAGTCCGAGGCCGGCGTTGAGCGGGCCGGCGATGAGGACGATGCCGACGCTGAAGCCGTGGGACGGCTGCCGCCCGCCCGCCCAGGTCACGACCCGGCCGCCGGCGGAGGCGGTCATCAGGGCTGCGCAGATGCCGGCGACGCCGGCGGTGGTGAGCGTGGCGATGCCGTCGCGGACCTGGTGCGGAAGGAACTTGCCGATCGCGACAAGGATGCAGGCCACCGTGATCGGCAGCGCGATGGCCAGCGGCGCGAGGTCGCCGGCGGGGACGTCGGGCACGTCAGCCCTTCAGCTCGGCGAGCTCGTCGGGGTCGACGGTCCCCTGCCGCTTGCCGATCTGGATCGACAGCGCCAGGAGCAGGGCGGTGACGACGGCCGACACGACGATGTCGGTCAGCGTCATCGCCTGCACCACGGGGTCGACCACCTTCGTCGTCGGGGACTCGGTCGAGCCGAAGACCGGTGCGGTCGCGCCGTTCTGGTAGCCGACCGCGAGCAGCAGCACGTAGGTGCCGGCCTGCGCGACCGACAGCGACACGGTCGCGTGGACGAGGTCGCGGCTGCGCACGATGCCCCACATCCCGGCGAGCATCAGCCAGCCCGAGACGAAGTAGGCGTAGTAGGTCACCGGTCACCGCCGCGGTCCACGGTGCCCTGCGGCGAGGCCCCGCCGCGGATCGCCAGTGCCTGCTTGAAGAACGCCGCCAGCAGCACGATGAAGCTGGACGCGACCTCGAGCCCGACGAGCACGTTGAGCAGCGGCACGGTGCCTGCAGACAGCAGGTGGCCGAAGGCGCTCGAGTCGCCCTGCGGGATGACGTTGGCGAGGAACGCTCCGGCGACGATCATCCCCGCCATCGCGAGAATCGCGAACGCTGCGGCACCGACCGCCTCGCCGACCTCGAAGACGTGCTCCGGCCGCAGCCGCTCCAGCGCCGGGTAGTTGCCGGCCAGGTAGACGAGGTGGATCCCGGTGGCAAGGATCACGCCACCCTGGAAGCCGCCGCCCGGTGTCAGATGGCCGTGGATGACCACGTCCATCCCGATCAGCATCGTGACCGCGAGCATGAGGTAGCCCATGAGCCGCGTGCCTTCGAGCACCCGGCCGGGCTGTAGCTTGCGCTTCTCGTCCTCCTCCTTCGACGGGCGCAGCAGCGCGGCGGCGCCGACCACCGAGACGAGCAGGATCACCTCCTCACCGAGCGTGTCGAGACCGCGCTGGTCGAACGTCACCGACTCGACGACGTTGGCGGTCACGTGCTTCACCGAGGCGGCGACCGCGTGGTCTCGGTAGAAATGTGACTTCTGCCCGAACCCCGGCATGGCGAGGAACGCCATCGCCATGAGCACGCCGAGACACCCGGCGGAGACGAGGAACAGCATCATGCGGTAACGACGGGTCATGTGCGTGCCTCAGCGCCCGCCGCGCATGGTGCGGATGGTCAGCATCACCAGCAGAGGCACGATCGCCGCACCCACACCGATCTCGCTGAGCGCCACGTCGGGCGCCTGGAGCACGAGGAAGAGCAGCGAGAGCAGTACGCCGAACACCGACAGCGTGACCGCCTGCCGCTCGGGCGCGTCGGTCATGATGACCGTCGTGCCGGCGAGTGCCACCAGCGTCAGTGCCAGGGCGATGACGACGTCGCCGCCGCCGGTCACTCGGGTGACTCCTTGGGGATGATCCCCTCTCGCTGCGCGGCCGCCCGGCCGGTGGCCGCCTCGAGCTGCGGGCCGGTGATGCCCAGCAGGAAGACGATGAAGACGATCATCGCCGTGGTGAGGCCCAGGCCGTTGTCGATCGCGAGTGACAGGCCGATGAGCGGGGCGGCCAGCGACGTCACGGGGGTGATGAAGTGCAGCCGGGTGTAGAAGTCGTCGACGACCAGCGCCCCGAGACACGACAGCACCGCGACGGCAACTCCGGCGAACAGCAGCACCTGGATCAGCAGCGACTCGACACTCATGACGGCGGCCCCAGGAGGCGGGTGTAGACGAGGGTCCCGGCGAACGACATGAGGGCCAGGACGAGGGGGGCGATCAGGTAGGACGACTGCTCCACGGCCTGCGACAGCAGCAGCATGGCCACCGTCGTGACGGCGCCCGCGAGCTCGAGGCCGATCAGCCGGTGCACGGAGCTGCCGCGCGAACCGAGGATCAGCGCGGGCGCGAGCCCTCCCGCCAAGAGCACGGCGGTCGCGGCCAGCCAGGGGTTCACCGCGCCACCGTCCGCTGCAGGTCGGGCGGGCCGCCGACGATCTGGTGGAGCACCAGCGCCTCGCGCTCGGGCCGGCTGTCCATCACGAAGGAGCCCGGCGTCGTGGACACCGTCACCATCGCGAGCGCCGCGTGCGCCGACGCCCGGGCCGGGTCGTCGTGGTGTTGCAGCCGCAGCTCGCTCAGCTCACCCTCGAACGGCCGCCGGGTCACGGTGTGCGCGAGCACCGTGGCGAGCAGGCGCGCGGTGTCGGCGAGGATCGAGAACGGCAGCACGAGCAACCAGCGCAGCCAGCGCCAGTCGGGCCGCCAGGCGGCTTCGACCGTGCGCCGGACCTTGGGCATGAGCAACGCGCACGGCAGAGCGGCGGCCGCGGAGATGTAGAGCTCCATCGGCGGCGCGGATGACAGCGTGACCACCCACACGCCGACCATGAGCGCCCACCAGACAACGACCTCCACGAGGCCTGCCAGCGTCCGCCGCGTCATCGTGGACCTCCCGGGCGGCGTCTCCCCGGCCGGTCTCGGGGACAAACTCCCGGGGGTGCGGTGGCGTGGTTGCCGGCGGGGAGACGGGGTACGCGCCCGGCGTACAGCCCTGTCCGGACGGAGGTCGCCGTGCCCACGCGGGAGCAGGTCCGCCGGTTGCTGGACACCGGCATCGGTTATGAGTCGGCGGCCCGGCGGCTTTCGCTGCACCCGGGACTGGCCTACCTGATCGCGACCGGCGTGCCGGCCGACGGCGGTGACACGCTCACCGAGGAGGAGCGCTCCGCGCCGTACATGATGGGCGGCAGCCAGCGGCTGGTGAACCAGCCGCCGCAGAAACCCACGACCAACGACGAGGTCGAGCGCTGGATGCGTGCGCGTGCCGCTGCCGACGCTCAGATGCAGGCGGCAGCCCGTAGCCGTGCCGGCGAGGACGGCTCAGTCGAGCGCCTCGCAGCGCAGACAAGCAAGAGCTCCAGCGGGAAGGGAAGGCCACAGTGAGCGTCCGCACCTGGATCGAGGGATGGCCGGTCGTCCGTCAGTTCGGCGGTGACGATCCGCTCGGTCGCGGCGCCGCCGTGAAGAGCAGGCGCAGTGCCGAGCTCACCCCGCGCACCGAGAGCGCCGCGAAGGTCGTCAAGTCGATCTGCCCCTACTGCGCCGTCGGCTGCGGGCAGAACGTCTACGTCGAGGACGACCCCGAGACCGGCAAGGCGCAGGTCACGCAGATCGAGGGCGACCCCGACTCGCCGGTCAGCCGGGGACGGCTGTGCCCCAAGGGCGCCGCGAGCCTGCAGCTCACCACTGGATCGGCGCGGCTGCACACGGTGCTCTACCGCCGGCCCCACGCGACCGACTGGGAGGAGCTCGACCTCGACACGGCGATGGACATGGTGGCCGATCGGGTCATCAAGTCCCGCCGCGAAGGGTGGCAGTGGGAGGTCGATGGCAAGCGGACGAGGCGCACGCTCGGGTTCGCCTCGCTGGGTGGCGCGACGCTCGACAACGAGGAGAACTACCTCATCAAGAAGCTGTTCACCGCGCTCGGCGCCGTGCAGATCGAGAACCAAGCCCGCATATGACACAGCTCCACCGTCCCCAGTCTGGGGACGTCGTTCGGCCGCGGCGGGGCCACCACCTGCCAGCAGGAGCTGCAGAACAGCGACTGCATCGTCATCCAGGGCTCCAACATGGCCGAGTGCCATCCGGTGGGTTTCCAGTGGGTGATGGAGGCCAAGGCCCGGGGTGCCACCGTGATCCACGTCGACCCCCGCTACACCCGCACGTCGGCACTCGCCGACATCCACGTGCCGCTGCGCGCGGGCAGTGACATCGCCTTCCTCGGCGGGATCATCAACTACGTCCTGGAGCGCGGCAAGGAGTTCCGCGACTACGTCGTCCACTACACCAATGCGGCGGTCATCCTGCGGGAGGACTTCCGCGACACGGAGGACCTCGACGGCGTCTTCTCCGGTCTCGACCGCGAGGAGCGCAGCTACGACTTCCACAGCTGGCAGTACGAAGGCCTCGAGGTGCAGGCCGCGTCCGGCCAGCGCGACCAGGAGTACGAGGACAAGGTCGGCACCGACCACGCCAAGGGCGATTCGTTCGGCTCGGGCGGCGCGTCGATCGGCTCGGGCGAGCCGCAGCGCGACGAGACGTTGCAGCACCCTCGCTGCGTGTTCCAGGTGCTCAAGCGGCACTACGCGCGCTACACGCCGGAGATGGTCGAGGAGATCTGCGGCGTCCCCCAGGATCTGTTCCTGAAGGTCTGCCGGGCGCTCACCGACAACTCCGACCGCGACCACACGTCGGCGTTCGTCTACGCAGTGGGCTGGACTCAGCACACGGTCGGCGTGCAGTACATCCGTGGCGCCGCGATCCTGCAGCTGCTGCTCGGCAACATCGGACGCCCCGGCGGCGGCATCATGGCGCTGCGCGGGCACGCGTCGATCCAGGGCTCCACCGACATCCCGACGCTGTTCAACCTGCTGCCCGGCTACATCCCGATGCCGCACTCCCACCGCGACGAGGACCTCGACAAGTTCATCGCGGCGGAGCGCACGGAGAAGGGCTACTGGGCGGAGATGCGGGCCTACATGGTGAGCCTGATGAAGTCCTACTGGGGCGCGGCGGCGACACCCGACAACGACTTCTGCTTCGACTACCTGCCGCGGATCTCCGGCAACCACAGCACCTACGAGACCGTGCTGGCGCAGATCGACGGCGTCTGCAAGGGCTACTTCCTGTACGGCGAGAACCCCGCGGTCGGGTCGGCCAACAACAAGATGCAGCGCAAGGGCATGGCCAACCTCGACTGGCTCGTCGTTCGCGACTTCTCGCTCATCGAGAGCGCGACGTGGTGGAAGGACGGGCCGGAGATCGAGACCGGCGAGATGCGCACCGAGGACATCGCGACCGAGGTGTTCTTCTTCCCCGCCGCCGCGCACACCGAGAAGAACGGCTCGTTCACCAACACCCAGCGGATGCTGCAGTGGCACCACATGGCCAAGGAGCCCGATGGTGACGCGCGCAGCGATCTCTGGTTCACCTACCACCTCGGCCGCATCATCCGGGACAAGCTCGCCGGCTCGACCGACGAGATGGACCGGCCCGTGCTCGACGTCACGTGGGACTACCCGGTCGAGGGGTCGATCGACGAGCCGAGCGCGGAAGCGGTGCTCGCCGAGATCAACGGCTGGGACTCCGAGGGACGCCCGCTGTCGTCGTACGAGCAGCTGAACGAGGACGGCTCGACGGCTTGCGGCTGCTGGATCTACTGCGGGGTCTACACCGACGGGGTCAACCAGGCGGCGCGGCGCAAGCCGGGATCGGAGCAGAACTGGCTGGGTCCGGAGTGGGGCTGGGCGTGGCCGGCCAACCGCCGGGTCCTCTACAACCGCGCCTCGGCCGACCCCGACGGCAAGCCGTGGAGCGAGCGCAAGGCGCTGGTCTGGTGGGACGACGAGGAGTCGAAGTGGACCGGGCATGACGTCCCGGACTTCTCCGCGAGCAAGTCACCGTCGTACCGCCCGCCCGAAGGGGCGAGGGGGGCGGAGGCGCTCTCCGGCATCGACCCGTTCGTCATGCAGGCCGACGGCAAGGGCTGGCTGTTCGTGCCCGCGGGCCTGACCGACGGGCCGCTGCCGACGCACTACGAGCCGCAGGAGTCGCCGTTCAACAACCCGCTCTACGGCCAGCAGCGCAACCCGGTGCGCCAGGTGCTGCAGAAGCGCAAGGACAACCGCTACCACCCGAGCGGCGGCTCTCCCGGCGCCGACGTCTACCCCTACGTGGTGACGACCTACCGGTTGACCGAGCACCACACCGCCGGCGGCATGTCGCGGTTCGTGCCCTACCTGTCGGAGCTGCAGCCGGAGATGTTCTGCGAGGTCAGCCCCGAGCTCGCCGAGGAGCGCGGGCTGGAGCACAACGGGTGGGCCACGATCGTCACGGCCCGCAACGCGATCGAGGCGCGGGTGATGGTCACCGCTCGGATGACGCCGCTGCGGGTGCAGGGCCGGGTCGTGCACCAGGTCGGGCTGCCCTACCACTGGGGCCCCAACGGCTACTCGACCGGCGACTCGGCCAACGAGCTCGCGCACCTGGCGCTCGACCCCAACGTGCACATCCAGGAGGTCAAGGCGCTGACCTGTGACATCCGTCCGGGCCGGCGGCCGCGGGGACCGGCGAAGAACGACCTCGTGCTGCAGTACCAACGCGGCGCCGGCGTCGACGAGAACACCGGGACGGAGGTCTGACGTGCGGCTGAGCAACGGCGAGACGCTGAGCCAGGCGCTCTACGGCGACACCGACCCGGCCGGTGCCAGCGGCTACGGCGACCACCCGCCGCGGATGGGCTTCTTCACCGACACGTCCGTCTGCATCGGCTGCAAGGCCTGCGAGGTCGCGTGCAAGGAGTGGAACCACGTCCCGGAGGATGGGCTGCTCTTCACCGGCATGTCCTACGACAACACCCAGGGCCTGGGTGCCGACACGTGGCGGCACGTCGCGTTCATCGAGCAGAGCAAGCCGCTGGCCGGTCAGATCGCCGGCGTGCAGCACGACTCAGACCAGCTGCGCTGGCTGATGTCCAGCGACGTCTGCAAGCACTGCACGCACGCCGCCTGCCTCGACGTCTGCCCGACCGGCTCGCTCTTCCGCACCGAGTTCGGCACCGTCGTCGTGCAGGAGGACATCTGCAACGGCTGCGGCTACTGCATCCCGGCCTGCCCCTACGGCGTCATCGACCAGCGCGAAGGCGACGGCCGGGCGTGGAAGTGCACGATGTGCTACGACCGGCTGCAGATCGGTCAGGAGCCGGCCTGCGCGAAGACCTGCCCCACCGACTCGATCCAGTTCGGCCCGCTCGACGAGCTGCGCGACCGCGCGCAGGTCCGGTTGCAGCAGCTGCACGACGCCGGGGTGGTCGACGCGCGGTTGTACGGCGAGGACCCGCACGACGGGGTTGGCGGCGACGGCGCGTTCTTCCTGCTGCTCGACGAGCCCGAGGTCTACGGCCTGCCGCCCGACCCGGTCGTCACGACCCGCGACCTGCCCGACATGTGGAAGCACGCCGCTGCCGCCGCCGCGACGCTGGCGTTGGCCGCGGCGGCATCCTTCATCGGAGGCCGGCGGTGAGCGGCGGCGACGTCACCAGGGACGGCCTGCGCGGGGTGCGCCCCGACCGCGACGCGATGACCGGCAACCTCGATGGAGAGAGGCGGAAGCCGGGCCGGCGACGCCGCGGTCGCGCCGAGCAGCAGATGGTGCCGGACGCGGAGTTCACGTCCTACTACGGCAGGCCGGTGATCAAGGCGCCGGTGTGGGAGGCGCCCGACATCCCCGGCTACATCTTCCTCGGCGGGCTCGCCGGCGCCTCATCGATGCTCGCGGCCGGAGCCGACCTCAGCGGCCGCGGCGAGCTGGCGAAGGTCTGCAAGGTCGCCTCTCTCGGCGCGATCAGCCTGTCGGCGCTGGCGCTGGTCCACGACCTCGGCAAGCCGTCGCGCTTCCTCAACATGCTCCGCACCCTCAAGGTCACCTCGCCGATGAGCGTGGGTTCCTGGCTGCTCGCCGCCTACGGACCGGCGACCGGGGTCGCGGCACTGTCGTCGGTCACGGGCTTCCTACCTCCGCTGGGCGCGGCCGCGACCGCGGGCGCGGCGGCCCTCGGTGGTCCGGTGGCCGCCTACACCGGCGTACTCCTTGCCGACACCGCGGTGCCGGCCTGGCACGGCGGCTACCGCGAGATGCCGTTCGTCTTCACCGGGTCGGGTGCGGCGGCGGCCGGCGGCCTGGCGCTCGGGTTGGCCGACCACGGCATCCCGATGCGCCAGCTCGGTCCGGCCAGGGCCTTCGGTGTGCTCGGCGCGGCGCTCGAGCTGGTCGCGTCCGAAGCCATGGAGAAGCGGCTCGGCCTGGTCGCGGAGCCCTACCAGAAGGGCAACAAGGGCGCTTACTACGTCAAGGCGGGCAAGGCGCTGACCGCGCTCGGCGCGGTCGGGGCGGTGGCGTCGATGCGTGCCGCGCCGCTGACCCGGGCCGCCGGGGCCGTGCTGTTCCTCGGCTCGCTGGCCACGAAGTGGGGCATCTTCCACGCGGGCTTCGCCTCGGCCGACGACCCGAAGTACACCGTCGTCCCCCAGCGCGACCGGATCGAGCGCGGAGAGCAGGCGCGAGCCACCGCCGACTGAGCGCTGCTCAGGCATCAGGTCGGGCAGCACCGGCCGGGTCGGAGCCGCGCCGCAGGGTCAGGCGCTCGAGGCTGCTTCCGCGTCGGCTCCCAGCGACACGGTCTCCCCGTGGCCGGTGTGCTCGGCCTCCTCCTTCTCCTGCTCGTGCAACGCCTGCACGACCGGAGACGTGTCGAGCAGCACGATGCCCGCGATCATCGCGGCGATGCCCGCGATGGCGACCCCGAGTGCCAGCGGGGCGGTGCGGATCGACTCGCCGAACAGCGCGAGGCCGATGCCGATGGCGACGAGCGGCTCGGCCGCGTCGACGACGGGCATGCTCGACGCCAGCGGCCCGGCCTGGAACGCCGACTGGATGAGCAGCAGCCCGAAGATGCTGGTCAGCGTCATCGCGTAGATCTCCCAGGACTCGAAGCCCGAGATGGCGCCCTTGGAGAACTTGTTGGTTGCCGCGGCCATGAGGCCCGACTCGGTCCCCATGGTGGCGGCCGCGGCCAGTGCGATCAGCGAGGCGCGCATCGGCCCGCTGATGCGCCGCTGGATCAGCAGCGCGCCGGCGACCAGGATCGCGATCGCGGCGAGCACCGGGGTCCACTGCCCGATCGGCTGGATCGGGTTGCCCTGGGTCGGGGCGGCCGCGGCGATCGCCGCGGCGATGCCCACCGCCACGGCCAGCACGCCGATCCAGTCGCGGCGGCGCAGCCGCATCTTGTGCAGCCGCAGCGAGATCGGGATCGCGAACAGCAACTCCGACACGATGATCGGTTGCACGACGGCCAGCGGCGCGAAGTTCAGCGCGAGGGCCTGGAAGACGTAGGACAGGACCGCGCAGGAGATGCCCGCGACCCACAGCCGCTGGTGCAGCAGATCCCAGATCAGCCGCGGGGAGAGCGACTCGCCCTCGGGCCGCGTGCTCGCGACCCGTTGCTGCAGCACCCCTCCGATCGCGAAGAACAGGCCCGCGATGAGGGCAGCGATGATGGCGACGTACACCGGGCGTTCATGCCCGGCCGGGGACGCTTGCAGTCACCGGACCGGGCACGGGTCCGCCCGAGGCCTCGCTGGCCTACGCCGGGGAAACCGCTCGTGTCGCCGGCTCAGTCGAGCAGCGCCGCGGCCAGGCGCTCGCGGTGCTCGACGGCGTCGCCGAACAGCAGCTCGGAGCTCTTGGCGCGGCGGTAGTAGAGGTGGGCGTCGTGCTCCCAGGTGAAGCCGATGCCGCCGTGGATCTGGATGTTGTCGGCGGCGGCGTGGAAGTAGGCGTCGGAGCAGTAGGCCTTGGCCAGCGCGGCAACCATGGGCAGCTCGTCGGAGCCCTCGGCGGCGGCCCAGCCGGCGTAGTAGGCCGCGGAGCGCGCCGACTCGACTTCCAGCAGCATGTCGGCGCACTTGTGCTTGACCGCCTGGAAGCTGCCGATCGGCCGG
>Ga0207652_10001094_pt1 | contig 24545 bp, 21 predicted proteins | sample KBSC63BmetaG_FD_184334 | JGI IMG/M metagenome (GOLD analysis project Ga0207652, IMG submission 184334) | Corn rhizosphere microbial communities from Kellogg Biological Station, Michigan, USA - KBS C6-3B metaG (SPAdes) (version 2) | ecosystem: Host-associated > Plants > Roots > Rhizosphere ... | reverse complement strand
CGAATGACCGAACCCGTGCTCCCCGGCCGCCCCGAGGGCGAGAGCGACGCGGCCTGGTCGGAGGAACGGCCCGACGACCCGGACGAGCGACTGCGGCGGGAGCGCCCCCCGCATCATGACCGCTGGCAAGACGAGTCCGACTAGGCAGCGGCCCGAATCGATCAGCCGCGCAGCGTGATGGACAGCCTCGACGTGACACCGGCCAGGGCCAGCCGCGACGCCGTCGGCCGGTCGGTGGCGAGGAGGAGCAGCGCGCCCTCACCGGCGGCGTCGTCAGCGCGCGGCACGACCAGCACCCGCACCCCCTCGGCGACCGTGGTGGCCGAACCCGCGGCCGTGCCCGCCGTCGGCGGGGTGGCGGCCAGCACATCGACCAGGTCGCCCGTGCGCACGAGCCGCGCCGCTCCGGCGTCGGCGATCCGCACCGGCGTCGCGACCAGGCCGTCGCTCGCCAGGTCCTGCAGCAGTGGCCGACCCACGAAGCGGAGGTCGGTGAAGGGCTCGCCGGCCCGCACTCCGGCCGCGAGCACCAGCCCCACCGCGTCATCGGTGCGGGCCAGGGACCCGTCGGGAGCGGTCCCTGGGGCGAAGCGCGCGACACGCAGGTCAGCCGCGCGCACGGTCGTGCCGGCCGGTAGGTCGCGAGCCGCGACCACCACGCGCACCGTGGCCGCAGCCGGCGGTTGGAGGACCGTCAGCGCGCACGCGATCGCCGCTGCGGCAAGGCCGGCGGCGAGCAGCCTGCGGCGCCGCGCGACCGCCCGGCGCAGCTCCTTGAGCTGACGCGACAGCTCGCCGCTCACGGCAGCTCGAGCGGGAGATCGATGCCGTCCAGCGCGGCCCCGCACACGCAGCCCGGGTCGGCGGGCAGCGCGGCCACCACGTCGAGCAGCAGCTCACGCAGCCGGGCGACGTTGGCGGCGAAGAACCCGAACACCTCCGACTGGCTCACCGCCGACCCGGCGTCCATGCCGGCGTCGAGGTCGGTGACCAGTGCGACGGCCGTGTAGCAGAGCGCCAGCTCGCGGGCCAGCGTCGCCTCCGGATGCCCGGTCATGTTGACCAGCGACCACCCGGCCGTCGCATAGGACTGCGACTCGGCCCGGGTCGAGAAGCGCGGGCCCTCGATCACGACCATCGTGCCGCCGTCGACCGGGTCCCAGCCGGCCGTGCGGGCCGTCTCCAGCACCGCCCGCCGGCCGCGCGGGCAGTAGGGGTCGGCGAACGACACGTGCACCGCACCGGAGTCGAAGTAGGTCTGCAGCCGCCCGCTGGTGCGGTCGACGAGCTGGTCGGGGACGACGAGGGTGCCAGGTCCGAGGTCGGGTCGTAGCCCGCCGACAGCGCACGGGCCGAGCACCTGCCGGACGCCGAGCGAACGCAGTGCCCACAGGTTGGCGCGGTAGGGGATGCGGTGGGGCGGAAACCGGTGGTCGCGACCGTGCCGGGCGAGGAACGCGACCCGCCGGCCGGCGACCGTGCCGATCACCGGATTGTCGCTCGGAGGACCGTAGGGCGTCTGCATCGGCACCTCGACCGCGTCGTCGAGGAAGGCGTAGAAGCCCGATCCGCCGATGACGCCGATCTCGGCGGTCTCCTGCTCGGTCATGACCCTCCCTCCGTCGGAGGGCCCGACCCTAGCCAGCCGCTACGGCGTCTCGCGATCCCGCGCGGGCGAGCTGTGGACGGTCGGTCAGGCGACCTTCTCGCCGGTGGACGAGCCGGAGGACGAGCTCGACGAGGACGAGGTGGACGAGGTGGACGAGGACGAGGAGTCGGACGACGTGCCCGACGCCGACGAGCCGGTGCTCGACGAGCTCTCGGACTTCGCCGGCTCCTTCGGGACGCTGCTGCTCGACGAGGACGACTTGGAGGAGCGGCTGTCGGTCTTGTAGAAGCCGGAGCCCTTGAACACCACGCCCACGGCGGAGAAGACCTTGCGCAGCCGGCCCTGGCACTTCGGGCACTCGGTCAGCGCGTCGTCGGTGAACTTCTGCACGACCTCCAGCTGTTCGCCACATGACGTGCAGGCGTACTGGTAAGTCGGCAACGGTCCCTCCGAGCATCACGATCTGCTGGCACTCTAAGCCATCGACTGCTAATTATCGCTCATCAGGTGCCTTGCCGTCCAGCGCCTCGGCTTCTGCGCCCTCGAGCGAGTCGGTTCCTGGCCGAGGCGGGCAAGCCGCAGGAGCCGCCCGTGCCCGGAGAGCACGCAAGGCGACGAGGCCGAAGCCGGGCGACGGTCAGGGGCCGGCTAGTTGACCTGGCGGTCGCGGCCTTCCCAGTAGGGGGCCCGCAGCTTGAACTTCTGCAGCTTGCCGGTCGCCGTACGCACGAGGGCGTCGCGGAACTCCACCGAGGTCGGCGCCTTGTAGCGGGCCAGACGCTCCTTGCAGTGGGCGATGATCTCCTCTTCGGTGACCTCGGCGCCCGGCGCGCGCACGATCAGGGCCTTGATCGTCTCGCCCCACTTCTCGTCCGGTACGCCGATGACCGCGACCTCGGCGACGGCCGGGTGGCTGAAGATCACGTCCTCCACCTCGACCGAGGAGACGTTCTCGCCGCCGGTGATGATGATGTCCTTCTTGCGGTCGCTGACGATCGCGTAGCCGTCGTCGTCGATCGTGCCGCCGTCACCGGTGTGGAACCACCCGCCCTCGAGCGCCGCCGCGGACGCCTCCGGCTGCTGCCAGTAGCCCTCGAGCACGACGTTGGAGCGGGCCAGCAGCTCGCCGGAGCCGTCGACGCGCAGGGTCACCCCGAGGGCCGGAGTGCCCGCGCGGCCGAGCTTGGCGGCACGGTCGAGCGGGGTCAGGTCGTCCCACTCGGCGCGGGTCCGGTTGACGGTCAGCAGCGGCGAGGTCTCGGTGAGTCCGTAGATCTGGATGAACTCCCACCCGAGATCGGTCTCGATCCGCTCGATGGTGCGGGTCGGGGGTGGGGCGCCGGCGACCACGATGCGCACCCGGTCGCGACCGGGGATTTCCCCTTGCCAGGTCTCGGCCGCGGTCAGCACCGCATTGACCACCGCGGGGGCTGCGCACATCAGCGTCACCCCGTGCTGGTCCACGCGGCGCAGGATCTCCGGGCCGTCGACCTTGCGCAGGACGATGTGCTGGCCGCCCGCGCCGGTCACGGCATAGGGCATCCCCCAGCCGTTGGCGTGGAACATCGGCAGCGTGTGCAGGTAGACGTCGCGGTCGGTGACGGTCACGTGCCAGCCGAAGGTGGCCGCGTTGACCCAGCAGTTGCGGTGCGTGAGCTGCACGCCCTTGGGCCGCGCGGTGGTGCCGCTCGTGTAGTTGATGGTCGCCGTCGCGGCCTCGTCGGGGGTCCACTGCTTCGGCTCGACCCCGAAGCGGTAGAGCTGCTCGTCGGCCTCCGCACCCAGGACGAACTTGTGCTTGCAGGAGATGCCGTCGAGCGGCTCGGCGAGCTCCGGGTCGACGAGCAGCATCGAGGCGCCGGAGTGCTCGACGATGTAGGCGACCTCGGCCGGGGACAGCCGGAAGTTGACCGGCACCATGATCCGGCCATGGCCCGACAGCCCGAAGAACGACGTCAGCAGCCGGGCGGAGTTGTGCGACACGATCGCGACCCGGTCACCGAAGCCGACGCCGAGCTCGTCGAGCGCGGCGGCCTGGGCACGTGCCAGCTCGGCGATCCGGCCGTAGGTCAGCTCGCCGAGCGACGGCGCCGGCTGGTCCGGTTCGTCGACGACGCCGATGCGGGCGGCGTAGACCTGCTCCGCGCGGTCGAGGAAGTCGCTCACGGTCAGCGGGACGAACATCGCAGCCTCCAGGACGGCACGATCGGACCGGCTGTCAGTCGACGGCCTGACGGTACCCGTCCGTGCGGCGGCCGCTCGCGCTTGCCGGTGATCTCCCGCGGTGCGAGTCAGCGGCGCCGCGACCCTCCCGACAGGACCGCGGTGGCGGTGACGGCGGCTGCGGCGCCCACCGCCGACAGGGCGGCGAACCGCCTCGCCTTCAGCGTCACCGGGGCCTTCGGCCGCTTGCCGTAGTAGCCCTTCTCGGGCCTGCGGCCGCGGGGCCCGTCGGGCCCTTCCTTGCGGGCCATCTGCATCACCTGGGCAACGTGCAGCGCCCGCCTCCCGGTGCCGGCCTGGTCGATCTGCGTCTTGCACGAGAAGCCGTTGGCGACGATCAGCGTGTCGTCGCGGGCGGCGCGTACCGCCGGCAGCAGTGCCTGCTCGCCGCAGTCCATCGAGATGTCGTACTTGCCCTGCTCGAAGCCCCACGATCCGGCCAGTCCGCAGCAGCCGCCCTTGAGCGGTTCGGTGTCGACGCCCATCCGGGTGAGCAGCTTCCGCTCCGGCTCGCTGCCCCCGGTCGCCCGGTGGTGGCAGTGCGTCCACATCAGCGCCTTGCGCTCCAGCCGTGGCACCGGTACGTCGTACTTCTCGAAGAACTCGCTGAAGTGGTGGGCGTTGTGCTTCAGCCGCTCGGCGTCGTCGTCGTGCGGCAACATGTTGGTCAGCTCGTCCTTGAACACCGCGAGGCAGCTGGGCTCCATGCCGACGATCGGCGTGCCTGCGCGGATCTCGTCGCGCAGTTGGTCGATCACGTCGTGCAGGTAACGCCTGGCGACGTCGAGGAAGCCGTAGTCGTAGAGCGGCCGGCCGCAGCAGATGTGCCCCTGCGGCATGACGACCTGCCAGCCGGCCGCCTCGATCGCCTCGACGCAGGCGACGCCGACGTCGGTGTGCATCCGGTTGTTGAACGTGTCGGGGAAGACGACCACCCGGCGGCCACCGGGGTTCTGCGTGCCGCCACGTCTGCGCCACCACTCCTGCAGCGTCAGCGGCGCGAAGGAGGGAGCCGTGCGCCTCTGGCTGATCCCGGCGGCGGCCTTCACCAGCTGGGCGAACGGCGGCACGTGCAGCGCGAGGTTGGCCAGCCCGGGCACGTGTGACGCGAGCCTGGACGCCTGGTCGATGAAGCCCATCGCGTAGGCGTAGCGCGGTCGCCACCGGCGGGCGGACCGGTAGTGGTGGTAGAGGAACTCCGCCTTGTAGGTCGGCATGTCGACGTCGACGGGGCAGTCGCTGGTGCAGCCCTTGCAGGACAGGCACAGGTCGAGGGCGTCGTAGACCTCTTCCGACTTCCAGCCGTCGGTGATGACCTCGCCCTGGAGCATCTCGAACAGCAGCCGGGCCCGGCCGCGGGTGGAGTGCTTCTCCTCCCGAGTGACCTGGTAGCTCGGGCACATCGTGTTCTGCGCCTCGGGCACCCGGCACTTGCCGACGCCCACGCAACGCAGCGCGGCATGCGCGAAGTCGCCGCCGTCCCGGTCGTAGGCGAACTGCACCTCGGGGCGCCACGGGTTGTAGTCGGTGCCGAGCTTGAGATTCTCGTCGAGACGGTAGGGGTCGATGACCTTGCCGGGGTTCATCTTCCAGTCGGGGTCCCAGATCCGCTTGAACTCCCGCATAGCCGCCATGAGCTCCGGGCCGTACTGCCGGTCGAGCAGCTCGGCCCGCTGCTGGCCGTCGCCGTGCTCGCCCGACAGCGACCCGCCGTACGACGTGACGAGGTCGGCCGCCTCCTCCATGAAGGCGCGGTAGGTCTTGAGGCCCTGCTCGGTGCGCAGGTCGAAGCTGATCCGGGAGTGGATGCAACCCTGGCCGAGGTGGCCGTACATCGCGCCGCGCAGCCCGTGCTTGCGGTAGAGCCTCTTCAGGTCGCGCAGGTAGTCGCCGACCCTCGGTGGTGGCACTGCGGAGTCCTCCCAACCCGGCCAGTGGTCGGTGCCGTCGGGCGGGAACGCCGTCGAGCCGAGGCCGCTCTCGCGGATCGCCCAGAAGTCCTCGCTGTTGCCACCCTCCTGCTTGCTCTTCGCGAGGACCATCCGGTCGGGTTCGAAACCCTTGTCGGCCGTCAGCCAGGCACAGAACTCCGCGGCCTGGCGCTCGCTGTCCGCCGCCTCGTCGGCGCCGAACTGCACCAGCAACCAGGCGTGCTCACCCGGCCGCGGCAGCTCCTCGAGGTCGTGCACGTTGATGTCGAGCGCCTGCTGGTCCTCGATGAGCGCGTGGTCGATGGCCTCGAGGCCGATCGGCTTCCACTTGTCGACGATCTCCTGCACCAGGTCGCCGGCCGTGCAGATGTCCTCGAACTGCACGACGACGAGCGTGCGCATGAGCATCGCCGGCGTGAGCAGCAGGGTGACGTTCAGCGTGGTGGCACAGGTGCTCTCCGTCCCGACCAGTGCGCGGGCGACGTTGAAACCCTTCTCGGGCAGCAGCTCGTCGAGGTTGTAGCCGGAGACCCGCCGCGGCATCTCGTCGACCGAGGGGTAGCCCGCGCGGATCGCGTCGGCGTAGCGGTCGCGCAGGTCGCGCAGCTGCGCGTAGATCTCTCCCTTGCGGCCACCGGCGGCGATGATCTCGTCGAGCCGGTCCTCCTCGTCGACGCCGACCCAGAACCGCTCGCCGTCGTAGGTCACGACCTCCATGGCGTGGACGTTGTCCGACGTGCGCGGGCCGGGCCCGTAGAGGTGCGACTGCACGGAGTGGATGCCGCACGAGTTGTTGCCGACGTTGCCGCCGATGGTGCAGCGGGAGTGTGAGGAGGGGTCGGGTCCGAAGACGAGGTTCTGCTCGCCGGTGTGCTTGTTCAGCTGCTCGTTGATGACCCCCGGCTGCACGGTGACCTTGCGGCCGGGCACGTCGAGGCCGCCGATCTCCGTCAGGTACTTCGAGTTGTCGATGATCACCGCCCAGTTGACGGTCTCCCCCGACAGGCTGGTGCCGCCGCCGCGGTTGGTGATCGGGGCGCCGAACCGGTGGCAGATGCGATGCGCGGTGACGATGTCGTCGACGGTCTTCGGGATGACCACGCCGATGGGCACCTGGCGGAAGTTCGAGGCGTCGTTGGCGTACATCGCCTTCGAGCCCTTGTCGAAACGCACCTCGCCGGTGATGCCCTTGCGCAGCGCGCGTTCGAGACCCGCCACGTCGATCACGGCCGAGGAGTAGACGCCGCCGGGCACCAGTGGGTCGGTCTTGGCGGGCACCGCCCTGGTCGGGGTGTCGGTCTCCGTGCTGACGGGCAGCCATCTCACGCCTGGACTCATGCAGGGCGCTTTCCCGGGCCGGCGGCGCCGACACCTGAGGGCCAGCGGGTGTGTCGCCGGACGAGACACCGGGCACGGCTAAAGGGACGAAACAGACAGCCCGCCGACGAGGAGTGACTGATGGCCGACGTTGCCCACTACATGCTCGAGCGCCTGCGCGACTGGGGCATCCACCGGATCTTCGGCTACCCGGGCGATGGCATCAACGCCTTCCTCGGGGCCTTCGAGAAGGTCGGCGACGACCCGTTCTTCGTGCAGACGCGGCACGAGGAGATGGCCGCGTTCATGGCGTGCGCCCACGCGAAGTTCACCGGCACGATCGGTGCCTGCATCGCCACGTCCGGCCCGGGCGCCATCCACCTCGCCAACGGGTTGTACGACGCGAAGCTCGACCACCAACCGGTGCTGGCGATCGTCGGCCAGCAGAAGCGGCAGTCGGTCGGGGCGCACTACCAGCAGGAGATCGACCTTCAGTCGTTCTTCAAGGACATCGGCGGCTTCGTCTCGACCGTGATGGACCAGCACTCCGCCCGCCACGTCCTCGACCGGGCGATCAAGTCCGCCCTGACCGAGCGGCGCCCGGCGGTTGTCATCGTCCCCGACGACGTCGCCGAGTCGGAGTACGCCGAACCACCGCGCATGCACGGCAGCGTCTTCTCCAGCGTCGGCTGGAACCAGCCGCACATGGTGCCCGACGGGGACCTCCTGCGGCAGGCGGCCGACGTCCTCAACCAGGGCCAGAAGGTTGCGATGCTGATCGGCCAGGGGGCGGCCAAGGCGCGCGACGAGGTGCTCCAGGTCGCCGACCTGCTCGGTGCCGGGATCGCGAAGGCGCTGCTCGGCAAGGACGCCGTGCCCGACACGCTGCCCTTCGTGACCGGCTCGCTCGGGCTGCTGGGCACCGAGCCCAGCCACAAGATGATGATGGGCTGCGACACCCTGTTCATGATCGGCACCAGCTTCCCCTACGCCGAGTGGCTGCCGGAGCCCGGTGCGGCCAAGTGCGTCGAGATCGACATCGACGGTTCGATGATCGGGGTGCGCTACCCCAACGACGTGTCGCTCGTCGGGGACTCGAAGGACACGCTCAAAGCGCTGATCCCTCTGCTGCAGCACAAGAAGGACCGCTCCTGGCAGAAACTGATCATGGGGGAGCGGCACACCTGGGACAAGGTCCTCGAGGAGCGGGCCCACCAGAAGGCCGACCCGGTCAACCCGCAGCTGGTGTTCTGGGAGCTCAACGAGCGGTTGCCGCGCGACGTCATAACGACGTCCGACTCCGGCTCGGCGACGAACTGGTGGGCACGCCACCTCTACCTGCACGACGAGATGAAGTCGTCGTTGTCCGGCACGCTCGCCACGATGCTCCCCGGGGTGCCCTACGCCATCGGCGCGAAGTTCGCCTTCCCCGAGCGGCCGGTCATCGCGTTCACCGGTGACGGCGCCTTCCAGATGCTCGGCATGAACGAGCTGCTGACCGTCAAGCGCTACCAGGAGCGGCTGCTCGAGAAGAACCCGACGCTGATCTTCGCCGTACTCGTCAACAAGGACCTCAACCAGGTCTCCTACGAGCAGCGGGTCCTCTCGGCCGACCCCAAGAACCCCGAGACGCAGACGGTGCCCTACGTGCCCGCCGCGGAGCTCGCCCGGCTGCTCGGCTTCGAGGGCATCAAGGTCGACCGGCCGGAGGACGTCGGGCCGGCGTGGGATCGTGCCCTCGCGGCCGACGGGCCGGTGCTGCTGGAGTTCGTGACCGACCCGCAGATCCCCCCGCTGCCGCCGCACGTGCGGCCCTCGATGCTCAAGAAGACGATGAAGGGTCTGGCGCACGGCGACGAGGACGCCGTCGGCATCGCGACCAAGGGCTTCAAGGGCAAGCTCACGGAGTTCACCGAGCACGCCAAGGACGCGCTGAGCCGCAGCTGAGCCCGGCCCGTTGCGGCCCCGGCGCAAGGAACGGGTGCGGAGGTTCCTTCTCGGAGCGGCGCAGGTACCGTTGAGGCCGTGCGCGAGGTCCTGCTCACCCGCCGCTGGCTGATCCTCACCGTGGTGATCGTGCTGGCGCAGCCGGCGTTCGCAGGTCTCGGCTGGTGGCAGTGGGGCCGGGGCTCCCGCACCCACGACATCCAGAACCTCGGCTACGCCTTCCAGTGGTGGTCGTTCGGCATCCTCGCGATCGGCGGTTGGATCAAGATGCTGCACGACGAGCTCAAGGAGCGTGACGAGGAACCCGCCGACACGACGACGGACGACCTGGCCGAGGAGCTCGCACCGGTGCTGCCGACGATCCACCAGAAGCAACGCCGCCGTGCGGTCGCGGTCGCTGTCGCCCAGCGCAGCTCGGTGGCGGTCCACGACGACGGCGCCGACGAGGAGCTGGCCGCCTACAACGCCTACCTCGCCTGGCTCGCTGCCAACCCGCGCTCGTGACCACCGCACCCGAGGGGCCCGCGCCGCGGACCGCCGGCCGCCGCACGCACCGGATCGGCGGCTCGCTGACGCGCTACCGCGTGATGGCCTACATCGTCGGGGTCTGGCTCACCGGCCTCTGCCTTGTCGGCCTGCCGTTGGAGTACATCGGGGGTTATCACCAGGTCGGTTTCGCGTGGACCGTGCACGGGCTGCTGTTCATCCTCTACGTGCTCGCGGCGTTCGAGCTGACCGTGATGCGGCTGCGCTGGCCGCTGCTGCGCAGCGTCGGAGTGCTCCTCGCCGGCACCATTCCCTTCCTGTCCTTCGTGGTCGAACGGCGCGTCACCGCGCGCGTCCGCGCGAACGAGGAGATCTGACGTGCGCCTGCGCCTTCGACCGACGAAGACGACCTTCTACGACATGTTCACGGACTCGGCCGACAACCTCGTCGACGGCATCCGCCTCATGAGCGCCCTCCTCGCCGCCGCCCCCGGCGACCGGCAGGTGATCGCGTCGAAGATCCGCGACTGCGAGCACGCCGGCGACGACGCCACCCACCGGATCCTGCGCGAGCTGAACTCCACGTTCGTGACGCCGTTCGACCGCGAGGACATCTACCGGCTGGCGAGCCGACTCGACGACGTCATGGACTTCGTCGAAGCCGCCTCCGACCTGGTCGTGCTCTACGACCTCGACGACCTGCCCTCGGAGCTGACCGCGATCACCGAGGTGCTGCAGCAGGCTGCGGTCACGACTGCCGAGGGGCTGCGGCGGCTGCAGTCGCTGCACAACCTCGAGGACTACTGGATCGGCATCAACGAGCTCGAGAACCGCGCCGACCAGCTCTACCGCCGGTTCCTCGCCAAGCTGTTCAGCGGGACCTACGACGCGCTGATGGTGCTGAAGCTCAAGGAGGTCGTCGACCAGCTCGATGCCGCCGCCGACGCGTTCGAGAACGTCGCCGACACCGTCGAGACGATCGCCGTGAAGGAGTCATAGGCGCTCATGGCGCTCGACATCGGGCTGGCACTGCTCATCGTCATTGCTCTCGGATTCGACTTCACCAACGGTTTCCACGACGCGGCCAACGCCATCGCGACCTCGGTGTCGACCCGGGCGCTGACGCCCCGGGTGGCACTCGGGATGGCGGCAGTGCTCAACCTGGCCGGCGCCCTGCTCGCGACGGGGGTCGCGGCGACGATCGGCAAGGGAATCATCGAGATCCCCGTCGACCCCGGCGGGGCGATCGTGCTGGCGACGGCGGCCCTGGTCGGGGCGATCACCTGGAACCTCATCACCTGGTACTTCGGCCTGCCCTCGTCGTCGTCGCACGCGCTGATCGGCGGCCTCGTCGGCGCCGCGATCGCCGCGTCGTCGACGGTCAAGTGGACCGGCGTGATCGACAAGGTGATCATCCCGATGGTGCTCTCACCGATCGTCGGAATCGTCGTGGGCTACCTCTTCCACCTGGCCCTGCTCTGGATCGTGCACCGGGGCTCGCCGAGCAAGCTCAACCGCGGCTTCCGCCATGTCCAGACCCTGTCGGCGGCGGCGATGTCGTTCAGCCACGGCACCCAGGACGCGCAGAAGACGATGGGCGTGATCACCTTCGCGCTCGTTGCGACCGGCCACGTGTCGCGTGAGCACTTCCACGTGCCCTGGTGGGTGATCGGCCTGGCGGCCGGCGCGATCAGTCTCGGCACCTACTCCGGCGGCTGGCGGATCATGCGGACGCTGGGGCGGAGGATCATCCAGCTCGACCCGTCACGTGGCTTCGCGGCGGAGACCACGGCCGCCAGTGTGCTCCTGTCGGCCGCGCACTTCGGCGTACCGCTGTCGACCACCCACGTGATCACGTCATCGATTCTCGGCGTGGGCGCGACCAAGCGGTTCTCGGCGGTGCGGTGGGGCGTGGCCGGCAACATCGTGATCGCCTGGGTCCTCACGCTCCCGGCGGCCGGCACGGTCGCCGCGGCCGTCTTCTTCCTCCTGCACTGGGGTGTCTACGGCCACCCCCTTCCCTGAACCCTCGAAGAGCGCTCGCCGCGCCGCGCGTCGCAGGGCCAGGAGCACGGGACGACCCGCGATCACCACGAGGGCGGCCGTGGTGAGCGCCCGGGGCACGTCGAAGCCCAGCGACGTGGCCACGTCGTGGTGCACCCAGTGGTGCAGGTTGGTGGCCAGCGAGCCGCCGGGCACGAATGCGATCGCGGGCGGCAGGTCGTGCGCGAACGGCCAGAACCACAGGTTGAGCAGCAGCCCGTAGAGCAGACCGGCCACCGCGCCGTACGCCGCGAGCAGCGCGATCTCCCAGCGGCCGCGAGCCCGCGGCAGGCAGCCCGCACCGAAACCAACCCAGGCCGCCCCGAGCATCTCGAAGGGCAGCCACGGCCCGACGCCACCGGTCAGCAGCGCGCCGGCGAACATCGTCACCGCGCCCAGCACGAACCCGAACCCGCGCCCGAACACGCGTCCGGCGGGCAGCAGCAGGAAGAACATCGGCTGGAACCCGGTCGCCCCGCCGCCGAGCGGGCGCAGGGCCGCCCCGCAGGCGGCGAGCACCCCGAGCAGCGCGACCCCCTTCACGTCGAGGCCGCCGTCGGACACCTCGGCGAAGACGACGGCGAGCAGCAGGGGCAGCAGCGCCACGAACAGCCACGGCGCGTCGACCGCGTGCGAGCCGGCCAGCCGGCCGCCGGCGAACAGCGGCCAGGTGAAGCCGGCCAGTCCCGCAAGCGTCACCGCGGTGACCGCCAGGGCTGACCGGGGCCGCAGGGCCAACGCGGCCCGTCCGGATGCCGTCGGCATCGTCGCGGAGGTGGCGGTAGTCGTCATCCGGCCAGCGCCTCACGCACGTCGGTGACGGTCAGCATGGGCAGCGGCGCCAGCACCTTCGCGACCTGCGGCGCGAACGCCGGCGACGCGGTGACCACCTCGCGGGTCGGGCCGTCGGTGACCACCTCGCCCTCGGCGAGCATCACGACGCGGTCGGCCAGCTCGGCGACGAGCTCGACGTCGTGGGTCGCGAGCAGCACGCCGTGACCGGCGGCGGCGAGCCGGCGCAGCGCGGCGGCCAGCATCCGCTTGGCGGGGTAGTCGAGGCCCCTGGTCGGCTCGTCGAGCAGCACGAGCGGCGGGGCGGCGGCCAGCACGACGGCCAGGGCGAGCGCGAGCCGGCCACCCTCGGACAGGTCACGCGGGTGCAGGTCGCCGTCGGCGTCGGGCAGCAGCTCGGTCAGCAGCCGCCACGCGGTGCCCGGCGCCGCTCCGCTGTCACGATCGGCGTCGGCACACTCGCCCGCCACGGTCTCGGCGTAGAGGAGGTCGCCGGGTTGCTGCGGGACCAGGCCGACGTGTCGCAGCAGGTCGCGCGGCCGCAGCCGGGCCGGGTCGGCGCCACCCACCCGGGCCGTGCCGGACGCGGGCGCCCGCATGCCCACCAGTGCGCCGAGCAGCGTCGACTTGCCCGCCCCGTTGCGACCCATGAGCGCAACGACCTCGCCCCGGCGTACGACGAGGGAGACGCCCCGCAACGCGACCGTCGCGCCGTAGCGGACGACGAGGTCACCGGCCTCGCCCACGGGCCCCTGCGCCGACGCCGGCGCGGGGACCGGCACGCGGCCGGCCAGCCGGTCGCGCAGCTCGGCGCTGCGCCGGCGCGCGTCGCGGATCGAGAGCGGCAGCGGGGACCAGCCCGCGAGGCGGCCGAGCTCGACCACGGGTGGTGCGACCGGCGAGGTCGCGAGCACCGCTGCCGGGGGGCCGTCGACGAGCGGTGCGCCGCCGCCCGGGACGAGCACGAGGCGGTCGGCGTACTGCACGACGCGCTCCAGCCGGTGCTCGGCCAGGAGCACGGTGAGGCCGAGGTCGTGGACGAGGCGCGTCAGGGTCGCGAGCACCTCCTCGGCAGCGGCCGGGTCGAGGGCGGACGTCGGCTCGTCGAGCACGAGCACCCGAGGACCGCTGGTCAACACCGAACCGATCGCCACCCGCTGCTGCTGCCCGGCAGACAGCGCGAGCAGCGGCCGGTCGCGAAGGTCGACCAGCCCCATCAGGTCGAGGGTCTCCTCGACCCTGCGGCGCATGACGTCTGGGGCGACGCCCAGCGACTCGAGGCTGTAGGCGAGCTCGTCCTCGACGGTGTCGGTGACGAAGCCCGCGAGCGGGTCCTGCAAGACCGAACCCACGGTGTCGGCCAGCTCGCGCGGCGGGTGCTCGCGGGTGTCGCGGCCGTCGACGGTCACGCGGCCCGCGAGCAGGCCGCCGGTGAAGTGCGGCACCAGGCCGGAGACGCAGCGCAGCAGCGTCGACTTGCCCGACCCGGTGCGACCGACCACCAGGCAGAGCTCTCCCTCGGGGATCGTGAGGTCGACCCCCCGCAGCACCGGGTCACCGGCTCCCGGGTAGGTCACCGAGACGTGCTCGAAGCGGATCACGCGGCCACCGCCCGGCGGGTCCGCATCGCCGCGGGCACCTCGGGCGCCGCCCAGGCCGGCAGCAGCGCGCAGGCGAGCCCCGCCACCGGCAGCAACGGCAGGGTCGGGGCGACCAGTGGCGACGTCGACGGGTCGAGGGCGCCCGGGTCGGTGGCGAAGACCGCGGCGGCCGCCAGCACCCCGCCGAGCACGACCAGCCACTCCGGCAGCGCCCAGGGGTCCGGCCGGTAGCGGGTCCGGGGGGTACGCCGCCCGGCGAGAGCCAGCCCGGCCGCCGCGAGTGCGGCGCCGACGGCGAGCAGCGGCAGGCCGAGCGCGGTCGGCGCGGAGGAGTCGAGCAGGCCGTAGGTGCTCGCGCACACCGCGAGAAGCCCGCTCACCGTCAGCGCCGCCGTGAGCCGGCGCTCGCGGGCCGGCACGCCCGCGCGGCGCCCGAAGCCGCGGGTGTCCATCGCCGCCGCGAGGTCGAGCGAGCGCTCCAGGGCGTCCTCCAGCACCGGCACCACCAGGCCACGCAGCCCGGACAGCCCGCGGATCGTCCGTCCCCGAAGCCGTCGCGCGGCGCGGACCCGGCCGGCCGCGACCACGGCCTGCGGGGCGAACGTCAGCGCGACCGTCACCGCCACCCCGATCTCGTAGATCGCGGCCGGGAGCACCCGCAGCAGGCGGGCCGGGCTCGCGAGCGCGTTGGCGGCGCCGACGCAGACCAGGATCGCGGCCAGGCGCAGCCCGTCGTACGCCGCCGCCACGGTGCCCTCGACGGTCACGTCGCCGCCGATGCGTAGCCCGGCGAACGATGACGGCAACGGCACCTGCGGCAGCCGCACCAGCGTGTGTCCCGGCACCCCGCCGCCGAAGAGGATCTGCAGCAGCACCCTGATCAGCAGCACGGTCAGCGCGAGCCGTACGAACGCCGCGTAGGAGCGGGCCCACGGAGCGTCGGTGCGCCGGGCAGCGACCACGTAGCCGGCGGCCGCCATGGCGAGCAGCAGCAGCAGCGGGTTCGTGGTGCGGCTCGCCGCGGTGCCGAGACCGATGGCCCACAGCCACCACGCGGCGGGGTGCAGCAGCCGCGGCAGCCGGGCCTGCGCGAGGGGGTGCGCCGCGGTCGTCATCGCCGGGTCCGCAGCAAGGCGGCGCCACCGAGCGCGACGGCCACCACGACGCCGACGACCAGCCCGGTCGGGAAGCCGCCGCCGGGCTTCCCGCCGGAGTGCGCCGCGGCCCGCGTGCGCCCCGCCGGATCCGGCGGGGGCGTGGCCGTGCTCCCGCCGGCCGGTGCCGCGGACGTGGCGGTCACGGCCGGCGAGCTCTTTGCGGCTGCCGGCGCGCGGGTCGCGGGCGGCCGGCCGGTGGCGCCTGCCGTCGCGACGCCGGGCGCGGACCCGCCGCCCGTGGCGGGGACCGGCGCGGCGGCCGCCGTCGCGGCCGGAGCGGGCGCGGGTGCCGGCCGGGCGGGCGCAGCCGGCGGCGTCGCGGTCGCGGCGGGCGGGCAGATCTGGGACTCCGGGATGTTCGGCGGCGGGTCGCTGCCCTCCGGGCCGCCGTTCTGCCAGACCCAGCCGTCGCTGGAGTTGTTGGCCGGCTGGTAGGTGCCGGACCCCTCGGAGCTGTACTGCCAGGTGCTGGAGCCGGCCGGGCGGTGCCAGTAGGCCCAGTAGTGCGAGCTGTCGGTCGCGCTGCATCCCTGTGCCGGCTGCCCGTCGATGGTGCAGATCAGCCCGTCGCTGCGGAACGTCATCGTGTGCCCGGCGGCCTTGAGCACCTGCGTGCCGGTCGTGCCGTCGGGCACTTTCGCGCAGGTCGATGCGACGCTGCCGCCGAGCGTCCGGAAGTCGACGACGACGGCCACGCAGATCTGCCTCGCCGCGCTGCTCGGCACCGCGGGCAGCAGCCCGGCGAGTGCCGGCGCCACCGTCACCAGGAGCGCCGGCACCCACCATCTGCGGGCGCGCGTCGTTGCCATGTCAGGCCGTGCGCCGGCCCCATCGCAGGAGCACTGCGCCGATGGCCAGCGCCGCCAGCGCGGCGGCCACGAGCGGCACGACCGGCGCGCTGCTGCCGGTGCGCGGCAGCTCCGCGGTGCCGGAGCTCGCGAGGGGAGCAGGCCGCTGGACGTGGCCGTCGGTCAGTGGTGCGACGGTGCGCGTGGCGGTGGGCGTCGGCGTGGGGGTCGCCGTCGCGGCGCAGGCCAGGGTCGGCGCTGCCGCGCCCGCGCCCGACTCGGTGATCTGGGCGAGCGTCTTGCCGGCCAGCGCCTGCGCGGCCTGTGAGGTGGCGCGCACGGCGGTCGCGCCGAAGGTGCCGCTGAACGTCACCGCGCCCCGCTGGGCGGTCGTGCCCGCGCACCCCACCTGGAGGCCGCGCAGGTAGGCGATGGACGCCGACGGGTCGCCGCCCGCGGCGAGCAGCGCCTGGACGGCGATCGCGGTGGAGTTGGCGTTGCTGCTCGGCGTACCGAAGCCGTTGTCGGAGTTGCGGTGCGCGGTCAGCCAGGCGACCGCCTTGCTGGCGTCGGTGCGCGTGGCCGCGAGCGCCTGCACGGCGAACGACGTGGTGTCGGCGTCGCTCGTGCAGGGAGCGCTCGTGCTGGTGCGGACGTCGGTCTGGAAGCCGCCGTCGGCGCACTGCTGCCCGGCCAGCCAGGAGACCGCCTTGGCGTCGGGCTTGGTGTCGGTCCGTGAGAGGGCGACCAGTGCGAGCGCCTGGGTCACCACGCTCTGGTAGCCGTTCTGCGTGTCCGGGTCGGTGTAGAGGCCGTCCGACGCCTCCTCGCCCTGCAGCGCCTTGACCAGGTCGGTGTTGCCGAAGGCGTGCGGATCCTCGCCCTGCGCGACCGCGACGAGGATCAGCTTGGCCAGCGAGCCGGGGTAGTAGTTCGGCGCGGTGCCGGCATACGCGTCGACCTGGGTCGCGAGCCAGGTGGTCGCCCGCTTCGCGGCGTCCTGCGCGACCCCGGCCGCGTCGAAGGACAGCACCGCGTCGGCGGTCAGGCCCTGGTCGGCGTAGGTCTGCGTGGCGCCGTTCTGATCGACGTACGACGAGGTCAGGTGGTCGGCCTGCGGCCCGGTCAGCTGCCCGGCGAGCCACCCGGCTGCGGCCCGGGCGGGGTCCGTGGTGGACGCGCCGGTCGTCGGCGCCGGGGTGGCGGCGTAGGCCGGAGCGGCCCAGAGCGGGGCGGCGAGCAGGCCGGCGAGCGTGACGCCGGTCGCGGCGCGGGTGACGAGAGACACCGGTGGCCTTTCGGTTCGGAGATCGCGGCGCGTCGCCGGACCCACCCCCGAACCGACAAACCCCCCGTCGCCGGACGGCGACAGGGGGCGGTCACGGGCGCACGGCCCGGGCTCCGCCCCGCGAACCTCGACGGATGTCAGGGAGCCCTCGTCACCGCCAGGTGTTCCGGCTCGCTCCCGGGAGTCCACCCGGAGGCCTACGGTTGCGGGTCAGCGCCGGATTTCGACCGGCTTCCCCTGTCCGTGACGACTGCGGCTACAGCGGACCACGACGGCAGGTCGTTGTCAAAGGCGGGTCGCCGGCCCGCCGCACGTGGCACCGTGGAGGCGTGCACGTGGTCCGTGTCCTCGCCGCCGGTGTGCTCGTCGCCGTGGCCGCCGGGTGCGGCACGGGCGGGCAGGAGCTGGTCGTGCTGCCGCCGACCGCGCACCCGGCGACGAAAGTCGCGCCGCCCACGACCGCCCCTCCGACCGCCTCGCCTCACCCGGGCAAGCCGCACGTCACCGTGCAACCGGCCAAGGGACTGCACGACGGGCAGGCCGTGCACGTCACCGGCACCGGCTTCACCCCCGGAGCGACCTACATCGTCGCCGAGTGCGGCGACAAGGGGAGCAAGACCGGCCAGGGCGACTGCGACATCACCGCCGTCGTGCCCGCGACCGCCGACGGCACCGGCACGGTGCAGGCCGACTACACGGTCAAGAAAGGCCCGTTCGGCACGCACAACATCGTCTGCAGCGCGACCCAGCCGTGCCTGATCAACGTCAGCCAGCCGACACCCGACCCGACGCAGCAGGCCGACGCCCGCATCGTCTTCGCCGGTTAGCGGCCGCCGCCTGCCGCCGCGGTCCCTCAGATCGTCGCGACCGGCGTCGGTGTGTTCGGCTCGTCGACCACCCGGCCGTCGCGCATCCGCACGATCCGGTCGCACGACTGCGCCACCCGCGCGTCGTGGGTCACCATCAGGATGCAGAGTGACGGGGCGTCCTGGCGCAGCCGCTGGAACAGCGACAGCACGTGGTCGACGGACTTCTCGTCGAGGCTGCCGGTCGGCTCGTCGGCGAGGAGGATCGGCGGGTCGTTGGCCAGCGACCGTGCGATCGCGACGCGCTGACGTTCGCCGCCGGAGAGCTTGGTGGGGGGCCGGTTCTCGCGCCCGGCGAGGTCGACCGCGGCGAGCAGCTGCAGCGCTCGTTCGTGCCGCTCGCCGCGGGACAGGTGCGTGCCGAACATCGCGATCTCGACGTTGCGTACGGCGGACAGGTGGGGCAGCAGGTTGTGCAGCTGGAAGACCAGCCCGACGGTGGTGCGCCGGTAGTCGCTCGGGTCGGACAGCGTCGACAGGTCGATGCCGTCGACCCGGATCGTGCCGGAGGTCGGGCTGTCGAGCTTCGCCAGCAGGTGCAGCAGCGTCGACTTGCCGCACCCCGACGGCCCGGTGATGGCGACCGACTCCCCGGGGCGCACCCGCAGCGTCACCCCGTCGAGTGCCCGCACGATCCCGCCGTCGAAGTGCTTGACGACGTTGATCGCCTCGATGGCGTAGTCCGGCGCCGCCTGCGTCGCGGCGGTAGCGGGGACCGGCTCACTCATGGCGCAGCGCCTCCAACGGAGCGAGGAACGCCGCGCGCAGCGCGGGGTAGAGCGCGCCGAGCACGACCATGCCGGCCGCGGTGTAGATCGCGCGGCCGAACGTGCTGCCGGTGTAGTCGAGGTGCAGCACGCCTTGCAGCGACGGCAGCTGCGCTACGACGCTGGTCGCGGCGAACGACAACGCCACCCCCGCGGCCGCACCGACTATCCCGATGAGGCCGGCCTCGCTCATCACGAGCCCGAGAATGCGGGTGCGACGCCAACCGATCGCCGACAGGACGCCGAACTCCCGGGTGCGCTCGATGAACGTCATCGTCATCGTGCTCATCACGATGACCGCGCCGATGAGCACGGCGAGGATCGTGCTGCCCTTGTCGGCCGCGTTGATGAACTGCAGGCTGCGGTCGGCCCGGCCGAAGTCGGCGGCCGTGCGCACGGTCACCAGCTGCGGGAAGTCCTTGTCGATGCGGGCCTGCGCGGCCTGGACGTTGACGCCGGCGCGCACCTGCACGAACAGCAGCGAGAGCTGCCCCGACTGCCGCTGGTGGGCCTGCATCCCGATCAGCGGGAACATGGCGCCCTGGTCGCCGAGCGACTGGCCGGTCTGGTAGAGCCCGACGATCTTGTAGTTGACGTTGTCGATGTGGAACGTCTCGCCGACCTTCTTGCCGAGGTTGCGCGCCGCCTCGTAGCCCAGCAGCACCTCGTGCTGCGCGGTCGGCGCCGGTGCCCGCCCTTGGATGATGTTGACGCCGAAGCCGGCCATCTCGTCCGGGCGGATGCCGATCTCGATGAATAGCGGGTTGGCGGCGTCGTACTTCTTCGTCGCCAGCAGCACTCCGATGGCCTGGGCGACGTCGGGGTCCTGGCGCAGCCGGTCGAGGTCCGCCTGCTGCACCGAGCTCGACAGGATGTCGGAGACACCCTTCTGCGCGACGGTGAAGTCGGCCCGGCCCACCTGCATGATCGCCAGCGCGCTGGTGCGGATGCTGTGGTTGACCAGCCCCAGCGTCACCACGGTCATGACGCCGATGGCGACGGCCAGAGCCGTGAGGATCGAGCGCACCTTCTTCGTGGCGACGTTGCGCGCCACCAGCGACAGAAACGACACGGGTCCCTCCCGGCCACGACGGTAGCGCGCAGTAACCGCCCCAGGGCGGAGATCGCCTACCATGTCCTTCTCGTGCGATTCCTCGACGACACGGTTGCGTCGTACGACCTCACCTACGACGACGTGTTCATGGTCCCCCGGCGATCCGCGGTCGGCTCGCGGCTCGACGTCGATCTCTCGACGCGTGACGGCAGCGGTACGACGATCCCGATCGTCGTCGCCAACATGACGGCCGTCGCGGGCCGGCGGATGGCCGAGACCGTGGCCCGCCGCGGCGGCCTCGCCGTCATCCCGCAGGACATCCCGGCCGAGGTCGTCGCCGACGTCGTGCAGTGGGTGAAGGCCCGCCACCTCGTGCACGACACGGCGATCACGTTGACCGGCACCGACACCGTCGGCGACGCGCTCGCGCTGCTGCCCAAGCGCGCACACGGGGCGGTCGTCGTGGTGGCCGACGGGCGGCCGGTCGGCGTCGTCACCGAGGCCGACTGCACCGGCGTCGACCGGTTCACCCAGCTCGGCCGGGTGATGTCCACGGAGCTGCTCACGCTGCCGGAGAAGGTGCTGCCGCGGGTGGCCTTCGACCGCCTGCACGAGAGCCGGCACCGGCTGGCGCCGGTGGTGGGCGACGACGGTCGCCTCGTCGGCATCCTCACCCGCACGGCTGCGCTGCGCGCGACCCTCTACGACCCGGCGGTCGACGACCGCGGCCGGTTGCGGGTCGCGGTGGCCGTCGGCATCAACGGCGACGTCGCGACGAAGACGCGTGACGCGCTCGAGACCGGCGCCGACCTGCTCGTGCTCGACACCGCCCACGGTCACCAGGAGAAGATGCTCGCCGCGCTGCAGGCGGTGCGGGCCCTCGACCCGGCGGTGCCGGTCGTCGCCGGCAACGTCGTCTCGGCAGAGGGCGTGCGCGACCTCGTCGCCGCCGGCGCCGACATCGTCAAGGTCGGCGTCGGACCGGGCGCCATGTGCACGACCCGGATGATGACCGGTGTCGGCCGGCCGCAGTTCTCCGCCGTGCTCGAGTGCTCCGCCGAGGCGGCCCGGCTGGGCAAGCACGTCTGGGCCGACGGCGGTGTTCGCCACCCGCGTGACGTGGCGCTCGCCCTCGCCGCGGGAGCGTCCAACGTCATGGTCGGGTCGTGGTTCGCCGGCACCCACGAGTCGCCCGGCGACATCCACGAGGACGCGTCGGGCCGCCGCTACAAGGAGAGCTTCGGCATGGCCTCGGCCCGTGCCGTCAAGGGGCGCACCGCCGAGGAGTCGGCCTTCGACCGCGCCCGCAAGGGGCTCTTCGAGGAAGGCATCTCCACGTCGCGCATGTACCTCGACCCCGAGCGACCCGGCGTCGAGGACCTGCTCGACGCGATCGTCGCGGGCCTCCGCAGCGCCTGCACCTACGCCGGCGCGGGCACGCTCGCCGAGCTGCACGAGCGCGCGGTGGTGGGCGTGCAGAGCGCGGCCGGCTACGCCGAGGGCCGCCCGCTGCACACCAGCTGGTAGCGCGGCGGGCGAGGTAGTCCCTTCCGCCCGCACCGATCACCGGAGCGGCGGATGCTGCGGAATGCACCGGTCGGGCAACCTTGTTGGCACCTCATGCGTCTAGTCGTATGACCGGCACCCCCGCCGGGCATCATGTGCCTGCCCCACCGAGTCGACCGGAGCAGCCCCGTGCGTCTGCGTACCGCCCTCACCTCTGCGGTCGCCGTCCTTGCCGTCGCCGGTGGCGGGGTCGCGGCCTACGAGACGCTGGGCACCGGCTCTCAGCCCGGGAGCGTCACCGCGGCACAGGGCACCGCCGAGCTGTCACCGTTGCCGCCGCCCCCCGCCAAGCTGGTCGTCGCGCTGCAGAACGCGCAGGGGCAGGTGCCGTGGGACCAGCCGCTACGGCTGGTCGCCGAGCACGCCGCGATCACCTCGACCTCGGTCACCGGGCCTGGCGGCCAGGCGCTGCCGGGTCACGCAACGGCCGACGGGTCGGAGTGGCGCAGCAGCAACACGCTGGAGCCGCTCGAGACCTACACGGTCCACGTCGCCTACCAGGACCTGCGCGGCAAGAGCCACACCGACGACCTCAAGGTGCTGGTCGCCGACTCCGAGAAGCACCTGCGGCCGGTGCTCAACCCGGCGATGAGCGCCGTGGTCGGCATCGGCCAGCCCGCGATCGTCACCTTCAACCGCACCGTGCCCGACAGCGAGAAGGCCGACGTCGAGCGGCGGCTGACGATCAGCACCAGCCCCAGCGTCGAGGGCTCGTGGCACTGGATCAGCGGCACCGAGATCCACTGGCGGCCCCAGAACTACTGGGCGCCCGGCACGACCGTGACCTTCGGCGTCAACCTCGCGCACCTCTACCTCGGTGACGGGGTCTGGGGCGAGCGCGACGCGCACACCGCGACCTACCGCATCGGCGACTCCCACGTCAGCAAGGTCGACGTCAAGAACCACTCGATGCAGGTCTTCGCCAACGGCAAGCTGGTCAAGACGTTCAAGATCAGCGCGGGCCGCGAGGACAAGTGGCCCACGATGGGCGGCGTCCACATCGCGCTCGACAAGGCGCCCACGGTGATCATGGACTCCGCGACGGTGGGCATCCCACGCAACTCGCCCGACGGCTACTACGAGACGGTCAAGTGGGACGTCCGCATCTCCAACGGCGGCGCGTTCGTCCACTCCGCCCCGTGGTCGGTGGCGGACCAGGGCAACACCAACGTCTCCCACGGCTGCGTCAACCTCGCGCCGTCCGACGCGGAGTGGTTCTACAACTTCTCCCAGCGCGGCGACATCATCGACATCTTCAACACCCCCCGCCAGCCGGTGCGCTGGGACGCCGGCACCGCCGACTGGAACATGTCCTGGGCCGACTGGCTCGCTGGGTCAGCTCTTCACTAGCCGCACGAAGCCTGACGGGGTGAGGGCGCCGGTGACCGACCGGTCGTGGGCGTCCACGGGCACGGCGTCGAGCACCTCGTCGTCGAAGACCACCGCGTACGCCGGCTGCGCCAGGCTCGCCAGCAACCGGTCGTAGTGCCCGCCGCCCCGGCCCAGCCGGTGCCCGGCGCGGTCGACGGCCAGCGCCGGCACCAGCAACAGGTCGGCCTCGGCGACGGCTTCCGGCCCGAGCCGCGGGCCGGCCGGTTCGCGCAGGCCGAACCGTCCCGCCACGAGGTCGGCCGTTCCCGTGTACGCCGCCCAGGCCAGGCGCCCGCCCCGGAGGGCCACCGGCAGCAAGACCTCCAGGCCGCGCGCCGCCGCTTCGTCGAGCAGTGGCCCGGTGCCGGGCTCGTCGTCCACTCCGACGTACGCCGTCACGCAGCGCGCGGCACCGATCTCCGGCAGGGCGTCGAGGTGGCGCGCCAGCCCGGCGGCGGCGGCGCGACGCTCCGCCGGCGACCTGCTCGCCCGCCGCGCCAGCAGCTGCGCCCGCAGGCGTGACTTCACCACACTTATGGCGGTTGGCGGGGTGGCGGGCACCGGTCCACAATGACGCAGCGCGACGGCGGGGGAGCGCAGCGCAAGCAGAGTTGGCGGGGGGCCGTCGACGAAGGGTTCCCGCGGTGAGCAGCCTCCGCGCCCGGCTGTGGTTGGCGTTCGTGCTCGTCGTGCTGGTGCCCGTCGCCGCCGGGGCCGTCCTGATGCTCACCCGGGTCCCCTCCGCGCTGCAGAGCCAGGTCGACGAGCGGCTGTCCGCCGGCCGGGCCGCCATCACCGAGGTCGTCGGCGACCTCTGCCGCACCGCCCAGGTCGGCGCCGACCTCGTCGCGCACGAGCTACCGACGGCGACCACGTCGGCCGCGGTCGCCGACGTCGTCGACCGGCAGGTCGTCGGCTACGCCGCCGTCCTCGATCCGGCCGGCCGCGTCGTCGCCGAGCGCGGCACCGTGCCGCAGCTCCCGGGCGGCGGCCCCGTCGGCGCCGCGGCTCCGGCCGGCTCCTGCGTGGCGGGTCGTGGCGCCGGTGGCTACGTGCTGGTCACCTCAGTCGCGCTGCACAACCCCGACGGCTCCGCGCGCGGGACCGTCGTCGCCGGGGTGCCGTTGCCGCGGGAGCGGCTCCGCGCGCTGGCAGGTGGCGCAGACACCGCCCTGACCATCGTCTCCCGGGGCGAGCCCGTGGCGAGCACGCTGCCGCCGCGGCGCGCCGCGCAGGTCGCCGCGGTCGCCGAGCGTGCCGTGGCCGCCAGCGGTTCCGTGCACGCCGGCGGCCAGATCGTCACGGCGGCACACAGCGTGCCCGGCGGGCCGCTCGTCGTGGTCAGCGATGCCCAACCCGGGCGCAGCGGGCTGGTCGCCGTGGTCGCGGTGGTGCTGCTGGTGGCGCTCCTCGTCGCGACGGCGGTCGCGTGGCTGCTGGCCGGGCTGACGACGCGTCCCCTCGTCGAGCTCGCCGACGCCGCCGGCCGGGTCGCGGGCGGTGACCTGGACACCCGCATCCCGGTGCGCTCCCGGGACGAGGTCGGCATGCTCGCCGTGGCGTTCAACGAGATGACCGACAAGCTGCAGTCGCACATCCGTGCGCTGGTCGCCAGTCGCGACCAGCTGCGGCGCAACCTCTCCCGGCTCGGCGACACGCTGTCGAGCACCCACGACCTCGACCGCATCCTCGGCGTGATCCTCGAGGCGGCCATGGCGACCACCAACGCCACCGCGGGC
>Ga0207652_10001092_pt1 | contig 24564 bp, 24 predicted proteins | sample KBSC63BmetaG_FD_184334 | JGI IMG/M metagenome (GOLD analysis project Ga0207652, IMG submission 184334) | Corn rhizosphere microbial communities from Kellogg Biological Station, Michigan, USA - KBS C6-3B metaG (SPAdes) (version 2) | ecosystem: Host-associated > Plants > Roots > Rhizosphere ... | reverse complement strand
TCGGCACTACGCTGCTGGCGGGCGCAGCCCTGGCGGATCCCCCCAAGGACAATCCGCCGCCGTCCCATCCTCATTTCAGCGCGTCGGGACGTTCGCACGGCACTTATGGCGGACACGCCGCGCCCGAGCAGAGCGATCGTTCGCAACCGCGCGCCAATTTCAGCGCCAACGCAAATGCGAACGTGGCCGCAAATGCGAATGCAACCACGACCACGAATGCCAACCCCGGCAGTTGGGCAGCGGCGCATGGCGCGCATGTGACCATGAGCTCGCCGGGCAATCGCTCAGGAAACTGGAAACAGAACGGCAATTGGAATCGTAACGGCGGCGGAAGCTGGAACAACAGTACGGGCCATGGGCACTGGAACAGCAACAATCTGCGCGACCACAATGTTTCGCACTTCAACACGCAGGATCGCGCGGCCTGGCAGCATGGCCGCTGGCAGCACGGAAATCACCATGGCCGCAACGGCTGGTGGTGGAATTCGGGCGGATCGTGGTTCTTCTACGACCAGCCGGTCTATCCCTATCCGGGCTATGTCTCGAACACCTATTACGATGACGATTTCTATGACGACGGATATGCCGGCGCCTATGCCGATCCGGATTCGGATTATGCGACTTCGCCAAGTGACGGCGGCTACAGCTGGTACTACTGCAGCAACCCGGCCGGATATTATCCGTATGTGAAGTCGTGCCGCGGTCCGTGGCGCGCGGTGGCGCCCACGCCGGACGCATCGCAACAGGGCTATGACCAGGGGCCTGACGGCAGCGACGATCAGGGATCGCCGCCGGGCTATAACGATCAGGGGCAGGCGCCGCGCGATCAGTACAGCAATCCCAATGGTGACGATCAGGGTCCGCCGCCCGGATACAATGACGACCGTGGCCCGCCTCCGGGCTACGATGACGGTTCGGACGACGACGACAACGGTCCGCCGCCTCCGCCGCGCTGATGCGGGTTTGAAACGCCGCGTGTCCTTCGGGATCGCGGCGTTTCTTTTTGATCAGGCCGGTTTGGGAATCTGCGAGCCGCGCGGATGGCGCGCATGTTCCCAGCGCGTCAGCCCCATGATGATGGCGATGGTCGCCAGATAAGCGATGAGCTGCGCCCCATTCGGCGCATCGCTGTATCCGATCAGTGTGTGCAGCAGACGGCCGCCGATGGAATCCTGCGAGAGCAGCCAGGACGTATCCCACAACGTGCTTTGCAGGAATTGTAGATAACCGCCCTGCTGCAGAAACAGGACCGCCTGCGCCGCCATGCCCGCTGCGAGCAGCGTGATCAACCACGCCGTGACGCTGAACAGCTTGCCGGCCGGGATTTGCAGAAGCCCCAGGAACATCAGCGCCGAAACGCCCGCGCCCGCGACCAGGCCGAGCGCGCCGCCGAGCAGCATCGCGCTTTGCGACGTGCCGCCCTGGCTGGCGATGCCATACAGAAAGAGAACGACCTCGGAGCCTTCGCGCAATACCGCCACGCCGACGACGATGGCCAGCGCGGCCAGCGAGCGCTGCCCCGCCGAAACTTCCACGCCGACGGCTTTCATCGCGCGCGCCATTTCGCGGCCATGACCGGCCATCCAGACATTGTGCCAGGTGAGCATGCACACGGCGAGCAACAGGATCGTTGCGTTGAATATCTCCTGCCCGGAGCCTTCGAACAGCGAAGCAAGCTCGCCCGCGAACGCCGCGACGAGACAGGCGCCCAGCACGCCGCCGCCAACACCATAGGTCACCCACAGGCTGCGGCGTGGAACGCCTTGCGTGGCGGCCAGCACGATGCCGACGATCAGACCGGCTTCGATCACTTCGCGGAAAACGATGACGAGGGTTGCGAGCATCTTACTGCGCGATCACGACGCCTTGCGCCGTCGCCGAATGATATTCGCCCATGAACGGATATTTGCCCGGCGCCAGCGGACGAATCCGCACAATGCCGTCACTGTTCCCGGATACGACTTTCTCGACCTTCAGCGCGGAGGAATCGAACTCATCCGCCGACGCATCCTTGTTGAAGAGATGAATCGCGAATGGCCGGTTCGCTTTCACATGGATCACGTTCGGCGTGAAGCGGTGGTTTTGCAGCGTCACCGGAATCGGCGCGTCAGCGAAGGCAGGCGTGGCGAAGGCGAGAGCGAGAACGGCGGCGATAACGCGAACCATGCAGGGGGAACTCTCCGAAATTGTCCCTCCGCTTTATCGCAACTCATTCTCATTAACAAGCGAGACGGCAGGTCGCAGACCTAAAACTTTGTCCAGATTGCGAGGAATATCCCCTTTTCCTCCAAGGCATTTTGGCCTGCGGGCGACAGGAACCCGCCCACTTCCAGCGACGTATCGCCCCAAACCGGACGGACCGCCGCCAGCGCCAGCTTGTGATAGCGGTAATGGTCGAAGGGAGGCCGCCCGCTGCCCTGGCTGATGACATTGAAGGACTGCACAACCGCCTGGGTTTTCCAGCCGATGTCATAAAGCAGGGTCAGATCGAGCGGCGTCTCATTGGGCCTGCCCCCGGTGGTCCAGCGTTGGGCGATCTCCGCGTCGAAACATCCTTCGCGGCCGAACAATTCGAAATGGGTGCCATAAAGCGCACGAACTTCAAGTTCTTCGCCGGGCTTTTCGTCGAACGATGTGTCGAGCTCGAACGCACCGGCGCTGCGCGCCATGACCTGCGCCGAAAGCACGCCTGCATCGTTCAGCAAGCGCAGGCGCGCGCCGCCGCTGAATGCAAAATCTTTCGCATGCTCGATTGTTGTGCGCCCAGGTGCCCACGACGTTGCATCGGCATATTCCGGCACGGCGATGAGCGTGAGCCAATCGTTCCAGCCATATTCCGTGTAAACGGACGTGAATGTCTTGCGGAATGTGACGTCCTGGGTGGGATCGCTGTTGGCGTCGAAACTCTTGGTCGCGCTGCTGATGATCGTGGATGTGATGACCTGCGCGTCGCCCTTATCCAGCGTCCACGCACCGGCATGCGCCAGGGATGGCAAGCAGAAAAGCGCAATGGCCAGCGGCATGGCTCTCATAGCGATACCGCAAGAAGCAGCCACGAGAAAATCGCCGATGCCGCGGACAGCGCGATGGCGCGATACGGCCTGTCCGCGATCTCCGCGATTGCCAGAAGGGAGAGACTGCCCAATGCGGGCACAAACGCGCCGAACGCATAAGAGCGCTGCATCAATGCGGCGGCCACGACAGCGGCTATCAGAGCGCAGACAATAATGGCCACTACGCCGGCGCGGCGTGAGCGCGCAGCCATCCACCAGGTCGGAAATGCCGCTGCGATCAACGCGATGGCGTCGATCAATCCGCTGCGGCGCGGATTCAGGCGGTCGAATATCCGCGAACGGATAAGATCGTCGAACGGCCCGGCCATATGGGACCAGGGATCGAATTGAAGCTCTCGCGCCAGATAGGCGAAGACCGCCGCACTCATCAGCGGCGTGAACAGCAGCAGCAGAAACAGGCCCGCATTCTTTCCGCGGGAGGCATCCGGGACATGCGCGGTTGCAAGCGTCGGCACCACAATGACGGAAACCAGCAAGCCGGCAGGGCTGACGATCTGAACCGCCGCAAGGGACAAACCTAGGGCGATCACGCCGCGCGCGCTCTGCGCGGCACTGAATTTCATTGCCGCTTTCGCCATGATGAAAAGCGCAAGCGCGAGGAGCAAAGCGTGAAGGGTACTGGCGCTGAAGGCAGCGGCGAGTTGCACGCAAGCCAGCACAACAAGGATCGCCGTATCGCGGCGCGAATAGCCCATGAGGCGCAGATGGCGGAACATCAGCGCCGCCAGCAGCGCAAACGTTGCCAGCGGGAGAAATGCGAAGATCACACGCTACCGCCGATTTTGCTGAGGCCGTGCGTCGTCTTTTCCCAGTACCAGGGGCGCATGACGAGCTGCCAGAGCGCGCGGGCGCCCGCGCAGGAAATCAACAGCCAATAGAAGGGCGCGGTCAGGCCATAAGGTGTCAGTTCAAGCCAGCCGCGCCGGAAGGGGCCGAGCATCGCCAGATAAGCGAACATGCCATTGCCGGCGGCGAGGCTGACGAACGAAATACGCGCCGCCACCAATACGAGGGGCGCGCTGAAAACGGCCGTGCCGAAAATCTTCGAGACGAGGAAGATCGCCCACAGCACCGGGTTGGCCAGCGCCGAGAGAAATGTGCCGCCGACGAACAAGTGGAAGCCGATGAACCCGCCGATCCCCGCATTGCGCAAAAGCGCGCGCGGCGAGCGCATATGCACCAGCCAGGTCTGCATGTATCCCTTCAGCCAGCGCGAACGCTGCCGAAGCCAGTTTCCGAAACTGTTCGTTGCCTCCTCGAAGGTCGTGGAGTCGAGCGTCCTCACGCGCAGCCCGACACGCGAGAGGCGAATGCCGATATCGGCATCCTCGGTGACGTTGTAGGGATCCCAGCAATGAATGGCCCGCAGCGCGGCCGTGCGGAAATGGTTGGACGTGCCGCCCAGCGGCATCGGGATGTTGAGACGATCGAGCCCGGGCAGCAGATAGTCGAACCACAGCGCGTAATCGAGCGCGAACATCCGGGTCAGCCAGTTTTCGTTCGCGTTATAGAAATTCAGGCGCGCCTGCAGGCAGGCGATGTTGTCCGGCGCGGTGCGAAACGCGGCGACGGCCTTGCGCAACTGATCGGGTTCGGGGCGGTCCTCGGCGTCGAAGATCACGGTAAATTCGCCGAGCGCGAACGGCATGGCGTAGTTGCATGCGCGCGGCTTCGTGCGCGGCGTTCCCGGCGGAACGCGAATGACGCTGAAACACGGATCGCGCGCGGCGACCGCATCCGCAACGATGGCGGTATCGCGGTCGTCAGCTTCGACAATCAGTTTTATGTCGAGACGCTCTTTCGGATAATCGAGCGCGCACAGCGCCCGCACCAGCGCGGGCATGACATTGGCTTCGCGATACAGCGGTACAAGGATGGAATAGATCGGAAGCTCATGGTCCTCGGGAGAGATCTCCGGCGCGGCTGGCCGCTCTTCCGCGCCGATCCAAAGCAGAACGGCGCGAAACGCGGCGTTGGCGACGAACAGCGCTCCGAAAACAACGGTAAGCAGCAGGCCGAATGTGCGCGGTGCGATGAACAGCATAAAGACCGCGAACGCTAAGATCGCGGCAAACGCGGCGATCTGGCTGCGTGTGATCACGGTGGACGCGGAGAATTGCGGCTCGCTCTGTGCCAGATCCGTCACGGCCCTGTGCCTGAAGGCATCGCGGAATCGGTGTTCGATCGCCGTCAGAACAACGCGCGGCGGACAGCCGATGATGCGAACGCCCGCACCGTGATGCGCCCGCAACCAACTGGCGTTGGCCGGGCTGGGATCACCCGTTACGAGGAGTTGGGGGCCGACCGGAAAATAAAGGTGCAAGAGAAATTGGTCTGGCCCCTCAGAACAAAAGTCAGCCGATAAAAAATTGTTTTCAAAAACAGAACGGCCATGCGCCGCCCCGTGACTCGGAACCCCCATTTCCCCACCCCAAAAGACAACCATCCCCGCCGGGTTTTCCCGGTTCTTTTCGAATTTTTGGATTGTTTTTCAGAACTCGAATACGCGCGGCGCGGGACGCCGCTTTAACTATATCTATACTTCAAATTTTGGTTGCGTGTGCAAGCCCGCGATTCGCAACCTTTGGTAGAATCAAGAATTGCGGATGCAGGTGGCAAATTCGAAAATGAGAGACGCGTTATTCCACGCGCGGCGGGCCGACCGGCGCCCACTCCTTTACCGCTTTCAACGCTTCGCTGCTCGCGGCCTTGTCGAAGCCAGCCATGATTCCGGCGAAGCGGGCCGCGACGAAGTCTTTGAACATCGGGTGCGTGAAAATGTAGAGGTCGTTGTCGCGCACCGCCTCCAGCACGCGCCTGCCGACGATATCCGGATCGATGCCGGAGAGAACCATCTGCGCCGCCTCGCTGGGACCGTTGCCCAGCGCATCGACATCGCCCTGCCCGCCATATTTGTCCTGCCGCGCGCGGCCGCTTTCATGGATGCGCGTCTTCACGAAGCCCGGACACAATACCGACACGCCGATGTTCAGCGGCGCGAGCTGCTGCGCCCAGCCTTCGCTCATGGCGACGACGGCGAACTTGGTGGCTGTGTAGGGCTCCATCCCCGGCGGCGCGATCATGCCCGCCATCGACGCGGTCGAAACGATATGTCCGCCTTCGCCATGGCTCTTGATCAGCGGCACGAAGGTTTCGGTGCCGTAGACGACGCCTTTCAAATTGACGTCGATGATCCAATCCCAGTCCTTGTCTTTCACTGTGCCGATAGGTCCGCCGACGGCGACACCCGCATTGTTGCAGACGACATGCACCTTGCCGAACGCGGCGACCGCTTCCAGCGCGGCTTCGCGCACGCTGGCGCGTTCGGACACATCGCAACGCACGCCGACGGCCTTGATCTGCTCGGAAGCAAGTTTCTCGGCGACGCTTTGCGCGAGCTTGTCGTCGATATCCGCGAGAACGACATTCATGCCCGCATGGCCGAAGGCGCGCGCCATGCCGAGGCCGATGCCGCTGGCGCCGCCCGTGATAAAGGCGGTCTTGCCCCTGAAATCCTGCATTACGCGGCTTCCTTCTGACCGAGATTGTCGAACTGGCGCATCAGTTCCGCACCGTTGCCGCGCTTGTCGAACATCCGCTGGAATTCCTTGCGGCGCTCGCCGCGATCCCATTCGACATTCGTCACCGAATGCCATTGCACCATGCCGCGCCACACCGGATCGATGAAGCTGGCGCCGTTGACCTGTTTGCCGTCCACCGTCTTGAAGATGAAGCTGCGCAGCTCCGAGATCACCACCGTGAGATAACCGACATGCGGCGCTTCATCCTGGCGGATGCGATCCACCAGATCGGCGGCATGCATCGCGACATCGCGGCGGTCGCGGAAATTGCGCGGATCGCGCATCACATTGGTGCAGAAATTGAAGAAATTTTCCGCGCGAATTTCGATCATCAGCACATTCATCAGCAATAGGATCCAGCGCTCATGATCGGGCGGCAGTTGCGGCATCAGGCGGCCGGTGTCGGGCTTGGACAGGCTTGCCGGCACTTCGGCGTGCGGATAGGCGTGCGCGCCGAACAGCATGTCGCGCACCGCGAACCACATGGCGTCATGGCCACCGACCACACCGTCGCCGCCCTCATCCAATCCGTGCGCGCGCAGCAAGCCTTTGTTCAGATGCGCCGTGGCGGTCTGGGAAATATCGTCCACGACAACGGACTGAAAGTCCGGTGCCTCGGCCGTCGCCAGCATCTTGCCGCGCGCTTCGACCACGCCGGTGACGCTGAGCGAGTCCCAAAGCGTTTGCCCGAGGCCAAAATCGAGCAGCAACCGTTGTTGCGCCACGTTTGGGTAACTGCCTTGCGTCATCAACTGCTGGGAAGAGTCGACGAGATCGTGTCCGCGCGCCTTCAGCGCTTCGCTCCACGCATTGATCGCGGGCCAGCGGTTCAACGTGCGCGGCGAAATGTATTTTCCGGCGGCATCGAAACCGCCATGCAACGTGTAACCGGCTTCGACATGCGGTTTTGCATAAGGATGATCGGCGAGAATTTCATCCGCGGAGTAAGTGAGCCTGGCCATGATCTGTTTTCCTCCCGGTTCGCTGCTTTTCTCGCGCGTAACCGCAAACTGATAGTTTGTCAGCTTCCCCAACCTGTCAATCCGGCGCATGGCGCGTTCATGACCAGTCCATGACAGGAGGACAAATTCGTACATATTTTCAATAAGTTACAGCTAATTGACGGAACATTCGCGTCTCCTCCGCGTAGCTTGCGTATGACTCGCCGCACTGGGCGGCGAGCCAGCGTAAGGAGTATCGAATGAAGTCCATTTATCGACGGCTGCTATCCGCCGCTACCGTTTCCGTTGCGGCCCTCGGCCTTGCCGGCGCGGCATCGGCGCAAAGCGAGCCGGGCTCAAGCCAGGCGGGTTACTATGTCAGTGGCGAAGGCGGCGTATCGCTGCTGCCGAACCTGCGGTTGAAGAGTGGCGGCACCACCGCGAACGAGCACTTCGACACCGGCTACGCCTATGGCGGCGCGGTCGGCTACGACATGGGCAATGGCACGCGCGTGGAACTCGACGCGCTGCACCAGATGTCGAACCTTTCGAGCGTCGGCGGCGTTCCGTCGGGCGGTCATCTGCAATCGACCAGCCTGATGGTCAACGGCCAATACGACCTGACGCACGGCACGCAGTTCACGCCTTATGTCGGCGTGGGCGTCGGTGCGCAGAATATCGGCGCAAGCATCGCCGGCGCGCATGATGCCGACTGGAAGCCGGCCTATCAGGCGGAAGCGGGATTGCGCACGAACATCTCCGACAAGGTTTCGGTGTTCGGCGAATATCGCTTCTCGCAAAGCGAAGCGGCGGATCTGTCGCTTGGCGGCGCGAATGCGCATCAGCACTTCGCCGATCACGGCATCCTCGCCGGTTTGACCTATCACATGGGAGAATGACGCTTCGACCGAGGCACCCGGGGGCGGGTGTCTCGGCGGGGGCATCACTGAAAGTTACGGCGCCAGCGCGCGAACCAGAAAGCGCGTGAGATTTTTCACGACCGTTTCGCGGTCACGGCCGGAGCGCGCGCCTTCGCTCGCCGTCTGATGAATAGCACCCAGAATTGCCTGACCCACGATTTCCGCATCGTAGCCGCTGTCCGCATGCCCGTCCGCGACGAGTTCCTGCAAGGTCTTCGCCCAATCCGCGCCCCAGCGTTGCAGCAGAGGTTTCGCCGCCACGCCTTCCGCGTCGATGATCGCTTCATCCGTCATCGCCGCATTCAGCACACCTGGATGGCTTTCCGAGTATTCGAAGATCGCATACAGCGCCGTCGCGATCATCTGCTCCAGCGTCTGACCGGGTTGGCGCCGCGCCGCGAGATATTCATCGAGTTCTTCGCGTGCGTCGTCCACGAACGCCAGAAAGCACGCGCGCTTGTCGGGATAGTGAAGATAGAACGTGCCGTGGCCCAATCCCGCTTCGCGCGCGATGTCCTGCGGGCGCGTGGCGTGATAGCCGCGCTCCACGAACAGCTTGCGCGCGGCGCGCTTGATCTTTCCGAGACTTTCCGGCTTGCGCCGGGGGGGACGCTCCGCAATGGATTTTACATTGGAAACTGAGCTCATGGCGGGACTTTCAACTGGTGTACGGCGTCAAGTCAATGCGAAGGGCAGCGGCTGTTGGTACAATGTTCAACCTTTACGGGGAGAGACATCATGAACAAGAGCGTTTTTACGGCTGCGTGTTCTGTCTTTGCATTGTCCTTCATTGCGCCGGCTTTCGCCATGGGCGGCTATGGCGGTGGCAGCGGCGGCCCGATGGGCGGCGGCATGTCGATGGACGATTATTCCATGGCGGTCAGCCTCATCCACAACGAGAAATACGCCATGGCGACGGCCTATCTCAACCGCGCGCTGAAGAACAGCCCGCACAACGCGAATGTGCTGAACTATCTCGGCTACACCCATCGCATGCTCGGCGACTATCCCGGTTCGCTGGACTTCTATCAGAGAGCGCTCGCCATCAATCCCGATCACAAGGGTGCGCACGAATATCTCGGTGAGCTTTATCTGATGATCCACGACTCGGCATCCGCCGAAGGACAACTCGCGGAATTGACGCGGCTTTGCCCGGACGGTTGCGAAGAGAAAGATGTGCTGACGAAAGCCATCGCGGACTATCATGCGGCTGCGCATGCTGCTGCCACCCAAACGGCGGCGCCGGCGCAAACCGCCGCAACGCCTCCGGCGGCACAAACGGCACCGGCAACGCAGCCGTAGTGCTTTAGGCGACAGCCCGCATCGCGCGCCAAACGCGTTCGGGCGTCGCCGGCATGTCCAGATGATCGACATTGATGGCGTCGCAGACCGCGCTCATCAGCGCGGGAAGCGCGCCGACGGTTCCGGCTTCACCGCAGCCCTTCGCGCCCATCGCATGCGTCTTGCACGGGATCTCTTCATAGGCGAAGTCGATATCCGGCATGTCGCTTGCGCGCGGCATCGCGTAGTCGGTGAAGCTGGCCGTCAGCGCCTGACCGCTCTCCGGATCGTAGACGCAATTCTCCATCACGGCCTGACCCAATCCCTGCACCACGCCGCCATGCACCTGACCGGCGACAAGCATGGGATTGATGACGCGCCCGAAATCGTCGAGCACGCGATAGGAGACGATATCGACCTTGCCGGTGTCCTTGTCCACTTCCACTTCGCAGATGTGGCAACCGTTCGGGAAAGTTGAAGCGGCGCCCTGAAAGGTCGCATCGCTATCAAGGCCCATTTCAAAGCCGGGAAGCTTTTCGCGCTTCAAGGTGACGGCGAGTTCCTGCACCGTCATCGAACGCTCTTCGCCCGCAACCTTGAAACGGCCGACGCCTTCGACGACATCGAAGCTCACATCCTTGCCGCCTGCCTGCATCACCTGACCGGCAGCCGTCTTGCCTTTCCTGATCACTTCGTCGGATGCGCCCAGCAAAGCGCCGCCGGACATGTTGAGTGAACGCGAACCGCCGGTGCCGCCGCCATTCACCCAATCGCTGTCGCCCTGCTTCACGGTGATCGCTTCGAACGGCACGCCGAGCTTTTCGGCGACGACTTGTGCGAAGGCCGTTTCATGGCCCTGCCCGTTCGATTGCGTACCGACGAGAAGTTCGATGCCGCCATTGTCGGTGAACTGCACGCGCGCGGGTTCGCTGCCGGCCGCGGCGGTGATCTCCACATAATACGCGATGCCGAAGCCGCGCCTTTTGCCGCGTGCTTCGGATTGCTTGCGGCGCTCCGCGAAGCCCGCCTGGTTGGCGCGTTTCAGGCCCTCTTCGAGCAGGCGCGGATAATCGCCGGAGTCGAAAGAGACACCCCACCAGTTCTTGTACGGCAGTTCATCCGGCTTGATGAGATTGCGGCGGCGGATTTCGACACGATCGATGCCGATCTTCTTCGCAGCCACGTCCATCAACCGCTCCATATAGTAAGCGGCCTCCGGGCGGCCCGCGCCGCGATAGGCATTGATAGGCGCGGTGTTGGAGAAGTAGCACCTGATATGCGTGAAGAACGCCGGCACGCGATAAACACCGCCGAAAATGCGCGAACCGGCCAGCGTCGGAATGAACGGCGCGAAGCCTGACAGATAGCCGCCGAGATTGGCACTGCCGGTGAACCGCAATGCGAGGATTTTTCCATCCTTGTCGAAGGCGCCTTCCGCGCGCGTGAGCATGTCGCGGCCATGATGATCGGCGAGGAATGCTTCTGTCCGATCCGCGGACCAGCGTGCCGGACGGCCCGTGATCTTCGATGCGATCAGCACGGCGCCCTGCTCCGGATAGAATCCGGCCTTCATGCCGAAGCCGCCGCCGACATCCGACGAAACAACGCGAAGCTTTTCCGGCGGAATGCCCAGGCATCCAGCGATGTTGGCGCGCAAGCCGCCCGAACCCTGATTGCCCGAATAAAGCGTGAAGCTGTCATGCGCCTTGTCATACACCCCGATGGCGTTGCGCGTTTCCATCGAGTTCACGACGATGCGGTTTTGCACCATATCGACGCTTGCCGTGTACGCGGCTTTCGCGAAAGCCGCAGCGGCTTCGTCTTCCTTGCCGTCCGCCCAGTCGAGGCATTCATTGTTCGGCACTTCGGACCATATCTGCGCACCCTTCGGTGCGGCGGCAAGCGTGCCGACGGCGTCGAGCGTTTCGTAATCGACATCGATCATCTCGGCGGCGTCGCGCGCCTGGGCTAGCGTTTCGGCGATGACCATCGCAACCGCTTCGCCGACGAACGTCACCTGATCCCTGGCAAGGAAATTCTTGGCGACGCCTTTGGGGAACGAGCCATCGCGTGCCTTCACCGGCGTTTTGGTGACCATCGGCTTAGCGCCGGCGGATTCCAGTTCGGCGATCGTCAACACGGCGACGACGCCCGGCGCGGCTTTCGCCGCCGTTGTGTCGATGGATTTGATCTTTGCATGGGCATGCGGGCTGCGCGCGAACACGACCTGCGTTTCGTTCGGGAAATGCAGATCGTCCGTATACTGACCGTGTCCTGTCACAAAGCGGATATCTTCCGTCCGGCGGACGGATTGGCCTGTGCCGAATTTCATGAGAACCTCGTCATGGCCGGGCAGCGAGCGAAGCGACGCGCGACCCGGCTACCCATTTGTTAGTGCTTGTAGCTCGGATCGATACGGTCGAGTTTGCGCAGCAGCGCCGGCCATGCCAGCGCACCGACCAGCCCGTCGAACGCCATCGCGCCCTGATTGGCGGTTTTCTCCGGCACGCCCTGGTTGGGCATGTTGGATTTCACCCCGCCCGACAGCGCCCGCACCTGCATGGTGCAAGCGCGTTCGAGGTAGTACATGCGCAGGAACGCATCGGGGCAGTTCTTGCCGATGGTCAGCGTGCCGTGGTTGCGCAGGATCATCGCGTTCTTGTTGCCGATGTCGTGCACCAGGCGCTCGCGTTCATCCAGATCCAGCGCCACGCCTTCATAGTCGTGATAGGCCAGATCGCCCGCGATCATCATCGCGTGCTGGTCGAGCGGCAGAAGACCGTCGGCTTGCGCCGACACGGCGACGCCATCGTCGGTGTGAACATGGATGATGCAATGCGCGTCGTCGCGGTTCATATGCAGCGCGCTGTGGATGGTGAAGCCCGCGGGGTTCACCGGATATGGACTCTCCTGGACCTTGTGGCCATCCACATCGATCTTCACGAGGCTCGACGCCGTAATCTCTTCGAACAGCAGACCATAAGGATTGATCAGGAAGTGATGTTCCGGTCCAGGCACCCGCGCGGAGATATGGGTGAAGATCATGTCGTCCCAACCGTGCAGCGCGATCAGCCGGTAGGTTGCGGCCAGATCGACGCGCAGCTTCCACTCCTCCTCGCTGACCTTGCCTTCCAGCGACTGGATGTTGTGGGCCGGCGGCACCTTCATTTCGAACTTTTCGCGAAGCTGGGCCTGCGTTTGCATGGCGATCTCCCTGATATCCTGATGCAAGAGTGGTCCTGCCGCCCGCGCCCTGTCAAACCCCGGCGAAAGCCCTAAATCAGCCGGAAAGCGGTGACCGCCCAGGCGTAGCTCGCAACACGCCAACCAGCCCCATCTCGCTGCAACACGAAGGACCAACCGCCCTCCTCTTCAAAGGGTTTTTGATGTGTCATGCCGGTCCAGGTGGTTGGAAGGGCGAAATAGACCGTGTCGCCCGAGCGGCTAAAATCCTGCGCCGGACCGAAAGCGGCAACGAGTCCGCTCAGTCCATTCGCATGCCCGCGAAACCCGGCGCGCCAGCGTGAAACCGCATCCGAGCCACGAAAGACATAAGGTGCGAAATTTTCCACGATCACGACGTCGTCTGCGAAAACCTTCGCGAGTTTCGCCTCGTCGAGCGTCGCCATGAACGCGGCGATGGCCTGGACGGGCATCATCATCGCCGCATCGGGAACAGATGAAGCGCTCACGGCGAAACGCGCGTCCGATTCACCGCCTTTATCCAACCGTCATAGAGCGTATCGCGCACAGCGCGGCCCATTTCCGGCGTGAAACGGCGGTCCAGCGCCCATCCTTTCGCGATGTCGGAAAAGTCGCTGAAGATGCCCGCCGATAACCCGGCCAGATAGGCCGCGCCGAGCGCCGTTGTTTCGGTGACTTGCGGACGGTCGACCGGCAGTCCGGTGAGATCGGCGAGCCGCTGGCAGAACCAATCGTTGCGCACCATGCCGCCATCGACCTTCAGAGCCTTGGGCGCATCCAGACCGGCATCACGCATGTCGCGCGCCATCGCCTCCAGAAGATCGCGCGTCTGGAAACATACGGAGTCGAGCGCCGCGCGCGCGATTTCGGCCACGCCCATATCCCGCGTCAGCCCCATGATGGCGCCGCGCGCGTCCGGGTCCCAATAAGGCGCACCGAGGCCCGTGAAGGCCGGCACGAAATAGAGTCCGTCGGAGGGCTTGGCCGTCTTCGCCAGCGCTTCGATCTCGGCGGCGTTGCGGATCACGCCCAGCGCGTCGCGCAACCATTGCACCACCGCGCCCGCGATGAAGATGCTGCCTTCGATCGCATAGGCCGTCTGTCCTTTCGCACGATAAGCGCTTGTCGCGAGCAACCGGTTCCTGGAGGACGGCGCGGTGCTGCCGGTGTTCACCAGCGCGAAGCATCCGGTGCCGTAAGTGGATTTCACGTCGCCGGGATTGAAACAGGCTTGGCCGACCGCCGCGGCCTGCTGATCCCCCGCGATGCCGCGGATCGGAATGGCCCGGCCCAGAAGGTCTGGCATGGTCGCGCCATAGTCGCCGTCGCTGTCGCGCACTTCGGGAAGAACCGCGCGGGGAACATTGAACAGCCGCAGCATGTCCTCATCCCAAGCCAACGTCTTCAGGTTGAGCAGCAGCGTGCGCGACGCATTGGTGACATCGGTCGCGTGAAGCTTGCCGCCAGTCAGCTTGTAGACCAGCCAGGAGTCGATAGTGCCGAAGGCCAGCTCACCGCGCTCCGCCCGCGCGCGCGCACCGGGGATATGATCCAGCAGCCACTCGACCTTCGTGCCGGAAAAATAGGGATCGAGAAGCAGTCCCGTGGTAGCGGAAACTTTCGCTTCATGCCCCGCCTCTTTCAGCGCCCGGCAGCGGTCGGCCGTCCGGCGATCTTGCCAGACGATGGCGTTGTGCAGCGGCGCGCCAGTCTTGCGGTCCCACAACAGGGTCGTCTCGCGCTGGTTGGTGATGCCGATGGCGGCGATGTCCTTCGGTTCGACACCCTTCGCGGCCGCGCGGCAGCAGGCGAGCGTCGTCTGCCAGATTTCCTCAGCGTCATGCTCCACCCAGCCATTGGCGGGATATATCTGGCGTGTCTCGATGGCATGCTGCGCTACAGGTCGTGCCAGCGCATCGAACAGGATCGCGCGGCTGGACGTCGTCCCCTGATCGATCGCGAGAATAAAGGGCGGCTCGAAGATCATTTGTCGACTCGGCATGGTTTCGACCGTGTTTAGCTTAACACGCTGTTAACGGCGTTTTGGTTAAGTTCCGCACTTCAAAGGGGCGGCGAATTCCGCAGCGCGGGGGCGTACATGGCGTTAACGGCACAAGACATGAGCAGCATGGGCCGTCTGGCACAACTTGCGGCGAACCCGCAGGGCGTGGGCCGGGACGAGATCTATGTCGCCATTGCTTCGCTCTTCCGTGCACAGGGTCCTCACCTTTCCGAACGCGAACGCCTGCTGATGCGGGAAATTCTTCTCAAGCTTTCCCGTGATGTCGAGATGGCCGTGCGCATCGCGCTTGCCGAGCGCCTCGCCGACGACGAAGACGCGCCGACCGACCTCATCCTCATGCTGTGCGACGACCGCATCGAAGTCGCCCGCCCCGTCATCCTGCGCAGCCGCAAGCTGACTGATGCCGAGATCCTGAAATTCGTCCGCGAAGCCTCCGTCGATCATCAGGCAAGCGTCGCGGCGCGCCCCAATATCGGCGAACCGGTGAGCGATGTTCTGGCGCGCAGCGATGCGGAGACGGTTCTCGTCAACCTCGTTCGCAATGCCACGGCACGCATTGGCACGTTCGCGTTCGAAACGCTTGTCGAGAAATCCCGCGCGCTCGAAAGCCTGCACGGCCCCCTCGCGACCCGCAGGGACCTGCCGCCGGTGCTGGCGACGAAGATGTGCGAATGGGTTTCCGACGCGCTGAAGACCCACATCACCAACAACTTCCCCGCAAACGCGCAAAAGACCGCCGCCAACGTCAATGAGGCGCGCCACGCCGTTCAAACCGCGCCTTTCGCTCCCGAACCGATCGAGGGCGGCGATCCGACGAGCCGGCTGGTGGACAAACTCCACACGGCCGGACAGTTGAAAGCCGGATTTCTTCTGCGAGTTTTGCACCAAGGACAGATCGATCTTTTCGACCTCGCCTTTGCCCGACTGATCGGCATGGAATTGAACGCATTTCGCCGGGCATTTTATCAGCACGGCCCCCGCGCCGTGGCGCTGGCCTGCCGCTCGGTCGGCATTGACCGCGCCGTCTTCGCGACGGTGTTCAATCTTTCGCGCCAATCCCGCTCCATACCGCCGACGATCTCTTCGGAGCAGCGCGAAGAGGTGGAGAGCGTGTTCAAGGCTTTCACCAGAGCGGACGCCATCGCGATCCTGCAGGCACAGCCCACCGCTGGATGAAGCGCCCTTCGCCCTGATAGGGTGGGGGCATGATCGACCCGTTCGGCCGGCACATCACCTATCTGCGCGTCTCGGTGACGGATCGCTGCGATTTTCGCTGCGTCTATTGCATGCCCGAACACATGACCTTCCTGCCCAAGGCCGATCTTCTGACGCTGGAAGAGCTGGAGCGCGTCTGCGCGGCATTCATCCGCAAGGGCGTCGACCGCATCCGGCTGACCGGCGGTGAACCGCTCGTGCGCCGCAATGCGATGTCGCTGATCGAAAACCTCGGCAAGCGGATCGGCGCGGGCGGATTGAAGGAATTGACGCTGACGACAAACGGCAGCCAGCTTTCCCGCTTCGCCGGGCCGCTCAAGGACGCCGGCGTCGAGCGCGTGAATGTTTCACTGGATACCCGCGATCCCGACAAATTCCGCACCATCACGCGCTGGGGCGACTTGAACAAAGTGCTGGCGGGGATCGATGCCGCGCGCGCGGCCGGGCTTCAGGTCAAGATCAACACCGTCGCCCTGCGCGGGATCAACGACGAAGAGATTCCGGACATGATGGAATGGGCGCATGGCGAAGGCATGGACCTGACCCTGATCGAAACCATGCCGATGGGTGACATCGATGCCGACCGTGTCGCGCAATACATGCCGCTGTCTCTGGTGCGCGCGAACCTTGCGCGCCGATATGTGCTTACGGACAGCGAATATCGCACCGGTGGGCCCGCGCGCTATGTGCATGTCGCGGAAACAGGTGGACGCCTGGGCTTCATCACGCCGCTCACGCATAATTTCTGCGAAAGCTGCAACCGCGTGCGGCTGACCTGCACCGGAATGCTGTATATGTGCCTTGGACAAAACGATGACGCCGATTTGCGCAAGCCGCTACGGGCGTCAGGGGACGATGAATTGCTCGATGCCGCCATCGACGAAGCCATTGGCCGCAAGCCGAAGGGGCACGATTTCATTATCGATCGCAGGCATGACCGCCCTGCTGTTTCCCGCAACATGTCCCTGACGGGCGGCTGATCCATGACGACACTTCATTTCGTGGCTTCCGATGCGACAGACGCGCAAGCGGCGCTTACGGCTTTGCGCGAGCGACATGAAGATGCCGGTGAGAAGGCGGCGGATGTCATCATCGCGCTCGGCGGTGACGGCTTCATGCTGCAGACGCTGCATCGGTTCCTGGGATCGAAGAAGCCGATCTACGGCATGAATCTCGGCTCGGTCGGCTTCCTGATGAACGAGTATCGCGATGAGGGCCTGTTGGAACGCCTCGCCGCGGCCGAACCGGCGCATGTCCATCCGTTGCGCATGAAAGCCACGACGACCGCGGGACAATCGGTCGATGTACTGGCGTTCAACGAAGTGTCTCTGCTGCGCGAAACACGGCAAGCGGCAAAGATCCGCATCAGCGTGGACGACCGCGTGCGCATCTCCGAACTCATTTGCGATGGCGTGCTGATTTCCACGCCCGCCGGCAGTACGGCCTACAACCTGTCGGCGCATGGCCCGATCCTGCCCATCGACGCGGCGCTGCTCGCCCTGACACCGATCAGCGCCTTCCGGCCGCGGCGCTGGCACGGCGCCCTGCTCTCGCATCGGGCCCGGACTCGCTTTGAGATTCTGGAACCGGTGAAGCGACCGGTGAGCGCTGTGGCGGATGACCGGGAAGTCCGCAACGTGGCCCAGGTCGATGTGGCGGAAGACCGGTCGATTTCCATGACCATGCTGTTCGACGCCGGCCACAGCCTCGATGAGCGGATTCTGGCAGAGCAATTCGTGGACTAAACGATGGCCGGTTAACACCCTTTTGGCGCGGAACCGTGCAAAAAGTTGCGCGTCTTGCAAGGTTCCCTTGGCAAAATGTCGGCTTTCCATCATTCCAATTCACAACGCATTAAGGGGCTGACGGCTACCCTTTCGTTCAAATTTGAATATTTCCAAGTTCTTGCGCCGGACGGGTTATGAGCGGGTATCGGTTCGACCGATTGAAAATTCTCGTCGTCGACGACAACCAGCACATGCGCAAGCTTGTGGTGGCGATCCTGCAGGCCTTCGGAACGACCCAAATCTACGAAGCGTCCAATGGCGCACGCGCGCTGGTCGTGATGCGCGAGGAAAACCCGGACGTCGTCATTCTCGATTGGATGATGGACGAAATGAACGGCATCGAATTCACGAAAGAGGTCCGGAACTCGCCCACCAGCCCAAATCCGTATGTGCCGATCATCATGCTGACGGGACATACGAGTGCGGACTGCGTGCAGCAGGCGCGCGATGCCGGCATCAACGAATTTCTTGCCAAGCCGGTGTCGGTCAAGGCCATGCTGGCGCGGTTGACGGCCGTGATCGAGTATCCGCGGCCCTTCGTCCGCACCGCGAATTATTTCGGGCCGTGCCGGCGCCGCAGAAACAGCGAGGACTACGCCGGACCGGAGCGCCGGTCCGAATTCGAAATCGTTGATCAAGCAGCATCATCCTGAGTCGGGGGACAGGGAAATGGCTAGAACACCAATCGAAATATTCACACCGCCCAACATGCTGAAGGCCAAAGCCGGCGGCACCGGGCTTGGCCTCGATGGGGCCGCGTTGAAACGCGCGCAACAGGCGATGGAAGAGCTCAAGACGGAATTCGCGGCCTGGATGGACACGGATGTCGAGAAACTGAGCGGCAGCCGCGATGCGTTCGCAAAGCAGCCCAACGCCACAACGCACGGCCAGCTCTACCGCGCGAGCCACGATCTGAAGGGGCAAGCGCTCACATTCGAACATCCCGTCGTGGCGCGCATGGCGGCATCGCTCTGCAAGCTGCTGGATGGCTCGCCCGACACGCCGCTTTTGCTGATCGACGCGCATGTGAACGCGATCCGCATTCTCGTGCGCCAGAACGTGCGGGATGTATCCGATCCGACAACGAATGCCGTTGCGGCGGAACTTGAAGCGCAGGTTCGCGAATTGCAGGCGGCGGCTTAAGTCGCTTCGCGCAGCAGGGTGGTCGTCTGCTCATATCCCGCGTCGTCGCGGATCTTCAGGATAGGACCGTCCGGGCCCTGCTCCACCCACGGCGTCACCGTCAGGGGTTTCTCGGCATCCGCGGCCGCCAGAGCATCCGCGACCGTTTTGGACTTCGCCAACTTCATCAGATTGAGCTTGGTCGGAAAGATCACATTCCACTTCTTGCGGTCGGCGATCGCAGCCGCCGGCGAAATCCAGATCGAATCCACGGACTCGCGGCCATCGTGGCTTCCCGCGTGACCGGACGGCGCGGCAGCAACGAAGAAATGCGTATCGAACCGCTTGGGCATGTTGTCCGGCGTGATCCAGTGCGCGAAATGCGCCAGCGTATCGAACGCGATGTTGAGCCGTTCCTTGCGCAGCATGTCGATCAGGCCGATCTCGCCCTTTTCCAGCGGGTGGCGATAGTGCTCCAGGCCCGCGAGGCGATCGCTGGTGATGAACACCGGACAACCGGCTTCGCGCGCGAAGAGAATGCCGGATTCCTCGAACGCCTCGCGGATCGCGGCCGCGCCCAGCGCGCGCATCTCCGGGCTCCAGCCCGCCGCGCCATCGCTGAAATCGCTTAAACCGGCGTCGTAATCGCCCTTGCTGACCTTGCCGCCGGGAAACACCAGCGCACCGGCCACGAAATCGATTTGGTGATGCCGTTTCACCATGAAGACTTCCAGGCCGTTTGCGCCATCGCGCACGATGAGAACGGTTGCCGCCGGAACGGGAGCGGCCTTTGCACTGTCGGACATATCGCCTCGCTTTTGACTCAGTCTAGCGGGCGATGGCCGCTGCCGTCACGCTCGCTCCCATCACCGCTGCGAGCACCCAGAAATATGCGACGGAGCCAAACACACTGACCGCCCATCCGGTCATCATCGGTCCTGCAATCGAGCCGAGGCCAAACACCAGAACCAAGCCTGCCGCTGCGGCAACGCGTTGCGATGGCAGAACCGCATCGTTCGCATGCGCAACAGAAATTCCATAAAGCGGAAACACCAGCGCGCCGATCAAGGCCGACGCGATATCGAGCATGACGATGCCTTCGCTCTGCGCCCAGATGCCGAACAGCGATGCGAGCATCCCCGCCGCGCACATCAGCCCGATCGTGCGCCTGCGGCCGATATGGTCCGACACCCATCCCAAGGGAAACTGCACCAGAGCGCCGGCCACCATCGCCACGCCCATGAAGAAACCGATTTGCGGGAGCGTAAAACCTTCGCGCTGCGCATAGACCGGCCCAAACGTGAAGACGACAGCCCAGGACACGCCCGAAAGGATCGTCGCAACCACGCCCAGGGGCGCGATGCGAAACAATGCCGGCAGACTGAACGGTTCCGGTGGCGCATGTGCTGCAGCGCCGTTGGACAAAGAGAGAATGGGAATTGCCGAGACGATGAAAAATCCCGCAGACAGCAGGAACAGCGACATCGTTTTGGGATCGCCGGTCGTCAGCAGAAACTGCGCGATGGTCATCGCCGTCATCTGCCACACCATGTAGACCGCGAAGACGCGCCCGCGCACCCGATTTTCGCTGCGGTCGTTGATCCAGCTTTCCACCGCGACGAAGTTCACCGAGATCGCAAGGCCCGACACGACGCGCAGCAAGGTCCAAGCAGACGGTGAAACGAAAACGCCGTGCACGGCGATGGACACGGCCGCGATAGCCATGGCGATCCAGATGGTGCGCACATGTCCGAGGGACCGGATCACCAGCGGGCTGACCAACGGACCGGCGGAATAGCCGACATAATAGCCCGCCATGATGAGGCCGATGGCGAGCGGCGGAAATTTCTCGATGCCCGCGCGCACGCCGAGCAGATCGGTCTGCAGCCCGTTCGCGAGCTGCACCAAACCGCCTGTCAGGATGACCGCCCAAACGGAGCGAAGCGCGACGCGCATGAAATGCTCGAAATAGCCCCGCGCTGCTTACGCAGCGCAGGCGCGCGATGCAACCCGCGGATCAGTGCGTGTGTTGAGCGTCGCCGCTGGGCGAAAGCTGCGCCAGCATGTCGATGACGCTGCTGGTCAGCGCGAACGGCGCGCTTGGCGTGCCGGTCGAGAAGCTGTTGCCGCCCATCGAATTGAGCATCTGGAAGGCTGTCCACTGATCGGACACGCCGGTGCTCAGGGCACCGTATTGAACATAGTTCTTGCCGCTGGCAGCCGGTTTCGGGTCCTTGGCTTCGACCGTCTTGGCGCCGGACGGCTGCTTGATGGCCCAGTTGTAGACCTCGCGGACCGTCTTGGCCGAACCGTCGGCGTGATAGAAAACATTGCGGTTGGCATCGGCTTCCGCCGGGAACGCCTTGGCGGCATTCGCATCGGGCTGGGCCTGGCTCATGCGGATCAGCTTGGTGGCCTGGGCGGTGCCGAGAAAATGCGCCGCGTAGAGTTCGCCGTTGCAGACATTGCGGCCCAGCGCGCCCTGGAGGCTCGAGCGGCACTGGTTGGCGAACTCGCCTTCCATGAGCGAGGCGACCTGCGGATTGTTCCGCAGGGAAAGAATTGCCGAGCGGTCGGCACGATCGGGCACGCGATAACGGCCGTCCGGACCCTGGCTGATCTGGTTGGCGTAGGAGCCCAACCCGTACTGCGCGCCATGCTGTTTGACGAGGCCGAGCCAGGTCTGCTCGACGAACTGGAACAGCCCGGAAGCGCTGGAAGTGCCTGCTTTTGCAGTGCATTTCAGGCCGGACTCGCGGGTCGCGGTGTCCAGCAGATAGTTGAAATCGGTGCCCGTTGCGGCGCTTGCCTGCTTGAGAGCGGCAAGGACGTCGGTACGGTTCGCGGTGGCGTTGGTGGCTTCTGCCAGCATGGTCACAGGTTCTCCTGCCTGTGACTTCGCAACACCCGTGCCAACTCAAAGCTTGTCGTGGAGTTGCTTCACCAGCGCGGCTTTAACATCTCGTTCATATGTGACGGCAAGGCCGTTCCCCCAAACGGGGCCCGGCCACGCGGCATCTCCCAGTTTGCGCGCAACCACGTGGACATGAAACTGCGGCACCAGATTGCCCAGCGCTCCGACATTGATCTTCACCGCGCTTGTGATGGCTTTGAGGCCGAGGCTTGCGCGGTTGATCTCCTCGACCAGCACCATCCGTTCGGCGTGCTTCAGGTCGTGGATTTCGGACAACCCGGCCCGGCGCGGGACAAGGATGAGCCAGGGGTAACGCGCGTCGTCCATCAGCAGGACGCGCGACAATGCCCAATCCGCGACATAGGCGGTGTCTGCGGCAAGACGCTCATGCAATTGAAAAGAATCCATCGCCATTCTTCCTTTGTCGGCATAATAACGCGGGCGCGCGCGCTCAGGGGGATTCGTTTGCGCATCGGCATCATTGGTTGCGGCATCGCCGGTCAAGCGGCGGCCATCGCGCTTGCGCGCGACGGCCATGACGTGACGGTCTTCGAGCGTTTCGCCGAAGCCAAGCCGGTGGGGGCCGGCCTGCTGCTGCAGCCGTCCGGCCAGCTCGCGCTGGAGCGGCTCGGCATCCTCGACCGGGTGAAGCAATGGGGTGCGCCGGTCAAACGGCTCTACGGCCGGACGACGGGCGGCCGCACCATCATGGACCTGCGCTATGTGAAGTTCGACAAGCAGGCGCAGGGGCTCGGCCTGCACCGCGCGGTCCTTTTTCAGGCCCTGCAGGACGGCCTCGCCGCCTCCGGCGCCAAACTCGTGCTCGGTTTCGACGTCACCAAGATCAAGGACGTGAACGCGCCGCGCGTGATCGCACGCGACGGACGCGCCGAAGGGCCGTTCGATCTCGTCGTCAATTGCGCCGGCACACATGACAATCTGCGCAAGTCTCTCAACGTGCGGGTGGACGACCCGGTCTATCCATGGGGCTGCCTGTGGGCGATCCTGCCGGACCGGACGGGCGCGTTTCAGGAAGAGCTACGGCAGGTCTGCGAAAGCACGCAGATCATGATCGGTATCCTGCCCATCGGCCGCGTTCCGGATGGGGCCCATGACGGCAATCATGTGGCGCTGTTCTGGAGCCTGCTGCACAAACAATATGGCGCACAGCGCAAGATAGGAATCGACGCGCTGCGTTCGCGCATCCTGCACTACTGGCCGGAAGCCAAGCCCGTGGTCGACCAGCTGCACGACATCAACCAGTTCTCCCTCGCGACCTATCGCGACGTCAGGATGAAGACATGGCGCGAAGGGCATGTGCTCGTCATCGGCGACGCGGCGCATGGGACAAGCCCGCAGCTTGGGCAAGGCGCGAACCTCGCGCTGATCGACGCGATCACGCTGGCGAGCGCCTTGCGGCAAAAGCGCGATGTGGAAAGCGCGCTGATCGCCTATGAGAGAATGCGCCGGCCGCATCTGCGCTACTACCAATGGGCTTCGCATCGCGTCACGCCGATGTTCCAGTCGAACAGCCGCGTGCTGGGATGGCTCCGCGACATTTTCTTCGGTCCGATGGCGAAGACGCCCGGCATCGCGCGCATCATGCGCAACACGCTCGCTGGCGTGCGCAAATCGCCGATGGGTCTTTGGAAAGCGCCGGACTAGTTATCCCTGAAGCGGAGGGATCGGCAGATATCCGAGCCGCCACGCCAGAAACGCCGCATAGGCGACATAGCCGAGCAGAAGCAGCGCGCCGTTGAAACGCGACAGCCGCCAGGATGAAATCATCAGCGGCATCAGAACAACGGAAACACCCAGCATGATAAAAAGATCCGGGCTCGCTGCCACAGGGATGCCGGACGAATAGGTCACGGCCGCGAAGCCGAGCACGCCCAGAATATTGAAAAGACTCGACGAGAAAAGATAGCCGAGCGTCACATCGCTCCAGCCGCGCGCCGTCATGGACAGCATGAAGACGAATTCCGGAACCGCCGTCGCCAGCGCAACAAGGATCAGCGCGACCATCGTGCTGGACAGGTGCTCCTGCTGCGCGACTACCAATGCGCCGTCGATCAGGCAGCGCCCGCCGAAATAGAGCGCGACCAAACCCGCTCCGAGGAGAAAGACGCTCATGCCGAAGGATTGCGGGGCGCGGCATTGCGCGCGCGCCGCGGAATCCTGCGCGGATTTTCGCCAGTCCATCACGACACAGACCGCGACATAGATCGCAAACCCGGCGAGAAGGATGAAGCCTTCCATGTGCGACAAGCTTCCGTCCCATGCCGCGAAGACGAGCGCGGCGCTGGCCAGCACCATGGCGAGCCCATCGCGAAAGACGTTCTTGGGCGGACTTGGCAGCGGCGTGAACAACGCGCCCAGTCCCAGGATCAGAAGCAGATTGACGATGTTGCTGCCGACGACGCTGGCAACGGCCATCTCCGGCGCGTGCCGCACCATCGCTTGAACCGCGACGAAGAACTCCGGCGCGGAGGCGGCAGCGGA
>Ga0207652_10001091_pt1 | contig 24571 bp, 26 predicted proteins | sample KBSC63BmetaG_FD_184334 | JGI IMG/M metagenome (GOLD analysis project Ga0207652, IMG submission 184334) | Corn rhizosphere microbial communities from Kellogg Biological Station, Michigan, USA - KBS C6-3B metaG (SPAdes) (version 2) | ecosystem: Host-associated > Plants > Roots > Rhizosphere ... | reverse complement strand
CAGGCCGGCAACACGGCGAGATGGTGCGAATGCAGATAAGCATGCCCGTTGCGAACACCCGGCAAAGACATCGCGTAGCCCACCAGCGTATCACCATCGAACGCACCCAGCACCTGTCCGCCAATGTGCGAAGCCAGCAGGAATACCTTCTGGGTCATCATGGCAGAAATGTCGTAGGCCCACACTGTATTTTGCAGATCAACGCAGCGATCAAACTGCTCCAGCGTCGTCAAAGGCTCTATGCGAATGTCGGGCGCGACCCGTGTGGCAGAGACGTTCAACTCTTTACCCCTTGATGTGCTTCTGAAGTCTTAGCCTGCGCCCAGAGGGACTCCAGTTCCTCGGGAGCAAGCCGCTCCAGGCCTTCCCGCCCGCCCGCAACGCGTTCCATCGCGGCAAAACGAGCACGAAATTTTGCGTTGCTGCGCCGCAATGCGGACTCAGCGTCCACATTCAGGTGACGCGCCAGGTTCATTGCTGTAAACATCAGGTCGCCGAATTCGGCCTCAACGTTCTCGCTGTGTTTCGCTTCTACTTCGAGCATCAATTCGGCAATCTCTTCATCCATTTTCGCGAACAGGCCGGAGCTGTCCGGCCAGTCGAAGCGGACCTTCGCTGCCTTCGAACCGAGCTTATGTGCTTCGAGCGTCGCGGGCATGGTGCGAGGAATATCGTCGAGCATCGACTCACCAGCTGGCTTCGACTTCTTCTCCTCGAGTTTGATCTGCTCCCAGTTGCGCAGTACGGCATCGGGAGTCGAGGCGACCGTGTCCGCAAAGATATGCGGATGGCGACGAATCAGTTTCGCGTTCAGCGTGTCGGCGACATCCGCGATATTGAAATAACCCGCATCCGCCGCCATCTGCGCGTAAAACAGCACCTGCAACAGCAGGTCGCCGAGCTCGTCCTTCAGGTCCGGCCACGCGCGGCGCTCGATCGCGTCGAACACCTCGTAAGTTTCCTCAAGCGTGTGCCGTTTGATGGTGTCGAACGTCTGCTCCCGGTCCCAGGGACAGCCGCCGGGACCGCGCAGCTTTGCCATAATCGCAACTGCCCGCGCAAGGCTCGCAGAAGCCCCCGCGAATGTCTCCACGCTCTCGTTGTCCGGCACATCAGGCATATTTACAGCTTACCCGACCGTGGTAGCATCCTGCTCATGGAGAGCCTACAGCCAGATCGCAAGCCGAAGACGTGGCCCACTGTTGTGCTACTGGTATTGCCGTATTTCGGCCTGTGTTTCCCGGCGCTGTACGCGCGCGCAACACCGGCTCTGTTCGGCTTCCCGTTCTTCTACTGGTATCAGTTCGCGTGGGTAGTGCTGACCTCAGCGCTGCTGTACGTGGTTTACCTTCGTCTAAAGACCCATGGATGAAGAGCGACCGATACGCGTCCGGGGACGTGCATGGGATCGACTATGGCCTTGGGCTGTGTTGACAACCACTACTCTTTGCTCTTTGAGCTGTCTGTTTTGGGTTGTGGGAGAAGTAGCCTTCTTCTACTACCCATCCCGCATAAACCGATGGAGTATCTTCGTCTCTGGGTTCTACGCTGTTGTATTCTTCGTGCTCTCCGCCTGGATCATTTATCGAAACTGGGTAAAGTATCGCGATGATCGCCCAATCCCGGCCGTTCTTATCTCAATGGCATGGGCATTTGGTGGAGTAGCTGCCGAGTTGATATCGGCCGTCTTCATCCCGCTCCACTGGCGCGTATAGAGCCACGCATCTTCGAGAGCAAATTTGCGTCCAATCAGAGGATTCGCTGCTCTAGACTGACGCACTCTAAACTGATAGTCGCACCATGGACCTGATCGCAAAAATTCGAACGCTGCCCACCGGCCCGGGCTGCTATCTCTACAAAAACGCAGAAGGCGTGGTCATCTACGTCGGCAAGGCGAAAAACCTGCGTGCCCGGGTGCGCTCCTATTTTCTGGCCGCCTCGCAGGCCAACGCCAAAACCGGCTCGCTCATGCGCGAGGCCGTCGACCTCGAATACATTACGGTCGCTAATGAGCACGAAGCCCTGGCGCTCGAAAACAGCCTGATCAAGCAGCGCAAGCCGCGCTTCAACATCCTGCTGCGCGACGACAAGACCTATCCCTACGTCAAGCTGTCGCTACAAGACCGTCACCCCAAAGTCTTCGTCACGCGGCGCCTGCGAAAGGATGGCGGGGCGTATTACGGCCCTTATTTTCCTGGCAACCTCGCCCATCGGCTGGTCGATGTGATTCATCGCAGCTTCCTGATCCCAAGTTGCAAGGTAGACCTCAATCGCTACCACCCGCGGCCCTGTTTGCAGTACTACATCAAGCGCTGCCTGGGGCCGTGTGTCGAAGGTCTGATCTCGACCGAGGACTACCGTCAGGCCATTCGCGATGTGCAGCTTTTTCTCGAAGGCAAGTCGAGCGAGTTGGAGCAACGCCTCACCGCTCGCATGGAAGCCGCTGCGGAGAATATGCAGTTCGAGATGGCGGCGCGGCTCCGCGACCAGCTCGTCACCGTCCACCAATCGCAGGACCGCCAGCGCATCGAATCGCCCGAAAATGAAGACGCCGATGTCTTCGGTTTCCACTTCGAAAAAGATATGCTCGCCGTCAACCTCTTCCACATGCGTGGGGGAAAGATCGTCGACCGCCGCGACATGTTCTGGGAGGACCTGTGGGAGTTCGAAGGCGCCAACAATCCCTATATGGTCGACGAAGAGGACAACGGGGCCGATGTGGAGAGTGAGCCGCGACTGGAGCCCGACCCCAGCACCCCCGCACCCGAGATTGTTGCCGACGCCGAGATTTCAGAAGAGCATTCGGCGCTAACGCAGCCCTTCGAGCCGGTCTCGGAAGATGGGGGCATCATCGGAATTCCGCATATCACCGCGGCTCCCGTACGCGAACCAGCAACCGAATTTTCCGCACCGGTATTTTTCTCGGCGCTGCTCAAGCAGATTTATCTCGACCAGGCCTACGTCCCGAAACATATTTACGTCCCGGTTGACTTCCCCGACCGGGCGCTGCTCGCCGACGCTCTGCGCGAACGGGTTGGGTACAAAGTCGAGATTGCCGCCCCGCAACGCGGAGACAAACGCTCGCTCGTCGACCTGGTGTGCCAGAACGCAAAGCAGTCGTACGACCAGCGTTTCCGTGTGCTGCAGCCGAGCATCAAGTCCATGCAGGAGGCCCTGCAGGATGCGTTGACGCTAGCCGAGCCACCCGAGCGCATCGAGTGCTTCGACATCTCGCACATCCAGGGCGCGGAGACGGTTGCCTCCATGGTCGTCTGGGAGAAAGGCGCGATGAAGAAGTCCGACTACCGCAAGTTCCAGGTGAAAACCGTCAGCGGCGTCGACGACTTCGCCTCCATGCGCGAAATCATCCATCGCCGCTACAAGCGCCTCCAGGACGACAAGAAGCCGATGCCCTCACTCGTGTTGATCGACGGCGGCCTGGGCCAACTGCACGCCGCCGCGGACGCTCTGATCGAGATTGGCCTTACGACCCAGCCACTCGCGTCGATCGCAAAGCGTGAGGAAGTGATCTACGTCTACGGCCAAGAAGACGACCCTGTCGTGCTGGACCGACGCTCGCCGGTGCTGCACGTCATTCAACGCATCCGCGACGAGAGCCATCGCTTCGCCGTCACCTATCACCGCAAGCGCCGCCAGATGCGTGACCGCGAGTCCGAGCTCGACAGCATCCCCGGCGTCGGACGGATCACGCGGCAGCGGCTGCTGGAGCATTTCGGCAGCGTACGCGCGCTAAAGCAGGCTGCGGAGAAAGACGTCGATGCACTGACCGCGGTCGTCAACAAAGCGACCGCGGAAAAGATTCGGCGCTTTTTCCGCGAGGTGGAGGAATCAGTGACCGAGACGACTAGTGAGGCCCTAGTTCAAATTGAGTCCATCAACTAAAGCAGATTCGATTCAAAGTTGGAAATGAATTGAATCCCCGGCACATGTCGACCGGTCAACTGCGCGTCGCCTGTCAGAAACAAATCCATTCCTGCGGACGCAGCGCAAGCCAAATTGATGGAATCGGCAATCTTGAGTCTTTGTACCGCCCTTAGTTGACCAAACGTTAAAACACACCCGGTCTCGAAAGGTAGAGCCGTAAATCCCATTTCTTCCGCGATCTCCCGAATCTGTCGGCATTTATCCGGGTCCGGAGATTTGGCGGCGCCTGCCATGACTTCGCCTAAAACCAAGTGACTCGTAAACAACGTGTCACCTCGATCAAGCGAGCGCTGGAAAAGGTACTGACATCGTTTGAAGTACAACGGGTGGTTGTCTAGGAGGTAGATGAAAAGCATTGTGTCCCAAAAGATGCGGCTCATGCAGCCTCATCCTCTTCAGAACGCACCCACTTTAGAAATGCTTCTCCCCCGCCGTACGCCGCTAACTCGTCCTTGAGAAGGCCTCGTAATTTCTCGGTCAACCGGACAGCCTTCTCTTCACTAGTCTCTTGCCGACCTTCCGCAACTGTACCAAGCGCCTGTCTCACTGGACTGTCGGCAAGCACACGGTAGTGCACGACCACTGTCCGGCTCTGTCGAGAAGGAGGGCCGTCGATACTTTCAATCTCTAAATTATTGGCGTTCAGCAACTTTTTGCTCTGCAGTACATTGCAGATGAGAGGAGTACGGGCGCGCGGGAAGTCCGGGGACTCTTCCGCTTTTCGCAGAACATCTCCTGCGCGCACAGAAAATCGCTTTTTACCAGCCTTGCGAGCTTTAGTAACGTATTCCATCTCTACAATCTGACGTACTCGATCGCTTTGTCCCATGCTCATAAGGTGTACCTCGACGACAGAATAGCTAGCTAGCTAGCTATTGTCAACGCGAAACATTACGACCACCTTAGCGACTGCTGAGCACGTACTGATTCCCGTCCGGGTCTTTGAAGATCGCGCTCGTCCCCCAATGCTCTTTCTTCGGTTCCTGCGCAAACTCCACGCCTTTCGCCTTCAGCGCCGCACCTGTCGCCATGGCGTCGTCGCACTGAAACGAGATCGGCTGGAACCCGCCAATACGGTCCTCGTGCCCGTCAGGTGTGAACAGCACCAACCCCGTCTCGGCTCCCGGAATCAGCAACTCAATCCACCGCTGTTTCCCATTGAACGGCTGATCGGTCGCCACCTTGAAGCCGCACTTCTCCGTCCAGAACTTCAGCGCCACATCCTGGTCGCTCACCGGAACGCTCACAAACTTTATGCCCTTGATCATCGCCTGACATCCTCCAACCGTGAGCATAGGCACCGCCGTCTTCAGTTGCAATTGCCTTTTCATAGCTATACCGTTTAGAGGTATAGCTATGCTCGCGATCGACGACTACATTCTGGACACCCTGATGCGCGACCTGGTGGGCCATGACCGTCGTCCGGCGGCCTATCTCGTCTACGTGTGGCTTTGTGGCGAGCGGCACCGGCGGCCCGATGCCCTGCGCGTTTCGTTTCAGGAGCTGGCAGAAAGTACAGGCCTGTCGCGCAGCGCGGCGCAGTCGGGGGTGGCGTGGCTCAAGCGGCGAAAGTTACTTTCCGCGACCAAAAGCAATGCTACGGATGTGCCGCTCTATACGCTCCATACACCCTGGCGGCCGAGGGATCGCGCCTGAACCGATGTGCGGCTAACTACTGCGACCCACCGCCGAACGTATTGCACTGCGACATATCCCCGCTCGTCTCTCCGCGCTTGAACCACGTGGTACGCTGTGCCGCTGATCCATGGGTCCACTTTTCGGGACTGACCGCCCGTCCGCTCATCTTCTGCAAATGATCGTCGCCCACGGCTGCGGCCGCATTCAGCGCATTGTTGATATCGCTGGAGTCAGCCTTGCCCCGCTCGACATATGAGTGCGCCCACACACCCGCATAGCAGTCGGCCTGCAACTCGGTGTCTACGGAAAGATGAAATTTCTGGTCCGGCTCCTGCTGTTCGAGACGCGTCACCTTGCCTTCGGTGCCCAGCAACTTCTGCACATGATGGCCAAGTTCATGGGCGATCACATACGCCTGCGCGAAATCCGCGGTACTTCCGCCGAAGCGCCGCAGTTCGTCCCAAAACCCGAGATCGATATAAACCTTCTCGTCCGCGGGGCAATAAAAAGGTCCCGTCGCCGCCTGTGCTGTCCCGCAGCCGGAGTAGGTCGCATCGCGAAACAGCACCAGCTTCGCATGGCGATATTGCTTACCCTGCTTCGCGAAAACCTGCGTCCACTGCTGCTGCACATCGTCGAGTACCGCCGAAATCAAATGGGCATCACGGTCTTCCCCCGCACTGTGGGTTTGCGGGGTCGAAGGCCGCATCTGCTGCGTCGGCTGCGGCCCTCCACCTCCGGAAAAGAGGCTACCGAGAAAGTTATGACCAGTGATGAGGCTGATAACGAGGAGCACAAGAAATCCGACGATTCCCAATCCGCCACCACCGCCGAAGCCGAAGCCGCCTCCACCCCCGCCGCCGGAGTCGTCCCTGCGGTCTTCGATGTCGCTGCTCATGTTGCCGGGCGTCCATTCCATCCTGAAATCTCCTTTGGCAATGCTGATCGAATAGTACGATGCCGCCGAGGAGTACCGTGCATCGTGGAAATCTCTACCCTCTCCGAATCTCCACCGGTCGTGCTACTCTCCACCCATCGATGGAGAAAGACCAGGCACATACCGCAGGAGATTTGCCGCGCGTCCTGAACGCGACCCACGCGACGGCAATTGTCGTCGGCATCATTATCGGTTCGGGCATATTTCTTGTCCCACATGAGATGATGGCCGCCGTTGGCAGCTCACGCATGGTCTACGCCGTGTGGATCGTGGGCGGCCTGCTTTCGCTCTTCGGCGCGATGACCTATGCCGAAGTCGCAGCGATGAAGCCCCGCGTCGGCGGTGAGTACGCCTTCCTCCGAAACGCCTACGGCGACCTCGTCGCCTTCCTCTACACCTGGACATGGGTAACTATCGCCAAACCAGCCTCGATTGCCACGATCGCCGCCGGTCTTATGCGAGTCCTGGGAACCTTCGCGATCTTCGGGTTCTTCTCTCAGCCGGCGTTCGCACACCTGCTGTGGAGCCAGGTCTTCGCCATCGTCGCAACCTGGGCGATCACGTGGTTGAACATCGTAGGCACGCGCGAGTCGGCCAATGTCCAGACGCTGCTCACCTGGCTGAAAGTCGCGATGATCGTGGTCATTGCGGGCTTCTGCTTCACTAGTTTTGAACACGGCTCGTGGCACAATTTCGCGACTGGGTTTGTCGGCGCGAAGGGCGGCTTTACCGGCTTCATGGTCGCGCTGGTGGCCGCGCTGTGGGCTTACGACGGCTGGTCGGACGTGTCGCAGATGGCGGGCGAGGTGAAGAACCCGCAGCGCGCCATGCCGCTGGCGCTCGTCGGAGGCGTGGCCATCGTCGGCACCCTCTACATGCTCACCAACGGAGCGATCCAGTACGTTTTGCCGTCTGCCACCATCGCAACTTCCGAACGCCCCGCCGCCGACGCTATGCTGCTCGTCGCAGGACACTTCGGCGCCGCGCTCGTCTCCATCGGCATGGCAATCAGCATCTGCGCGACATTTGTCGGCAGCTCGCTTTCAGGTGCCCGCGTCCCCTTCGCTGCTGCTCGAGACAGACTGTTTCCGAGTGCGCTGGCCCGCATCCATCCGCGTTTTGAAACACCGTCTTCGAGCCTCATCCTGCAAGCTGTTTTGAGCTCGCTGCTATTGCTCGCCATCGGTCGATTTCAGGCCCTGTTTTCGCTCGCGATCTTTTCGGAGTGGCTTTTTTACGCGCTCACCGCGGCCACTGTCTTCGTCTTCCGTTATCGCGAGCCCGATACACCGCGCCCCTACCGTGTCACGGGCTACCCCATTGTGCCTGTGCTATTCATTCTGGCGGCAATTGTCCTGCTGGTGTTCAGTTTCGCAAGCCAGCCCCGGAACTCCCTCATTGGCACAGCGGTGATTCTCGCCGGCATCCCGATCCACTATGCGTACGCGAGGAGAACCCAAACGTAGAGTTCTCGCTATCCTCTACACTCTGTCTTGTGAAGAAGCCCAAATTAGGCCAAAACTTTCTCGTCGACGAAGCCGCCTGCCGTCGCATCGTGGACTCGCTGGGGGACGCCAGCGACCGTACGGTCGTCGAGATCGGTCCCGGCCACGGAGCCATCACCGCGCTGCTCGCCGCCCGCGTTCGCCGCCTGCACTGCATCGAGTTCGACCCCGCCCTCGCCCGCGAGCTTACGTTCCGCTTCCGCAACGATCCCCACGTCACCATCCACACAGCCGACATCCTCGAAACTGACCTGACCTCTGGACCCTGGGCCCCGGCTCCCGGGGCCTCGACCTACGACGTCGTCGGCAACCTCCCCTACTACATCACCTCGGACATCCTGCTGCATCTGTTCGCCGCAGCCCGCGCCAACGTCCTCAAACGGGCAGTCGTCATGATGCAACGTGAAGTGGCAGACCGGATTGCCGCCGCGCCGGGATCGAGCGAGTACGGTGCGCTGTCGGCGTTTACGCAGATGCATGCGCATGCGGACCGGCTGTTCACGCTGCCGCCGAGTTCCTTCTCGCCACCGCCGGATGTGTTCTCGACCGTGCTGCGACTAGACTTCGCACCCCGCTTCGCAGAACTCCACGTCGAACCGGAGGGCTTCAACACATTCCTCCGCTCTACATTCGCACAGAAGCGCAAGACGCTGAACAACAACCTGCGCGCTGCAGGCTACGACGCCGAACGTCTCAAAGCCGCATGGCCCGCGGCAATTCCCGTGCAGGCGCGAGCCGAGGCCGTGTCTCTGGAGTCGATGGCCGAGTTTTATCGTGCGCTGGCCGGAGTTTGAATCCCTGCAAGTTCCAGCAGGCTTTTCGCCTTGCGACGTGACGGCGACATGATCTCGTCGTCATCAACGATAGATTGCAAGACCGGAGCGATGTTCTGCAGTTCAATCACATTGCCATCCTTCGCGGCAGCCAGCAGCGCATCCAGGTCGGCATCGAGACCGAGGTGATCGAAGCGGTGATCGTGCTTCAGCTTGTCGCCTTCCTGGAGTGCGAACGCGATCTCCTGGAACGCTGTTGCCACGGCGTTGATCTTCTCATCATCCGAGTAGTTGAAGACGCACATCGTTACCTGATCGTTGTCGTGGTACGTGAATGTCTTCTTGCCCGTCTTCGCGATATTTTTCAGATGGGTTTCGCATTTATCCGGCACGATGAATTCTTTCGCCGCGAATATCTTCGCCACCGTCGGGGCCGTAATTGTAAGCGCAGCAACCCGCTTCGGAGCGGCGCTTTCATCGGCCGGATAGGCACCCGTCCAGTACTTGCCGGTCCCGTCCGCATTGACGGCGATGGTGTAATCGGGCACGGGCGCGAACGCACTCTCGAAATGGAACGAAATCTCCTGACGCGGTCCGCCCGGGTTCGCGGGCGATGGCACAAAATGTGTCAACAGAACAAGACCAGCTAACCAAACTTTCATCGTCGCAGCGCCTCCGCTGTTTGCGCGTGGTGAATGTGGCAGATCGCAATCGCCAACGCATCGGCGGCGTCCGCAGGCTTCGGAGCCACTTCCAGATCCAGCAAGCGGCAAACCATAAACTGCACCTGCTCCTTGGCGGCGAGGCCGTAGCCTACGACAGAGCTCTTGATCGTCAGGGGAGCGTATTCGGCAACCGTAAGGCCGCAGTTCGCAGCGGCCAGCATGGCGACTCCGCGGACCTGGCCAAGCTTAAGCGCCGACTTCGCGTTCGCGGAGAAAAATACCTCTTCAATCGCAACCATCTCCGGTTCCCACAGATGCAGCAATGCGGTCAACTCGGCATAAACTTGCGCGAGCCGCTGCGCCGTCGAGTCCTTTTTGCTGAGCTTCACCGCACCCGCGCAGAGGTAGCGCAATTTCGGTGTGCGGGCGTCGCAATCCACTTCGACCACACCGTAGCCGGTAAATTCTGTCCCGCAATCGACGCCAAAGACCCTCATGCAATGAAGTTTACGCTGTTGCAATGCCGCGTGGCACTCAGTCCGCATCCAACCCGTTACAATCAGCGTCGTATCTACCCCGTTGTATTAGCCCAACACGCCACGTAACCCGACGAGCACGGAAACTTTGACCTTTCCTCAACATCTGACGCTGCTCCTGTTCGCTTCGGCGTCGCTGACCGCGCTGGGCCAGCAGGACACTCCCGCGCAGGCTCCCGCACCTATTGTTCGGACGACGCCAAAACCGCCGCAGACAGACGCCATAACGCCTGCACCGCCTCACCTGACTGTGCCGCATCCAGTCACGCCGGCGGGCGCAGTTGCCACTCCGAAGCCGGATGACACCGCGAAGCCCGTCGCCCCAAAGCCTCCCGAACCACCCGGCGCCGCGCTCGCGCAGCTCTCCGCTGGAGGCTTCAACCGCACCCTCGTCGTGCTCGATCCCGCACACGGCGGCGGAGACACCGGCTCGCGCATCAACGACCAGATCGTTGAGAAAGACGTCACCCTCGCACTGGCCTTTCGCGTTCGTTCCCTACTGGCGGCGCGTGGCTTCACCGTCGTGATGACCCGCGACAGCGACGCTGCAGCTCCACCATCTGCGGCCCCCGCCCCTTCCGCCCCCGCGGCGCCTCTTTCACTCGATGACCGTGCGGGCATCGCAAACCACGCCCGCCCTGTTGCCTGCCTGCTGCTGCACGCAACCGCCAGCGGCGTCGGCGTGCATCTCTACACTTCCGAACTGGATCCGACAGCCGGCGAAGCTGTCCCCGCGCCGTGGCTGACGGCACAATCTGCCTGGGTTGCGCAGAGCCAGAAGCTGGCGAACCAAATAGGCTCCGCGGTCGGCCGCGCGAAAGTGCCGCTGGTGGTAAGCCGCGCTTCGGTGCGGCCTGTCGACTCACTTACCTGCCCCGCGTTGGTTGTCGAGCTTGCACCCGCCGGCAGCGACGTCACAAGCATCAACGACGCGGGCTACCAGCAACACATCGCCGAAGCTCTGGCTGGAGCACTGGTGTTCTGGCAAAATCAGGCTGAACCACCGGCGCGCCTTGCGCCACCTCCTCCGCCCGCACCCATCCCCACGCCCACGGGGGTGACTCCATGATTCCCCGCTACCAGCGCATCACCTTCTGGAGCCTCATCGGCTGCATCGTCCTGATGGCCTGCTTCCTCTTCTACGAGCACCAGAGCGCCCGCAACCGCCTCAACTCGCTCGCCGACGAAACGCCCATCGATGCGCCCTACACCGTCTCCGAGAACATAACGTTTGACCTTGCCAACGACGCCGATGGCTCGATCACTCCAACTGACCGCCTGATCGCGTTGCCCTCCGAGCCGACCGCTCGCGCCCGCGCGCTGCTCGAGCACCTCGTCGCCGACTACGCACTCCCGGGCTCCGCCCATCCGCTGCAGTCCGGCGCGGCCGTTGCGGATGTGTTCCTGGTCGCTCTGCCCGTTACTGGCCATACCATCGACACCAGCGGCGGCACCTCGCCCGACGGCAGTGCGGCAACCACGAGCCCGGTGCGCTCCACCGATCCGAACGCACTACAGCCGATCGGCCCCGGAGGCGAATTGGCCGTCATCAACCTGCACAGCAGCTTCGTGAATGCGCATCCTTCCGGCGTTGAGGTTGAGTCGCTGACGCTGCTTTCAATGATCGGCACATTGCACGCAAATCTCCCGCAGATCGAGCAGGTCCGCTTCCTGGTCGACGGCCAGCCGCGCGAAACACTCGCCGGTCATGCCGATCTTCTGCGCACGTATCCGTCGCGCGACACGACGGCGAAAGCTTCAACTTTTCCGAGCCGATGACGAGTCCGAGCGGTCCGATTATTGGTGTCTTCGACTCCGGCTTTGGCGGACTGACCGTGCTGCGCGCTCTATTGCCGCTGGTCCCCGGTGCGCACTACGTCTACCTCGGCGATACAGCCCGCCTGCCCTACGGCTCAAAGTCGCGAGAAACCATTGCACGCTATGCCGTCGAAAGCGCGATGTATCTTGAATCCAAGGGCGCGGAGATGCTGGTGATCGCCTGCAACACGGCCACTGCGCTGGCACTCGGCGACATCACATCCGCAATATCGATTCCCCTCGCCGGCGTGATCGACCCCGTCGTCCGCGCCGCAGAACAACGTCATCCATCAGCGACCGTGCTAGTGTTGGCAACTTCCGCGACCGTGCAGTCGCACGCCTACCTGCAGCACTGCCGCGACCACGGCCTTCACGCCATCGAGAAAGCCTGCCCGCTCCTCGTCCCACTGGTCGAAGAAGGCTGGACCGACCATCCCGTAACCCGCGACGTGCTCCGCATCTACCTCAGCGAGGCTCTGGCCGTCTGCACGCCGCAAGCCGTCCTTCTGGGCTGCACACACTATCCATTGATCGCACCGGCGATTACGTCGGTGCTGCGCGAACTTGGCTCCAGCGCCGAAGTCATAGATTCCGCTGAAGCCACAGCTCTCGCCGTTACACAGCCCTTCAGCGGCGAGACCGCCTCCACCGTTGCTGCAACATTCGAGTGCTTTGCCACAGATTCAGTCGAGAAATTTGCAAGGCTCGGCAGCCACTTCCTGGGTCAGCCCATCCCGAAAGTGGAACTCCTCGACCTGGGCGGCTAAACTGAACTTGCCTTATTCACTACTAACTATTCACTGCCCTTATGCGCTATCTGCTGAAGTCCGAACCCGACAAGTACTCCTTTGACGACCTCCTTCGCGACGGCGAGACCGTCTGGGACGGCATCAAAAATCCGCAGGCGCTGATCACTCTTCGCAACATGAAGAAGGGCGAGATGTGCATCATCTACCACTCCAACGAAGGCAAAGCCGCAGTCGGAACGGCCAAAGTCGTTTCTGTCGAGCTCGCCGCCCCTGTCCCGCCCTCCAAAATGACGACGCCGATCGTCCGCCTCAAAGCCGGCAAGCGCCTGAAGCGTGAAAAGCCTCTGGCGGAAATTCGCGAAGCCGGAGTCTTTCAGGGCTCATTGCTCTTTCGACAGTTTCGACTCTCGGTTGTGCCTCTCACCGACGAGCAATACGACTGGCTCATCAGCGGCTGATGGTACCTGCTCATAAGCGCATACAAGACTCACCACATTGTGCCGTGACCTTCCGTAAATTGCGGCGGGCAGCCGCTTGCCAACGGTGACCCGGCCCCATAGGGGTTATTACCTTCGTGCGCAGGCAACGGTCATAACTTCGGAAACCGCGATCCAACTCAGTACATTCAGGGCAGAAGGCAATCATCGTCGACCATTCAACTTTGAGGCCCTGACTCCTTTCCGGGGAGATTGAATCACGGAAACAGCCGTATCGCGCCCGATCGTACCCGCATGCACACCCGAAAGGTGTGTGGTATGCGTCACTCCCATCTCCGGACACCCGCCCTGGAAAGGCAACTATGCGCGATCGTTTCACATGTCTTGCTTCTCTTGCTGTACTTGGTTTCTCTCTCGCAGCCCATGCAACACCCATCATCAACGGCGGCACCACGACTGTTGTTGCGAATGGCGGTGTCGCTCCCGGATCGTCAGCGAACTACGACTTTTTCGATTTCGGCCATGGGTCTCAACCGAAAAACCTGACCGACTTTAACTTCACCGTGGGCGGGGGAGGCCAGTTTCCCGGCAATGGGGCTTATTCGACAGTCACCGCTCCCGGTGGCAGCAGCGCGTTCCGCACCGGTGTGCAATATTTCGGCACGGGCGGTGGAGGCTCGGGGACAACGAATATCTTCGGAACGTTTACATCGGATGTGAGCGACTTCACGATCTACGTCCTGACCGGCAATGCCGATCCAGTAGGTTTTGTTCGGGACGCTTCCGTTGCTTTGCAGGCAAACTCCGGCGGCATGGTGACAGTGAATGTGGCCCCGTCTGAGCAAACGAACAATTTCACGTCCTTCACCGTGACGGGGGCGACGCCCGAGGATGTATTCACAATCTATGCCACCGGAGCAACCGCCGGAGACGAAACCAACATGGCCGGCATCACGTTCGACACGAACGTTTCGCCGGTACCCGAACCCTCCTCAATAGTCCTGCTCGGGACCGGCCTCCTTTCAGTAGCCGGCGCAGCCCGCCGCAGGTTCTTCAAAGCCTGAAACCTATGTTAGGCATCCCAAACGGGGCTCTCCGGAGCCCCGTTTTCCTTGGTTAGTACCAACGAATATGACAATAGGTTCATCCGTTGCCGACGATGGGCTGGCCACGCAGAATGCGTACATGGGGTCGATCAATACTCTAATGCGTCGATGATCCAGAACCGTGGGCCCTGGCATGTTTATTTCAGACACGGCGAGCGTGCAGAAGCTGTATACAACCATGGTTGCGGACTTCAATGGCGCGACCGGCATCTTCTAGAGAGGCGAGGAGGATGGTCCTGCTGGTATCCTTACCGTCGTTGGAATTTTCTGAGGAGCACTACGCACATGATCGATATGAAGGGCAAAGTCGCTGTAATTCTGGGTGTCGCCAACAAGCGCAGCATCGCCTACTCCATCGCTGAAAAGCTTGCCGCAGCCGGCTCGACCCTCGTCCTCTGCTATCAGAGTGAGCGTTTGAAAAAAGAGGCGGAGGAGCTCATCGAATCCCTCGGCCAGACCGGCACCGGTCGCGCTATCCAGATGGACGTCTCCTCCGACGAGCAGATTGACGCCGCTTTTGCGGAAATCGCAGGCGCTTTTCCCGTCATTCATACGCTTGTCCATTCGGTCGCGTTTGCACCCGCCGACGCCATCAAAAACGACTTCCTCGAAACCAAGCGGGAAGACTTCCGTATCGCGCACGACGTCAGTGTCTACTCCCTGATTGCCGTAGCCCGCGCCGCTGCGCCGCTGATGACCGAAGGGGGTTCAGTACTGACGTTGACCTATTACGGCAGCACGAAGACGTTCCCGAACTACAACGTGATGGGGGTCGCGAAGGCTGCGCTCGAAGCGACGGTGCGTTACCTTGCGGCATCGCTGGGGACAAAGAACATTCGCGTCAATGCGATCTCCGCAGGGCCGATCAAGACACTGGCCGCGCGTGGCATTGGCGACTTCGCGACGATCCTTGACAAGGTGACCGAGCGTGCGCCGCTGCATCGCAACATCGAGCAGGCCGAAGTGGGTAACACAGCGCTGTTCCTCAGCAGCGACCTGGCCAGCGGTATTACCGGCGAAGTGACGTATGTCGATTGCGGCTTCAACATCACTGGAATTTAGAGAGAGACTATGACCGCCGCTGAAATACTTTTGCAGGACTATGACTTCGAAATTTCCAACACTCGACGCACGCTGGAGCGTGTTCCGGAAGATAAACCGGAGTGGGTGCCGCATGAGAAATCGATGAAGCTCGGCAAGCTTGCGATGCACTGCGCCACCATACCGCTGTTCGGGTTTTACATCATCGAAGACGATGGCATGGACCTTGCGACTTCAACCCGCAAACATGCGGACCTGACCTTTACGACCCGAGAGAATTGTTTGCGACAGCTCGACGAAAATGCCGCGAAGTGCCGTGCGGCAATTGCGGCTGCGTCCGATGAGCATCTTGCGGCGGCGTGGAGATTTTCGTTCGGCGAACACGAGATATCGCATGATTCGCGGCTGCTGTCATTCCGCAAGATGTGCTTCAATCACCTGATCCATCACACCGCGCAACTCGGAGTGTATCTGCGGCTGAACGATATTCCGGTGCCGGCGTTGTACGGGCCGTCGGCAGATGAGCAGTGGGCACCGAAGTAACGAAGGTTGTAGCGGGATGACGGCATCGGATGCTCGATGCCGTTTGTATTTTGTAAAGCAGCGCAAAGCATGACGCGACCGGGCATTTCGTACTATTCTGTTGGGATACTCACCGGGGCTAGGCAAACGTAATTATGTCGGACCGAACACCCATTCTCGGCACCTCCCCATTGCGCAAGGAGGGCCGCGCCAAGGTGCTGGGTGCGGCACAATACATCGACGACATCGAACTTCCGGACATGTGGTTTGGGGCTACTGTGCGCTCGGCCATTGCACGCGGGACGATTCGCAGCATTACCTTCGGCGACGAAGTCGACTGGAGCGAATTTACCGTCGTTACAGCTGCGGATATTCCTGGTGAGAATACGATTGTCCACCTGACGAAGGACCATCCGTGCCTTGCACACAAAAACGTCAATCATCCCGAAGAGCCGATCCTGCTGATCGCGCATCCCGACAAGACCGCGCTACTGGCGGCGGCGGGAGCAGTGCGGATCGAGTATGACGAACTGCCCGGCGTATTCACGATTGAAGAGTCGGAGGCGGCGGTTGAGAATGGCGACGCGGAACGCGTGATCTGGGAAGGCAGCGACGCCGGTGGGACCGCGAACTGCTTCAAGCAATACCTGATGTATTCGGGCAAGGCTGCGGAGACCGAAGACGGTCTTGCGGCAGCGTTCGAGGCTGCCGATTTTATCGTCGAGGGCGAATACCACACCGGCGCGCAGGAGCAGCTTTACATCGAGAACAACGGCGTGATCGCCGAGTGCAACAAGGATGCGCTGGGGAACGTGACGGATGTTTGTGTGCGTGGATCGATGCAATGTCCGTACTACCTAGTGCATGCGCTAACGCTGGTATTCAACCTGCCCGAAGACAAGTGCCGCGTGATCCAGGTCGAGACCGGCGGAGCGTTTGGCGGCAAGGAGGACTTCCCTTCCGTCATCGGGTCGCATGCGGCACTGCTGGCGATGAAGTGCGGGCGTCCCGTGAAGATTACCTACGACCGTGCCGAAGACATGGCCGCGACCACGAAGCGGCATCCGTCGCGTACGAGGCATCGTACGGCGGTAAGCAAGGACGGCAAACTGCTGGGCGGCACCATCGATTTTGCGATCGATGGTGGAGCGTACGCCACGCTTTCTCCGGTAGTGCTTTCGCGCGGGACGATTCACGCGCCAGGGCCGTATAAGTGGCCGCACATGCGCGTCCGAGCGAAGGCAATGGCGACAAACCTGCCGCCGCACGGTGCGTTTCGAGGGTTCGGAGCGCCCCAGTCCATCTTCGGGCTGGAGCGCCACATGGACAAGATCGCGCGGACGATCGGCATGACTCCGGAGGAACTGCGGCGGCGGAATTTCCTCGGAACCGGAGACAGCACTGCGACAGGCCAGTTGCTTACCGACCCGGTCGACATGCAGCACATGCTGACGCGCGCGCTCGATGAGGCCGGTTATCACGAAAAGCTGGCTCGGTTCGCCGAGGAGAACAAGGGTTCGGCAATCAAGCGCGGCGTAGGCTTTGCGACGTTCTTTCATGGTGCCGGATTTACCGGTTCGGGTGAGCGGCGGTTGAACTCGCTGGTCCACGTCGATGTGCTGCCGGATGGACGGCCGCAGGTCCTGGTTTCGTCGACGGAGTTTGGACAAGGGACGAATACGATTCTCTGCCAGGTCGCAGCGCAGACGCTTGGCGTTGCATATGAAGACGTCCTGATCGCGCAGCCCGATACGAGTGTTGTGCCGAACTCCGGTCCGACGGTAGCAAGCCGCACGGCAATGATTGTAGGCAGGCTGGTCGAACGCGCGAGCGTGCAGCTACTGGAGACATTGCGCGATCGTGCGAACCTTCCCACCGGGCACTCGGCTGCGGATTTCAAGGCCTGTGCTCAGGCGTATCTCGCAGAGCATGGAACGCTGCGCAGTTCGGTACGCTATGAGCCTGCGACGAAGATCTATTGGGACGACGAACTGTATCGCGGCGATGCGTACCCCGGATATGCATGGGCGGTTTACGTCGCGGAAGTTGCGGTCGATATGAATACCTATATGGCGACTGTGACACGATTCGATGCTTTGCAGGAAGTCGGCAAGGTGATGCATCCGGTGTTGGCGAAGGGGCAGATCGAGGGCGGTGTGGCGCAAGGCATCGGCTATGCGCTGTACGAAAAGTGCATGTGGAAAGACGGCCGCATGATGAACAACCAGATGACCAACTACATCATGCCGACCAGCGCGGACCTTCCGCCGATCCATGTGCATTTCGAAGAGGTGCCCAGCATCCACGGGCCGGGCGGGGCGAAGGGTATCGGAGAGTTGCCGATGGATGGACCCGCGCCGGCGATTCTGAACGCAATTGAAAACGCGACGGGTGTGGCATTCAATACGATTCCACTTTTGCCGGAAGATATTTTCGAGCGCTTCACGAGTTTCACTGCGCCAGCGCATGGTGGGAGCGAAGAGTTCGACGTAACGCGGCAAGGCGAGTTCCTGCCCGAGGTGCTCGCATGAGCAACGTAAGTCTGACGGTGAATGGAAACAAGCAGACAGTCGATGTGCCGCCGATGAAGCGACTGCTCGACGTGCTGCGCGAAGACCTGCACCTGACGGGCACCAAAGAAGGTTGCGGCGAAGGCGAGTGCGGAGCGTGCGCCGTGCTGCTCAACGGTGAGTTGGTCAACTCGTGCCTGGTACCGGCGTTGCAGGCAAACGGTGCGAAGCTGTGCACGATTGAAGGCGTGTCGACCGAGGGACGACTGCATCCGATTCAGCAATGTTTTCTGGAGAAGGGCGGAGCGCAGTGCGGCATCTGCACGCCAGGCATGATTCTTGCAACGCATCATCTGCTCGATAAATACCCGAACCCCACGATGGAACAGATTCAGGAAGGCTTGGCGGGAAATCTTTGCCGCTGCACCGGCTATATGCGGATATTTGAGGCCGTGCAGGAAGCTGCCGCGGGAGGGACACACTAATGCGCTCCGATGCGGCACTCTTTGCACTGGAAGCGCCGGCGACGCTCGATGCAGTGCTCGCACAGATCGCGGCCGAGCCCGGAAAGCATACGCCGATAGCAGGCGGCACAGAGTTGATGGTCGCGTTGGGCACCGGGCGGCTCGCGCAACGTTCGCTGCTGTCGATTCAGCACCTTCTCGAGTTGCGTTTTATTCGCGTCGAGGGCGATGCGATCCATATTGGCTCGGGAACGACGTTTACCGACATTCGGCGAAGTGCGTCGATTGCGGAAGACCTGCCGTTGTTGATCCAGTCGGCGTCATGGACGGGCAGTGTAGCGAACCAGAACCGCGGTACGCTGGGCGGGAATCTCTGCAATGCATCGCCTGCCGCGGATACGCCGCCGGCACTCCTCGCGTATGGCGCGGCGGTCACGCTGATCAGCGCGAGCGGCAAGCGGACGTTGCCGTATGCGGAGTTTCATCTCGGTTACAAAAAGACTGCGCTGCGGCCAGATGAGCTGTTGTACAGCGTCAGTATGCCGCGCGAGTTCGGCGAATATCGGCAGTACATTCGCAAGGTGGGAACGCGGAATGCGCAGGCAATTTCCAAGATTGCGCTGGCGGGTATTGCCTTGATGGAAGGCGACGTTATCGCTGACATTCGTCTCGGCGCCGCATCGCTGGCGGACCGGCCAGTGCGCTGCAGCGCTGCGGAGGCTGCGCTGGTAGGTCGACGTATTGACGAGGCGGCGATTCGCGCGGGGCGTGCAGCGCTGGCGGGCGAAGCAAAGCCGATCGATGATATCCGTTCGACGGCGATGTATCGCGCAGCAGTGGCGGAGAATCTGTTGGAAGAATTTCTGCGTTCGCTGCTGAAGTAACTCAAACTTCAAACAAGGCTTGGGCCCGACGGAAATCTTCCTCGGTATCTATATCGAGGTCCAGCGCCTCGTTCAGAATCGACTTGGCTCCGCGCAGCACTTCGCGGGCACCTGTATCCCCCTCCAATGCAAGCAACGAGTCGAACGAGGCTGCCGGAAAGTGCGCGGGCACCCCGATTCGTCCTGCATAGCCTGACCCCGTAATTGCTGTGGGGTCGGCCGTCAGAGCGCGCAGATGATCGGCGGTTACGCCGGGTTGGTCGCACGTCATCACGACGACACCGCTCGCGTTGAGGCGTTGTGCGGCTGACACTCCGCAATGGATAGACGAAGCCATGCCTTCGTACGATTTTCTGTTGAGCAAAGCAAGAGCCCCTTGCCTCCGCACGGTGTCAATGAGATCGTTGTCGCGGAGGACGACAATCACTGGTGTGAAACCGGCCTCGAGAGCGACACGGACAGCTCGGCTTACAAGCGGTTCGTGATGGATTTGCAGCGTTTGTTTGGGACGGCCCAGGCGTGTGGATGCTCCGGCTGCAAGCACCACTCCGGCGATGCTCATATGGCGCACTGCGTTTGCAGATAGCGCGAGGCCCCGCCGAGCGTGATCTGTTCGGCGACGGATTCAGCAGTCATGCGGCGGGAGACGCCGAGCTTGCCTTCGCAACACGCCTGCACTTCGGCGACGGTGGCGAGAGCGATGGCCTCCGCTCCGTCTCCGCCGAGGTCGAAACCAACGGGCGCGAACAGACCTTCGCAAGCGTGCGCGACCGTCCAATGCAGCATCGCCGCGGCTTCGCTGACGAGCAGAGCGCTGCGATGACGCGCACCGAGAAGCCCCAGATAACGCGGCGCCTTGGGAAGGATCGCGGCAAGCCACGTGCGGTCCTGTTCGTAGCTGTGGGTCATAAGGACAACCGCGTCGCGGGCAGTAATGGCGAGATCATCGAGCGCAGAAGTAACGCGCTCGGCTTCGGGAAAACGTGCAGGCTGAGCCCACTGCGAGCGGCCGTCAATGACGATGACACTCCACCCAAGAAGGGCCGCCATACGCACCATGGGCTGCGCGTCGTCGCCAGCCCCGAAGACGAACAGGCGTTGCGGAGCGTCGAGCGTTTCGGCGAAGAGGTCGGGAGCGATGCGGTCGGTTGGGCCGCTGCTGAAGACTTTCACTTCCGAGTTATCGGAGATTTCCCGGCGTAGAGGAGCGTTTGCCTGCGGGAGCCAGGTGATGACGCCTCTCGTCTCTCCGCGCAACGACGCTTTCATGGCATCCACCAATGCGACGCATTCGGCAGTGTAGGCGGGCTCGATGAGCAGGTCGACGGTGCCGCCGCAGCCCAGGCCATAGGGGATGTCAGCGGTGTCGTCGAAGAGCGTAGAGTAGCGTTCGACAACAGCATTTCCGTCCCTCACCAGCCACTGCGCTTTGCGGATGACTTCGGCTTCGAGGCAGCCGCCGGAGATGCTGCCGGCATAGTCGCCATTGGCAGCGATCAGCAGGCGCGCTCCGGTGCGGCGATAGCTGGAGCCCTCGACGCGCACCAGTGTCACCAGCGCAGCGGCGTCGCCGCGGTCCCAAAGCTGGCAGATTCGTCGTCGCTCCATCATTCGATCAGGGCCCCGGACATGCTGGAATTCTATGCCTTCTCTGAGAAGGTATGGATGCCGCATTCGAGCTTTTTGCCGCCCCAGCGGCCGCTGCGCGCATCCGCGCCGGCAGATGGAATCGCGGTGCAGGGCTCGCAACCGATACTGGTGTAGCCCTCATCATAGAGCGCCAGACGCGGAATATTGTGCTCGGTGGCATAGGCTTCAACGCGTGCCCAATCCCAGTCGGCGAGAATGCTGACCTTCTTCATCAGCTTGCCAGTGGGGAGTTTATGGTCTTCGATCTTCTGCAGACCGGCACGGGTGGGCGACTGCTCGCGGCGCAGGCCGGTAAACCACCAGGAGTAGGGTTCGAGCGAGCGCATCAACGGCTCGACCTTGCGGATGGCGCAGCACTTTGTGGGCTCGACGATGTGGAGAAGGCCAAACTGACCTTCGTGCTCGGCAAGCGTCGTTTTCGGCAGCGCATTGATGAGGTTCAGGCCCCAATCCCGCGCGATGCGATCGCGATATTCGACGAGCGCTTGAAAGTGATAGCCGGTTTCGAGAAAGATGACAGGCACATGCGGCAGATGTTGGCGCAGCATGTGCAGGACAACCATATCCTCGGTTTGAAAACTGCTGGTGAAGCAAACTTCGGCGGGGTTGGCTTCGCGCACAATATGCGCGACAAGGTCTTCGGCCGTGACCGCTTCGAGATCAGCGATGGTGGTGGAATCCAGCAAGGCGTGGTTCATAGCTTCCCTTCCAGCCAGAGTCGCGCGGGCTCGACGCCCTCGATGAGGTGGCCTTCAGTGGATGCGCGAAGGGCGGTAAGAGTTTCGGGCGAAAGGCCTGCGCGGGCGGAGATTGCCGTGACGCCGGCAAGGAACAGTGCACGGGCAACGGCAGGCAAGGCCGCAGTGGGGATAAGGGGGTCGTCAACGATGACGGCTGGAAGGGCGCGCAGATGGAAGTCGCGGAGCAGCATACCGGCAGCGTGAGCATCGTCAAAAAGGAGAATGAAGGAGGCCTTGTGGTCGGCGCTAAAATCAACGTTATCGACGGACTGCGTGATCATGCCGGCTCCCACCGTCGCGTTGCTGATCGGGTCTATAAGGATCAGCGCGCCCATCTCGCGGTTATCGGAGTAAGGATCGAAGAATAATGGGAGACTGGTTTCGAACTCAACTTCGGCGATGTCGTTCATGCGGAGATGGTCGGCATTGTCGTGCTCGGTAGAAACGATATCGACGCGGTAACGGATGGTGCGAACGGTCGCTCGGACGGTGCGGGTAGTGTGCTTGGCGAGATAGGTCTGACCGACTGTGAGCGGCTGCTCGTGCATCCACACCACCATTGCTCGGAAGGCGGTGCTGGCGTGCGGCGCGGCCTCAGCTTCGGCAACCAGCATCTCGCCGCGGCTCAGGTCGATTTCGTCTTCGAGCTCAAGCGTGACGCTGCGTGGAGCGGAGGCTGCGGCAAGATCACCGTCGTAGGTGACAATGCGTTTGACGCGGGTGGTACGGCCGCTGGGCAGGGCTTTGACACGCATGCCGGGGCGGACTTCTCCGCGCTCGACGCGGCCGGCAAAGCCGCGAAAGTCGGCGTTAGGGCGAACGACGAGTTGAACGGGAAAACGCAGCGGGCCGTTGAGCTCAGCAGTGCGAAGCGGAACGGTTTCGAGGTAGTCGAGCAGCGTCGGGCCGGTATACCAGGGCATGTTGGTGCTGGGTTCGACAACGTTGTCGCCCAGCAACGCACTGATGGGGATGACTTCGACGCTGGCGAGGCCGAGCTTCGAGGCGAGCGCAGTGAACTCTTCTGAGATGCGATTGAAAATGGTCGCGTCGAAGTCGACGATATCCATCTTGTTGACGGCGGCGACGACGTGCGGAATGCGCAGCAGGCTCGCGATGTAAGTATGGCGTCGCGATTGCGGCAACAAAGTTCCGAGTTTGACGAAAGCCTTCGCATCGATGAGAACGATGGCCGCGTCGGCGGTGGATGCGCCAGTCGCCATGTTGCGCGTGTACTGCTCATGGCCGGGGGTGTCAGCGATGATGAACTTGCGTTTCGTCGTCGAGAAATAACGGTAGGCAACGTCGATCGTGATTCCCTGCTCACGTTCGGCTTTCAGACCGTCGGTGAGCAGAGAGAGGTCTACGACGCCTGCTCCGGCGCGGTTGACGCGGCTGGAGCGGATCGACGCAAGCTGATCTTCGTAAACGGATTTGGTGTCGTGGAGAAGGCGGCCGATGAGCGTGGATTTGCCGTCGTCGACTGAGCCCGCAGTTGTGAAGCGCAACATCTCCTGGTCGAGATGAGCGTCGAGGAAGGCGCGGAAGCGCTGTTCGTGAGAGATAGGGTCGAGACCGGGCGTAGACATTAGAAGTAGCCCTCCCGCTTCTTCGATTCCATGGAGCCTTCTTCGTCATGGTCGATCGCGCGGTTCTCGCGTTCGCTGCGGCGGAAGGTAATAAGTTCTTCAATGATTTTGGGCAGCGTGTCGGCTTCGCTTTCTATGGCGCCAGTACACGGCGCGCAACCGAGTGAGCGCATGCGAATTTTGCGCTTCACGACCTTCTCATGCGGCAGCAGGCGAGTGGTGTGGTCGACCAGCGTCAGGGTGTTGGCGCGGATGACAACGTCGCGCTCCTCGGCGAAGTACAGCGGCACGATGGGAATTTGTTCGGCGTAAAGATAAAGCCAGATGTCGAGTTCGGTCCAGTTGGAGAGCGGGAAGACGCGAATGCTTTCGCCCTTGCGCAGGCGAGAGTTGTAGAGGCTCCACAGCTCCGGCCGCTGGTTCTTGGGGTCCCACTGACCGGCGGAATCGCGAAAGCTGTAGACGCGTTCCTTGGCGCGGCTTTTTTCCTCATCACGGCGGGCCCCTCCGAATGCGGCATCGTATCCGCCGGCTTCGAGGGCGTCCAGCAGGCTACGGGTCTTGAGTGCACCACAACAATTCTGCGTGCCAAGCTTCCAGGGGCTGGCCCCATCGGCGATGGCCTGCTCGTTGCGATGCACAACGAGATCCGCGCCGATCTCTTTCGTATACGCATCGCGAAACGCGATCATTTCGGGAAACTTGTAACTGGTGTCGACATGCAACAGCGGAAAGGGGATTTTCCCGGGGAAGAACGCCTTCTGCGCGAGCCGCAGCATAACGCTGGAATCTTTCCCGATCGAGTAGAGCATCACCGGGCGCGCGAATTCCGCGACGGCCTCGCGCAGGATATAAAGACTTTCCGCTTCAAGGGCCTGGAGATGGTTCAGGCGCTCGCTCAAGAGGCCTGATGCTACTCCGTTTGTGGCATTGCGCTTCGACAATCTATGTTCTCCAATGTAACTGTCTATGACCAGCTAGGTTGCTGCGAACTGGATTCTGACCCGTCAACCCGGGGTCGGAAAGCCGGAATCGGCTCTTGTATGGCATCGCTTTGATTTT
>Ga0207652_10001089_pt1 | contig 24596 bp, 27 predicted proteins | sample KBSC63BmetaG_FD_184334 | JGI IMG/M metagenome (GOLD analysis project Ga0207652, IMG submission 184334) | Corn rhizosphere microbial communities from Kellogg Biological Station, Michigan, USA - KBS C6-3B metaG (SPAdes) (version 2) | ecosystem: Host-associated > Plants > Roots > Rhizosphere ... | reverse complement strand
GGAAAAGCGCAACGCGCTCAACAACCGGCTGCGCGCTGAGGTGTTCGAGGTGCTCGAGGCGGCCGACCGCGATCCCGATATCTCGATCTCGATCCTGCGCGGCGCCGGCCCGTGCTTTTCCGCCGGCTACGATCTGTCATCGGACAATTCGGTCGATCAGCCCTATCACTCGGCGTCGGGACCGGGCCAATGGTCGCGGCATGTCGTCGAAGGTTGGTTCTCGATCTGGGATTTGGCAAAACCGGTGGTCGCGCAGGTCCACGGTTATTGCCTCGCCGGCGGCACCGAACTGGCAACCGCCTGCGATATCGTCTATGTCGCCGACGACGCCCAGATCGGATATCCGCCGGTGCGGCTGATGAGCCCGCCGGACATGCAATATCATCCCTGGCTGGTCGGCATGCGCCGCGCAATGGAACTGATGCTGACCGGTGACGCCATGTCCGGACGCGAGGCCGCGGAATGGGGATTTGCCACGCGTTCGTTCCCGCTCGAAGAGCTCGAGCAACGCACGCTGGATTTCGCCGAACGCGCCGCCAAGGTCCCGGTCGAATTGCAACAACTCAACAAGCGCTCGGTGCACCGCGCGATGGAGATCATGGGGGCGCGCGCGGCGATGCGCGCCGGGACGGAAATCCAGGCGCTGGCGTTCACGACTGAGGCCAGCCGCGCCTACATGTCGACGTTCCGGCGCGACGGCGGCAGCGTCAAGGCGCAGCTCGACCAGCGCGATACCACCTTCGGGGATTATCGCACGCGCAAGCCGTGAGCTTAGCTGTTCGGGCCGCGTTCCATGCTGACCGGCTGCCAGCGGCGAAGCGAGGTGTTTTGCAGCACCGACGGGTTGACGCAGCTTACCGGCCACATGCCCGACAAAACCAGTGACAATTCGTAGCCGACGCGGCGCTTGCGCGCTTCGTCGAAACGTGCCGAGGCCGAGGCGACGTGGGCCGTCAGCGTGACGTTCTCCATGCCCAGCATCGGATTGTTGTGCGACGGCGGCTCCTTCTCCAGCACGTCGAGCGAGGCGTGCGCGATCCAGCCTTCCTGCAAGGCCTTGATCAGCGCCTCTTCATTCACGGTGGCACCGCGCCCGGTATTGATGAAAATCGCGCTCGGCTTCATTTGCCGGAAGTGCCTTTCGCCGAGCATGTGGTGGACCTCGGGGCGCGCCGGCGCATGCATCGAGATGAAATCGGACTGCGACAGCACTTCCGACAGGGTGGCCGGGAGTACGCCATGATCGGAAATCAGCGTCTCGGCAAGGAAGGGATCGTAGGCCATCATCCGCAGCCCGAACGGCGCCGCGCGTTTGGCAACGGCGCGCGCCACGCGCCCGAACGAGATGAAGCCCAGCGTCTGCCCCATCAACCGGGGAATCTTGAGCAGCGCAGGGCGGCCCTCTGACCATCGCCCTTGCCGGACCATCTTGTCCTGCTCAACCAGCCGGCGAAAGCCCGCCAGCAGCAGCATCATCGCGTGGTCGGCGACTTCCTCGATGAAGGTGTCGGGGATGTTGGTGACGGGAATGCCGCGCGCGGTAGCGGCCTTGACGTCGACGCTGTCGACGCCGACGCTGCCGAGCGTGATGACCTTGCAGTTTTCAAGGGCATCGATGATCGTCTTCGAGATCGGCATGCCCTTGGCGTAGATGGCATCGGCCGTGCGGGCGGCGGCGATGAATTCCACCTCGTTGGCTGGCGCCTCGACGATCTCGGCGCCGATCGGATCGAGCGCTTCCTTTTCAAACGCATAGCCGCCGCCGGCGACGGTGAAGCTCGCGCCTTTCGGCGTCACTATCTTGAATTTCGACATTATCTGCTCCCGATTGATCTTCGGTCTTGTTATCGACGCGATGTTGCTACTGCTTTTCGATGCCGGCGTTCTTGATCAGTTTCTCCCACAGCACCAGCTGGTCGCCTACGAACACGCCGAGTTCTTCCGGCGTGCTGGAGAACGCGTCCATGCCGAGCGTCGCCAGTTGCGCCTTGATCTCGGGCTTCTCGACGATCTTGCGGATCTCGGCATTGAGACGGCTGACGATTTCCTTCGGCAGATTGGCGGGACCGAAATAGCCCTGCCAGGAAGTGATGTCGAAGTCCGGCACGCCGGCTTCCTGCATCGACGGCAGGTTCGGCACCAGCGGCGAGCGGTCCTTGGTGGTGACCGCCAGTGCGCGAAGCGCGTTGCCGTTGACGTGCGGCAAACCGGTCAGCACGTCCGTGAACATCATGGTGATGCGGCCTCCGATGACGTCGTTCATCGCCGGCGGCGAGCTCTTGTAGGGCACGTGCAGCATGTCGATGCCGGCATTGTGCGCGAAGGTGGCGCCGGAGACGATCGCGGACGAGCTGCCGCTGGCATAGGTCAGCTTGCCCGGGTTGGCCTTGGCATAAGCGACAAGTTCGGCGACGGTTTTGGCGGGGACGTCGGGATGCACCACCAGCATGAAGGGCAGATCGCCGGTCCGCGCGATCGGCGTGAAATCCTTGACCGGATCATAGGTCAGGGTCTTCAGCAGATACGGATTGGCGGAATGCGTGGTGTTGGTGGTGACGAACAGCGTGTAGCCGTCCGGCGCGGCGCGTGCGGCATAGGTCGCGGCGATCATGCCGTTGGCGCCCGGCTTGTTGTCGATGACGATTCCGACGCCGAGCGCCGCACCGAGGTGCTGCGAAATGATCCGCGTCGTGGTGTCGGTGCCGCTGCCGGCGGCAAATGGCAGCACCAGCGTGATGGTACGGTTCGGATAGGTCGAAGTTTGCGCAACGCTGGCGCCGGATATCAGCGCTGACAGCAGCGGCAATACCGCTAACGCGCGCCAATATCGTCTCAATAGTGCGATCATACCGGCGCTTCTCCCCCAAATTGGTTTTTGACACCTTCTTTGCCGGACAGGCTAGCCTGCCGGAAGGCAAAGCGGAAGCCGCTACAACGCCGAGTGCTCATGCGGCGGCCGATGCCGGCCGCGACGCGATCACCACGCCCGCCAGCACCAGCACATAACCGGTGAGATGGAACAGCCGCGGCTGCTCGCCCAGCAGCAGGATCGCCATCGCCGAGCCGAATACCGGCACCAGATGAAAGAACGGCGCGGCGCGGTTCGGGCCGATCAGCGCGATGCCGCGGTTGAAAAACAGGTAGGCCAGCGTGGAGGGAAAGATCACGACATAGATCAGCGTCGCCAGCGTCAACGCGTCGAATTTCAGCGTAAAGCCGGTCGAGAATTCCCAGATCGAGAACGGCAACAGCAGAATCGCGCCGCAGCCGGTGGTGAAGGCAATCAGCGACAGCTGGTGCGTCTTCGGACGGCGCGGCATCAGCGCCGAATACAGCCCGAACAACAAGAGCGCGCTGGCGAACATCATGTCGCCCTTGTTGAACTGGATGCCGGCGAGCGCCCCGAGATCGCCACGCAGGATGATGGTCAGCACGCCGGCAAGCGAAATGGCGATGCCGGCAAGCTGCGCCCATGTCAGCCGCACGCCGAACAGCAATAGCGACCACAAGGCCACGAACAGCGGTCCGGAGGACTGGATCAACAGCGCGTTGAGCGCCTGGGTGTATTGCAGCGCCCAGTAGGACAGCGCGTTGTTGATGGCAAATCCCGTCGCCGACAGCACCAACATCAGCGGCAGCCGCGCCCGCAACGCCGGCCAGTCGCGCTTGAGATGCGGCCATGCGAACGGCAGCAGGATGAAAAGCGCGCCGATCCACCGCACGCAGGACAGCGTCATCGGCGGCACATGGCCGGCGACGTAGCGGGCAAGCACGATATTGCCGGCCCAGAACAGCGCGGTCAGGGTCAAGAGCAGATAGGGCTGGTTGTTGAGCCATCTGACCGGATCGGCAGGCGACGGTGGCGCGGGAGGTGTCATTGCTTCGCCCGGAGTTGCGCCGGATTCACGCCGTTCGACAAGTCCCGCGCTTGCAATGCTACAATGTCCTGACCTTGGCGAGTGCAGAAGGAGACGGCCGTGGGGGTGGATTTACTTGACATCGAAGGCCTCAAGGAGCTGGAGCATAAGGGCCCGATCGTGATGGTGAACCTGATGCGGTTCCGCGATCGTTCGCTCGATGGCGACGGCAGCGGCTGGGACGCCTATCTGCGTTACAGCGCCCTCACCGTGCCGATGATCAAGGCGCGCGGCGGAACCTTGCTGTGGACCGGCAATGCCAAGGCAGTGGCGCTCGGACCGCAGGACGGCAATCAATGGGATTATGTGGCGCTGGTGTACTATCCTGATGTCGCCGCCTTCATCGAAATGATGACGTCGGCGGATTACGAAAATCTGTCCGATCCGCATCGCCGCAACGGCTGCGCCGAACACGTGATCATTGCGACCGCCGAGGCCTATAGCAAGTTCAAGGTCAGCTAGCGCTCGCCGTATCCGAAGGTTAGCTGATTTCCTTGCGTACGGTCGCCGCGGCATCGCACATCGCCTTCAGTTTACCGAAGGCGATATGGCGCGGCATGTATTTCATGCCGCAGTCGGGCGCGGGAATGAGCCTGTCCGCCGCAACATATTTCAGGCCGTGCCGGATTCGGCCGGCAACGATTTCGGCCACTTCGATCTCCGGGTTTCCGAGGTCGAGCACGCCGAGCATGATCTTTTTCGACGACAAATCCCTGAGGACGCCGAGATCGAGCCTGGGCTGCGCGGCCTCGATGGAAATCTGGTCCGCATGGGTGTCGGCAAGTTCGGCCAGGAACGAATAGCCGGCCGGCTTGGTCGAGCCCGGCACGACCGCGGCGTAGCCGAAGCACAAATGCACCACGGTCGGCACCGCAATGCCCTGCAGCGCGCGGTTGATCGCCTTCACCGCATAGCGCTTCGCCAGTTCGGGATTGTTGCGCACCCAAGGCTCGTCGAGCTGGATGACATCGGCGCCGGCCTTTTGCAGGTCGAGCGCTTCCGCATTGACGGCTTCGGCGAACGCCATCGCCAGCTCTTCGTCATCGTTGTAGAATTCGTTTTTGGCCTGCTGACTCATGGTGAAGGGGCCCGGCAGTGTGATTTTTGCTGCGCGATCGGTGTTGCGGCGAAGAAACTCCATATCCCGCAACTCGACCGGACGGGTGCGGCGGACCGGACCGACGACGCGGGGCACCGGCGTTTGCTGTCCCGATCGCGACACGATGATCGCAGGCTTGTCGATATCGATACCCTCAAGTGCGGTCGCAAAACGGTTCGAATAGCTCTCCCTGCGGATTTCTCCATCGGTCACGATGTCGATGCCGGCGCGCTCCATATCCCGAATGGCGACAATGGTCGCGTCGTCCTGCGCTTCCTCAAGATGTTCTGCCGGAAGCCGCCACATCTCGTGCAGGCGTGTGCGCGGAACCGACTTCGACAGCATGGCCCGGTCGACCAGCCATTCCGGCTGCGGATAGCTTCCGACAACCGTCGTCGGCAACAGATGCTTCGGCATGTTCACGACGCTCTCCTGGTTTCTTGCTGGGATGGACGGCGCCGGTTCAGGCGGCCTTCCCGACGGCCTTGGTGACTTCATCCTTGACCGGATTGCGGAGGATGCCAATCCCGGAAATCTCGATCTCGACCACGTCGCCGTCTTTCATCCAGAGCGGCGGCACGCGGTAGGCTCCGACCCCGCCAGCCTTGAAACTTGCGATCTTCATTGGGCAACATTCTCCTCGATGGTTGAGACATAGGGCTTGATGGGCAGCACGATCTCGCCGGCGCGGATCGGAACACAATCAGGCGGAAATTCCTGACGGAAGCGGGCGCCGGCTTGGGCGGCGCGATCGAGAAACGTTTCGAGATGGCGCATGGCGCCACTCGGAAGATCGTGCAGGACCATCAGGCTCCAGGCTTGCGAGCGGCACTGCGCCAGCGCGCGGTCCGTCCAGCCCTCGGGGTCTTCCCAATCGCGCGGAATCGAATTCCACAATACGCAGCTATATCCGCCTGCGCAGAGATGATCGACGACCGAGGGCTTCAGGAGGCGGTCGTCGAGATTGCCGCCGCCACCGAACGGCCGGAGCCAGCGCTGCGGGTGCGCGAGATCGCCGATCAGAGCTTGGGTGCGCGCGATTTCGCGTTCTGCCGCGTCGGGATCGCGCTGCATCCCGAGCGGCACCGAATGGGTGTAGGTATGGTTGCCGATCCAGTGGCCTTCGTTATGTGCACGCACCGACAGGCGGCGGCGTTCGGGATCGAGCAGTTTCTCTCCGATGATGAAGAAGGTGGCCTTGATGCCACGCCTGCCGAGGACATCCAGCACACGCGGCGTCACCTCCGGCTCCGGCCCGTTATCGAACGACAAGGTCAGGTCGAACACGCGAACTCTCCGTCAGGTCGCCGGCTGAACAGCGGCGGCGGTGATATCGTCCGCCGCCCGCTGGCCGGCGCGCGACCCGGTCTGCCAGATCGATGCCTTGCGTTCGATCCATTTGATCGCGGCGTTGAAGGCGATCGCCATCGCCAGCACGAGCAGCACGCCTGCAAAGACGTGAGCACTGTCGAGTATGGTCCGGTAACGCGAAATCAGGTAGCCGATGCCGGCCGACGAGATCAGCATTTCCGATACCACGACGCCGACGATGACGAGCGCGCCGCCGACCCTCAGCCCGGACAAAACCGTGGGGATAGCCGCCGGAACGATGACGCGGACCAGACGCTGGCTCAGCGTGGCGCCCATGCTGCGCGCGGCCAGCACCAGTTGCGGATCGATGGTCTGAATGCCGGCGGCCGTCGACAGCATCGTCGGCAGAAAGCCGTAAATGGCCGCGAAGGCGATCTTGGATTCCGAACCAATGCCAAGCCATACGGTGAACACCGGATAGAGGATCACCAGCGGCACCGCGTAGATGCTGGAGATCATCGGCATGATCAGGACGCGGGGCCGCGGCAGGCTGCCGACGATGGCGCCGGCCAGAATGCCGCCGCCGCAGGCGAACACCATGGAAATCCCGACCTCGTAGAGCGTCACGGCCAAGGCGTGGCCATACTCGCCGGCGTCGTTCCAGCCGGCTGCGATGGTCGAGGACAGCGACGGCAGGAACAACTCGGGAATAAATCCGGCGCGCGGCAGCAGCTCCCATAATACGATGAGGGAAATGACGATCAGGCGGCGCAGCGTTGTCGATGACATCGAATGTCTCATGCCGATTTGCGGATATGACGCCAGATGCGGTCGCGCAGCGTGCCGAACGTCTCGCCGCTCAGCATGTCGTAGGTGCGCGGACGCGGTAGCGAAATCGTCAGATGATCGACGATGCGGCCAGGCCGGGCCGACATCACCACGACCTCATCGGCCAGATAGACGGCTTCGGTCAGGCTGTGCGTGACGAATACGACGGTCTTCCCCGTCGCCGCCCAGATCCGCAGCAATTCGTCGCCCATGGTCATGCGGGTCTGCTCGTCAAGTGCTGCGAACGGCTCGTCCATCAGCAGCACCGGCGGATCCTGCACCATGCCGCGCGCGATCGACACTCGCTGCTTCATGCCCCCTGAAAGTTCATGCGGATGCCGCTTGCCGAAACCCTCGAGGCCGACCAACTTCAGCGCATCCTCGGCCTTGCCGCGCCGCTCTGATTTGGCGACGCCGCGCAGGGCCAACGGGAATTCAACGTTTTCCTCCGCCGTCAGCCAGGGAAACAGGCTCGGCTCCTGAAACACCACGCCGACGCGGTCCGGATCGGGCTGCGGGATCGGCGCGTCGTTGATCAGGATGGTGCCGGAGGTCTGCTGGCGCAACCCGGCCATCATCATCAACAGCGTGGATTTACCGCAGCCGCTCGGGCCGACCAGCACCACGAATCGGCCGGGCTTCACCTCGAGCGAGACGTTCGACAGCGCCTCGACGTCCTGGGTCGGGGTCTTGAAGATCTGCCCGACATCGCGGATCTGAATCGACCCTGCGCGCGGAGCCGGCTTGAGCGGGGTTACGTTCGCCAATGGCTGCACCGTTTTTCTACCGATCTGACCAGTTCGTTGAATGTCATGGCGGTCACGGCGATCATGATCACGCCGGCGAGCAGTTGCTTCATCTGGAAGTTCTCGCCCCAGGTCGCGATCTGATGGCCAATGCCATCGCGCGAGGCATACATCTCCGCGAGGATGACGCCGGTGAGATTGAAAATCATGGAAATCCGCAGTGCTTCCAGCAGCACCGGCAGCATGCTCGGCAGATAGACCCGGAACGCGGTCTGCAGCGGCGTCGCCCCATAGGAACGGGCGACGGTCAGATGCTCGACCTTGACGGACTCCACCGCCGTCGTCGTCGACATGATGACGATGAAGATCGTCGAGAAGAACCCGAACCCGACCTTCTGCGAGAAGCCGACGCCGAACACCAGGATGAACATCGGCAGGAAAATCGATTTCGGAATGCTGAAGGCGAAGAACAGCAGCGGCTTTGTGACCTCGGCGAAGTAGCGGTTCTCCGCGATCGCGAACCCGATCAGGGCGCCGACCGGGACGGCCAGGACGAAGGCGGTCAATACCTCGCTCGCAGTCACCGCCAGATCGTTGCGCACGCTCGCGCGCTGCAGCAGTTCGCCAAGGGTAGCCAGCGTATCCGAAGCCGAGGGAAGCAGACGCGGATTGATGATGCCGGTCCGCGAAAGGATTTCCCACACCGCGAAGACGGCCACCACAATGGCGACGCGCGCCACCCTTACTCCGAGCGTCCCGGTCATTGCGCCTGCCTCAGATCTTGGTCGGAACCGGTTTGAATTGCGTCGACACGATCTCGGCGGCCGGCACGAGGTCCTTCATGCCGCCGAGCTTTGCCATGTCGAGCGACAACTGAAGCGCTGACAGCGTGTTGGGAGCGCTCATGCTGCCGTCGGTCTCCAATTTCATGATGGTGTTTTCGTATTCCAAAGCCGCGATCTCCGCGGGAATCTCATAGAGATCGGCGATCAGCTTGACGGTTGTGTCCTTGTTGTCGCGCATGAAAGCCAGCGCGCCATACAGCGCGTTCAGCGTCTTCTGTACCATTTCCGGCTTTTCCTGCGCGTATTTATCGGGTGCGATCCAGCCTGCCGTGAGGCTTGGCGGCACTTCCCTGGAGTAGTCGAGAATGGTCCGCGCTTCGCCTGACTTGGCGATCTGGAAGCTCAGCGGGGAGTAAACCACGGCCGCATCGACATTGCCGGCGAGGAGGTTCGGCACCAGACCGCCGCCGCCGACTGGCACGCGGGTAAAGTCGATCTTCTTTTCCTGAATGGTCCACAGCGCCAGCAGGTCGGAGCCGGAACCTGCGGAAGTAATGGCGACCTTCTTTCCGTTCAGGTCCTTCACCTCCAACGTCGATTTCGCGAGCACCATCAGTTGCCAGCCAAAATTGCCCATCGCAGCGTTCGCCACGACTTTCGACATCACGCCTTTCTTGCGGCCTGCGGCAGGCAGCGACGGCGCATCGAGAATGACATCGGCGGCTCCCGCCGCCATCGCTTCGAATGTCTCCGCGCCGCCGCGATAGATCGTGAGCTCGCCGACGATGCCCTCTCTCTCGAAGAGTTTTTGTCTTACCGCGGTTTCGGCGATGGTGGTCGGCCAATAGGTTTTCGTCGGCAGGCCGATGCGGACCTTTTCCGCGGCTCTCGCGATGCCCGGTATGACGAACGCCGTTGAGGCGGTCATGGTTGCCAGCAGATGGCGGCGTGTGATGTTCATTTCGCGTTCCCTCTGTTTTGTTATGGATTGGTCGAGAGTCTTCGCGCTCCCCGATTCAAACAGTCTCGCTCATCTCCGAAATTCTGGGAGCCGCGAGTTCGACGAGATGCATGGTGGTCAAAAAGTGCTCCGACAGCGCCGCGACGGCGGCATCTGCATCGCGCCTGAGCACGGCACACACGATCGCGGCGTGTTCGGCTTTGCGCGCAGACGCTCCAGCACGGCAGAGGTGAGGGTTCTCGGCCCGCCACTGCCCTGTACATCGAAACCGACCGCAATGTTGTCCACGACGGGAAACGTGACAGGGCGCAAAACAATCGTCAATCGAAAATCGATTTTTTGTCGTTTTCCCGGCCTTGAGTCGGGAACGACAATACTGCGCTAGGCGGCGGCCCAGCCGTTGCGCCGGGATGACGGGACAAAAAAATGCTTTAGAACTTCCGCACCAGATCGGACGAAATCTCGTTGATGCTTCGGATGCCCAACAGCGCCATGTTGCGATCGACTTCATGCCGCAGCAGCGTGAGCGCGCGCTCTACGCCGGCCTGGCCGCCGGCGATCGCCGCATAGAGAAACGGCCGGCCGACGAAGACGAACTGCGCACCCAGCGCCAAGGCCTTGATCACGTCGGTGCCGCGCCTAATGCCGCCGTCCAGCATCACCGTCATGCCGTTGGCCTCGGCTGCGATCTCGGGCAGCGTGCGCAGGGCCGAGACGGTATGGTCGAGCTGCCTGCCGCCATGATTGGAGACGATCACGCCATCAACGCCGCTTTCGCGGGCGATGCGGGCGTCCGCCGGCGCGATCAGGCCCTTCACCACAAGCTTGCCCTTCCAGCGGCGGCGGATCAGCTCGACATGTTTCCAGGCGAGCTGGTCGCGGCGGCCAATGTTGCGCATCAGGTTTTTGGCAAGCACCGGCGGCCCGCGCACCGCGTCCATGTTCTCGAAGTGCGGCATGCCGTAATTCATCATCGTGCGCGCCCAGGTGCCGAACAGCCAATGCGGATGGGTGACGATGTCCCAGGCGAGGCGTGGCGTGATGGCGAGCGGGACCTGAAAACCGTTGCGGATATTGTTCTCGCGGTTGGCCGGGACCGGCACGTCCGCGGTCACCACGAAGGTGTCGTAGCCGGCGGCGGCGACCCGGTCGACCAAGGGCTCGATGCGCGAAGGCTCGCCGGCCAGATAGGCCTGATACCAGGCTGCCGGATTTTCGCGCCGGACATCTTCCAGCGTGATCAGGGAGGACGCGCTGAGACACATCGGCACGTTGATCGCGGCAGCGGCGCGCGCCAGCACGATATCGCCGCGGTAGGCGCATAGCGCCGCCGAGCCCATCGGCGGAATGCCGAACGGCGCCGCGTAGGTCTTGCCGAACAGGTTTGTGGTTTGCTCGCGGTTCGAAACGTCGTTGAGCACGCGCGGAACGAAACCGTACTCCTCGAAGGCGCGGCGGTTGTCGGCAACCGCGGCGTCGCTCTCGGCGCCGCCGGAGATGTAGCCATATAGATACTTCGGCAGCCGCGCCCTGGCGGCTGCCTCAAAATCATCGAGCGAAAGGTAGCGCCGCAGCGCGCGCGGAACCGCGCTGGTGGAGCGTTCAACCGTCGGCGGCGGGGCGTTCACATTTGCGGTTCTATCGTGCATGTCGGCGAATAATCCGTGTTTTGTAATGGTCTGACAATGGAGAACGGCGGTCAACCTGTGCCGCGGCGCGCATGGGCCGGCTTCCGCGACGCCACGAAAACGCCGGTCAGCACCAGCGCGAAGCCGATGATGTGGAATAGTTGCGGGCGCTCGCCGAGAAAGACCATCGCCATCGCGGCGCCGAACACCGGCACCACATGGAAGAACGGCGCAGCGCGGTTGGCGCCGATCAACTGCACGCCGCGATTGAAGCACAGATAGGCCAGCGTCGAGGGAAACACCGCGACGTAAAACAGCGTTAGCAGGTTCGCCGTGTCCAGCTGCATCACCGGGCGCGAGAACAATTCCCAGATCCACAGCGGTATCAGGCACGCCGCGCCGCAGCCGAAAGTAAAGCCGACAAACGACAGGCCGTGGATATTGGGACGCTTCAGCGTCAGCACCGAATAGAGCCCGAAGATCACCATCGCCACGGTGAAAATAATATCGCCCTCGTTGAACTGGATGCTCGCAAGCGAGGTGAGGTCGCCGTGCAGCAGGATCACCAGCACCCCCGTCAGCGACAATACGATCCCGCAGGCCTGCGCCAGCGTCAACCGCACCCCGAGCAGGATCAGCGACCATACCGCGACGAACAGGGGCCCCGCCGACTGCAGCAGCAGCGTGTTGAGCGCCTGGGTATGTTCGAGCGCCCAGTATTGCAAGGTGTTGAAGCCGCCGATGCCGGTGATGGAAAGCACGATCATGGTGCCGAGGTGACTGCGGATCGCGCCCCAGTCGCGCACCAGATGTTTCCAGGCGAACGGCAGAATAATGAGAAACGCGAACGTCCAGCGCAGGAACGAGAGCGTCACCGGCGGAATATGGCCTGCGGCCAGGCGGCCGACGATGGCGTTGCCGGCCCAGCACAGCGCGGTAATGGAAAGCAGCAGGTAGGGCTGGTTGGCGAGCCAGCCGCCGGGGGAGGCGGCGCGCGAGGTTTGGCCGGAAGCAGACATAAGGCAGACGTTCTTGGCCCGGGTTCAGTCACGCCGCGGCCCCCGCCCGGTGTTCGGCGCCGGGCCGGAAATCTGGCCCGGCCCGCTCACAGACACGGATTTTCACCGCGCAGCAATGGCGCCAGATGCATCGCGACCATGCGCCGGGTTGATCGATCTCGCCACCACGCTGGAATAGGACGCAGGGAACCTCCCCCCATCCGGTGCGGACCGGCCCGCAACGGAGGTGTTCAAAATTTTTTCCGGGTGGTCTTGAAACCGGATTGCGTTTTTCTAAGTGGTTTTCCGTCCCAAAAACGAAAGGAGTCGAGGAGGACGACATGACGGATATAGACCGCAGCTTCGATGAAAATGTCTACGACTTGAACGCCATTTTACATCCCGGTTCGGTATTCGATCATCCCCGGGACGTGCTAGCCGACACCGCGCTATCGCGAGCAGAGAAGAGGGCTATTCTGGCATCCTGGGCGTCCGATGCGGCGGCGGTGACGTCATGCCCATCCTTGCGCGCCGTACCCGGAGCGAAGCAGCCGGTTTCCATCGACGAGATCCTCGAGGCGCTGTCGAGCCTCGATCATTCGCCGAGAAATCCGCCCGGCGGCAAGCCGGCCCGGTTGAAGTCCACCGCGCGGACACCGCTCGCGGCGTGACCGGTTGCGGGCCAAGCCGTGATCCGGCGGCGCGCGCCGCCGCCGGGGTCAATCTTGATCGACATCGCTTCTCATCACGTCAACGCCTGCACGTTCGCATCGAGTGCGCGGACGGCATCGTTGGGATCGAGTTCGATCTGTAACCCGCGCTGTCCGCCGTTGAGATAGATGCTCGTCTCGGCCAGCGCCGTCTGGTCGATCGCGACCGGAACCCGCTTCTTCTGGGCGAACGGGCTGATGCCGCCGACATGGTATCCCGTCAGCCGTTCGGCATCAGCCGGCCGCATCATGTTCGCAGCCTTGCCGCCGAACGCCGCCGCCAGCTTCTTCATGCTGACTTCGCGATCCGACGGGATGACGACGCAGACGGGCTTGCCGTCAACCTCCGCCATCAATGTCTTCAGCATGCGCCGCGGCTCGATGCCGAGCGCCTCCGCGGCCTGAAGGCCGATGCGGTCGGCGTCGGGATCGTAGTCGTAAGTGTGCAGCGTGAATTTGACGCCGAGTTTGTTGAGCGCCAGCGTCGCGCGGGTGGTTTTGGACATGACGCCGCCGCCTTTCTCAACAAAGCTTCAACCGGCCCGCCACGACAGGCCCCGGGAACATTGATATTCGGAAGCCGGTTGAACAAGGCACGGCCAGCTTTCGATTTCATGCCATCGCTGACACCAGAGGTAGCCGAGCCAGCGCCGCCGCCGTACCGGCGCAGATTTTAAGGGGATATCAAGGGGTTGGAGGCTTTCCTGGCCCGGCTTTTGCGCCCTTCTTGCTTGCGTCGATAGCCCGCTTCCGTTATCCGATTATATGCCTCGCATGCGAGCGGCCCCGGCCGTGATTTAGCTGGGCGCATGATCCGCAAACAGCATGCCCCCGGACTTGGTCCGAGGGCGAGCACCATCTTTCCGAACCGATCATGCTCGAACAATGAGAGTTGCAGAGGGAAAACTTACGAAATGGCCAATGTTGTCGTCGTCGGCGCCCAGTGGGGCGACGAAGGGAAGGGCAAGATCGTCGACTGGTTGTCGGAGCAGGCCGACATCGTCGTGCGCTTCCAGGGCGGTCACAATGCCGGCCATACGCTGGTCATCAACGGCGTAACCTACAAGCTGGCACTATTGCCCTCCGGCGTGCTGCGACCCTCGAAGCTCGCGGTGATCGGCAACGGCGTGGTGTTCGATCCGCAGGCGTTCCTCGATGAGGTGGCCAAACTGAAGGGCCAGGGCGTCGCCGTCAGCCCGGAAAATCTGCGTGTCGCCGAGAATGTCACCTTGATCCTGCCCTTGCATCGCGAACTCGATGCGCTCCGCGAAACCGGCAACGCGGTGACCGCGATCGGCACCACGCGGCGCGGCATCGGGCCGGCCTATGAGGACAAGGTCGGCCGCCGCGCCATCCGGCTGATGGACCTCGCCGATCTCGACACACTGCCGCACAAGATCGACCGCCTTTTGGCGCATCACAACGCGCTGCGCCGCGGGCTCAATCTGGAGGAGATCGAGGGCGGCGAAATTTTGCGGGAGCTGACCCGGCTGGCGCCGCAGCTTTTGCCTTACGCCGAAACGGTGTGGCGGCTGCTCGACCAAAAGCGCCGCGAGGGCAAGCGCATCCTGTTCGAGGGCGCGCAGGGTGCGCTGCTGGATGTGGACCACGGCACCTATCCTTACGTCACCTCGTCCAACACCGTGGCGGCGCAGGCGGCGACCGGCACCGGCCTGGGACCGAGCGCGGTCGGTTATGTCCTCGGCATCTGCAAGGCCTATACGACGCGGGTCGGGCAGGGGCCGTTTCCGACCGAACAGGACAACGAGACCGGCCGCAGGATCGGCGAGCGCGGCCGCGAGTTCGGCACCAATACCGGCCGCCCGCGGCGCTGCGGCTGGTTCGACGCCATGCTGGTGCGCCAGACCGTGCGGACCTGCGGCATCAACGGCCTGGCGTTGACCAAGCTCGACATTCTCGATGGTTTCGACACCATCGAGGTTTGTGTCGGCTACATACTGGATGGCAAGGAAATCGACCATCTGCCGGCCGGCGAGGGCGCCCAGGCCCGGGTGGTTCCGGTCTACGAGACCATCGAGGGCTGGAAGGAGCCGACCGCCAATGCCCGCTCCTGGGCGGATCTGCCGGCGCAGGCCATTAAATATGTCCGCCGGGTCGAGGAACTCGTGGGCTGCCCAATCGCCCTGCTTTCCACCAGCCCGGAACGCGAGGATACTATCCTGGTTCAGAACCCGTTCGAGGCTTAACGAGATGTTACCGCAAAGCCCGCATTGTTGAGTCGAAATGGCTGATTACTACCCGCTGATTGCCCGCGCCATTGCCGGACTGGACCCCAGTGCCCCCGGCGAGAGCCGCCGTGCGCTGTATGAGCGGGCGCGCGCCGCGCTGATCGCGCAGCTGCGCAGCGTGCAGCCGCCTTTAAGCGAATCCGAGATCACCCGCGAGCGGCTGTCGCTGGAAGAGGCCGTGCGCAAGGTCGAGTCCGAAGCCGCCCAGCGCGCCCGCGGCGATCGCGGCCGCGCCGGAGATGCGTTCCGCGCTACCACCCGCGCCGCTGCGCGGCCCGGCGCACCGACTCAGCCTTCGGCAGCGCAGCCGTCGCCTCCGCGCCCGCCTTCGCCGCCGCAAGCGCGCAACGATCGTCCGCCGCTCGGACAGGAAGAGCGACAAGACCAGCGCCCGCCACGCAATCTCCGCGCCGACGCGCCGCGGCCGCCGTCATCCCAGCCGCAAGTCCCGATGCAGGATCCGCAGCTGCCGCCGACCCGCGAACGATCGGGCGCGCCGCGCCGCGGCCCCGACAACAGCGCGCCGCAGGCGCCGGGCGTGCGCGGCTTCCGCGACATCGCCGCCGACGCCGACGATCTCGGCCGCGCCGCGGCGCAAGCCAGCCGCTCGGCGCGAAAGACCTATGCCAACGTGCCTTCGCCCTCGCCGGAGTTCGACCGGCTCGAGCCGAGCATGGAGAACCGCGGCGCCGATCCCGACGCGCCCTATTCCTATGATGAGTCGGTCGAGGAGGCCGAGCGCCACACCCCGCCGCAACAGCCCGCGCCGCGCCCGCGCCCTTCGCAGGACCGCGGGCCGAACAAGCGTGCCCGGACCGGCACCGTGTTTCCATTCAAGAGCGCGATCGCGATCGGCGTTGTGCTGATCCTGGTCGGCGCCGCGATCCTGTGGGGCAAGTCGGCGGTGACGACCGTCAGCGGCCTGTTCAAGCCGCAGCCCACGGTGGTGGAAGCGCCAAAGGACGCCTCGCCGCTGTCGAAGCCGAAGATTCCCGATCGCGTCGGCCAGCCGTCGTCGACCGAGCAGGTCGCGCCGGTGGCGCAGCGCGTAGTGCTGTATGACGAGGATCCTTCCGATCCCAAGGGCAAGCAATATGTCGGCTCGGTGATCTGGCGCACCGAACAGATCAAGGCTGCCGCCGGCCAGAAGGCCGATATCGCCGTGCGCGCCGATATCGAAATCCCCGACCGCAAGTTCAAGATGACGATGTCGTTCCGCCGCAACACCGACACCTCGCTGCCCGCCAGCCACACCGCGGAGCTGACCTTCATCCTGCCGCCGGATTTCACCGGCGGCGGCGTCGGCAACGTGCCGGGCATTTTGATGAAATCCAACGAGCAGGCGCGCGGCACGCCGCTGGCGGGGCTCGCGGTCAAGGTCACCGACGGTTTCTTCCTGGTCGGTCTGTCGAATGTCGATGCCGACCGGAGCCGCAACCTGCAGCTCCTCAAGGAGCGCTCGTGGTTCGACGTGCCGCTGGTCTATGTCAATCAACGCCGCGCCATCATCGCCATCGAAAAGGGCGCCCCCGGCGAGCGCGCATTCAATGACGCGTTCGCGGCGTGGGGGGAGTGAGGGATTTCGTTCTTGCGACGATGTTGGCTTCCGGGGCCGCATCTATCGAAACCGAAATGCATCAGGTCCGACGCTTCTTCTTTCGCCAATCTGGCCAATCGACATCCTCGCTGCTCACAAGCTGGAGATGTCCGGTGTGCGAAACACGGTCTGTAAACAGCACCAGATTCGAACACGCAAATCGCGCACTCGGCACCAGCATGCCGTCGAATTCGAGAAAGTGTGCAGCGGCCGCGATCGCTTGCGTCGCCCCATATTCGAATGATTCATATCGGGAGATATCGACACCAAGATTTGCCAGTTCGCGCATCTCGACGAGGCGCAACGTGCGCTCCGCCCTGACAGCCAAAACATGTATCTGGTGTTGAATGAGGCTCGGCCACACCGGTTCGAGAGAAAGCCTGAGGCCAACCTCAGCCAAAGCTCCGTCACGCTGTTCGCTGGTGTAAAGAACTTCCAGTTCTCCCGGCGCGCCCCATCGGCCGTTGGCCGAAGAGCCTCTCAAGGGATCTCTGCCTTTGCGAACCACGCGCCAGACATCTGAATCGAAGGGCTCGGGGTCCAGTTTCTCCAAGGCGTCGAGCACCGACCGGTCGTGGACTCGACCTCCCGAAGACATCAGGTGAAGCTGCCTTCATCGAGACTTTCGATCACCGCGAGAACCTTGTCGCCGCCGCCCTGGTTGATGAGGTCGATCGCCCGTTCGCCATTCAGCAGGCGATGCTTCGAATAGAGCCACAGCCGGGTCTCCTCGGGTGTGTAGAACTCTGAAAGCCGATCCACGACGTACCGCAGATCGGAAATGACGAGCTGCGTCTTGGGATGAGGGAGTGCTTTGCCGGCGGTCCAACGCGAGACCGTGGCGGGAGATACCGACGCGATATTCGCGACATCGGTGCCTTTCAATCCACCTCGATCTCTCAAGTCTTCAATAATTTTGGAAACCGCACTCGTCATTTTCTTTGACCGCCCGCCGCCGAACTCACATTCTTGATCATGAGATATATTACTTTTTGCTTTCACAGATGTCAATTATGAAACGTATAAGAAATGTATTCCTTATTTGTTCCCCAACTGCAAAACTTCGGCTTCAAAGATAATATTCCTATGGCGGTCGTGGCTTCCGAGCGCAGGGCGGGATGCGGGGACCCTATGAGCTCCGGATGACGTTTCGCAGCGGAGCGTCGCGCCACGAGTCTCAAGCGTTTCCCAAAATTCCCTCAACTTCTGCGCCTACTATGCCCGGCCATGACAGAAGACCCGGTGTCCTACAATCCGCCATAGGCCTCTTCGTCGGCCTTGGATGTCCATTCTGAGAACGCCGCAATTTGACGGGTAGCGGTTGGCCAGTGCGAGCAGTTGACGTAGTTCGCACAACAGCGAAACTGCTCTACCGGTAAAAGGCGCGAGGGTGTGGAGCATGAAGCGGTATTTGATTTTTGCGGCGCTTGGGCCGCTGCTCGGCGGGTTCTGGCTGCTGCTGGCGACCACCTATATGTCCGGCTACTGGACCGAAACCAACCTGGTGGAGGTCGCAAAGCTGTTCGTGGTGTTCGCCAAGACGCTTCAGTACAGCTATCTGTTCGGCATCCTGCCGGCGCTGATGTTAGGCGCGGTGGATGATATTCTCTTCCACGTCAAAAGAATTAGCCCGCTTGGGCGGATGCTGATCGTCGGCGCGGTCGGGTTCATCGCGGCTGAATTGCTGTACGGCTCGCGCGGACCGGACAGCGGCGTAACCCAGTTCTTCCTTTACGGCCTGGTCGGATTTATTCCCGGCACGGCCTCCTCTCGGCTGACGCACAAGACGATGGATGAGCCGGCGATAGCATGAGGGCCGGGCGTAGCGGCGCGACGGCGTGACGCAACTTGCGCCGGTCTCACGCGTTACCCATGTGATGGCGATGTCGAACGACGAGATTCTTTTCTCGCGCACCGCGCGATCCGGGAAAACCTCCCGCGCCACGCATCGTGACACGGAGGCGCAGGGCCCGATCATCGATCAGGAGGGGCGCGAAATCCCGGCGGAATCGCTGGGCCCGCAGTTTCGCAGCTTCCGGTTCGAGTTCGGCAACGCCGGCGCCGGCGCCAATCCGTTCGGCAATCTCACCCGCGAGCAGCGGCTGGCGCGGCTCGATGCACTGGCCAAGCTGCTGGATGTCGCCTTCATTCTGCCCGGCACCAACATCCGCTACGGCATCGACGGCATCATCGGATTGATCCCGGTGATCGGCGATCTCATTACGACCGCGATCTCGCTATGGCTGGTGCGCGAGGCGCGCGCGCTCGGCGCGCCCTGGCATGTCACGGCGCGGATGCTCGGCAATGTCGCGCTTGATGGCGTGGTCGGGATGGTGCCGCTGGCGGGCGACGCCTTCGACGTGATGTTCCGCGCCAACGTGCGCAATGTGCGGCTGCTGCGGCGCTGGATGGACAAGCAACCGCGCTAGCGCGTTGTCATCAACGTGGAATTACGCGGCGTCCGCCTTGGCGTCCGTTTTATCGGTGGCAGGCGCGGGCTCGGGCGCACGGGGGCGGCGCGGCAGCGGAAAATCCTGGCTTTCGTACAGCGTGCGGATGCCGCTCTGATCGAAGCGGGCTTCATCGACCTGCAGGTAGGCGCCGTTCAGCGAATCCGCCGGCAATTCCTCGATCGCGAATTGCACCGCGGCGGCCGCGGTGTCGAAACGGCGATAGGCGAAGCCCGCCCGCTTCTTCTTGCGGATCGCGGCAGGGAATAGTTCGGCGGCAGTGTTGTAGCTGAAGGAAGCCATGGTCAGGGACCTCTGATCTTTTTAGTGAGAACGCGACCGAGGTCGCGGACGGATCGTACGAGCACGCCTCAAGCCGCGGCGCGCCGGCACACGTCATTTCAGGACAGCCCTCAATATAAGCTCGTTTGACAGAAATGCGACTCCTGACCGGCCTGATGATGAATCCGGGCATGGCGAGGCCATGCCTGGAATAAATCATGTGATTTCAATAGCTTGTATGATCAGAGTTTGCCCAGCAGCAGCAGGATGAGCAGCACGATCAGAATGACGCCGCCAAGGCCCATTCCGGAGTGGCCATAGCCGTAGCCGTAGCCGCCGAACCGGCCGCTGAAGCCGCCCAGCAGGAAAATGATCAGGATGATGACAAGTATGGTGCCAAGCGTCATGGCGCGCTCCCCGAGCAGCGGCCGGCGAATGGAAATCCGCCGCCCCGCCACTGAGGACAAAGCATATTCCGGCTTTTGGTTCCATGAAAGGAACCAAGGTTTCTATTTCGGCTGCAGCTTCAGCGCCGCCGAATTGATGCAGTAGCGCAGGCCGGTCGGGCCGGGTCCGTCCTCGAACACATGCCCGAGATGACCGTTGCACTTCGCGCACAGCACTTCGGTCCGGATCATGCCGTGGCTGACGTCACGCTCCTCGTCGACATGGCTCTCGGCCGCGGGCTGCGTAAAACTCGGCCAGCCGCAGCCGGAATCGAACTTGGCGTCGGATTCGAACAGCGTCTGCCCGCAGCCGGCGCAGATATAGGTGCCGGGCCGCTGCTCATGCTCGTATTCGCCGGAGAACGGCCGTTCGGTCGCCTTCTCGCGCAGCACCGCATACTGCATCGGCGTCAATTCCTTGCGCCACTCCGCTTCGCTCTTCGCGACCTTGCCGGGCATCGTCTTGGTGTCGGGCATGGAGCCTCCCTATAAATTGCCAACCAGCCGTCAGTTGGTGACCTTTGCGCTGCTCACCAGTGTCGGCTTCTCGATGTAATTCTCCGCGAAAATCTTCTTCAGGTTCTCGACCTTCGGAATGTCGTTATAGGCAATATAGGGCTGGTTCGGGTGCAGCGTCAGGTAGTCCTGATGATAGGCCTCGGCCGGATAAAACGCCTCCAGCGGCCCGACCTTGGTCACGATCGGCTTCCGGTAGACCTTTGCGGCGTTGAGTTGCGCGATATAGGCCTCCGCAACCTTCTTCTGCTCGTCGCTGGTGGTGAAGATCGCCGAGCGATATTGCGTGCCGCTGTCGGGCCCTTGCCGGTTCAACTGCGTCGGATCGTGCACGACCGAAAAGAAGATCTGCAGGATCTTGCCGTAGCTGATTTTCTTCGGATCGTATTTGATCTGGACCGACTCGGCGTGGCCCGTCGCGCCGGTAGAGACCATGTTGTAGTCGGCGGTAGCCTTGCTGCCGCCGGCATAACCGGACACGGCGTTGACGACACCCGATGTATGCTGGAACACGCCCTGCACGCCCCAGAAGCAGCCACCCGCGATGACAGCGGTCTGGACGCCGTCGGACATTTGAGCGTCCGCGGCGGGAGCAGGGATAATGACGGCGTCTTCCGCGGCGCGCGAGGGCGCAACCGCGAAGGCAGTGATCGCCAGCGCGCCGAGAGCGGCAGCGCAGAGCGAAAGGCGGCTGATTGGGCGACGGGGCATGGGCTTCCTCTTGGGGCTCGGATTGAAGCGCAGTCTAGAGCGGCAGTCACCGTTCGCAATCGGCCGGCCTGCCCGATGTCCCAAGATACGCGGCGGGGCGGACATTGTTACCGTCAGGTGCACACGAGTTCGTGAATAAAATCCGCCGCTCCAAGGCGTTAGCGCCTGAGGGAACCGGCCGTGGTCGGGCGAAGGTGTTGCACCTGCTGCGAATTGTTCAATGATTGCAAAATCGGAATTGAGCGATGGCGCAGATCGAGGCATTTCAGGCAGAGGCGTTGAATGTGGCGTGCGCGCTCGGCAACGCCGTGAAGCTGCATCGTGCTTGCACATATGAGAATCCGGGCGAGGGGCTGGTCTCCGAATCCGAAGTCACCTTTCTTCGTCGTCCCGGCGAACGCCGGGAACCATACGCCGTGTCGACTCGTATCGCACTGAGCTAGAGACCTTTGTAAACAGAAATGCCAGGGGTTATGGGTCCCCGCGTGCGCGGGGACGACTTGTTGAGGCGCTTCACACCACCACACTCAGCCGTTTGGCCGCGCGCGTAATGCCGGTGTAGAGCCATCTTGCGCGGCTGTCCTGGAACGCAAAACTCTCGTCGAACAGCACCACGTCGTCCCACTGCGAGCCCTGTGATTTGTGCACCGTGAGCACGTAGCCGTAGTCGAACTCGTCATAGGGCTTGCGCTGCTCCCACGGGATGGTTTCGATGGCGCCGCCAAAGCAGTCGCCGCGGACCGAAACTTTTGTCACTTTCGATCCGAAGTCTTCGTCGGGCGACAGCCGCATGGTGATGATTTTCGATTTCGACTGCGCGCGCGATTTCACCCGCCACAGCCCGCCGTTGAACAGGCCTTTCTTGCGGTTGTTGCGCAGACAGACCAGCTTGTCTCCGGCGACCGGTAACGGATCCTCGATGTGCTGCTTTTGCCGCACCCGCATGTTGTAGGAGCGCCGGGTGTTGTTGCGCCCGACCAGAACCTGATCGGCGCGCATCACCCGGTCGGGATCGAGCTCGACGCGCGAGATGACCTCGCTTTCGCCGTAGCGGCCGATATCGAGTTGGCGGCCCTCGCGCACGTCCATCGACATACGCACGATCGGATCGTTTTGCGCCTGGCGATGCACTTCGGTCAGCATCGCGTCGGGCTCGCAGTTGGTAAAGTAACCGCCGCCCTGGATCGGCGGCAGTTGCGCGGGGTCGCCGAGCACCAGCAGCGGGCACTCGAACGACATCAGGTCGCGGCCGAGTTCGGCGTCCACCATCGAGCATTCGTCGATCACGATCAGTTTTGCTTTTGAGGCCGGCGCATCGTCCCATAGTTCGAAGCTCGGCTGCTCGACGCCGGATTCGCGCGCGCGGTAGATCAACGAGTGGATGGTGGAAGCGTTGTCGCAACCCTTGTTGCGCATCACCAGCGCGGCCTTGCCGGTGAAGGCCGCAAATTTCACCTCGCCATCGACGCCGTCGGCGATGTGGCGTGCCAGCGTGGTCTTGCCGGTTCCGGCATAGCCGAACAGCCGGAAGATCGGCGGGGTGGCGTTCTTGCCGGGTTTTGCCTTCAGCCAGTCGGCAACGGCCTTCAGCGCGGAATCCTGGTGCGGCGTAAAGGTGGGCATCGGGTCTCGGTGAGGAAGGTCGCGCCCGGGGCAGCGACTCACAGCCCGCAAAGCTAACCATTCGAGCGCCCAGTGCAAGCCGACTTCCGCGGCGCGGAATTGGCCGAGGCTGGACAGGACCTCGCCTGCGAATACACTGAGGCAAAATAACAAGCCGCGCGCGGGGAGAGACGTCATGAAATTCGGCATCTTTTACGAGCTGCAATTGCCGCGCCCGTGGGAAGCTGGCGACGAACTCAAGCTTTATCAGAACGCGCTGACGCAACTGGAAACCGCCGACCGGCTTGGCTACGACTATGCCTGGGTGGTGGAACATCATTTCCTGGAGGAATATTCGCATTCGCCGTCGCCGGAATCGTTTCTCGCCGCCGCCAGCCAGCGCACCAAAAACATCCGGCTCGGCCATGGCATTTTCCAGCTCACCACCAACCATCCCGCGCGCGTCGCCGAACGCGTCGCGGTGCTCGATCTGCTCAGCCAGGGGCGCGTCGAGTTCGGGATGGGCGAGAGCGCCTCGATCACCGAGCTGACGCCGTTCGGCCGCGACATGGAAACCAAGAAGGAAGTGTTCGAGGAAGCGGTCCGCGCCATCTTCCCGATGTTTGGGGAAGGCGGCAGCGAGCATCACGGCAAGTATTTCGACATTCCGCTGCGCAATGTGGTGCCAAAACCTGTTCAGAAGCCGCACCCGCCATTGTGGATGGCGTGCTCGCAGCTTCCGACCATCGAGCGCGCCGGCCAGAACGGTTTTGGGGCGCTCGGGTTTCAATTTGTCAGCGCCGATGCCGCGCATGCCTGGGTGCATGCTTACTACAATGCGCTGACAAAACGGCTGAAGAAGCTCGCGGACTACGAGATCAACCCGAACATGGCGCTGGTGTCGTTCTTCATGTGCGCGAAAACCGACGAGGAGGCGAGGGCGCGCGCCGACGGCGCGACGTTCTTCCAGTTCGCGCTGCGCTTTTACGGCGCCTCACAGAACCGCCAGCGTCCGGCGCCGGGCACCGTCAACATGTGGGACGAATACAACAAGTGGAAGCGCGAGAATCCGGAGGCGCAGGAGGCGGCGCTGCGCGGCGGCCTGATCGGATCGCCCGAAACCATCGCCAGGAAATTGCGGCGGTTCAGGAGTTCCCACATCGACCAGGTGATCCTGCTCAATCAGGCCGGCAAGAACAGCCACGAGCACATTTGCGACTCGCTTGAATTGTTCGCCAGGGAAGTGATGCCGGAATTCCGCGTCGATCCCGAGCACGACGCCTGGAAGGCCGGCGTGATGAGCGGGGCCATCAAGCTCGAGGAGATCGACACCGAAGCGTTCGGGGATCGCTACGGCAAATTGGCTGTCAACGTCGTGCCGCCCAAGCCGAGCATCGCAGCGGCGGGATAACGGGCTTGGTCAGGTTTGCAACGCTGCGAGCAGTTCGTCGGGCCGCTCGACCATCATCATATGGCCGGCGCCGTGCAATACCACGGTGCGTGAATTCGGCAGCGCGGCGGCGAGCGTCTTGCCGGCGCGCGCAGGTGTCATCATGTCGCGTTCGCCCAGAATGAACGTGGTCGGGATTTTGATTTGCGCGGCGGCGGCGAGTGCCCCCTGATAGGCGTTGCAGGCGGAGAGATCGCTGAACAGCACCCCGGGCCGGCACTGTTCAAGTACCCGCTGCGCGCCAAAGTGCATCCACAAACCGGGCGCCAGGCTACCGCCAAGTTCCGCCCGAAAACCAAGGCCCCAGATC
>Ga0207652_10001085_pt1 | contig 24651 bp, 21 predicted proteins | sample KBSC63BmetaG_FD_184334 | JGI IMG/M metagenome (GOLD analysis project Ga0207652, IMG submission 184334) | Corn rhizosphere microbial communities from Kellogg Biological Station, Michigan, USA - KBS C6-3B metaG (SPAdes) (version 2) | ecosystem: Host-associated > Plants > Roots > Rhizosphere ... | reverse complement strand
GTGCGGCGCGGCGCCAGGCTGATCGTGGCGGACGTCCGCAAGGTGGAACTGGCGGCCATGGCGGACATCCACCTGCAGATGCAGCCCGGCAGCGACGTGGCGCTGTTCAACACCATGCTGCATCACGTCATTGCCTCCGGCCTGGAGGCGCGCGAATTCATCGCCAGCCGCACCACCGGGTTCGATGCGGTCAAGGCAGCGGTGCAACCGTACACCCTCGAGCTGGGCGCCCGGATCACCGGCATCCCCGCTGAAACCATCGCCCGCGCTGCCGAGCTGTATGCTCGCGGTCCGCGCACGGCGACGCTCTGGGCCATGGGCCTGACCCAGCACGCTACCGGCACCGATATCGTCGCGAGCCTCCTCAATCTGCTGCTGGGCTGCGGGATGATCGGCCGGTGGGGTGCCCCCATGATGCCGATTCGCGGCCAGAACAACGTGCAGGGCGCCAGTGACGTCGGCGCCATTCCCTTTGCCTACACCGACTATCGCCCCGTGACCAGCCCGGCCAACCGCGCCGAGTATGCCGCGGCGTGGGGCGTGCCAGCCGAGAGCCTGTCGCTCAAGGATGGACTGATGGTGACGGAGATGACCAAGCCCGGCAGCGGCGTGTGCGGGCTGTTCATCATGGGCGAGAACCCGGTGATCTCCGACCCCGACATCTCCCATGCCGAAAGCTGGGTCCGCGGCCTCGAGTTCCTCGCGGTACAGGATCTATTTCTGACCGAGACCGCGCGCTGGGCTGACGTGGTGCTGCCCGGCTCATCGTTCGCGGAGAAGCAGGGCACGTTCGTGAACACCGAGCGCAGAATCCAGCTGTCCGAGGCGGCGCTCGCGCCGCCGGGAGACGCGCGCGGCGATCTCGACATCATCACGGATCTCAGCAACCGCCTGGGACTGGCCACCGCCTGGAATTCGCCGGAAGCCGTGATGCGCGAAATCGCCTCGGTCACGCCGTCGTGGCGCGGCGTCACCTACGGCGCCCTGCGCGGACCAGGCCTTCAATATCCGGTTCCGGCAGCTGGCCACCCTGGCACATCCTTTCTGTTCGCCGAACGATTCCCCACCCCGGATGGCAAGGGAATCTTCGTGGCCGTCGAGTACCTGCCACCCGCCGAGCTGCCGGATGACGAATACCCGTTCATTATGAACACCGGCCGGCAGATGTATCACTGGCATACCGGCACCATGAGCCGCCGGTCGGTCGGGCTGGACTCGCGTGAGCCGGTCCCGATCGTGGAGATCAATCCAGCCGACGCCGTGCGTCTCGGCATCCGTGATGGCGATACGGTCCGGATCTCCAGCCGCCGCGGCTCCATGCTCATCGGCACCCGCACATCCGACCGGCAGGCGCCCGGACAGGTGTTCGTCCCATTCCACTTCCGGGAAGCAGCGGCCAACCTCCTCACCAACCCGGCGCTGGATCCCTATGCCAAGATTGCCGAGTTCAAGGTGAGCGCTGTCCGGCTCGAACCTCTGGGCGTGGCGGCCCCAGCGTGAGCGGGGGGGCGGCACCCGATCCCCAGCCCGAAGCGCACCGTCCACTGGTGCTCGGCACCGTGGTCGCAGCCCTGCTGGCCCTCCCCTTTCTGGGGGATCGCCTCCTCCTCGCGTTCTTTCGCATTCCGCTCAGCTACAACGAGGGCTGGAATGCGTACCATTCGCTGAGCCTGCTGCAGGGGCAAGCCCTGTATCCGCCGGTGGACGGGCTCCTGCTGAACAACTATCCGCCGCTCTCCTTCTACGTCGTTGCCGGCCTGGGTCGTTTCACCCATGACCTTGTCATGGCCGGCCGAATCGTGGCAATACTCAGCTTTGCCGTCGTGGTGCTGAATGTCGGCCTTGCAACGGCGAGCCTGGCCCGCTCGCGCACGGCGGGCTGGTATGGCGGCGCCCTGTTTGCCGCCATGTTCGGCGTGTTCTACGGCCGCTACTTCGGCATTGACGACCCGCAGATGCTGGCCCACGCGCTGATGACAACGGCGCTGGTCCTCTGCGTGCGCCATTGGGACTCCGGCCGGACCGTGGGCTGGGCGCTGGTGTTGGCGCTGGCCGCGGGCCTGACAAAGCACAATCTCCTGGCACTGCCGGTGGCCCTGCTCGTCGCATCCTGGGTCACTGGCATGCGCCGAGGCCTGTCCGTGACCCTGGGTGGCGCAGCGCTCGCCGGAGCCGCGGTCGGGCTACTCGCACTCCTCTACGGGCAGGTTGTGTTTGCCAGCCTGCTCGCGTCACGCACCTGGTCGGCATACGCCGCAGCCGAAAGTATTCCCACCTGGCTCTTGCCACTGGCGCTGCTGTTGGCGTGCGTGGCCGTGGCGCTTCGGACCTGGGCCTGGCGCGGCCCTGACCTGCTCGTCCTGCTCTATGCGCTGCTGTCGCTGCCGCTTGCCGTGGCGCTCGCGGGCGGCGCAGGGGTCCGCGAGAATATCTATTTCGACACGCTCATCCCCGGGGTGATCATCGCGGCTGTGACAGCGGTGCGCACGCTCCAGCGAGCTGCCGGCACCCCGTTCAGCCGGATGGCGGCCGTACTTCCGATTGCGCTCTGCATCGCACCGGCCATCGGGCTGCTGCCAGGCCTCACCGCCCTCAAGTGGCACTGGGTGGATGGTCAGGTCGCGGCAGCCCGCCAGGACACTCCGGCCGACATCCGCCGTATCGCGGGCGCGGGCGGCCCCGTTTTGTGCGAGTCGCTTTCACTCTGCTACTGGGCCGGAGTCCCGCAGGAGGCCGATCTCTTCAATGCCGAGCAGGGATTCACCACTGGCCGGCTGAACCGCGCGGCGCTGGCCCATCGGATTTCGTCCGGTGCCTTTGCCCTGATCCAGCTTGACGCGGGCACGCTCAACGGCGAGCGCTGGGATCCAGCCCTCGATTCCACGCTCCGTTCGCGCTATCAGCTGGCGGACTCCTCCTCGAACGGACTCTTTTTCACCCCCCGATAGTCCATCGCACCGGAGCCGCCTTGCTGCTCCGATCGCTCCCGAACCGCCTATATTTTGCGCGACCCTCAAGTATCGGCATTCTCCAACGAGGATTCATGCGCGCCCTGGTGAAGCTTTCGGCAGGCCCTGGAATGGAACTCCGCGACGTCCCGGTGCCGCCATGCGGCCCGAGTGACGTACTGATCCGCGTTCAGTACGCTGGTGTCTGTGGCACCGACGTCCACATCTGGGAGTGGGACGCCTGGGCCTCGGCCCGGCTCCGGCCTCCCGTGGTCATCGGTCACGAGTTTGCCGGCGAGGTGGCCCAGCTGGGGCGCGAGGCACAAGCGGCGGGACTGCTCAGCGTGGGCGACCTCGTGACCGCGGAAGGGCACGTGGTGTGTGGCCACTGCCTGCAATGCCGCATCGGAGAAAGCCACCTCTGCCGCCGCACCTCCATCATCGGCGTGGACCGGGATGGTGCCTTTGCCGAGTACATCGTGATGCCGGCCTCCAACGTCATGAAGCTTGACGGCATCCCGGCCGAGGTGGGTGCCATCATGGACCCCACCGGCAACGCCGTTCATACGGTGCTGCAGGGCGGCATGGCCACTGGCGGACGGGTGCTGGTGATCGGCTGCGGGCCGATCGGCTGTTTCGCGGTGGGGGTGGCGCGCGCCGCCGGCGCGTCGCTGGTGGTGGCCAGCGACCTCAATCCGCGGCGGCTGGAGCTGGCCCGCGCCATGGGCGCGCACGTGACGCTCGATGCTCGCTCCGACGACGTGCCCGCCCGCATGCACGAGCTGACCGGCGACGACGGCGCCGATCTCGTGTGCGAGATGAGCGGCCATCCTGCCGGTCATGCCACGGCGTTCGCCGCGGCGCGCCTGGGTGGCCGCATCAACCTGCTGGGCACACCCAGCCGGGCGACCGAAGTGAATTTCGCGCGGGACGTGATCTTCAAGGGCCTGACGCTCTATGGCGTGACCGGCCGGCGCATGTATGACACGTGGGATGTGATGCGGCGCTTTCTCGCGTCGGGTCAGCTGGACCCGCGCCCTGTCATCACCCACCGCTTCCCCCTCGACCGCATGGCTGACGCCATTCAGGTGATCAAGGATGGCCAGGCCGGCAAGGTGATTCTGGAGATCGGCGCATGAGCACAAGCCTCGATCAGCGCATCTCGGCCGAACTGGACCAGTTCCGGGCCGATGGCGTGTACAAGCAGCTCAACTACCTCACCAGCCCCCAGGGGCCGCGCGTGCAGATGGAAGGCCGGGGCGAGGTCATCATCCTTTCTTCCAACAACTACCTGGGCCTCAGCAATGAGCCGTCGGTGGTGCAGGCAGGGCAGGCAGCGCTGGAGCGGTATGGCGCGGGCACGGCCTCGGTTCGGTTCATCTGTGGCACGTTCGACATTCATCGCGACCTCGAGGCCGCGCTAGCCAGGCTGGTCGGCACCGCCGCGAGTCTCAGCTTTGTGAGCTGCTGGAATGCCAACGAGGCACTGCCCGCGTCGTTGCTCGGTGAGGACGATATCGTCATCAGTGATCAGCTCAACCACGCGTCCATCATTGACGGCGTCCGGCTGGCCAAGGCCATCACAAAGTGTCAATCGGCGGTGTACCGCCACGGCGACCTGGCGCACCTGCGCGAGTTGCTGACGGCGCACAAGGACCGGCGCACCCGCATGGTGATCACCGACGGTGTCTTTTCCATGGAAGGCGCCATCGCCCCCTTGCCCGACCTGGCGGAGATCTGCCGCGCGCACGACGCCGTGCTGGTGGTGGACGATTCGCACGCCACAGGCGTGCTGGGTGCCAATGGCCGGGGCACTGCCGAGCATTTCGGCATGCATGGCCAGGTGGATGTCATCACCTCGACGCTGGGCAAGGCCCTGGGCGGTGCGGCCGGCGGGTTCGTGGCTGCGTCCGAATCGGTGTGCGACTATCTCACCCAGCGGGCCAGGCCGCAGCTCTTTTCCAATGCGCTCCCCTGCACCGTGGCCGGCAGCGCACTCGCAAGCGTGCGCTTTCTCGAGGGCCACCCGGAGCGCGTGAGCACGCTGCGTGAAAACGCCAACTACTTCCGCGAGCAGTTGCTGGCACTGGGCTTCAAACCGCTGCCAGGCGAGACCCCGATCATCCCGGTGATTCTCGGCGAGACGGCCGCTGCGATCCGCATGAGCAGCATGCTGCTCGATGAAGGTGTCTTCGTGACCGGCTTCGGATATCCGGTCGTCCCGCAGGGACAGGCTCGGGTACGCTGCCAGATCTCCGCCGCCCACACCCGCCAGGATCTGGAGCAGGCGCTGACCGCATTCCGTAAGGTGGGGGGCCGTCTCGGCCTGATCTGACCGGCTGGCCCTCTCCTTGCTAGTTCCCCATGACAGCGGGGTCGCACAGTGCGGCCCCACTGCTCCCAAAGTCTTATCTGAAAACATGTTAGCTCACAGCGGGGCGCCTCGAGCAGGCCTCGCGATTTCCAACGGCCCCTGCGCAATTCAACGGCACGGGCGGCACATTCGAGGGAGACAGGCGCGATGAGCCGGCTTTGCCGCAGCATGACGATGTTCGCTCTCCTGGCGACGGTCGCAGCAACCGAAGCGACTGCCCAGGATCTCGCGAGCGACAATTTCCGCTTGTACATCGGCGGCCAGGCTGGCGCCTTCGTGTACCGCACCCCCAACCAGACGCGCGGTGGCATCCCGATGGTGGGTGGCCACCTGCTCATCAAGGCGCGCCGCAGCGGCCTCTATATTGGCGTGGAAGAAGCGTTCAAGAAGAACCAGCAGAGCAGCTACATGGATGCGTCCGGCGGAACCCAGAATGTCACCTTCACCGACGTGCGCCGCTTCACCTTCGCGCTCATGGCCTTTCCGGTGCGGGGCGCGGCAACACCCTACTTCGGACTTGGCGGCGGCATCATGAACGTCATCAGCCCCAAGAATGGCACGTTGGACGATCCGATCGCATCCGACCTCGGCAGCACCGGCTTCGGTACCTTCATGGCGGGGCTCCAGTTCCGGGTAAGCGGCGTGAGCGCGTTCGGCCAATACCAGATCCAGACCATCCCCAAGTTCAAGGCCAACGAGGGCGGCGCCGGGCGCCTCATCAACGGCACCGTTCATTCCCTCGCCGGTGGCGTGCGGATCAGCCTCGGCGCAGCCCGCGAAGAGATGTAGTCCGGGGGCCCGAGGCCCACGGCGACCCGAGCTCGACAAAACGAAGCGGCCAGTCAGCAGCGCGCGTGATTCCCACGCGCGCTGTTGCCGTTATGTCCGGCACTCCGTCGCCCCGGTGCACCGTGACGCTCGATGTTCGCATGGATTGACCGTCGAGGGCCCGGGTGATGCCCAGCGCTGCGGTGAGCCGCCCAGGGCCGGCGGCCAGCAGACGATCCGCCAGGCCACCGCGCCGGCGCCGCATCACCTCGATCCCATCCAGCGGCTCCAGCGCGCGAAGCAGGACCGCAGCAGCGACGCCTTCGTCCAGACAGATCAGGTTGGCGCACCAGTGAATGCCGTAGGAGCGGTACACGTACCAGATACCGGGCGGGCCATAAATGGAGGCATTGCGCTCGTTACGCCGGCCCTTCCATGCATGTGAAGCGGGATCGTCAACGCCGAGATAGGCCTCGGTCTCCACGATTCGGCCCGCCGCGGTCTCGCCATCCACCTGCGACACAACCCAGCAGCCGATCAGCTCGCGGGCAACCGTATCCGCCGGACGCCGGAAAAAACCAACGGGCAGCGGAGCTGCCCGTCGGGTGTTCATTTCGCCGGTCCCTCGGCGGAGCTGGCGGCGGCCTTGGGCGCCGACGCCTTCTTGGCCCGAGGTCGGGGCGACTTGGCTGCCTTGGCCGCTTTGGCCACCTTCGGGGCTTTGGCGCTCTTGCTGGCGCGCGGCTTCTTCACCGCCTTGCCCGCCTTGTCTGCCCCATCCGTCCCGTCCACCTTGTCCGTCCCGCCCGCCTTGTCCGTCCCGCCCGCCTTGTCCGTCCCGCCCGCCTTGACCGCCTTGTCCGTCTTGTCGGCCTTCACCACCCCGATCAGCGGAATCTCCGCCGGGCGCTGTGGCGCGCGTGACCCGCGACGGAACCGGACGCCACGGCGAGCCGCCGACGGCGCGGCTTCAGCCGGCTCCGCCGGCGAATCGGTTCCCATGGTCTCCGCGGGGCCGGACCGGGGCGCCGTCTCCGGCGACCGGTACGAGGGCCGGCGGTGCAGGCTGATCTCGTATTCATTCTCGCCCGAGGTCCGCACATCGGCGATTTCAGCGTCATTGGCCTGGCGCAGGAGGCGAGGAAACCGCTCCGCGTCGAGCAGCTCGTCTTCCTTGCCATACATCGCTGCCATGCGGGAGCGAAGCTGCTCATGGGTCACCGGCCCGCGGAATTCACCCAGGGCCTCGGTCATCAGCTGGAAAGCGCGCGCCAGCGTCAGGCCCGTCTCGGGCTTGGCGGCGGCGGGTGCGCCCGCGGGCGTGGGCGCGGCTGCGACATCCGCGACAGGGGCGGCTTCGCGCTCGCGTCCACGTCCACCGCGACGGCCTCGGCGACGGGAGCCATTGCGGTCCTCTCGCGCCGGCTCGGCCGGGCGCGCGGCATTCCGGGCGGGCTTTGCGGCCGGTGCACCCGCGGCGGCCGCGATTTCGTACTGACCATTCTCCAGCTTGGTCAGCTGAAGCAGGCCGCGATTGGCCGCTTCGGTCACGAACTTGCTGAACCGGTTGAAGCCCGCGTTGCTTTCGTCGAAGTTGGAATCAATCTGCTGCATCACCTGCTTGAGCCGGTCACTGCGCATCACGTCGCCGTGCTGCGCCATCCGCGCTACGGCCTCGGATACCAGTTCCCACGGATCCCGCTGGATGGATGGCGTCTCGCCTTCCTTGGTCAATCCGGCGAGGTCGCTGTACGAGTAGTACTCGTCGCAATTCTGGATCAGCAGGTCGCTTGCCGATTCGCGAATGCCGACGCCCACGACGTACTTGCCGTACTCCTTGAGCTTGATCACCATGGCGGAGAAGTCGCTGTCGCCCGACATGATGATGAAGGTGCCGATCTCGGGCCGGGTAAACACCAACTCGATCGCGTCAATGGCCAGACGGATGTCGGTGGCGTTCTTCTTGGTGGTGCCGAAGGCCGGCGCGAAGATCAGGTCAATGGACGACTCGGACAGCGGCACGATGTACTGCGGGTAGCGGCGCCAGTCGGCGTAGGCGCGCTGGACTGCCACCTTGCCCTTGATGATGTCGCTGTTGAGGAGGTTCTTCAGCTCCTTGGTAAGATCGGAGCGGATACCGAGGGTGACGTTGTCGAAGTCAATGAGGAGGGCGGCATGTGGGGCATGCGGCACGAGTTCGGCCGACCGGCCGGGACGCAGGTGTGAATAGTTCACAAAGGGGTTGGGTCAGGGCCGGGCTCCCGGCGCGTGGTTCGCGGCCGCCTCCGTCACGGACTCGCAGCGGACGGTCGCGGCAACGGAAGCACTCCCTTGGTGCCCCGCTCGCGACCGTCCCGCCGCGGGATCATGCGACGGAGAACGGCGCCCCCCGATTATCGGAGAGCCTGAGGAATCTAGGCGGAGGGACCGGGCTGGGGTAGGGTCGCGCGGAGGGCAACGCCCGGATGGCGCCAGCGGAGAGCGCGACTGGCCAGGGCGGCGCCCGCGTCCCGCAGCACCCAGGACACCAGATGTGCGGCCAGCAGTGGCCGGTGCCAGGGCGCGTGCTTCCAGGCGGCCAGCGACGTGATCCCGCTCAGCCCCTCCCGGCCCACCCTGGCGCGCACGTACTGCGGAAAGAGATACTCGGTCACGCCATCCCGGAGCAGGAACTCCGGCTCGGGCGCGCCTCCACCCAGCAGCGCCCCGAACGGGGAGAACAGGTCAACACCGGCCCGTGCGGCAGCAGCCATCGCACCCCACGGCCTCGGATTCAGTTCCAGGAAGTAGATCGTGCCGTCGGCGCCGCGGACCCAGTCAATCTGGCCAAAACCGGTCCAGTGGAGTGCACGGAAAATCCGCGTGGTGTGATCCTGCAGCACGGGATCGCTGAGCGAGTGCATGATCGTCGCCGGACCGACGTCCCTGGGGAAGATTTCCAGCTTCTCCCCAGCGTAGTACCGAAGCGGGCGCCCATCGTGAAAGAGTCCCGCCGAGATGATCGGCGCCCCCGGGGCAAAACGCTGGAGATATGGTCGCTCGCCGTGGGCGCCCAGTCTGGTCACGGCCCGGCGCATCTGATCCAGGTCGCGCGCAATCGCTACGCCGCTGCCGGCCGTGCTGGTCACCACCCGCACCACCACGGGGAGTCCCAGCTCGGCCACGGCGTGCTCCAGGTCCCCCACCGCCGCCAGCGCGCGCGTTTCGGGCACCGGAACACCCAGCCCCGACACGAAGGTGCTCATCGCCACCTTGTTGCGTAGCAGCGCCGCCTGGTTCAGGCCGAAGCGAGGGAGCAGCAGGTGGTGCCATTGAGGGGGCTGGCGCTGATAGCGGTCAAGCAACCGGTCGGTCATCGGAAGGACATGGGTGGCGTTGACGCGTCGAACCACCCGGTCAATCACCAGCTGCGCGACGTCCCCATGGATCGGATTGGCGCACGCGACACTCTTGAACAGCCAGGTTCCGATCGTGCGGGGCGGGCGCGAGCAGACCAGGTGGACCTCGCACCCGGCCCGGCGAAGGCCGTCGGCCAGGTAGTAGGTCTGGACCCAGCAATCATCCAGCAGGACGATCCGGACAGGCGTCATGGATGCCACGTGATGGCGGCCTCAGCCGAGCAACCCCTGTCCGGCCGCGGGCAGGTGCAGGGTGAACTGGAAACAGGTGCCCTTCTCCTGCTCGGTCTCAACCTCCAGTCGCGAACCCATCGCCTCCACCAGCTTGCGACAGATGCTCAGGCCCAGGCCCGAACCGGAGAACGCATATTCGCCTTCCCGCTGGCGGCGCCTGAACGGCTCGAACAAGGTGGCCATGCTCTGCGGAGGAATGCCCCGGCCGGTGTCCCGGACCATGAACTCGACCGCGTCACCCTCGGTGTCGCGGCCAGTCACTTCGACGTGGCCTTCGCTGGTGAACTTGAGCGCGTTGGTGGTCAGGTTCAGCAGGACCCGGCTCAGCGCCACCGGGTGGCCCACCCGAAAGTCCTGCCTCGGCGCCACCAGGCGCACCTCAAGTCCTTTTTCCTCTGCGATCGGCAGGACGATGTCGCGCACCGACTCCAGGATGTCCACTACTGAAAACGGAATGGGGTCGAGATCCACCAGGCGGTCTCCGCCGCGGGCCAGCTCGATCACATCGCTGGCCATGGCCGAGAGCCCGAACGCCGCACTGTAGATCAGGCCGAGCTGGCGCTCCTGCACCTCGTTCACGGCGCCGCTTCGGGCTCGCTGCAGCGTTTCGGCCAGAAAGAGGATGGATGTGAGCGGAGACCGGATATCATGGGCGACTTCAACCACCAGTTCGAGTCCATCGGGGCCGGAGAGCCGGTCGGAGAGGTGCTGGGCCCAGTCTGGCTCCAGCACCCGGCCCACCTGCTCCATCGCAGCGAGGAGTCGCAACAGTTGCTGAGCATCCGGCGGCGGCGCCAGCGACGTCACGTGGCTGATGAACTCGGAGCGGACCAGCCGCAGCAGGCGCCTCGAGAGCTGCGAGCGCGGCATGCCCGCCAGCCCCGGATCGGCCCCGGCTGCCGCCGTGCGAATGGCGGCGGTCATCGCTGCCAGCTGGCGGGCCGCCTCCGCCGGCGATGCCGCATGCTCCACCACCTTTTCCCACTCGCGCCCGACCAGCTCCACGGCACGACGCAGCGCGTCCCACAGGACCGGCGCAACGGCGCCATCCAGTGGGCGGCTGCCGTCCCAGATGGGCTGCGGAGCTTCGGAAGCATGCGGCGTAGCGGTTCGCTGCCGCTCACCGCTGGTCGGATGCGCGATATCCACGCTCACTCGTCCGTGGTGGTCTCGGATCGCTGAAAGTCGTGCTTGTCCATCAGGCGATACAATGTCGTCCGGTCAATGCTGGCGAGCCGTGCCGCCTTGGACATGTTCCCGCCGGCCCGTCCCACCAGTCGGGTAAGATACTCGCGCTCGAACTGGGCGATCACCTTTTCCTTGGCCGGATGATAGGCCTCGTTGAGCAGCGCCGACGGCGCGGTGGCCGAGTCCGACGGCCAGTCGCCGGGATCATCGTAGATGGGAATTTCCGATGGCTGGATCAGCTGGTCGGGTTCGGCCAGCACGGCGACATGTTCGATCACGTTCTGCAGCTCGCGGACATTGCCACGCCACTGGCGCGAGCGCAGGAACGCGATGCTCTCCTCGCTCAGCTTGGGCATCCGATCGCCCATCTGCCGGTGGCGCTGCCAGAATACCGTCAGGAAGTGATTGGCGAGCAGGGGAATGTCTTCCAGTCGCTTGCGCAGCGGCGGGAGCTTGATCGGCACTACGCGCAGCCGGTAGAACAGGTCGCTCCGGAGGATGCCCTGGTCCACCGCTTCCTGCGGATCGCGATTGGTGGCGGAGATGAACCGCACATCCACCACGGCGTCCTGCGTTTCCGAGCCGACCCGGCGCACCACGCCATCCTGAATGACGCGCAGCAGCTTGGCCTGCAGCGCCTGGGTCATTTCGGTCAGTTCATCCAGGAAGAGGGTCCCGCCATTGGCGGTTTCGAGCAGGCCCGGCTTGTCGCGGTCCGCCCCAGTGAAGGCGCCCTTCCGGTGCCCGAACATTTCGCTCTCGAGCAGCGGCTCGGGCAGCGCCGCGCAGTTGATCGGCACCAGCAGCTTGCCGAGGCGGCGGCTGTTCTGGTGGATGAACTGGGCAATGACTTCTTTGCCGGTGCCGCTCTCGCCGCTGATGAATACCGAGGCATCGGTGGCCGCCACCTTCCGGGCCAGCTCCACCGCCTTCCGGAACGAGGGCGAGATGCCGATCAGGGCAATCTTGTCGCTGTGCCCATGCTGCTTCTGCAGCTGCAGACGCAGGTCCTGCGCTTCCCGGCCCACCATGACAGCGTGCGAGGCACGCCCGATGAGCACCTGCAGGTGGGTCGCCGAGAACGGCTTGGGCAGGTAATCCCAGGCACCGGCCCGGAGCGCCTCGATGCTGCTGGTGACACTGGGGTTGCCAGTCATCACCACCACGATGGTATCGCGGTGCGCTTCGACCGCAGCCCGCAGGATCTCCAGCCCCGAGACCTGGGACATGTAGAGATCCACGAGGATGATGTCGAACTTGCGGCGGCGAACCGTCTCCAGCGCCTCCTCGCCCCGTCCAATGATCGTGACGTTGAAGCCATCCATCTGCAGCACGCTCGCGCAGCTTTCGCGCAGGGTGCGTTCGTCGTCCACGACCAGTACCCGGATGCTCGCCTTGACCTCGGGCGGGATGGACAGCGGATCCCGCGAAGGGTCCACGGGACCCGGGTTGTCGGACTGCGGAGCGCTGTACGCGAGCGAACTGCTCATGGTCCTCTCCTGGAGCGGACTCCGTTCAACTGGAGTCACGTTAGTACCACAGGCGACTGATCAGGCCAACGGCACTGTAACAATCTTGCCACACAATCTTGTTGCATCAACATGTCAGCTATGTAGCTTTCACGCAACGGCAATTGCGGGGAGCCGAACGAGTCGCATCCCCGGCGCATCACCCTGCAAACCCAAGTCCACGCCGTACAGCGCTCCCGCAACGACTTGCCCGAAGCCCTGCCACGGTATTCAGTTTGCGTGGGAGAAGGGCGCCGCTGCCGGGCCAACCGGGTCCGGGAGCATCAAGGTCACTGTGGAGTCTTGCAATTATGGATGGCAACCTGCTTCCTCCGGGCTCGAGCGAGGGGCTGACTCAGTACCAGGGCGCCCCACCTGTCCCTTTCGACCCTGCCTCGGCGCTGGCCGAGCCGGGCAGTGGTGGGGGGCTCTCGATCGGCCGGATGATGTCCGCCGTCCGGCGTTTTCGCTGGCTCATTCTTGCGGTGGTAGTCGGCGGGACCGGGCTCGGGCTGGTCGCCACCCACTTCATCAAGCCCATCTATAACGTCACCTCCACGATCTGGATCCGCAGCGCCGACAACAAGGGTCAGGAAGCCAACCAGAACAAGGGCATTGTCCAGGGTCAGAACTGGGTGGAGCTGCTGACCACCAACGTGGTGCTCGACACCGTGGTGGTGAAGGAAAAGCTCTATCTCGAGCCCAAGAGCGTAGACGACACGACTCTGTTCCGGGGCTTCGAGGGTCAGTGGCCCTGGCGCACCGGCAGCTACGTTCTGGAGATGGGCCCGACCGGCCAGACCTACACCCTGAAGGACAAGACCGGGTTCACCGTCGAAAATGGCCGCGCGGGCCAGCCGATCGGCTCCAAGATCGGAATGCATTGGAGCCCGTCCCCGGCACTGCTGGGGCGGGACCGGAAGATCGAGTTTTCGCTGGTGAGTCCGCGAGACGCATCCAAATCGCTGGCACTGAACCTGGTGTCCAATCTGGCGCAGGACGGCAGCTTCCTTCGCGTGAGCCTGTCCGGCAACGATCCGGCGCGGCTGACCCGTACCCTGAACCTGATCGGCGAGCAGTTCGTGAAGGTCGCGGCCGAGCTCAAGAACCAGGAGATCACGGCGCAGGCGCGCTCCCTCGAAGAGCAGCTCAAGACGGTTCAGGATCAGCTCAAGGATGCCGACGGCCGGCTGGAGAGTTACAAGGCCGCCACCATCACCAAGCCAAGCGAAGGCACCGCGATCTCGCCGGCCACCGGACTGACCCAGAATACGGTGATGACCGACTATTTCCAGAAGCGCGTGCTGCTTGACCAGATACAGGCGGACCGGAAGCGGCTCGACGACGCGATGGCAAAATCGCGTAGCGGCCAGCAGGTGATTGACGAACTGCAGACCATTCCATCCGTACTCAACGCGCCCGACCTGAATCGCGCGCTTGGCAGCCTGGGCACCGCGGAACAGGAACTGGAAGCACTCAAGTTCCGCTACACCCCGCAGGCCAGGAACGTGATCGAGGCTCAGGCCAGGGTGGACACCTTGCGGCAGCAGGTGGTCCCCTCCTACATCAACGCCCTGTCCAACGCGCTCAAGGCGCAGGCGATGGCGCTGTCCGGACAGGTCCAGCAGGCCAGCACCGAAATCCGCCAGATTCCCGGCCGGGTCATCACCGAGCAGCAGCTCACCCGCGACCGCGACATTCTGGCGCAGATGTTTGCCAACATTCAGCTGCAGTACCAGAACGCCCGCCTGATGGAGGCGAGCGCGACGCCTGACGTGCAGGTGCTCGACCCCGCGGTGCAACCGCAACGGCCCTCCAGCAACAGCGCGATCGTCCTGGTCCTCGCGGCCTTCGCCATCAGCCTGGGCCTCGCCCTGGCGCTGGCGGTGTTGCTCGACCGGCTCGACAAGCGGTTCCGCTATCCTGAGCAGGTGACCCGCGAACTCGGCCTTAGCATCCTCGGCGCCGTCCCCGCCATCAGGCGCGTGCGCGGAGAGCAGTCTCCCGAAGAAGCGGCCCAGGTGGTCGAGGCGTTTCGCACGATCCGGATGAACATTGCCCATGCCTATGGCGCCGCCGGGCCGGTCATGCTGACGGTGTCGAGCCCCAGCCCGGGTGACGGCAAGTCGCTGGTGTCTTCCAACCTGGCGCTGTCGTTTGCGGAGGCGGGCTACCGCACTTTGCTGATTGATGGCGATATCCGGCGTGGCGAGCTTCACCGCATGTTCAACATTGACCGCCGGCCCGGGCTGCTGGACCATGTCTCCGGGCAGGCAACCCTCGACGACGTGCTGCGGGCCACCACCCACCAGAACTTGTCGGTGATCGCCTGCGGCACCCGGCATCACCACGGCCCGGAGCTGCTCGGCTCGGCGGCCATGCGCGACCTCATGGCAACGCTCAAGACCCGGTTCAACGTCATCATCATGGACAGCCCGCCGCTGGGCGCCGGTATTGACCCGTTCGTGCTGGGCACCGCCACCGGCAACATGCTCCTGGTGCTGCGGTCAGGGGAAACCGAGCGGGAGATGGCGGAGAACCAGCTCAAGCTGATGGAGCGGCTGCCGATTCGGCTGCTGGGCGCGGTGCTCAACAGCGTGAATACCGCGGAGACCGCCTACAAGTACTACCGCTATGTGTACGGATACACGGCGGATGAAGAGCCAGTGCAGATCGCGTCATCCAGCTGACCGGAATGGATCGCGAATGCAACGAGGGGCCCTGTATCCGCAGGGCCCCTCGTTGTTTGTGGAGATCCGTCACCGCGACGCCTCAGCGGCCCGCCATTCAGTGCTGTTGCTGGAAGGCGCGTGCGCGTTCCGCGGCCCCGCCCTTTCTCAGATCGCGGAGCGCAGTCGTGGCCCGGAGCAGCAGTTCGACGGCGTCGGCGTCGGACTGTGAGAAATCATCCACCGCACAATAACCGGCCCGAAGTCGAAGGCGGCGTGATGCTCCACCCAATTCGATGGATGTGCCGTCAAAGGAGCTGCTCAACCGGTCTACCATCTGGGCCGCACCATCGGGACCGGTGGCAGGCGCGATGACTGCAAACTCGTTGCCCCCCAGCCGGCCAACGGCATCCGACACGCGGCCGGCCTGCCGGAATACCTGCCCCACATGCTCCGCAAGGCGTTCTTCGTCGTCGTCGGACAGATTGTCGCCGGCATCCGAGTCAGAAGCGAATACCACGGCGGCCAGCGCATGGTGCCTCCGCTGGGCCTCGGAACCGATCTCCCTGGCCCGCCGTGCCAGGCCACGCATGTTGTAAAACCCTGACGCGCTGTCCAGGAGTGACTCATCCCGCAGCGCGTCCGTTGCGACCTTGGCCTGAATGAACGTGCGCATCTTGAGCAGCAGCGCTTCACCGTCCACCGGCTGGCCCAGAAACTCCCATGCTCCGGCGCGGTACGCCTCCAGGCGCTGGGCGCGTCCCGAGGGTCCGGAGGTGGTGATGAGGATCGGTGTGCTCGGGCCAAAGCGCGGGTCGTCGCGCAGGAGACGGCAGACATCGAAGCCGTGCATGTCCGGCATCTGGGCGTCGAGAATGATGAGGTCGGGCGCTTCCTGACGAGCGCGATCCAGCGCCTGGCGCCCCGTATGCGCCCGCGTCACCGCGTAGCCATTGGGCGCAAGGATGCTCTCCAGCGAGCGCGCCGACCATTCCTGATCGTTGGCAATCAGCACCAGCGGCAGCACTTCGGCAGGCTCGCGTCGGGCCATGATTCCTCGTGCGGGGCAGTGACGAAAACGGGGCTCGACATGGCGCCGAGCCGCCGGGTGCAGAAACGGCGGCTCTTCTACCGCAGGAGTCGTGCAGGCTCTGGGCGCGGCGCCAAATCATTGTGATATAATAGTTTGGCAATATGCGACCAGGCTTTCCACTGCCGCATAGCAGGGCCAGCGCAACAGTTGGCGCGCCACGCCCGCGCAAGCCGAATGTGTTCGGTGCGGGAACGATGCTTCACCTGTGGCCCCGAGTCAACGGCCACACCCTGCCACCACCCGCGATACATCGCCAGCGTTGCAATGTTAAGTACATGTGTAATAATGCTTTAGCTGCTGCCTCATTGCTGCCGGTTGGGATACTGCAGCCATTATCCATCACGGCGTCATCCTTGAAGTACCGTGGACTGCGGGCCGAACCCCTGAACGGCCACTGGAGACCGCCAACGCATGACTGACGAGAAGTCTACGGCACGGAATTCGATAGCAGTGCCCGGGCAGCCCGATCACGCCGACGGCAATGCCGATGAGCTCGATGATGAGCTGGTTCGTTTTGCCCACCGGCTGGCCGGATTTGGCCTGGGCGAGGCGCTCGATGCCTTGCTATCGAGGCAGAGGCGAAAGCAGGCGCCAGGGTAGGCCGGATCTGGCCCGGCTCGCCTAATGCGTGAGACGGGTCACGGGGCCAGCGGCAAAGGGGATTAGTTTGTCTACTGGCGCGTGGTCGTGTCACGGTCACTTACACCAGAAATTCGGAGACTCATGCGGTTCACCGTCCGCTTCATCATGATTGCCGCAATGGTGGTGTTGCTTCCAGCCGCGCTGCGGGCGCAGGATACCAGCGGCGTCAGCCGGGCCATGGCCTCGCGAGCGGAATTGCAGGCCATGCTGCAGGGCGCCTCGGGTGAGCGGCAGTCGGCCATCCAGAACCGCCTGGATGCGGGTGACTTTCGGGCGGGCGACCTCATCGCCCTGAGCGTGATCGAGGACAGCACCCTGACCGATACGTTCACCGTCCGCACCGGTCAGGTGCTCAAGCTGCCCAATATTCCGGAGTTCTCGCTCCACGGCCTGCTCCGCTCCGAGCTGCAGGACTTCATGGCGCGGAAGATCGCCGAGTACATCCGGAATCCGCAGGTGGATGCGGTGGCGCTGGTCCGCGTGGCGGTTACCGGGGCGGTGAACCGCCCTGGATTCTTCAATGTGCCTGCCGAGACGCCTGCGTCACAGGTGGTCATGGTGGCGGGTGGGCCTTCCACCAATGCCAGCCTGCAGAAAGTGGAAGTCCATCGAGGGGAAGCAGTGCTGCTGACCCGGGAGCAGATGAGCACCGCACTGGCGGCAGGCACGTCGATTGACCAGCTCAACATCCACGGCGGCGATCAATTCGTGGTCGGTGAAAAGCCGAGTGGCTGGCGCGGTACGCTGCAGACGGTGGGGCTCTTTACGGGCGTCCTCACCGGAATCTACTTTGCGACACGAATCTTCTAACCGGACGGTCGAGCACGACATGGGCATAGCCATGCCTGGCCTTCGCGAACATGCTCCGACGTTGCGCCGCACGCCATCGGGCTCGGTGTCGCGGCCAGAGGTTCCTGAGCTTCCGGCCGTGCCGGTAGCGCTGGTGACCTCCAGAATGGGCGCCGTCGAGCGCCTGCGCCGCGGCCTGAATTTCATTCTGGCCCTGCTGGGGCTGCTTGTCGCGCTGCCAGTGATGCTGGTGGTGGCCGTGCTGATCCGGCTGACCTCCCGCGGTCCGGTGATCTATACCCAGACACGGGTGGGCCTGGATCGCCGGGAGCGGGGTCTCAGCGCCTCCAATCATCGCCGAGAGAAGGACATCGGGGGCAAGCCGTTCCGGATCTACAAGTTCCGGACGATGACCGTCAATGCCGAATCGGGCTCCGGAGCCATCTGGGCGCAGAGCAACGATCCGCGGGTAACCTGGGTGGGACGCTATCTGCGCCAGTACCGCCTGGATGAACTCCCGCAGCTGTATAACGTGCTGCGGGGTGAGATGAACATTGTGGGGCCGCGCCCGGAGCGACCGACCATCTTTGCCCAGTTGCGCGAGCACATCGGCGAGTATCCCCTGCGCCAGCGTGCCAAGCCTGGCATCACGGGTCTGGCCCAGATCAATCACCACTACGACCGGTGCATCGAGGATGTAAAGACGAAGGTCAGCTATGACCTCAAGTACATCGAGCGTCAGGGCATCCTTGAGGACCTGAAGATCATGCTTCAGACCATTCCGGTCATGCTGTTCCGTCGGGGCGGCTGGTAACCGGCACGTGACCGCCACCGCCAAGCCGATGCCCTCGCTCGGGAGCATCGCGCGCCGCCCGGCGATTGCTCTGCCAGCCGCCCTGGCGGCGCTCGCGTTCGTGATCCTCTTTGCCAGGCCGGCGCAGCTGCTGGTGCACGACTGGTGGACCAACCCGGAAGCGGGCCACGGCCTGCTGCTGGCGCCGCTGGCACTGTGGCTTGCCTGGCGCCGGGGTTTGCGTGCCGGGCGCACCCCGCAGATTGGCTGGGGGATTGCGCTGCTGGTTGGAGCGGTGATGCTGCGCTACCTCTCGGGACTGGCGGCGGAAGTCTTCACCATGCGGGTCTCCATGCTGATGGCGCTCGGGGCGCTCATCGTGTTTGCGTGGGGTTGGCGGCAGTTGCTGTATTGGTGGTTGCCGGCCGTGCTGCTGTTCCTCTCCATTCCGTGGCCGGCGCTCATCACCAACGCGCTGGCCCTGCCGCTCCAGTTCCAGGCGTCGAGAATGGGCGCGGCGCTGCTGCGTTCGCGGGACATACCGGTGCTGCTGTCCGGCAATGTCATCAACCTGCCAGGCCACCAGCTGTTCGTCACCGAAGCGTGCAGCGGGCTCCGGTCGCTGACGGCGCTGCTCTCGCTGGGCGTGCTGGTCGGCGGCCTCTGGCTCCGCACGCCGGTTGCCCGCATCCTGGTGCTGCTCCTCGCCATTCCTGTCGCCATCGTGATCAACGCCATCCGGGTGTTCTTCACCGGCTTCCTGGTGTACTTCGTAGACCCGAAGCTGGGTGACGGTTTCATGCACCTGACAGAAGGATGGCTGCTCTTCATCGTGGCGTTCGGGATCCTGGCCCTGCTGGCCTGGGCAGCCCGGGCCATCGAGCGCCGCTTCAGCAAGGAACCCGCCGATGCGTGACTGGCACCGCTGGCTTCCCGCCGGCATCATGGGATGCGGCTGCCTCCTGCTGGTGAGCGTGCAGCGGCAGCAGTCCATGCCGCTCCGGGGATCGCTCGAGTCGCTGCCCCGCCAGCTGGGCATCTACACCGGCTATGATCAGAAAATCGGGGCAGACGAGCAGGCCGTGGCCGGCATGTCCGATTACGTGCTGCGCATCTTCGCGACGCCGGACACCGTCTCCGCATTCTCGGTGTATGTGGGCTACTACGAGCAGCAGACCCAGGGCCGCACCATTCACTCTCCCAGAAACTGCCTGCCGGGAGCCGGCTGGGAAGCGCTGAGCTCGCGCCGCCAGCCCCTGGTCATCGGCGGCGACACCGTGATGGTGAATCGCTATGAACTGGCCAACAAGAATGCCCGTGCCCTCGTGTATTACTGGTACGAAGGACGTGGGCGAGTCGAGGCCAGCGAATACAAGGTGAAATGGGAGTTGCTGCGGGACGCGGCGCTCACCGGCCGCTCCGAAGAGGCGCTGGTTCGTATCGTGGTGCCATTGACCGAGCAGATGACCAACCCCGACTCTCTCGCGGTGAGCGTGGGTCAGATGCTGGTGCCGACGGTCCGGAAACTCCTGCCCGAGCCCGCCTGAGTCAGGTCCGCCCGACGATCAGTCCCTCACCGGCCTCTGCCCGGCGCTGGGTCCGGCTGGTCGTCGCCACCCGGCTGGCACGCACCCCGGCCACCCCGAGCACCGCCAGCGACAGAATGGACAGGAGTGAGCTGACGCCGGCCTTGGCCGCTGCCAGGTCAAACCCGCCCAGGATTTCGGGACGTACCATGCGCCGAAGCTGCACATAATCCAGCGCAAAGCTCGCCGTTGCCAGCACCAGCATCACCGCGAACACCAGGGCCAGCACCGCCATCCCGCGCAACACCATGCGCTGCCGCAGCAGGTATGCCGCCAGTACTACCACCCCGATCCCCACCACAAACGTGCTGATCAGGAGCTGAAAACTCCCGGTGACGCCAAAGCGCCAGCCGACTTCGCCGAACCGGAGCGGCCAGGCCGTGGCGAGCACTTCCGCCAGCGGCTGGATGATCAGCAGGGCGCCGAGACCGTAGAGTCCTTGCAGCCAGGGGCGGGCGTATATGGTCGGCTTGGTCATGGAAGCAGGTCGGTTGAAGAGAGTGTCCTAAAGTCGTCCCATCACGGACATTGCACAAGTCAGGCCGGGCTTGAAAAGAATGGGGCGCCTTGCGGCGCCCCATGTCTGGCATCGGTCTGGACTACGCTTGTTACACGTTCTTCTTGCGACGGCGAACCAGGCCAGCGCCGCCCATGCCGGCGAGGCCGGTGGCGAGCAGCGTCATGGTCACGGGCTCCGGCACGGTCGTCACGCCCTTGAGCGCGAAGATCGCATCGTTGTAGTCGCGATCGCCACCGTTGAGGATGTCCTCGAAGCCGATGACGTAACCGTAATCGGCCGGGATGGCATCCAACGAGTTGGCGCCGAACTCGTTCAGGTACTCCGCACGAGTCCACACCTTGGCGTGCGCCAGGAGGTCTGAATTGGCCGAACCATCGCCGCTGTAGAACACGTTGTCGGCGTTGGCGCAGTCCACCGGCCCATTGCCACCGGACTGCTCGGTGCAGATGCCGAAGATGGCTTCGTCGCCGAGGTTGATGGAAGCGTCATTGACGTCCACCTCGTCACCAGCGGCGGCGCTGTGGTTGTTGAACAGAAACTGATTGGTGCTGAAGTCCCCGACCGTCAGGAAGAAATTCAGGTCGTCGCTGAAGGCGGCATCGCTGCCGACAAACGCGACGAACATATCTCCCGTCTTGTACAGCGTCTGGCCGATAGTGCCGTCGGCGCGAGCCGTACCCGCAAACAACGCGAGCGAGGCTGCAACCAGGGCGCTCCGGCTGAGCAGCGTGCCAACTTTCATTGTTCCCACTCCTGAGTATGAGTTTTCACTGACCGACCACCAGACCTGCCGACCTGTCTTCGCTTCCCTCGGCACCCGCCTTGCGCGCCACCCGCCAGCCGCTGAGGCCCAGCCAGACCGAAGCCACAGCCGCCAGCAGCGCAATCACGGTCGTCTTGACCGTGGCCGCATGGAACGCCGGGGTCACGCGCTCACTGAGCTTGGCGGAAATGCCGCCGAAGTCCACGAGAAAGGTGACGCCCCCCAGCACGAGGATCAGCGCCAGCAGGAGGAACACCAGCGAGACCACCATCAGCACGCCGTGTTGCCGCGCAATGAGCGCGACCGCCGCGGCAATCGTAAGGCCGATCAGCGGCGTCACGATGCTGCCGAAGAGGAACCCGACGGCTCCGTACCGCCAATCCGCACTGGCGAAATTGGCCGGCAACACCTTCGGAACCACATCCAGCAAGGGTACCACAATCAGCAGCAGTGCGATCGGATAGCCCGCGAGGGCCAGCGAACGGGCGGTAGTGGACTGAGGCTGGATAGATCACTCCCGTTGTGAAGGGACGCATACCAGTGCGGGAGCAATAACCGTACTACTCCCCGTGAGCATGCACGTACGTTGCAAGATATTGTACAACAATGACTTATAGGGCGTGCTGATCAATCTGCACGATTCCGACACTGCGACTGGCGGCAACTTGATGCGGAGGCACCACAACAGATGTCTCAGTTCCGCCCGGGCCGGCCGCGTTATCTTGCCGCCGGGCCAGTGGTTCGGGCATACCGCTTGCTGGCCAGAGCCACTTCCGGCTGTTGAGCATCCACCAAGGAATCCGATCTGTCAACCTGCCCGCTCAAGATAGTCTTTGCGACTGACAATTTCGGGGTGGGCGGCACCGAGTTGAATGCGGTGCGGACCGCCGAGCGACTTGATCGGAACCGGGTCTCCCTGCAGGTGGTGTCCATGCAGGAGAGCGGGCCGCTGCGGGGCCGTTACGATGCCGCGGGCATTCCCGTCACCGTGTTCCCGCTGCGCAACATGTACGGCCCTGCCGCCATCAGGCAGGGACTCCGGCTGGCATCATGGCTTCGCCGTGAGAGGCCCGATGTGATCCACTGCCAGGATATCTACAGCAATATCTTCGTCGGTTTCTGGGCCCGGATCGCCGGCGTGCGCAGTCTGATCGCGAGCCGGCGATGGGGCAGCGATTCGTCCAAGCCCCGCCTGGACGCGCTCAACCGTTTTTTTTCACGCCGAGCCACCAGACTGCTGGCCAACAGCGCCCAGGTGGGACGCGGGCTGGTGGAACGCGAGGGCTATAGAGCAGAGCGGCTGGCCATCCTGCCCAACTTTCTGGAGCCAGCGGCGTTCGATCCGGTCTCCGCGGACCAGCGGGCGCGCTGGCGGACGTCCCTCGGCATTCCGCCCGGCAGCTGGGTCGCAGGGATCGTGGCCCGGCTCACACCGGTGAAGAATCATGCGCTTCTGCTCCGGGCCGTGCGGCGTCTCACAGATGCGAGGCCGGAATTGGATATAGTAATTGTTGGCGACGGCCCGAAGCGCGCACCGCTCGAGGAGATGGCCACGGCAGCGGGGCTTGGTGCACGAGTCGTGTTCACCGGCACTCTGCCCAACCGGCCCAACCCTCACACCTTGTTCGATATCTCGGTGCTCACGTCGTGGAGTGAGGGCTTTCCCAATTCGGTGGTCGAGGCAATGGCTGCGGGCCGCGCCGTTGTCGCCACCGATGTGGGCGGAGTCCGCGATGCCGTTGTGGATGGCGGCACCGGCCTGCTGGTACCGGCGGGGGACGATGCCCGGCTGGCCAAGGCAATCGGCCGGCTGCACGATGAACCTGTGCTGGCCGAACGGCTGGGGCGCGAAGGACAGCGCGTGGCCAGGGAACAATTCTCCGAAGAGGTCGTGCTGAATCGCCTGATCGCGCTCTACGAAGAACTGGCACGATGATGCGCAAGCCTGACGGATGGCGTACCCAGCGCTCGTTCGATGCGGCGCAGCACGTGGTGCAAGCGGGACCCATGCCAGGGACGGCGCCCCTGGCCCCGCCCGCCATCAGCCCTCCGAAGCGTACCCTGCGGGAGGTCTGGCGCAGCCTGGTGGACGTCCGGTCGCGGCTCAAGGCCGTCACCTGGTCGCTCTCGTTCATCGGGATTCTGGGCTACCTGTTTGCCGCCACGACCTACCGGCTCCCGATCGGCGCGGCCTCGGCGATTGTGGCGCTGGTAGGCCTGATCTTCATTCCTCAAGGAATCCGCTTTCCGGCCAGCGTCGGGTTTTTTGCTGCCTTCCTGATCTGGGCTGTGCTGGGGGCGGCGGTGTCACCGTGGCGATCGGTATCGTTCGACGCAGTTCTGGAACTGGGGAAAGTCGGGCTGATATATCTCGCGATTGTCAACGCGGTACGGAGCCGCGCTCAGATCTGGTTCTTCATGGTGTTCTTCCTGGCCCTGTACGGCAGCCACCCGGTGCGGGGTGCCGTGGTCAACTACCTGACGGGCAACACCTATTTCGGGCGAGCGGCCTGGTATCAGGGGATTTTTACAAATCCCAACGACCTCGGTGCGCTCACGTTGCTTCAGCTTTCGATGGCGTGCGCGCTTCTTATGACGGAGCGCAAAGGAATCGTCCGACTCGGCGCTATCCTGGCCATTCTGCTCCTGCCCTTTACGATTCTCGTCACCCAGTCGCGTGCGGTGCTGCTCGCGCTCGGCGTGTTCACGGTGGCGGCGGTCTGGACCCACCCCAAGAAGGTCAAGATCCTTGCCACCCTCGTCCTGCTGTGTGGCCTGGTGGTCGTCGTTGCCCCGAACGGACTCTGGGACCGCCTCAAGGGGCTGCAGTACGCGACATCCACGGCCACCCTCAGCGAGGTCGACCCCGAAGGATCGGCGGCCCAGCGCTGGGCCATCTGGCAGACCGGAATGCGGGTGGCCAGGGAGCACCCAATCACTGGTGTCGGGCTTGGCGCCTATCGCTATGCCAATGGTTCCATCTCGGAAGTACTCGGCAACCGGGATGCCCACAGTACCTACCTGACCCTGCTGGCGGAAAATGGCGTCGTCGGCGTGCTGCTTTTTCTGCTGCTGGTCGGCGCTACGATCGGGAAATCCGCCAGTGTGCGACGACGAATCCGATACACCCTGCCGGCGGGCGCGATGCAATTGCGCTTTCTCGAGCTCGGACTCATCTGTTTTCTCATCGCCGGCATCTGGGGCAGCTATTCCAAGCTGACGTTCCTGTATGTCCACGTCGCCCTGATCTGGGCGCTGGCCGCCACCTGCGAGCGCGAGGTCGCGGAAGCGCGCGCCATCGTGCTGCGCCCAGGCGGCTGACGGCGGGACGCGGGACGCGGGACGCGGGACGCGGGACGCGGGACGCGGGACGCGGGA
>Ga0207652_10001084_pt1 | contig 24669 bp, 21 predicted proteins | sample KBSC63BmetaG_FD_184334 | JGI IMG/M metagenome (GOLD analysis project Ga0207652, IMG submission 184334) | Corn rhizosphere microbial communities from Kellogg Biological Station, Michigan, USA - KBS C6-3B metaG (SPAdes) (version 2) | ecosystem: Host-associated > Plants > Roots > Rhizosphere ... | reverse complement strand
CGGCATGCACGGCGCGAGATTGTCAAGGCCGTGAAGACCCGCGAGCCGGAGCGAGCAGGACTGCCCGTCGTCCAGCCGGCTGAGCGGTCTGGTTGCTGCTAGGCGAGCAGCTCGCGCAGCGCGGCGAGCGGCTCGGGGACGACGCGGAAGTACGCCCAGCTGCCGCGTTGTTCGCGCTCGACCAGGCCCGCCTGGAGCAGGACCTTCAGGTGGTGGCTGACGGTCGGCTGGCCGAGGCCCAGAGGCTCGGTGAGGTTGCAGACGCACGCCTCGTGGTCGGGCTGTGACTGGATCAGGCTGAGCAGCCGTAGCCGGGCTGGGTCGGCCAGCACCTTCAGCGCTCGGGCGATGTTCTCCGCGTCCTCGGCAGGGAGCGGCGCGGCAAGGAGGGGAGGGCATGAGTTCGCAAGCACCGTGAGCGTCTTCACGGTCCGGATATTGACACGCATCGATGTCGTTGGAACACTCTCGCACATCGATCGCCGTCGATATCGAGGAGCAACCGATGAGTCAGACGCTCGATGCTTCGGGCACTCGTCCAACTGGAAGGAGTCCTGGTGAAGGAGCAGCCCGAGGTCCTCTTCGTCTGCGTGCACAACGCCGGCCGCAGCCAGATGGCCGCCGGGCTCGTGAAGCTGCGCGCCGAGGGTCGAATCCACGTCCGTTCGGCCGGGAGCGCACCCGGCGAGGAGATCAACCCGGCTGCCGTGGAGGCTATGCGTGAGCTCGGCGTCGATCTGGGGGAAGAGTTCCCGAAGCCGCTCACCGACGAGTTCGTGAAAGCGGCTGACGTCGTGATCACAATGGGTTGCGGGGATGCCTGCCCGATCTACCCCGGCAAGCGGTACGAAGACTGGGAACTCGACGACCCGGCCGGACAGGACCTCGAGACGGTCCGGCGGATCCGGGACGAGATCGATCTCCGGGTCGAGAAGCTCATCAGCGAACTCCTGTCGAGTTGACCGTTCCGCCGCTTGCTCGAGCTCTCCTCGCCGAGGCGATCGGCACATTCGCACTCGTCTTCGCAGGCTGCGGCGCGATCATGGTCGATGCCAAGACCAACCAGCTCGGGCACGTCGGCGTAGCGATCACCTTCGGGCTGGTGATCATGTTCGGCATCTACGCCGTCGGCCACATCAGCGGAGCGCACTTCAACGCGGCAGTCACCTTCGCCTTCGCGCTGACCCGTCACTTCCCGTGGCCGCGGGCAGCCGCCTACTGGGCCGCACAGCTCGTCGGTGCGATCACAGCGGCGGCGCTCCTCCGCGCCTCGCTGGGGAACATCGCGAGCATCGGAGCGACGTATCCCAGCGGCTCCGACGCTCAGTCATTCCTCTGGGAGCTGGTCATGAGTGCCTTCCTGATGTTCGTGATCTTTGCCGTGGCCACCGACACCCGCGCGGTGGGGGAGGCCGCCGCGATCGCGATCGGCGGAACGATCGGACTCGACGCGATGTTCGGCGGGCCGATCTCGGGAGCCTCGATGAACCCGACGCGCTCGCTCGGCCCCGGGCTCGTCGCCGGCGACCTTCACGCGATCTGGATCTACTTGCTGGCGCCTGTGGTCGGTGCAGCCCTCGGCGGCCTCGCATACCAATTCGTTCGAGGGGAGCCTGCGCGAGCGCGGGCGTAGGCGGTCCCCGGCAACCAGTGATGGCTGAGCTCAGGATTGAAGTCGACGATCCACGCCGAGACGAGATCCGGGCGGTTCTCGAGCGTCATCTCACATTCACCAGGCAGACGACACCCGCGGAATACGTCCATGCTCTGGACATAGAAGGTCTGCTCGATCCGGCGATCACGTTCTTCAGCGTGAGGCTCGAAGGCAAGGTGGTCGGTGTTGGAGCGATCAAGCAGCTCGACACTTCGCACATCGAGCTCAAGTCCATGCACACGATCGTGGAGGCAAGGCGTCGGGGTATCGGGCGCGCACTCGTCGACCACCTGCTAGCCGTGGCCGCCGAACGAGGTGGAGGTCGCATCAGCCTGGAGACGGGGACCACCGATGAGTTCGAGCCGGCACGGCGCCTTTACGCAAGTGCGGGGTTTGTCCCATGCGGACCGTTCGGCTCCTATGTCGAGAGCCCCCGGAACTACTTCATGACCCTCGAGCTCAGCTGAGTTCGCAGGACAGCCCCCCGCGACATCTCTGCGCACGTGCCGGGAGCCGCGAGGCCGCTTGCGAACGAGCCTACTTCAGGTCTTTGTTCGACTCCATGTCGACGACCGTTCGTGCCGGCTGGTGACGTCCCGTGCCGATACAGGCCGTCTGGTGCCGCCGAAGCGTGTTCGAACCGATCTTCGTGACGTTTCGTGTCGGTTCGTGACGATGCGTTCGCTTGCAGACTGGTTGCATCACAGTTCAGCGCGAGCGGCTTGCGCGATCTCGTTGTCGTTGACGCTTGGGGGCGTCCTCGTTCGTGGGCCGTGAAGGGGAGGTGTCTGACGTGGTGGAGCTGCTGCAGGACGGCGCTCGGCTGGTGACCCTGACCGGCCCAGGCGGCTCCGGGAAGACGCGACTGGCGATCGAGTCGGCGGCCGAGCTGGTTCCGGAGTTCAGGAACGGCGTCTTCTGGATCGGGCTTGCAGCCCTGCGCGATCCGGCCCTCGTCGTCGGGACCGTCGCGCAGACCCTGGGGGCGAAGGACGGCCTGGCCGAGCACATCGGGGAGCGGGAGCTGCTTCTCCTGCTGGACAACTTCGAACAGGTTGTCGAAGCGGCGCCACAGCTGGGTTCGCTGCTCGAGTCCTGTCCCAACCTCCGCATTCTGGTGACGAGCCGTGAGCTGCTGCGCATTCGCGGAGAGGTGGACTACCCGGTGCCGCCGCTCCAACAGCCGGAGGCAGTCGAGCTCTTCTGCCAGCGCTCCCGCCTCGAGCCGAGCAGCGACATCGCCGAGCTCTGCCGCCGGCTGGACAACCTGCCGCTCGCAGTCGAGCTCGCCGCCGCACGTACGAGCTTGCTCTCCCCGGCCCAGATCCTGGAGCGACTCGCACAGCGCCTCGATCTCCTGAAGGGAGGAAGAGATGCCGAGGCGCGTCAGCGGACGTTGCGGGCGACGATCGAATGGTCACACGATCTGCTCACCGAGGATGAGCAGCTCCTTTTCGCCTACCTGGCCGTCTTTGCCGGCGGCTGCACGCTCAAGGCGGCTCAGGAAGTGGCCGACGCCGACCTCGACGCGCTGCAGTCGCTCGTCGAAAAGAGCCTCGTCCGCCACACGGAGGAGCGTTTCTGGATGCTGGAGACGATCCGCGAGTTCGCGCTCGAGCGATTCGAGCAGGCCGGCGCTGCCGAGGAGCTGCGACGTCGGCGCAGCGCGTACTTCCTCGAGCTGGCGGAGCTCGCGAAGCCCGAGTTGCGCGGCCCGAGCTCGTCGGTCTGGCTCGACCGCCTCGAAGCGGAGCACGACAACGTCCTGCCGTGCTCGCCGAGGCGCTCGAGAACGGACGCGCCGATCTCGCGCTCCGGCTCGGCGGCGCGATGTGGCAGTTCTGGTACATGCGAGGCCACTGGAGCGAGGGTGGACGCTGGCTCGACTCGGCGCTCGCCGCCGCCGGCGCGAAGAGTGACCCACAGACTCGCATCGACGCCCTCGACGGCGCGGGAATCCTTGCCCTCTGGCAGGGGAACTTAGAGCGGGCCAGCGCCGTTGCGGACCAGCGTCTAGCCCTGGCCGCCGAGCCGGATTTTGAACAACCTCGGCACCGTTGCGGTCAGCCGGGGCGATTACGAGCGCGCGCTGGTGCTCTTCGAAGAGAGCCTGGCGATCGGCCGGGAGCAACGGGATCAGGACCGCCTCGCACGCGCGTCCATGAATCTCGGCATGACGACGCTGAAGCTCGGCGACGCCCGGCGCGCTCGCGAGCTGCTGCGCGACAGTCTTGTCGCGGCGCGTGAGATCGGGCTCACGGAGGGATTCATCGGGGGATTCGTCGGTCTCGGAGCGGCGTACGCGCGCGAGGATCCGGCACGCGCCGCACGCCTGATCGGGCGCGCAGACTTGCTGTGCGAGGAGGCGGGGCTCCCTCGGCAGCTGGAGGACCCTGATCGCACCCAGACGGAAGCGGAGCTACGGGCGCAGCTGGGCGAGAACGCCTACGCAGCGGCGTACGCGGAGGGCCGCGCTCTGCAGCTCGAAGACGCGCTGGCGCTCGCCCTCAGCCCGGACTGAGCCGCGTCGCGCTTCCGGAGCAGGTCTACCTCAGGTCTTCGTTCGACTCCATGTCGACCGGCCGTTCGTGTCGTCTGGTGTCGTTCTGTGTCGCTGCGTACCGTCTGCCGGGCGAATTCCTCGTGCCCCATCTCTAGAGCCTGCTGAATGCCTCGGATCGGTAGTTGTCCCTGACGCCGGATCGGGGCCACCACCGACGATGCACGGCTCGTCGACGTATCTGATGAGCGGAATCGACACGCCGCCTTGGAGGTGACGCACATGGGCAAGATCATCCTCGTCGGAATCGCAGCTCTGACGTTCGCGGTGTCCGCGGCCGCGGCGCCCACGAAGGTCGTCGTCGCGATGCACGACCCTGGCTGCCACTGGTTCTACGCCGGTGGAGGGCCCAATCACCGCAACTACACGAAGGCGCTGATTCGGCAAGGACCGGTGACGCTGGTCAACCTGGATGAGGCTTCGCTGAGGATCGTCGGCCCGGGCGGCACCAAGATCGAACGCGTCGGCGCGATGCTCACGCTCAAGGCGAAGGGCGTCTACAAGATCACGATGGTTGCGCAGGCACCTGACGACAACCACCTGAAGCTGACGATCAAATGAAAACGAGTCGCGGCGTATGCCGAAGAGAAGGCCCGCCCGATCACAAGCGGGTCTTCTCGTTATTGCACTTCAGCGGAACCCAGCGAAGTTGTCAGCACGGTCTCAGGCGGCGGCACTTGGCCTAGCCTGCGGAGCCGGCGATCGGTGAAGCGGCGATCGTGCCTGTCACCGTCGCGGCCGCAGGGTCGATCTGCAGACGCATCACGATGCGGAGTGTGGTACCGGGCGACGACGTGACGTCGGCGACGACAAGGTTCTCGTCGAGCTCGACTACCGTCCCCGAGTACGTCGTTCCGCTCACCGCGTCCTGAAAGACCACGTTGCTCCGCGACATTGCCAGACCGCCGCCGTCGAGCGCAGAGCCCCATAGCGTCAGCCGAACGAGGCCGGGCTCTCCGCCGCGGGTTGCCATCGCCATCGCGACCGCGGCGTTGCCGAACCCGTCCGGGCCCGAGGAGGACATGCGCCCGTCGAGCCGGCCGCCGAAGGTCGTACGCGCACGCGCGGCGGCGAGGCTCCGGGTCGGCGTCCTGGTCGCTGTTGCGGACTTCAACAAGGACTTCGGCGTACCCGCGCGTGACGCCCAGCCGTGCTTGCTCGGTCCGGTCGCGTACCAGACTCCCACCCCGAGCGCGAGCGTGAAGGTGGCCGCACCCACCAGGAGCCGGAGGTCGGGCGAACGGTTGAAGATCAGGCGGCCGAGCACCGCGAGAACGACGACAGTGAGACAACCGAAGGAGAGGACGGCCATCCAGCCGTACCGGGCGTCCGAGCCGGAGCCGAGCCCGTGCACGAGCGCCAGGGGCCAGGCCGCGTACGCGCTCCAGTGCAGGAGCCGCCAGGCGCGGTAGCCGATGCGTCGGCGGAGCGCGGACGAGATGGCGAGCGCCAGCAGCAGGTCGAACGCGAGCGCCCCGAACCCGAGCCAGATGGGCCGGTACCGAGAGACGAACGGGATGAAGGCGTCCTTGAGCCCCACGGGCACGTAGCTGTCCGCGATCGTGGTCGTAACGTGGATGCCGATGAAGACGAGCGCGACAAGCGTCAGATTCCGGTGGACGGTCGCAACCGCGAAGCGGGGCCACCGTTCGCTGCGCCAGCGCCCGGCGCTGAGAGCGCCGAGAAGAGTTGCCGCCGTCAAGAGCAGGAGGGCGACGACGCCCGAGCCTCGGGTCAGGTACCAGAGCGCCGTCAATCCGCCGGCCAGCCGTTCACCGCGGCAGCCGTCCCCTCCTCGCGGACGAGTCTTGCCGGCGCGCCCCACTCTCCGAGCCAAGCCGGCGCATCCTCGCCCAGCACGATTGCGGCCGTGCTGGCCGCATTGGCGAGGACGCACGACGCGGCCGCAACGGTCACGGTCTTCCACGGGGTCACCGCAGGACGGCCTGTGCGCGGGTCGACGATGTGGTGGAGCTCACCGCCGGCAGTGGTCCAGCGGCGGACGTGCGTGCCGGAGCTCGCAAGGCCACCGTCCGTGATCGCGACGACGGGGCCGGGCCCGTCCAGCGGTGCGGCGTGGTCGTCGGCGACCCGGATGGGCCACCCACCCTTGGGCGGCTCGCCGGCCACTGCGATGTCGCCGCCCAGGCTGACCAGAACGCCACAGCCGACCGCGGCTGCGGCTGCCGAAGACGCCCGGTCGGCCGCGTGAGCCTTCGCGCTCGCACCCAGGTCGAGCTCGACGCCTGCGGGGACCATGACCGTTCGGCGGGCACGATCGATCCTCACTGTTCGCCAGCCGGCGACCGGGGGAAAGCTTGCATGAACGCGCCGCCCGTCTCGCAGCTGGAGCTCGGCGAACGTGCAGTCGTAGCCGGCGAAGCGCAGGTTGGCGCCTACAGTTGGATCGACGAGTCCCTGGGTGAGCTCGGCGACACGGAGGGCGACCGAGACCGTCTCGAGGCACAGCGGGCCGACCTCGACCTCCCGCCCTCCGGCGGCGTTGATCGTCGAGAGCTCGGAGTCGGGTCTGAAGCGGCTGCAGGCGAGGTCGATCGCGGCCAGTTGCTCGTCGAGGATCGCCCTCGCCGCCGGAAGTGCGGTCGGCTCGGCAACTGCGAGGAGCGCACCCGTCCCGAGCACGGCGAAGGACTCCGACGCAACGCTCACGAGCCTCCCGAGACGGCGACCGGGGGACTGGCAGACTGCGCCGGCGCATGGACCGGTGCGGACTGTGCCGGCGCCTGGGACGACGGGCCGGTGGGGTCGAGCGAGGGGGCGGCCGGCGTGGTGGGAACCGGAACTTCCGTCGCCGTGGTCGTCCGGGAGGAACTCGTCGTCGTGCCGCCGGTGCTCTTGTGCGTGCCAGCACCGGCAACATAGGCGGAAATCGATCCCGCTACCGCGACGGAGGCGGCGACGACCACGCCGGTCACACGGCGCACGCGTCGCCTGGCAGCCTCGCGCGCATCGACGGTATGAGCATCGTCTGGCATGCCGATAAGGAACCCCATGAGCATGAGAGCCGGATGAACGCCGCTAGGACCCAAGGTGGGCGGCACCGATGCTGATCCATGCATCGGCACCGCCTTCGGGGCGGTTTGCCAGTTGCGCCTCGCCGCCATGTGCGCGTGCAACAAGGTCGACGATCGCAAGCCCCAGGCCCGTGCCGGCGCCTACGCGTCCCTCATCCGCGCGGCTGAATCGGTCGAACGCGCGCGGGAGGAAGTCAGCGGGTACGCCCGTGCCCTGGTCGGTGACGTGCAGCTCGACACGACCGTTCCGCTGGACCGCGGCCAGGTCGATTGCGCCGGCTCCATGCGCGAACGCGTTCTCGACCAGGTTGTCGAGCGCCTGCTCGAGCCGTGCCGGATCGCCGTCGACGAACAGTTCGTCGGCCGGCTCGACCCGAACAGGGCGTCCGGTGTCGCATGCCCGGCGCTCGAACCGGGCCGCGACCTCGGCGAGCAGGACTTCGGCTGCGACCGCCTCGCGCCGCAACGGCAACTGCCCCTGGTCATAGCGCGCGAAGAGCAGGAGGTCCTCGGCAAGGCGGCCAAGGCGGTCTGCGTCCTCAGCTGCCGAGCCCAAAGCCCGCTGGAGATCCTCCCTCGAGCGTGGGTGCCGGAGCGCAAGCTCGAGCTCGGCCCGGAGGGCAGCCAGCGGTGTGCGCAGCTCGTGGCTGGCGTCGTCGACAAAGCGGCGCTCGTGCTCGACTGCCGACTCGAGCCGGGCGAGCATCTCGTTCAGGGTTTCCGCGAGCCGTGAGAGCTCGTCTCGGCTCCGTGGGATCGGAAGCCGCGCGCCCGGCGTCGACGCACCGATCGAGGCGGCTCTGCGGCGCATTGCCTCCACCGGTCGCAGCGCGGACGCGGCGAGCAGATAGCCGCCGAGGGTCACGACCACGAGGGCGAGAGGGCCGCCGATCATGAATTCGCGCAGCAGCCGGTCGAGTGTCTGCTCACGAGATTCCAGCGACGCGGCGACGACCACGGCCGAGCGGCCTCCCTGTGCAGGGGCGGCCAGGATGCGCCATTCGCCGTCAACGCCGGGGACCGTGCCTGTGCGGACGACCGCACGGCCGGCGCGAACTTCCCGGAGCGCTGCGCCGGAGACGAGTGCAGGAAGCCCGGCCGGAGTGGACTCCCGGACGCGACCGTCGCTACGGATCAGCTGCCCGACCGCCGGCCCACCAGTCGTGTCGCGGTCGAGGACATCACGCCCGTGCGCGACGTGCTGGGTCGCCTCCGCCACCTGTTCCCGCAGGCTTTGATCGATCGAGTCGATCAGGGTGGAGCCAACGCGCTGGTAGATGAAGAATCCGGTTGCGGCGAGGACAAGCGCCATCCCGAGCGCGAATGGCAGCGTCAGGCGCACCCGGATCGGGAGACGCGCGATCATCCGCACTCCGCCCGGAGCCGATACCCGATGCCGCGCAAGGTCTCGATCGCCTCAGCGCCGATCTGCTCGCGAAGCGCCTTCACGTAAACGTCAACGATGTTGGAGCGGCGCTCGAAGGCCATGTCCCACGCAGCCTCCAATAGCTGGTCGCGGGAGAGCACTTCTCCCGGGCGGCGCATGAAGGCCTCGAGGAGCGCGAACGACTTCGTCGAGAGCCGGAGCTCGGCGTCCCCCCGCCAGGCTCGCCGTGACGCCGGATCGAGGCGGAGGTCACCGACTCGGACGACAGTGGGCCGCTCGTGCGGGGCCCTCCGGACGAGCGCGCGGAGGCGCGCGAACAACTCGCCGAACGAGAACGGCTTGAGCAGGTAGTCGTCCGCGCCGGCATCGAGGCCGGTGATTCGGTCGTCGACGGCGTCCCGGGCGGTCAGCATCAGCACCGGCGACCAGACTCCGGCCGTGCGGAGCGAGCGGCAGATCTCCATCCCGTCAGCGCCGGGAAGCATGACGTCGAGGACGATGGCGTCGTAATCGACGGCGCGGGCCATCCAGAGCGCGTCCTCTCCCGTCCGCGCGACATCCGGGGCATACCCCTCCTCGCGCAGCCCGCGTTCCAGCAACTCCGCCATCCTGGCCTCGTCCTCGACGACCAGCACTCGCATGCCTCAATTGTCGACCCGAACGATGAGGGACGTATGAAACTCGTTCATCGTCGGCTCATTCGGGCATGTTCCTCTCACGAAAGATGCGGACGCGGTTACGCACGGGCGGCGTCGAAGGAAACGTGCGCCTGACCGGCGCAACCGCCGTCGTCCTGCTCGTTCTGCTCGCCGTCGAGGGCGTGACGATCTTGTCCCTCCGATCGTTGCTGCCGGTGCACGTCCTCGTCGGGATGCTCCTGATCCCGCCGGTGGCGCTCAAGCTGGGCTCGACCGGTTATCGGTTCATGCGCTACTACCAGCGCCGCCGCGAGTACGCCGCAAAAGGACCGCCGCACCCGTTGATGCGGTTCCTGGTCGCACCGGCGCTGGTCGCCTCGACCATCGGTGTGTTGGGGACGGGCGTCGCGATGATCGCGTTCGGTCGGCGCGGCATGATCGTCGGCCTACACAAAGCGAGCTTCGTCGTGTGGGCGTGGGCGTTCGGCATCCACGTGCTCGTCTACGTCAGACGGCTGCCGCACCTCCTTCGCCTCGATCGCGTGAGAGGCGGCGTTCTGCGAGCGGCGACGATCGGGCTCTCGCTCGTCGCCGGCGCCGCACTCGCCGCCGCGACATACCCACTCGCGCGGCCGTGGGTGAATTCCTCACGACGAGATGGCCGCGAAGACGCCGCTCCTGGGGTCACTTCGCCGTCGACGGTGGCACGGCACTCTGCCGCCAAGGGCGAGTCGCACGCTCGCCCAGTGGCCCGCAACGCGAGCCCGGCCGTTCGAGCACTTGGCCTGCCGCCGGTCGCTCCCGGCCCCGTCCCGGGTTATGTCCTGATCGCCGACCGGAATGCGAACAAGCTCCTGATCGTCTCGCCCTCGAAGCGCATCGTCTGGCAGTTCCCGCGGCCCCGAGACTTGCGGTCCGGCCAGTCGTTCTTCGACCCGGACGACGCGTTCTTCGCGCCCGGCGACAGGCGGATCGTCACGAACGAGGAGTTCAACGACCAAATCGCGCAGATCGACGTCCGCACGCACCGACTCGTCTGGAGCTACGGGAGCGCCGGCGTCGCCGGCTCCGCCGCCGGCGAGCTGTCGAACCCCGACGACGCCTACGCCTGGCCGGACCACACGATCACCGTCGCCGACATCCGGAACTGCCGCGTCCTGCGGCTGAGCCCGACCCACCGGATCGTCTCCGAGCTAGGCGGATCCGGCTGCAGCCACGACCCCCCACGGTCGCTGTCCTCGCCGAACGGTGCCACGCCGCTACCCGACGGCGGCATCCTCGTCACCGAGATCGGCGGCTGGGTCGACCGGTTCGACCGTCACGGACGTCTTGTATTCACGACGCAGACGCCGACCGACTACCCGTCGGACGCCCAGCTACTTCCCAATGGCAATGTGCTCGTTGCGGGGTTCGACACGCCGGGGCGAATCGACGAGATCACGCCGGACGGACGGATCGTCTGGACCTACGGGCCTGCGTCAGGCCCAGGCGCTCTCGACCGCCCCTCACTCGCAGAGCGGTGGCCGAACGGGATGATCGCGATCACCGACGACTGGCACCATCGGATCGTCGTCGTCGATCCCCAAACGAAGCGCATCGTCTGGCAGTACGGCCACCTCGGTGTGGCCTCCGCCGCGACCGGATACCTCTCGAAGCCGGACGGTCTCGATCTCCTGCCGGCGACGACACGGCGAACGCCGTCTTTGCGGCTCGTCGCGCGACGGATCGGGAAGCTGCCACAGGCTGGGTCGCGGCTCGCAGCGGCGGCGCTTCCGGACGGGCGGCTGGTCGTCGCCGGCGGCCTCGTCGGCGGGACGTCGTCGCGGCAGGTGCTGCTCGGCCGACCGGAACACCTACGCGTGGCGGGCACGCTTCCAGCTGCCACGCACGATGCCGCCCTCGCGGTGATCGGTCGCGTCGCGTACGTCTTCGGAGGCGGCCAGGCCGCCTCGACGGATGCGGTCGACCGGATCGACCCCAGCACGGGCGCCGCAACCGCGGCCGGCTCGCTCGGCGAACCGCTCTCCGACCTCGGCGCGGTAACCGTCGGCGGAAACGCGTACCTCGCGGGCGGGTTCACCGGCGCGCGGTACGCGACTGCCGTGCTCCGCTACCGCCCAGAGCGCGCCCCCGTCGTCGTCGCACGGCTGCATGCTGGCCTGCGGTATGCGGGTGTGACGTCCCTCAGAGGAACGATCTACCTCGCAGGCGGCGTCACCCCCGACGGCGAGACTAACGCAGTCATCTCCGTCTCCGGCGAACGGACGCGAACGGTCGCGAGGCTGCCTGGTCCGGTAGCGCACGCGCCGCTCGTCACGCTCGGCGGGGCGCTGTATCTCGTCGGCGGAACGAGCAGCTCCGGCCGCCCGCTGGACCGAATCCTGCGAATCGACCCGGTCTCGGGATCGGTGACGCCGGCAGGGCGACTGCCTTCTCCGCTCGCCGATGCGGCGGCGGTGACCCTCGGCAACCGGATCGTCGTGCTCGGAGGAGAGGGCACCGCAGCGTCGGACGCGGTGCTCGTGCTCCAGCCGACACAGCACAATCACGCGGGCCTGAACGGGCCGTGACGTATTCGAAGCAGCCTCCCTCGAGGGGTTGCAGCGAGGCACGATCGCCCTCGCACGAACCGGCTGCCGAAACCAGACTGCTTCAGGTCCTTGTTCGACTCCATGTCGACGGCCGTTCGTGCCGGTTCGTGTCGTTCTGTGTCCGATGCGAGCCGTCTGGTGCCGCCGGAGGAGCGTTCTGACGCGATCTTCGTGACGTTTCGTGTCGGTTCCTGTCGATGCGTTCGGTTGCAGAGTGGTTGCGCTACGAGGCCAGCACCGACGTCTGCACGATGAGCGCTTCTGTCTCGGCCAGAGCGGGCCGGTAACCCATCGAGTTGAACAGGTCTGCCGCCTGGCGGAGTGGTTGTTCGGCGGTGGGATCTGCGAGGGTGAGCAGGCATCGGCCCTGGCCGAGCAGTGCGTAGGCGTACTCACGGACGTTTCCGAACTGTTGCCAGCGTGAGGCTGCTTCGGCGTAGAGCGCCGCGGCGATGGCGTGGTCGCCGGCGTGTTCGGCCAGTTGCGCGCGCGCTGCGCACAGAGCGTGCTCGCGGCCTGGATAGTGTGGTTCGATCCCTTCCGCGAGCCGCCGGGCGAGGCCGGGGTCGCCGGCGGCGAGCGCAGTCCGGAGCATCGCTCCGAGTTGTCTGGAGTAGTACGGGACGTCACGTGCACCGGGCGTCTGCTCGATCGTCCCCGACGAACTTCTCCACCGTCCCGCCGTAGGCCTCGATCTCCGACCGAAGACGTGCGTGGTACGGCCGGATCCGCCCGCACATCCTCCGGATCGGCCGCTTCCGAAGCCGCCGTGAAGCCCACCAGGTCGCAGAACAGGACCGATACGACCTTCCTTTCCTCTAGAACGGGAGCGGCGGGGGCATCGTCGAGCGCAGCCCCGCAGAAGCCGCAGAACTGAAACTCTTCATGGTTCTCCTTGCCGCAGCCGGGACATTCCACCGCGTGAGCCTACGACGGGACTTTGCCGTCAACAAGCAACGCCGCGGCGCCGCGGCCCACTTCAGGTCTTTGTTCGACTCCATGTCGACCGGCCGTTCGTGTCGTCTCGTGTCGATACGTGCCGTCTGGTGCGGCCCGAGCTCCTTCTGACGCGGTCTTCGTGACGTTTCGTGTCGTTCCGTGTCGATGCGTTCGGTTACAGAGTGGTTGCAGCCGGCCAGAGGAGCGATGATCCGCGCGTGCACCGCAAGGTCGTCACGGTCGTGTTCTGCGATGTGGTCGGTTCGACCGTGCTGGGGGAGACGGTCGACCCCGAGGCCCTGCAGGGACTGCTGGCCCGCTACTTCGAACGGATGAAGGCGATCGTCGAGTCCCGTGGCGGCTCGGTGGAGAAGTTCATCGGCGACGCCGTCATGGCCATTTTTGGCGTGCCGCAGGTGCATGAGGACGACGCGCTACGGGCCTGCCGGGCCGCAGTGGAGATGCGCGAGGCGTTCCCCGAGCTCGGCGTCCAGGGACGGATCGGCGTCAACACCGGCGAGGTCGTCACCGGCACCGAGGAGCGGCTCGCGACCGGCGATGCGGTCAATGTCGCCGCCCGCCTGCAGAACGCCGCCGGCCCCGACGAGATCCTGATCGGCGAGGCCACTCTTGAGCTCGTGCGTGGCGCTGTCGAGATCGGCCCGGTCGAGCTGCTCGAGCTGAAGGGCAAGGCCGAGCCGGTCGCGGCACACCGGCTTGTCTCGGCGCGCGCGGCACCGGAGAGGTCGCACGAGTCGCGCTTCGTCGGCCGCGACGCCGAGCTCGGGTCGATACAGGAGGCGTGGGAACGCGCCGCGACCGGGCAGTGCGAGATCGTCACCGTGGTCGGCGATCCGGGGATCGGCAAGTCGCGGCTCGTCGCGGAAGCACTCGCCACTCTCGATGTGCGGGCCGTCCGTGGCCGCTGCCTCCCCTACGGAGAGGGCATCACCTACTGGCCCGTGGTCGAGGTGATCAAGCAGCTGGGCGCAGTCCCGTCGGATGCGGCCGCGGCCGGCTCGATCCGGGCGCTCCTCGGCGAGGCCGAGGAGGGCACGTCCGCCGAGGAGATCGGCTGGGCGTTCCGCAAGCTGCTCGAGGAGCAGGCGCCGCTCGTGGTGGTCTTCGACGACATCCAGTGGGGCGAGCAGACGTTCCTCGATCTCGTCGAGGGCGTCGCGTTGCTCTCCGCGGGATGGCCGATCCTGATCGTCTGCATGGCCCGCCCCGAACTGCTCACGAGTCGCGGCGACTGGCCGGTCACGTTGCGGGTCAGGCCGCTGCCGGCGGCCGCGGTCGACGAGCTGATCGCGCCACTGCCCTCCGAGCTGCGGGAGCGGATCTCCCGCGCAGCCGGTGGGAATCCGCTCTTTCTGACGGAGATGGTGACCATGGCCAGCGAGACACACGACGTCGACGTCCCGCCGACTCTCCGCGCCCTCCTCGCAGCCCGCCTCGACCAGCTCGAACCTGCCGAGCGCACCGTACTCGAGCACGGAGCCGTCGAAGGAGAGCTCTTCCACCGGGGTGCCGTCCAGGCGCTCACGCCCGAGGAGATCCAGGTCACGCCCAGGTTGGCGTTGCTCACGCGTAAGGATCTGATCCGCCCCGACCAGGCGCAGCTGCCCGGCGACGACGGGTTCCGGTTCAGGCATCTCCTGATCCGGGATGCAGCCTATGAAGCCCTTCCGAAGGCGAGCCGGGTCGAGTTGCACCGGCGCTTCGCCGAGTGGCTGGAGCAACGCGGCGCCGATCTGGTCGAGTTCGACGAGATCCTCGGCTATCACTTCGGGCAGGCTCACGTCTACGCGGCCGAGCTCGGTCTGGCCGACGAGAGCATCGAGCTCGCCGCCCACGCGGCGGCCCACCTGCGCGCCGCCGGGGAGCGCGCGGCTGGGCGCGGCGACGCGGCTGCCGCGGTCAAACTGCTCGAGCGGGCGTCGAACCTGATCCCGAAGGAAGACCCCGCGCAGCGAACGGTGCGAGTCGAGCTGGCGTTCGCGTTGGTGGACCGCGGCGAGCTGAAGTCAGCGCGTTCGATGTACGTCGAGATCGCCGACGATGCGTCCGCAGCCGGTGACGAGGTGGCGGAGTGGAGAGCGCGCGTAGGGCTGGTGGCCGCCGAGCTGTGGCTCGGTGAATTGGACATCGTCTCCGGCCGCGAGCTCGTCCGGAAGGCGATTCCCATCCTCGAGCGGCACGCGGACGACCTCGGCCTGGCACGCGCGTGGTTGGTGATCGGACTCGCTGACTTCTGGCAGGGGAAATCCGGCGAATCGGACGATGCGTTCGCCCGCGGGGTCGCCTGCGCGCGGCGGGCCCACAGCAGTCGCGACGAGGGCGAGATACTGATCTGGTACCTGATCAGCGGCTGGTACGGGCCGACCCCGGCTCACGAGGCGCTCGCGCGCTGCCGCGACGTCCTCGAGCAGACCTCGTCGAGGCGGGTCGAAGCGGTCGCCCTCACCGAGCAGGCGGCGCTACTCGCGCTCTCGGGTCGTTTCGACGAAGCGCGGCAATCCTGGGAGGAAGGTCTGACCGTCCTCGAGGAGTTGGGACTCCCGATCTTCGCCGCCGGGATGTCCCAGGAGCGCTTCGACATCGAACTCCTCGCCGGTGACCTGCCTGCGGCGGAGGCCGTGCTGCGCAAGGCGTGCAAAGTCCTCGAGGACCTGGGTGAGAAGGGCTTCCTCTCGACACGGTCGGCGTGCCTCGGACTCTGCGTTGCGCTGCAAGACCGCCCTGCGGAGGTCGAAGCGTTCCTCGAATTGGCCGAGCGGACGATGACGGACGACGCTCTCGACGTCATCAACCTCACTCACAGGGCCCGGGCGGCCGCCCTCATGTCACAGGGCTCGCTAAGCGAGGCAGAGAGCCATGCCCGGCAGGCGCTCGCGGCGATCGCCGACTGGGACATGCCGAACGACAAGGGCAACACCCTCGTCCAGCTCGCCGACATCCTCGTCGCCTCGGGGCGTCCGGACGAGGCGAGCGCAGTTTACGCCGAAGCTTTGAAGCTGTACGAGCAGAAGGAGAACCTGGTCGCAGCGAAGCGGGTCGAGCAGGCGGTCGAGGCGCTGGGCGCTGTGGCCAGGCGCTAGCGCAGGTCTTTGTTCGACTCCATGTCGACGCACGTGCGTGTCGCCTGGTGTCGTTCCGTGTCGATACGTGCCGTCTGGTTCCGCCGAAGCCCGTCTTGAGGCTTTCTTCGTGTCGTCCTGTGTCGTTTCGTGTCGATGCGTTCGGTTGCGGAGTGGTTGCAGCGAAGTCCGGCGCAGGCGCGACGCCGTTGTCGCGCGCGCCTGCGGGAGGGATAGTGCCCCGGTGGGCGATCTTCCGACCGGCACCGTCACTTTCCTATTCACCGACATCGAGGGCTCGACACGCCTACTCGACGAGCTCGGCCCCGACACCTACGCCGAGGCGCTCTCGGACCATCAACGCGTCGTCCGCGCAGCGCTCGCCGACCACCGCGGCGTCGAGGTCGACACCCAGGGTGACGCGTTCTTCTGCGCCTTCGCGTCCGCCCGCGACGGGGTGGCCGCCATCACAGAGATCCAGCAGCGACTCCCCGGCCCGATCCGGGTTCGCGCCGGCCTGCACAGCGGTGAAGCGCTCCTCCATCAGGGTCGCTACATCGGCACAGATGTTCACCGCGCCGCCCGGGTCGGTGGCGCGGGCCACGGCGGCCAGACCGTCCTCACCGCGGCCACCGCCGGTCTCCTCGAGCCGGGCACGACGGAGCTCCGTGACCTAGGCGAGCACCGGCTCAAGGATCTGACCGCAACGGTCCGGCTCTACCAGCTCGGCTCAAACGAATTCCCTCCGCTTCGCTCCCTGCACCGAACGAACCTGCCCCAGGCCACCTGGCCGCTGCTGGGCCGCGAGCGCGAACTGGACGAGATCCGCGCGCTTGTCGCCGGGGGCGCCCGCCTCGTCACCCTGACCGGCGCAGGAGGGTCAGGGAAGACGCGGCTGGCCCTCCAAGCGGCGGGAGATCTTGCCGACGACTTCCCCGAGGGCGTCTTCTTCGTCCCGCTCGCACCGCTCCAAGAGGCGTCGGCCGTTCGGGCCGCGGTGGCCGAGGTGGTAGGGCTCCGACCCGACGACGACCTCGCCTCCAGTCGGTCGCTGCTCGTCCTGGACAACCTCGAGCACCTGTCCGGCGTCGACGAGGCCGTCGCCGACCTGCTGGTCGGGGAGACGGTCGTCGTCGCCACCTCGCGAGCGCCACTCAGGTTGGCAGCCGAGTGTGAGCTGCCGGTCGACCCGCTGCCTGACGCTGCAGCTGTCGAGCTGTTCGTGAGCCGGGCGGCTGCAGCGGGCCGGCGGGTGGAAGCGGACGAGACAGTGGCGGAGGTATGCCGGCGCCTGGATAACCTGCCGCTCGCGCTCGAACTGGCAGCCGCGCGGGTAAAGCTGCTCGCACCGTCCTCGTTGCTCGAGCGGCTCGACGCCGCTCTCCCTCTCCTCACCGGCGGCGGCAGCGACCGGCCCGAGCGGCAGCGCACGCTCCGCTCAACGATCGAGTGGAGCCACGACCTCCTCGACCACGATGCCCAGGCTGCCTTCCGCCGGCTCTCCGTCTTCCGGGGCTCCTTCACCCTCGACGCCGCGGAGGCGATCGCGGGAGCTGAGCTCGACCAGCTCGCAGCACTGCTCGACCAGAGCCTGCTCAAGCCGCTCGGAGACGACCGCTTCTTCCTGCTCGAAACGCTCCGCGAGTACGCCCGCGAGCAACTTGGTCGAGCAGGTGAGACTCATGGATACGAGCTTCGGCATGCCGGCTACTACGCGACGCTCGCTGGGGGGTTACGTCACCGGGACGGTGCGGAGGCAGAGTCCGTCCTCATCGCCGAGGCCCCGGAGATACGGGCCGCACTCGCCTACGCGCAGACCTTGGGCGACGCCGAGACACAACTCAGGCTGTTGACGGGAGCAGGACGCGTGTTTCGCGCGGGATCGCAGCACGACTACGGCGAGGCGCTGAAGGCGGCGCTCCAGCAACCAACGGCGGATGTCGGCCTGCGGGGCAGAGCGGAAGGAAGACTCGGCTTCCTGGAGTACCGCCGCGGCGACTATCCTGCCGCGCGGGCGGCGGCCGAGCGTGCGCTGGCCCTCGGAGAGCGATCCGGCGACGCCGCCGTGATCGCCGAAGCACTCGACATGCTCGGCATCCTCGCGGTCGCCGACGGCAACCTCGTCCACGCGCGTGAACTCCATGAGCGCGTCCTGGAACTTCAACGCGCCGCGAACGACTGGCCGGGCACGGCGTCGACGCTGATCAACCTCGGTGACGTCGCGTTCGTCGCCGGGGAGTACGAGCGTGCGATCGAGCTCAACACCGAAGCGATGGAACTCGCCCGCGCACACGGCGGGAGCGCGCTCAGCCTGCAGGTCCCGCTGATCAACCTTGCGGCCGCGCACGTCCAGCTCGGACACATGACAGAGGCCGAAGAAGCCGCAGCCGCCAGCCTCGAAGCCGCACCGGACCTCCGGGATCCGCTGGGGGTCGCCTTCGCCTTGCGTGTGCTTGCCGCGGCGTCAGCGTGGCGCGGGGATCACGACCCGGCGGCACTGCTTCTTGGCGCGGCCGACGCGCTCGACAAAGAGCTCGGGGCCGGTACGGACCCGACTCAGAAGGCGCTCCACGAGGACGTGGTCGGGCGGGTCGAAGTTGCCCTGGGCGCGAGCGCCACCAGCACCGCACTGGAACGCGGCCGATCGCTCACCGCCGACGAGGCGCTTGAGCTCGCACTCACGAACCGAGCTACTTGAGGTCCTTGTTCGACTCCATGTCGAACCACATGGCGAAGAGCGTGAACTGGGAGCCGAAGATCAGGAGCAGAGCGACCAGCACGCCCGTCGCCGCCGTGATCGAGTGGCCGAGGATGCGCAGGATGACGAGCGCGATCCCGAGGCCGAGGCCGGCGAGGCCCATCGCGAGCCCGCCGAGGTAGAAGAACACGAGCGGGTGGAAGTCGCGGATCACGTACTTCTCCTTCATCCGCCAGAAGAACGCCTTCACGAGCAGCCACGAGATCCGGGGCACGACCGTGCGGAGCTTGATTCCCGACCGTTCGCCGACGCCGTACACAGGCCGCGACGGCACGTCGCGCACGCGCGCGTTGAGCACGTTCAGGTGGACGAGCATGTCGTTCGGGAAGCCGTAGCGGGGGTAGAGCCGGTCGAGGTCGAGCGCAGCCAGTGTGTCGTGCGCAGCTGCGGTGTAGCCGGACTGCGAGTCGGCGACGTGCCAGTAGCCGGAAGCGATCTTCGTCAGTAGGGACAGCACCGCGTTCCCCAGGTAGCGGTGGTGCGGGATCAGCTCCCAGGCCTGGCCGGTGAAGAGCCGGTTGGCCTTCGCGTAGTCGACCTCTCCGCGGACGACCGGCGCTGCGATCCCCTCGAGGTCGGCCGGGTCCATCTGGTTGTCGGCCGCCATCACAACAGCGACGCCCATGTGGTCCTCGACCGCGCGCTTGTAGCCCGTGACGATCGCGGCGCCGACTCCGCCGTTGCGCTCGCGCTCGATCAGCTCGACTCGGGGATCGCGCGCCGCCGCAGCCCGCGCCCGCTCGACGGTGGCGTCACGCGAGGCGTCGTCGACGACGTAGATCCGGTCGACGAAGGCCGGAATGCCGGCCAGGGTCTGTTCGAGCAGCGCCTCCTCGTCGTGAGCAGGGACGACGACCGCGATGCTCTTGCCCTCGAGCATCAGGTCTCTGCGCGACGACCCGTGAGCGGATCCCACAGCAGCGCCGCGAGGATCCCGACGATCAGTCCGATCAGGCCGCCGATCGCGGCACCGGTGCGGCTGTTCGCGCCGGCCGTCCTCGTCGCGGACGCCTGGGAGACGATCCGCCCGGACTCGACGTCCTGGGCCAGCGAGAGCTGCTGGCGGACGGTGAAGCGGTCGAGCGAGATCGTGTTCTGCTGCTGGAGCGCCTGCGTGATCACGGAGTTCTGGTTCGCGAGCGCGACGAGCTTGTCCGTCGCGCTGATCGTCGTGTCCTTCAGGATCTGCGCCTGGAGCGTCTGCGCCGCCTTCAGGCGATTGCCGATCGCCTCCAGCTGCGAGTCGTCGTAGGCGAGCTGGTCGCGAAGCGACTGGATCTTCGACGCCTGGTACGGCGCGACCTGCCTGATCACGAGGGCGCCGAGCGCATTCGCGGCGGCCGCGACCTTCGCGGGCGCCGACCCGGTGACGGTGATCGCGAGCAGCGGCGCCGGCGTCCCGACCTTCGCGCCGGTGATCCCGGTGATGGGCTTCGTGGTCACCCGTCCGCGGAGCCGGCCCGGCTTCAGGCCGACCTGCCTCGCCACCCGCTTGATCGTCGACTCCGCGGTCACGAAGTTGGACACGAGGCCGAGTGAGGTCGGGGCCGAGCCGACCGGGGCCGCGCCGCCCGGCGCGAGCGGCTGGCCGAGATAGACCTGCGCCGTCGCCTTGAACGTCTCCGAGTGCGTGCCGAGCGCGACCAGGTAGCCGATCACGAGACCGACGACGAGGCCGCCGACCGGCAGCCACCAGCGGGCCGCGATCGCGCGCCAGTAGCGGCCGAAATCGACCTCCTGCTCGGCGTCGACGTCGGCCGCGGGCCCGCGCTGGGGGTCCGAGCTCATGGCGCGGCAACCCTACCGGAGAGCCATGACCGGGTCCTCATGAGGGCACCATCCCGTAGAGGCGCGTGTACCCCGTCAGATACAGCCGGTCGGGCCCGGCGACGACCGGCGAGTACTTTCCGTCCGGGAAGCTCCAGACGCGGCGGCCGGTCGTCGCGACGAGCCCGTACGTGCGGCCCTTCAACGTCGAGAAGTAGACGATGTCCCCGATCACGCTGGCCGAGCCGGAGATCGGGCCGTCGGCCTCGAACTTCCACCGGATGTCCCCGGTGGCCGCGTCGAGCGCGTAGAACGTGCCGCTGTACGAGCCGACGAGAATCCGCTCCTTCCAGACCGCGGGCGAGGCGTAGACGTAGCCGCCGGTGGACTGCGACCAGCGCACCTCGCCGCTCCCGGCTCCGAACGAGTACACCTTGCCGTCGGTCGAGCCGATGTACACGCGGCCGTACGCGGCCGCCGGCGTCGAGTAGAAGGTCCCGCGGCCGCCCAGCCGGTCCTGTGAGGACGACCGCCAGATCAGCGCCCCCGTCCGCGCGTTCAGGGCGTAGAGGTGGTGGTCGTAGGAGCCGACGAACAGGCGCCTGCCGGTGCGGGCGAACGCGCCCTTCACCTCACCGCCGGTCCGGTACGTCCAGACCGTGCGGCCGGTGCTGCGGTCGAACGCGTAGACGGCGCCCGTCCAGTCGCCGGCGTAGACAAGGCTTCCGGCGACGAGCGGCGACGTCTCGCTCGGCCCGATCACGCGCCGCCAGCGCAGCTTGCCGGTGCGAGCGTCGAGCGCGACCACCTCGCCGTTCAGGCCCGGCGTTCCCGGCGAGGCGTTACAGGCGTCCGTCCCCTTGCGGCGGAGATTGAGGAAAGCCATGTAGACGACGCCGCCGGCGACGGCCGGCGACGCAGCCGTACAGCGGCCGGACGCATAGCGCCAGCTCGCCCGGCCGGTCGCCGCCTGCACGGCCGTGAGGACGCCCGGGTTGTTCGCGATATAGGCGCGGCCGTAGGCGACCGCGGGTGGGAATTCGAGCAGATGGCGGGCGCGGAACGTCCACTGCGCCCTGAACGGCGGCCGCAGCGCGCTCGGCAGGTAGCGCACGCGCTGCTCGTCGTAGCCGTACATCGGCCAGTCCACCCGGGTGAGGGCTGCAGGCTTCCCCGGCTTCGGCCTGGGCTTCGGCGGCGGCGTCGGCGCGGTCTCGGTCGGAACGAACTCGATCGTCGAGGAGCCGCGGATGTCGCGCGCCTGGTGCTGCTCGTAGAAGTAGTAGCCGAGCCCCGCGCCGACGAGGATGAGCACGACCACGGCGGCGCCCGCGCCGGCGACGATCCAGCGCCTGCGGTTCAAGAGGAGAGCGCCGTCAGCTTGGCCGCGAAGCCCTTGACCCCGTCCGAGCCGTTGATCCGCACCCGCGCGAGCGTGTACAGGTCGCCCGGGCGGGCAAGCCCGTAGTTCGTGGTCGTCGCGCCGAGGTAGCCGGCCTGCTGGACGGCCGCGATCACGTCGGCGTCGTAGCGGCCGGCCGGGTAGCAGAAGAAGTTCACGCGCACGTGGAACATCTTGCGGATGGCAGCGCGCGACCCGGTGACCTCTTCGCGCAGCCTGGCCGCGTCGGCCTTGGTCAGATCGGGGTGCGTCAGCGTGTGCGCGTCGAGCTCCCAGCCGGCGGCGAGCAGCTTCCGCACGCCGGGTGGCCGGATCCCCCAGACCGGCTTCAGGTTCGCGACCTCGAGGTTCAGCACGCCCGGCCAGTGCCGCGCCTTCAACGCCGGCAGGGCCGTCCGCACGTCGCTGAGGTAGCCGTCGTCGAACGTGAGCACGACCGGCCTGGCGGGAAGCGTGGCGGCGCCGCGCCACGCGTCGAAGACCCGCTGGAGCGTGACCGCGCGGTAGCCGTGCGCGGCCAGCCACGCGATCTGGGCGCGAAAGTCCGGCGGAGCGACGTACAGCTCCGGGTAGGGGGCATTCGCCGGCGGAGCGCTGAGCACGTGGTACATCAGGATCGGCACGGGCCGCAGGCGGTTCCCCGCCTCGGCCGGAAGGACGAGCACAGCGGCGACCGCGAGCGTCGCGAGGGCCCCGGCGTACCGCAGTGACAGGCTTGAGCCTGTCACTGCCCTTCGAAGCACGGTGCCGCTCATCGAGGCAGCAACCCGAGCGACACGGCGCGGGTGCGGCCGCCCGAGTTCGACGCCAGCATCGTCACGTGCCAGCGGCCGGCCGGAAGCTTCAGCTGCCGCGTCCCTGCAAGTCCTCGGTGGCCGAGGTCGACCGCCCGCGTCACGCCGCCCTGGCTGAGGCGCAGACGGAGATGCAGCCACGGCGTCCCCTTGGCGTCGGAGGTCCACGACACGGTCGCAGGCGCAGTCACGGTCACCGCCAGCGGCGGCGTGCCGGGCGCCGGCGCGACGTCGATCGCCGGCAGGGCCTGCGCGACGCGCATCCCGGCCGGTCCGACCGCGCTCAGGAACGGGCGGTACGTGCCGGGGTCGGCCGAGCCGGGCGACCAGAGAAAGGTGTTCTCCCCGTGGGAGAACGACTGCGTGACGCGCTTCCCACCGACCAGGAGCGTCACCGTCGAGGCCTTGGACAGCCAGAAGCGGATTGGCGCCTGGTCCAGATAGCCGTCGGCGGGCCGAGGGTAGATGGTCTCCGGCGCGCCGCGCAGCCGGATCACGGGCGGTTCGGTCTCGTAGTCCTGGAACCGGTCGGCGGCGGTCTGCCAGACGGTGTCGCCGGTGCGTGTCTTCAGCTTGCGGAGGAGGCCGATGACGTAGTCGTGGTAGTCGAGCGGCGACTCGTCGCCCTTCAGGGAGTAGAGCGACCAGTAGCCGGTGTCGAACTTCGGCAGCAGCGCGCGGGCGGCGGCGGTCAGGCGCGTCGCCATCGCGGCGGCTGCGGAGTTGCCGGAGGCGGCGGCGTAGTCGCCGACCGACAACGCCGCCTGGAGCTGCGCGTTCAGCACCGGCACGCGATCGAAGCTGTAGAGCGCGACCCACGGCTTTGCGGGCGACGACGGCGAGAGCAGCCTCGGGACCGCAGCGTAGGCGGCGTCGGCCGTGTCGAGGAGGTTCCGGTCGGACAGCAGCGTGCCGGCACGGGCGAAAGCCTGTGCGGCGACGGCCTGGGCCATCCCCGAGGTCCACGGCGCGCGCCCGGCGGCGAACGGGAAGTCGTACTCCCAGACCATCGAGCGGCCGCTCGCGACCGCCCGGGCGACGAGCGCCGAGGCGAGGTGGGCGGTGGCAGCGTCGTCCTTCGCCGCGACCTCGGCGTTCAGCTTCGCGAAGTTGGCGAGCGGGTGGAAGACGTAGCCGTGGCCCGAGAAGAACCGGTAGACGGCGCCGTCGTCGCCCTCGATGTCCGGGCGAGGGCCGGTGAGCGCGTGCGAGCCGAGCCAGTCGGCGTTGACGGTCAGCGTGGAGAAGAGGGTCAGCGCACGCGGCGCGGTGTAGGCGCGCCACTGCGAGGCGACATCGCCGACGACTGCGTCCAGTAGCTCGGTGCGGAGGGGCGGCAGGCGCTTCGCGCGGGCCAGGACGTTCGCCAGCGTCGCCCGGTACCCGGCCGCCTCGATCGGGCTCAGATCGCCACGCCCGACCGCGGCTGTGAGGCCCTTGCGGATCAGCGCAGCGGGCGACGGAGGCGCGGCCGAATCCGCGACGGGAACGGCGAGGAGCGCGACGACGGCTGCGACGGCTGCGGCGAGGAGGGGGCGCATGACGACCGAGGCGCCTCCAGGGTAGCGGCGACTCCCGCGGTTCAGGCCGGTTCCACCGCGTAGATGCGCGAATAGCCGTGCAGGAGCAGCCGGCCGCCGCTGCCCGAGACCGGGACGTACTCGCCGTGGGGGAACCTGAACACGACCCGTCCCGATCTGGCGTCCGCGCCGACGATCCGGTGCGCGAAGCTGCCCGCGTAGACGACGCCGTCCACCACCGCGGGCGCGCCCGAGACCGGCCCGCCGGTCTGCACCGTCCAGCCGACGCGGCCGCTCCACGCCGAGACGCCGTAGAGCAGCCCGTTGTAGGAGCCGAAGAAGACACGGCCGGCCCAGACCGCGGGCGACGAATAGACGTAGCTGCCGGTGTGGATGCGCCACAGGTAGCGCCCGCCCGTCGTGAACGCCGTCAGCGAGCCGCCGTCGGAGGAGGGGACGAAGACGCGTCCGCCCCAGACCGCAGGCGTGCCGTAGATACGGCCGTTCACACCCGCAGACCAGCGCAGGCGTCCGCTCGCCGGCG
>Ga0207652_10001081_pt1 | contig 24700 bp, 17 predicted proteins | sample KBSC63BmetaG_FD_184334 | JGI IMG/M metagenome (GOLD analysis project Ga0207652, IMG submission 184334) | Corn rhizosphere microbial communities from Kellogg Biological Station, Michigan, USA - KBS C6-3B metaG (SPAdes) (version 2) | ecosystem: Host-associated > Plants > Roots > Rhizosphere ... | reverse complement strand
TCGTTACCGTACGCAACACCGATATCGGCGCGCTGATCGATGCGGGTTCAGCGGCAGCGCCGAAAGAACTCTTCCGCATCGCCTCGATCGATCGGCTGCGCGTATTCGTGGCCGTGCCCGAAACCTACGCTCCCGCTATCCGCAACGGAGACACCGCCCGGCTCACGCTCGACGAATTCCCCGGCCAGCAGTTCAGCGGCACCATCGCTCGTAACTCCAGCGCCATCGATCCCGCATCGCGCACCCTCAACGTCGAAGTCGACTTCGACAACAGCGCCGGTAAGCTTCTGCCTGGAGCGTACGTCTTCGCCCACTTCAAGCTGCCGCAGGAAGTCCGTCTGCTGTCCGTTCCTGCGAACGCGCTGCTGTTCCGCGCCGAAGGGCTTCGTGTAGGCATTGTCCGCAATGGCCGAGTGCATCTGCAACCCATCACCATCGGGAAAGACAACGGCACGTCGCTCGAAGTGGCGTCGGGCCTGTCGGCCGATGACGCCATCATTCTCGACCCATCGGATTCGCTGATCGAAGGCCAGCAGGTAAAGATCGCCGGCAGCGGCCAGGTGGTGAGTCAATGAAGCGGCATCCCAGTTCGTTCGCCCCGCTGGCGGCGTGCCTGCTGCTGAGCGGATGCATGGTCGGCCCGAAGTACGTGAAGCCCACCGCCCCCACGCCACCAGCGTTCAAGGAAGCGGCTCCCGACACCTTCAAGGAAACCGCCGACTGGCACATCGCGCACCCCATCGACCAGATTCCCAAGGGCGCTTGGTGGACCATCTTCGGTGACTCCGAACTCAACACGCTTGAGCCGCAGGTTGAAGCTGCGAACCAGACCCTGAAAGCCGCCGACGCGAATCTGCGCGCCGCCCGCGCCAACATCCGCGTGCAGAACTCCGAGCGTTTTCCCACTGTCGGCGTCACACCGTCCGTCTCCGGTTTGCGGGACTCCGCTAACCAGCCCTACTTCAACGCCGCCAACGCCAACAACGGCGTCGCGAACCTCGTGCTGCCGCTGCAACTGAACTACGAGGTCGATCTCTGGGGACGCGTGCGGCGCAACATCGCCGCCGCTGCGGAAGAGTCGCAGGCGACCGCCGCAGACCGCCAGACTGCGCTGCTCTCGCTGCAAGCCGAGCTTGCGATGGACTACTTCGACCTCCGCGCCGCCGATGCCCAGCAGAAGCTGCTCAACGATACCGTCGCCCAATATGCCGAGGCGCTCCGCGTCACGAACAACCGCTTCGTCGGCGGCATCGCGCCGAAGTCCGACGTAACGCAGGCACAGACGCAGCTCCAGGCCGCGAAGGTCCAGGCCGCCGACATCGCCTCGCAGCGCGCGCAGTTCGAGCACGCTATCGCGATCCTGATAGGCCAACCGCCAGCCGCGCTCACGTTACCCGCGGCCCCGCTGGAGATTGTGCCGCCGCAAATCCCCGCCGGGCTGCCATCGCAACTGCTCGAACGCCGCCCCGACATCGCCTCCTCTGAGCGCCGCGCCGCTGAAGCGAACCAGCAGATCGGCATCGCCCGCGCCGCCTTCTTCCCGTCGCTGTCGCTCAGTGGTTCCGCTGGTTTTGAGAGCACGTCGCTGCTCAGTCTCTTCAACCCTTCGAGTTTTATCTACGCTCTCGGCCCCACGCTTGGTCAGACGTTCTTCGATGGTGGGCGACGTCACGGCCTCTCCGAGCAAGCCCTCGCGGGTTATGACCGCACTGTCGCCGATTATCGCGAGACTGTTCTCGTCGCCTATCAGCAGGTCGAGGACAACCTGGTCGCTCTGCGCGTGCTCTCCGATGAGTCCGAGCAGCAGCGCCAGGCGACGGCTGCGGCGCGCGAGTCGGAGCGCATCTTCAATAACCGCTATGTCGGCGGCGTCGATACGTATCTACAGGTCATTACCGCGCAGACTACCGCGCTGACCAACGAGCGCAATGATATCGACATTCTGCGCCGCCGCATGGAAGCCAGCGTGCTGCTCGTCAAGGCGCTTGGCGGAGGCTGGGACAGCACGCAACTGCCGCCGCGGTAGCTTCCTGAGTCGGTAGTTCGTAGCATAAGCTGCAAAACAAAAGAAGACGCCAAGAGGGCAGGCGCGTTTTGCGGAACAGTTCTTTCGGGTGAACGTCGATCCGAGTCAGCTGTATGTGCTCGCGCTGCCGGGTACGACGAAGTATCGCCTTGCATCTGGCGACTCGCGGTTTGCGAATCTTTACATCGCGGGCGACTGGACGCTTTCGGATTTGAACTTCGGTTGTATTGAGGCGACGGTGATCTCCGCGAAGCTGGCGTCGCGTGCGATTTAGCGGCAGTCCGAATTCCATCTATGGTGCGTTTGGGATCGCGCTGGCGGCCGCTCGGAACTAGTATTTTCGTGTTGATGTCGTTGCGGAGGCGACCTATCTCCGGCTTCGCATGGGCGACAATGGAAACATGGATCTCGACTACCTCAAGCAGGCCACCCGCAGCGATCACGAAGCTACCGAATCGACCGTTTCGCTGATGGACCCGGCGCTCAAACTTTCCGACTACGTCGAAGTCCTGCAGCGGATGTACGGCGCTGTCCGCGCGTGGGACGACTGGTCTGCCGTGCACGTGCCCGTAGCGCTTGCATCGTTGCTCAAAGGCCGTCACCGCAGCCCGCTCATCGAATCCGATCTCGTTGCCCTCAACGCCGAAATCCCGGCAACCCGCAACGGCGATAGCGCCTCGCTTGCGGCTTATCTCGACGGCGATGAAGGCCAACGTGCCGCCGCTTTCCTCGGGGCCATGTACGTTATCGAAGGCTCAACCCTCGGCGGCCAGTACATTGCCCGCCACGTCGAGCAGGTGCTCCATCTCGCGCCAGGACAGGGCGATGCCTACTTTCGTGGCTATGGCGATCAGACCGGCTCGATGTGGCGCGACTTCAAGGCGGTCCTCGCCGAAGTCCCCGAAATCCACACCGCTCTCGTCGTCGGATCTGCGAAGAAAATGTTTACCTTCTTTGCCAGTCACATGACCGACATAGTAGAAAAATAAGCGTAAGCTAGTCCCCACCGGGTCCTAGCAGGAAGTACGGGCCAGAGGTAACGTTTGACCGAAGAAAAACTTAGTGCCATAAACTCATGCGCCGATGAACCCATCCACATCCCCGGCGCTATCCAGCAGCACGGCTTTTTTCTACTTACCGATCGGGCTGTCGAGCACGTCGAAGTAGCCAGCGAAAACGCCGAAACCTTTCTCGGAATCCCGCTTAAACTTATCCTCGGCGCTCGCCTCGAAGTCCTGCTCGATCGCGAACTCCTGGCCTCGATCGCAGCCGCGCAAGCGCAGCCCGTTCCCACCGGCAGCGTCACCTATCTTGGCGCTTTTCGCGTTGGCGACGAGCTATGCAGCGTTATGACCCACCGCATCGGCGACCGCCGTGCTCTCGAGTTCGAGCGCGTCGACCGCCTCGTCGGTCCTGAGTTGATGAACGCCGTCATCACCAACTTCGTCACCGCTCTCAGTCATCTGCCGTCGAAGCAGGGAGTCTGCGATGCCGTCACCCGGCAGGTGCAGTCGCTCACCGGATACGATCGCATCCTGCTCTACCGCTTCGACAAAGACGGTCACGGCATCGTTCTCTCCGAAGCCAACAATGGACGCCTCCCCGTCTGCCTCGGGCTCCGTTTTCCCGCGACCGACATACCGTCGCAGGCGCGTGCGCTGTATGTGCTGAACACGGTCCGCATCATTCCCGACGCTGGTTATACGCCGTCGCGTCTCGCCGGTCTGCCCGGCCAATCCGCAGCCGTCCTCGACCTTTCCATGAGCGTCCTGCGCAGCGTATCTCCGGTTCACCTCGAGTACATGCGCAACATGGGCACGCTGTCGTCCATGTCGATCTCGATCCTCGCCGACGGCCAGCTCTGGGGACTCATCAGCGGCCACCACGCCGAACCCCGCACCGTTCCTTACCTCATCCGCAGCGCCTGCGACATGCTGGCAAAGCTCGTCAGCACGCAACTCATCGCCCTGCGCGCGTCCGAACGTCTGGAGCAGACTGTCCGCTTCCACTCCGCGCAGCGCCAGCTTCTCACTCGCCTCGCGGCCGAGCCGAATTACCTTGTCAGCCTCCGCGAACAGATGAGCGACCTGCTCAGTATCGCGAATGCCGCCGGTGTCGCGCTCGTCATCGAAGGCGAGGTGGAACACTTCGGCGTTGTCCCGGACTCCGGCGCGCTCCGCCGCATCGTTGACTGGCTGGACGAAACGCCCGATGTGGACTACTTCAACATCAACGAACTCTCGCGTGAACTACCCTGGACCGAAAGCATGCGCGCTTCCGCCAGCGGGCTCCTCGCCGTCCGCATCTCGTCCGTACGCCAGCGCTACCTGCTCTGGTTCCGCCCAGAGATGGTGGAAACCGTCCACTGGGCCGGCGAGCCTGTGAAAGAAAACGCCAGCAAGTCTCTCAGCCCTCGAACCTCGTTCGAAAGCTGGAAACAAATCGTCCATGGCCGCAGCGAGCCGTGGACGGAGATCGAGATCGAATCCGCCCTGGACTTTCGCGCCGCACTCACCGTCATCGGCCTGCGCCGCGCGGAAGAAGCGGTGGAACTTGGCGAAGCGCGCTTCCAGCAACTCACTGCCGCGCTGCCCGCCAAGATTTTCACTGCGGACGACGAAGGCCGCCTTACTTACGTCAACGAGCGCTGGCATGCCCAGGGCCTCTGCCCCGAGGGCCGATGGTTCGACGACGCAATCTTTGCCCCGGAGGATGCTGCGCGTTGCGCCACTCTTTGGAGCGCAGCCGTCGCCGGCAATCAGACATTTGAAGCTGAAGTAAGGCTTCGTTCTTCAGCCAACGGCTCGGAGCGCTGGAACTTTATTCGCGCCATCCCCTTTCATCGCGAAGGCGCCGCCCGCGCCGGGTGGATCGGTACCCTTATCGACCTCACCGACGCCAAAGAGCGTGAACTTGCTGACCGCATCAACGAGAAACTGGCGATCACCGGCCGGCTCACCAGCGTCATCGCGCATGAAATCAACAATCCGCTGGAATCGGTCACCAACCTGCTGTACCTGCTGCGTTCTGAACTGAAGCCGGACAGCCTCGGCCTCAGCTACATCTCCATGGCTGAAAGCGAGATACACCGCATCTCCGGCATCACCAGGCAAACCCTCCGCTGGAACCGCGAGATTCCCGATGCCAACGACCTCTTTCCCGCCGGTGACGCCATTGACGACGTCCTCCGTTTGTTCGGCGGCAAGATCCGAAACCGCACACTCTCCGTTGCGGTGCGAGGGGACCGCAAGACTGAGATTCACGGCGTTATCGGGAAGGTCCGTCAGGTCCTGGCCAACCTCATCTCCAACGCGATCGACGCCTCACCTCTCGGCGGGGGAGTTGCCATCGAGATTCTCTCTACTCCTACGCACACCGGTTTCAGCATCTGCGACAAAGGCGCCGGTATCTCGGAGGAGGCTCGTGCCCGCCTGTTCGAGCCTTTCTTCAGCACCAAAGGCGACCTCGGTAACGGGCTTGGCCTTTACATCTCGAAAGAGATCGTGGAGCGCCACAATGGCAGCATAGAAATCGAGTCCCAGCCGGGGAAGGGAACCACGGTAACGGTGTTGCTGCCGTTTTCCGGTGAATAGGCCGTTCGATTGTTGCGGATTGGGGCAAATCGTTTTTGTGTAAATCTGCACTCGCAGTGCATAATTACACGAGAATGCTTCCGCGTCAGATCCAGCCTCGCCTCGTCGAACTGCTCGATCAATTCTCCGCAGTGGCGATTCTCGGCCCGCGACAGGTGGGTAAAACGACCCTTGCTCATCTGCTTGCTGACGAGCGCGGCGAAAAATCCCTTTACATCGATCTGGAACTGCCGTCTGACCGCGCCAAGCTCAACGATCCTGAGCTTTATCTGGCGCAGCACGAAGACCGTCTTGTCATCCTGGACGAGATCCATCGTCTTCCGGGCATCTTCCAGACGCTTCGCAGCCTGATCGACCGTCGCCGCAGAAAGGGGATGAAAACTGGCCATTTCCTCCTACTGGGGTCGGCTTCCATTGATCTTTTGCAGCAGTCGGCGGAAAGTCTTGCCGGCCGCATCGCCTACCAGGAACTCGCGCCGTTCTCATTGCAGGAAGTGGCAAACGCGAAGGCAGGCACTCCGGACCAACTCTGGAGCCGCGGCGGCTTTCCAGACAGCTTTCTGGCGGCTTCGGACAAAGCCAGTTTCGACTGGCGCGCGGCTTTCATTCAGACGTACCTTGAACGCGATGTTCCTGCACTCGGTCCGCGTATCCCCGCCGAAACTCTGCGCCGCTTCTGGCAGATGCTGGCGCACAATCAGGGCCAGACATTGAACAACGCGCAGATCGCTTCCGGTCTCGGCGTCAGCGGCCACACCGTGGCGAAATATCTGGACATCATGGTCGACCTTCTGCTGGTGCGTCGTCTTCTTCCCTGGACGTCGAACGCCGGCAAACGGCTGGTCAAATCACCGAAGGTCTACGTCCGAGACAGCGGTCTCGTACATGCGCTGCTTGGGATTCGAGACCAGGAAGAGTTGCTGGGCCATCCGGTAGTCGGGGCCAGTTGGGAGGGCATGCTCATCGAAAATATCCTCGACGCTCTCCCTCCGACGGCCCGCGCTTCCTTCTACCGCACGACGCATGGAGTTGAGGTTGACCTCGTGATCGAGTTCAGCGCCAAAGAGCGCTGGGCAGTCGAGATCAAGCGCTCGATCAGCGATCCTTCGCCGAGCAAAGGTTTCTACGCTGCGTGCGAAGATATCAGGCCCACCCGCCAGATCGTTCTTTACCCCGGAAGCGAACCCTACCGCCACGATCCGAAAACCGAAATCATGCCTTTGGGAAATCTGCTCGCGGAGATTCCATAAGCGGGCTGGGCTACGCCGTATACTGATCTGTAGCGTATGAAGACCTTTTATATCGAAACATTCGGCTGCCAGATGAACGCCCACGACTCGGAAAAAGTCGTCGGGACGCTCATCCAGGAAGGCTACTCCCAGGTCGTCGACGAAGCCGACGCCGGCCTGATTCTGTACAACACCTGTTCCATCCGAGACAAGGCGGAGCAGAAGGTCTTCCATCGCCTGAACGAGTACAAGAAGATGCAGGGCGAGGGTAAGAAGTTCGCCGTCCTCGGCTGCGTCGCGCAGCAGGAAGGCAACAAGATCTTCGAGAAGGCGCCGTACGTTTCGATGGTCGTTGGCTCGTCCAGCTACCGCAATCTTCCCGACATGCTCGCCCGCCTCGAAGCTGGTGAGACGCGCATCACCGGTCTCGACGACCGCCAGACCGAAGAGACCTTCGACACCGAGTTCACTGCCCGCACCAACCCTCACCGCGGCTACATCACCATCATCGAAGGCTGCGACAAATTCTGCTCCTACTGCGTGGTGCCGTACACGCGCGGCAAAGAGCGCTCACGCACATCGGCATCGGTGCTCGCGGAAGCGCAGATGATCGCGCAGCAGGGCTTCACCGAGATTCAACTGCTCGGCCAGAACGTCAACAGCTTCCGCGACCCCAGCGGCAAGCGCAGCTTCGCCGAGTTGCTGCAGGCGGTCGGAGAGGTCAATGGCATTCGCCGCGTGCGCTTCACCACATCGCATCCGCGCGACTTCACCAAAGACATCGTTGATGTTATCGACGCGGTGCCGACGCTCTGCGACCACGTGCATCTGCCGGTGCAGTCCGGCTCGACCGACATCCTGCGCGCGATGCAGCGCGAGTACACGCGCGAGTGGTACCTCGAACGAATCGCCTGGACCAAGGCTGCGCGCCGCGATATCTCGTTGACCTCCGACATCATCGTCGGGTTCCCCGGCGAGACGGACAAGGACTTCGAAGACACCATGACGCTGCTCGGCGAAGTGAACTACGACGCCATCTACGGCTTCAAGTATTCGCCGCGTCCGAACACGCCCGCGATCCACATGCACGACAGCATCCCCGAAGCGGTGAAGGTCGAGCGGCTTGCGATACTCAACGCTCGCCAGCGCGAGTTGCAACGCACGAACTATGCGCGGCATCTCGACCAGACGATGGACGTGATGGTGGAGCACGGCGCGAACTCGCGTGGCCAGATCACCGGGCGCTCGTCGCAGAACAAGACGGTGAACTTCGCCTGCGACACGACGCCGCCGATCGGCAGTTACGTCGATGTGCGGATTACACAGATCTTTCCCAGTTCGCTGGTGGGCGAAGCGGTGTCCGCGCCGCTTGCGCCGTCGCCGGCGCTTCTGGCCCAGCAGGCACTGAACGCCCGCGTAGCAGTACACTAACAGCCATGCACCTTCCCGGCGCCAAGCCCGAGCGCGTCGCCCCACCGGCCGAGCCGGACGTCGAAGTCCGCATCCGCGGTCTGATGATGGATCCCTCGACGCATTCGCCGGTCGTCGTGCTCAACGATATTGCGGGCGAAGTCGTGCTGCCCATCTGGGTGGGCATCTTTGAGGCCAATGCGATTGCGCTGGAGATCGAAAAAGCCACGCTGCCGCGCCCGATGACGCACGACCTCCTCCGCGACGTCATCCACGGCCTCAACGCACGCGTGACCCGCGTCGTCGTCGGTGCGCTGCTGGAGAACACGTTCCACGCCACCATCTGGATGGACCAGCAGGGCGAAGCTATTGCCCTCGACGCGCGGCCGTCGGACGCCATCGCGCTGGCACTGCGGGCTGATTGCCCGATCTTCGTCAGCCGCGAGGTGCTCAACCGCGCCCGTGAGAACGCCGAGGGTGCGAATACGGCGACGCCGGAAGATTTACGCCGGTGGCTCGAAGGCTTGAATGATGATGAGATGGGGCGTTACAAGATGTAGCCTCGATACATGAGAGCGCCAATGGCGCGCCCTGCACCAGCATGGGATGAACCTCATATAGCGGCCATAAACCATCAGAGCGCCAACGGCGGCGCGTCGAGACTTACTCCAGTTATACAAACAGACAACCGAACCATGCCAACGGGAGAACCTGGTTAAACCCAGCCACAAAGCTGCGCCACACGCTCCGCCCACGCATCCTCGGTCGGTAACTCCGGAGGCGCAGCGTTCAGATGTTGTCTGTTCATAACGCCATCCATCGCCTTCGCCAGGGCCGCTGCGGTATTGGCTTTACCACCTTCCATCACCGTCGCCCAGGGCGTGTCGCGCAGGATGTCACTGACGCCGGAGTCGCGGTGCAGGAAGACCGGAATCCCGCGGCTAAGGGCCTCGATCGCCGGAATGCCGTACCCCTGCACGGCGGGCATCAGGAACAGGTCTGCGTGCTCGTACAGTGCTTCGAGGTCGGCATCGGATACGAAGCCGCGGAAGCGTACACGCTGCGCAATATCCAGTCGCTCTGCCAGCGCGCGGAGGTCGTCGAGCAGGACGCCTTGGCCGACAACATCGAACTGCCAGTCGACGCTCTCCAGTTCCGCCAACGCCTCGAGCAGCCAGTCGATGCGTTTGTTGGGCTCGATGCGGGAGACCGATAGCAGCCGCAGTGTCTTGCCGGGTGTGCGTGGAGTGAATGTGCCGGTGAGGCCGCCCATGCGGGCGATCTCGGCCCGGACACCGAAGTCGTGCCAGCATTCATCGCGCAGGAACTCGCTGGTGACAATGGTTGCGCCGCCCGAGCGAAGGCCGATGCCGGCGATGAGGTTTGAAAGGCCCCGGCGCATGGTTCGTTGACCGGACGGGTCGAACAGCGAGGGCGAGTCATGCATAAGCGTATGAAAGCCGCGCAGGCCGGCGAGCGTCGCGTGCAGCGCCGGTTGATATCCGGAGACCAGCGGTGCCGGGCGGTTGGCGAAGTAGCGGCGGAGTGCGGAGATTTTCGACCACGCTGTGCCAGCAGGTTTTAGTTCCACGACCTCCAGCGGAAACGCCGCATGAGCCGCCATGCCGCAGCGATCGTCATAGGCGACGATGTGGCATTCAAGGCCATGTTGCGCGAGCCAACGGCAGAGTGCCAGCGCAGCCCGTTCCGCCCCGCCGAACTGCGCAATCTCCGTGAACAGGATCGGGCGCGAGGTGGCGGAGGGCGGCATGGGTTCGTGTCCTGAGGCATGGAGCCTGAGCCGAAGGCCTGGGCTGGTATAGGGCGGACCGTTCACCCTTGAGGAGTGGATCGAACGACTGACTCACCACTCTACCGGATTGCCAGCTCGTCGAGGTAGTCGAAGAACTCGGGAAAGGAGACCGCGGCAGCTTCCGCGCCGTGGATCTCCGTCTCGCCTTCCGCGCGCAATGCGGCGATGGAGAAGGCCATGGTGATGCGGTGGTCGAGGCCGGAGTCGACGATGCCTCCGCGTAGCGTTTGGCCGCCGGGGATGTCCATGCCGTCGTCGTGCTCCACAACTTCTGCACCCATGGCGCGCAGGTTCTTGACGACCAGAGCGATGCGGTCGGACTCCTTGATGCGGAGTTCCTTCGCGTCACGGATGCGGATGCCGTCTTTGGTGTATGGACCGATGGCGGCGAGGACCGGAAGCTCGTCGATGAGCTGGGCGGAGAGGGCGCCGGAGATGTCGATGCCCTTCAAGCCGTGGGGACTACGGTTCACCTGTATCGTCCCGACCATCTCGCCGTGCTGCTCGCCCACGTCAAGCACCTTGATGACGCCGCCCAGCGCATGGACAACATCGAGCAGGGCAGAACGTGTCGGGTTCATGCCGAGGGCATCGAGGACGAGGTTCGAGTCCTCGAAAAGCAGGGCAGCGCAGAGGAAGAATGCAGCGGAGGACATGTCGCCTGGGACGGTGGCGTCGATGGCGTGCAGCTTCTGGCCTCCGGCGATGTGAAGGCGGTCGTTCTCGCGGGTGAGCTTCGCACCGAAGGCGCGGAGCGCGTGCTCGGAGTGGTCGCGGGTTCGCACCGACTCCGATAAAGATGTAGTGCCCGAGGCCTGGAGGCCGGCGAAGAGGACGGCAGTCTTGACCTGCGCGCTGGGAATGGGCGTGTCGAAGTCGATGGCCTGCAGCGCGCCACCGTGGACGGTCATCGGCGCGTGGCCTTCGGTGAGGTCGATGCGTGCGCCCATCGCGGTTAGTGGCTTGCGGATGCGGTCCATCGGGCGGACAGTGAGGGACTCGTCGCCAATGAGGGTGAAGTCGCCTTGCTGTGCGGCGATGAGGCCGGCGAGCATGCGCATGGTGGAGCCGGAGTTGCCGCAGTCGAGCGGCTGCGACGGCGCGCGAAGAACGCCGGCGGTCCCGGTGACTTCGGTGACGCGGCCCTTGAGCGCCGTCGTCGCGCCCATGGCTTCCATGCAGCCCAATGAACTATGCGGGTCCTGGCCGGTCGAAAAGTTGGTAATGCGGGAGGTGCCCTCGGCGAAGCCGGCGAGCATGGCGTAGCGGTGCGAGATGGACTTATCGCCGGGCAGTGTAAGCGATCCGCGGAGGCCGCGGGCGGGGGCGATGACCTTGATGGTGGAGGATGCAGCTGAGGACATGAGTCTTATCTTAACCGACCAGATGGGCAGTTGTGCCCAGGATAGGAATACCTTAACGCAAAGTGCGCAAAGAAAAGCGCCAAGTCTCGCCACGGAACCCTTTGCGAAACTTGGCTAACTTGGCGAACTTTGCGTCAAGGCTTTTGCTTTCCTCAGTGTCCCGGAGGGTCTTCGGGCATGATGCGGATGTCTTCGACGCCGCGGTAACGCTCGGCGTAGTCCATGCCGTAGCCGATGACGAAACGGTCGGGGATCTTGAAGCAGACGTAGTCGGCCTGGATGGGGACAAGGCGGCGCTCGTGTTTGTCGAGGCAGGTTGCGATCTTGAGCGAGGCAGGCTTGTGCTGCAGCATCAGGTCGCGGAGGTAGTTGAGGGTGAGGCCGGTGTCGAGGATGTCCTCGACGATGATGACGTGCTTACCCTCGATGGGATTGTCGATGTCCTTGATGAGCTTGACGGCACCCGAGGAAACGCGCGCGCGGCCGTAGCTGGAGACGGCGACGAAGTCGAAGGTGTTGTCGATTTCAATCGCCCGGGCGAGGTCGGCGAGGAAGATGGCCGCGCCTTTGAGGACACCGATCAGGATGATCGACTGGCCTGCGTACTCTTCCGAAATCTGTTTTCCGAGCGCTTTGACTCGTTCTGCGATTTGATCCTTGGTGAAAAGGATGTCCATGGTGCCGGGGGGAACGAAGGCGGGCAGGTTCGTCGACATTCCCGTAGGTTAGCGCGAATGGGAATGAGGAAAACTGGGGCGGAATCGGTATTCGTGCGATGCGCCGCTATACTTGACGAGACGCATGTATCCCTACATCCATATTGGCTCCTTTCAACTTGGCACATTCGGCTTATTGCTTTGGCTGGCCGCGGTGTGCGGAACGATCGTTTTGCACTACAACTTCATCCGCAAGGGCGTGGACGCGGACGCTCTGAACGTGGTTGCGCTGGTGACGCTTTCAGGCATTGTCGGTGCGAAACTGTGGCACGAATTGCAGAATCCCGCCGAACTTGCGCTGGCCTGGCACCAAATATGGCAGCCGGGGTGGGGGCATATCGGGCAGGTGCTGATGGGGTTCCTGCACTGGTTTCAGACCGGGTTTGCGTGGTTCGGCGGAATGTTAGCCGGGGTGGCGATGCTGATGTGGCAAGGGCGACTGGCGCGCTTCAAGGGCCCGTCGGAAGGCACGCAGGGCGAGCGCGTCGGTGCGTGGCGGATGCTCGACCTGGCGACTCCGTCGGCTGCGATCGGGTATGGTGTGGGCCGGATCGGGTGCCTGACCTCGGGCGATGGCGATTATGGCATTAATACAACGCTGCCGTGGGGTGTCCACATGGCCAAGGACGCGCTGGTGCCACCAAACCCTCCGGACGCGCTAGTGCAGCCGACGCCGGTGTATGAGTTCCTGTTTGCGGTGCTGATCTGCTGGATGCTGTGGGAGATGGGCAAGCGGCATAAGCCGATTGCGTGGCTGACCGGCGTGTACCTGGTGCTGTCCGGGTTGGGGCGGTTTATGGTGGAGTTCGTGCGGATTAATCCGAAGCTGTACTTCGGGCACACGATGTCGAATGCCCAGGTGGCGGCGCTGGGGAGTGTGGTTTGCGGAGTCGTGGTGATGGTGTGGGCGGCCCGGGCGAACAGGCAGTGGGGACCGACGGCGGCGGATGAGGTGGGGGAATGAGGGGTTGGCGATGGCGTCCTGGAATTGCGTATTGATTTTGGACCAGGCTATCGCGTTTATCTCGGCCAGGATGGAAAAGATTTGGTGATCTTGCTCATCGGGGGAGACAAGTCTTCCCAACCTGAAGACGTAAAAACGGCCAAGAAATATTGGAGTACCTACAATGCCTAAAAGAACTCGCTAACCAAATCGACTGCTTACGCGGAATCATATTTCAACCACTTTTAGGCTGAGGTGCGCAGGCGTGGGGTTTGCCAGCTATTTCGGCTTCTCCGCTTTCAACCCGGTCGCCGGGTCGGAGAGAGTTTTGCGGTCGACCAGGAAGACGTTTTCGGCGCCGACTTTGCCGTTGGAGTTGGAGCGGACGACGAAACGGAGGCGCGCGGCCGGGGGTGCGCTGGCGACCGTCACGGGCACCGTGAGCGAGCGGGTGTCGGTGGTGACGCCGGCGGGTGGGAAGGGAAGCTGGACCGTTATGATTGCCCCTTTGCGGGCGAGGGATTTTCCTTTTCTGTCGAAGGCCCCCGAAGTCACGGTGAGTTGCGATTGCTCCTTATCGCCGGAGGCGGTCGGCTGCCAGGCGAGGCTGGCGGCGCTCATGTGAAGGTAAAACTTGTCCGGGGTGGTCGCGTCGCGGGTGATAGTGAGCGGGATGCCGTCGTAAACCATGAGACCGGCGCCAGCAATCTCGAGGTCGAAGGTCATTTCGGCTGAGGGCTTGCCTTTGGCGTCGAGTGCAGGTGCGATCGGTGCGGACGCGGCGAAGTAGCCCTCGCGGGTAGTGGCGCGAAGGGTGCGGTCGGTGAGCAGGACCTGAATGTGGCGGAAGTCTTTGGGGTCCTGGCTGACGACCGTGGGTTTGTAGGTGAGGGTATAGAAGGTTTCGCCGTCGCTGACACCCGCGCCGATGAGGTGGTCGACGTCGTTGCGACCGTGGAACGCCTGGCCGCCCGTGGCCTGGGCCATGGTGTCGAAGTCGACCTGACCGCCAAAGGGGTCATCGATGTAGAAGCCGTCTTCGTCGGTTGCGGGAGGCTCGGCGGAGATGCCGGCGGGGTCGATGGAGTAGAGTGTGACGCGGGCGTCGCGGAGGACGTTGGCGCAATTGGCGACGGCGTTCTGTAGCGCCTCCTGGGTCTCGGGAGTCAGCTTGTCCCAGCGGAAGCTGGGGAAACCGCGCCCCACCCAGACCATGTTCTTGTGCCCGGGATGGCCGGCGGTGGCGTGGGCGACGCCGATCAGGGAAGAGAACGCGGCGTTGATCTGTTCGCCCTTCCACGACCCGTTGACGGCCTGCCAGTTGTAGCCGGCAAAGTGCTTGTCAATGGCGTCGAGGATTTCCTTGCGCGAGGTGGTGTAGTCGCGCAGCACCATGATGTTGCGGAAGTTGACGGCGAGCAGCATGGTGGGCTGCCGGAGCGTATCGCCCTGTCCGTTGAGATATTTTTTGAGGGAGTAGCGGGCGAATGCCTCGTCTTCAAACTTGGTGGTGACTTCGTCGAGCACGATGATGCTGACCGGAGCGTCGGGCTCTTTGCGGTCGAGCTCGGCGGTGGAGTTGATGGGGAGAGGAGCGGCAGTAGCAGCCGCAGGTTTGATGGCTGGCTCAAACGAAAGAATGGTTTGCGGGACTTTATTCTCGTAGACCTTGAAATCGTCGCGGGTGAGGTTGGATATGGTGTCGCCCTTCTTGTTGTTGACCACGACATCGAGGACGACGATCTGCGAGTTGACCTGGAGCGAGTAAGCGCCGGGTTGCGGCGCTGTCTGGACGGTCGGTGCCTGCTGCGCGCTGGCCGGGGCGGCGACCAGGGAGACAGTAGCGGCGAGGACGAGCGAAAGGCTGCGACGAGTCAAGTGACGCTCCGTAATGTGTGTCTTGTAACGATAATAATCGGCGTTGCTGTGTTCAGATTTGGACGGATAAATGTGCGGATGGACAGTGGGTGGCTGCGTTCTCTGCGTAAGTTGTTGATAAGTCGAGATAAAAAGCGGGCACAGTTTGGCTGGATGCGTGCTTCTCCAAGTACGGGTAAACCGACAACGAAGTTTCATCGAGGAGAACGGCAATGACGACGCTGATGCAGGATGTGCGCTACGCGCTACGGCAGTTACGAAAGACTCCCGGATTTACCGCTACCGTTTTGCTGACGCTGGCACTGGGAATCGGGGCGAATGCGGCGATCTTTACCCTGGTAAATGCGGTGCTGCTGAAGCGGCTGCCGGTGGCCGATCCCAGGAGTTTGATACGAGTTGGCGATGCGGACGATTGCTGCGTGAGCACCGGGATCAATAACGACGAGGGCGACTACTCGATGTTTTCTCTGGACACATACCAGCAGTTGCGGAAGAACGCACCCGAGTTTGAAGACCTGGCGGCGATCCAGGCCGGGTTTACGTATCGCCCGGTGATCGTGCGGCGCGATGGCGCCGATACCCAGGCGAAGTCGGTGATGGGCGAGTTCGTTTCGGGCAATTATTTTCGGACGTTCGGTTTGCATCCCCGGGCGGGGCGGTTGTTCACCGATGGCGACGATGTGCAGGGCGCCCCGATGACCGCGGTGATGAGCTTTGAGACGTGGCAGCATGATTTTGCGGGCGATCCTGCGGTGGTCGGCAGCACATTCTGGGTAAATACGAAGGCCGTGACGGTCGTAGGGATTGCGCCGGAGGGCTTCTTTGGCGACCGCGTGACGAGCACGCCGCCGGACTACTATCTGCCGATTGAGGCGATGGAAACGCTGGCGAATGCGCCCTATGTCCACTTTCCGCGTGCGCGATGGCTGTATATCGTCGGGCGGGTGAAGCCGGGTGTGGCGCTGGGGCCGTTGCAGGCGAAATTGAGTGGATTGCTGCGGCAGTCGCTGGCGCCGCAGGCGGATTTTTCATCGGAGCATGGCAAGCTGCTGCTGGCGAAATCGCATGTGGTGCTGACGCCGGGCGGGTCGGGCATTCAGGCGTTGCAGGATGAGTATGCATCGCATCTGCATTTACTGATGTGGGTTTCGAGCCTGGTGCTGCTGATTGCGTGCGCCAACATTGCCAACCTGCTGCTGGTGCGCGGGATGGCGCGGAAGGCGGAGATGTCGGTACGCACGGCGCTGGGAGCGATGCGCGCAAGAATCGTGCGCCAGTTGCTGACGGAGAGTCTGGTCCTGTCATCGCTGGGAGCCGTGGCTGGGCTTGGCGTGGCATACGCGGGCACGCAGATGCTGTTGAAGCTGGCGTTTCCCGGGGCGGATAATGTGCCTATCCAGGCGAGCCCGTCGCTGGCAGTGATGGGCTTTGCGTTCGGGCTGGCGATGGTGACGGGCATACTGTTTGGCGTGGCCCCGGCGTGGATCGCGGCGCAGGCGAGGCCGGCGGATGCGCTGCGCAGCGGTTCGCGGACGACGTCGACGGGGGCGACGCTGTTGCAGCGCGGGCTGGTGGTGTTGCAGGCAGGACTGTCGCTCGTGCTGCTGGTCGGGGCTGGATTGTTTGCGCAGAGCCTCGGCAAGCTGGAAAGCACAGACATGAAACTCAATGCGACCAACAGGTACATCGTGCACATCAATCCCCAGGGAGCGGGTTATCCGCAGACCCAGTTGGAAGCGCTGTACAGGACGATGGAAGAGCGGTTTCATGCCGTGCCAGGAGTGGTGAAGGTGGGCATCGCTTCGTACACGCCGATGGAGGACAACAACAACGGCTGGGGCATGCAGGTGCAGGGACAGCCAACGAAGACGATCAACAGTTCGGTGATCCGGGCAACCGCGGAGTACTTCGATTCAGTGGGCACGCGGGTGGTGATAGGACGCGGGATTACGGAGCAGGATACGTCAACGGCGCCGCGGGTGGCGGTGGTGAATCAGGCGTTTGTGAAGAAGCTGTTCAAGCCGGGAGAGAGTCCTATTGGGCATCGCATTGGAAACCCCGACTCGCCGGGTGATTTCGAGATTGTCGGCGTGGTGGAAGACACGGCCTATACCACTGTCAAATGGAGAAACCACGCGATGTTCTTTCTGCCGGCGATGCAGAGAGCGGTGGATACGAAGGTGCCGATAGAGAAGGACGACGGTCTGTATGCGGGCGCGATTGTGGTCCAGACCGAGCGTCCGATGGGCGATATGGAAGCCATCGCACGGAAGACGCTGGCGGCGATCAATCCGAACCTGACGGTGGTGAAGTTCCAGACGTTTACCGAGCAGATCGGAGATCGGTTCAGCGAGGAGCGGATGATTGCGCGGCTGACGACGCTGTTCGGCGGACTGGCCCTGCTGCTGGCAGCGCTGGGACTGTATGGCGTGACGGCCTACAACGTGGTGCGGCGGACGTCGGAGATCGGCATACGCATGGCGCTGGGAGCGGAACGCCGCGGCGTGATCGCGATGGTGATGCGCGGGGCGATGATCCAGACGCTGCTGGGGCTGGCGATCGGTATCCCGGTGGCGTTTCTCTGCCTGCGGTTTGTGAAAGCGCAACTCTATCAGTTCACCAACATGGATGCCGGGGTGCTTGCGGGGTCGATAGCGGTGCTGGCGATAGCGGCGTGTGTGGCAGGGATTATTCCGGCACGGAGAGCGGCGTCGATCGATCCGGTGCAGGCGCTGCGGATGGAGTAGACGCGCTCCGTTAAGCAAAGGCAAGGGCAACGACAAAAGAAGAAGCAGATCCCCTGCGGGGATGACAACAAGAAAGGCAAACGCAAAGCAAAGGCAGTAACGCCGAGAGCGCAACCTTATTTACCGCGATGAATACCTCGCGGTGTTATGCGGTTGATGCCGCTCTTACCAAGTGCTGCTATTCTTCCGTCGTGACCATAGACGAAATCATTACCTGGCTGGCAGCAAAGGCTGAGCGTCCGGCACCTCCCGCAAAGGTGGCGTCCGAACTCTCGATGTGCAACTCAACCGGCATGAACGCAGGGAAATATGACACACTGCTGGCCGGTCTACGGTTGCGGTACTACACGGCGCCGCGGTTACAGTTCACGCCGGAACAGGAAGCCGCTATCGTCATCGCGACGCGCTTCGGCAAAGATGCCGGCATCAATGCGATTGCGTTTCCCAACCTCAATCGCCACAAAATTGCGCTGCAGATGATTTCGCGCATCATGGAGCCCAGCCTGCTCAACCAGGGTGGGACCAGTCTCTGCGGCCCGGCCTCCATCGTGATGAGCATGATGCGGAACCGGCCCCTGCTGTATGCCCAGACGGTCCGCACACTGGCCGACCATGGCGCAGCCCCGTTCGGCACGCTCAACCTGGAGCCCCGCGCCGAAATCCGGAACTACAACCGCACCGCCCCCGCGGAAGCGGACTGGATCATGTGCGCCAGCCTGCGTAACGATTCGACCGCGGTGACCGATGCGCTGCACGGTGTCTCCGGTCCGGACGATATGTTTAACTGGCTCACGGGTTCCGGCTACGGCAAGGTGGTGATGCTTGTCGAATACCCGTTGCGGAGCTGCAAGCTCGCTCCCTCGGGCATCCTGCCGGTGGACGCTTCCATGAGCAAGGAGAATATGGTCAGGCTCATGGCCGACCTTTCGGCACGCGGCTGGCAGCTTTTCATGTTCGCGTTTGGGGACATTGCGACCGCCGCCCGTACGCTTGCGGGACAAAGGCAATCGGTGTTGGACAACAGCGGCAATTCAGCGCACGTGGCCGTTGCACAAGGGGCTTTCGACCGTTCGCTGACAGCCGAAACGGCCGGGTTGCGTACGGAAAATCTCAGCCGGGTACGCCTGGGCTGGAACGCTCTTACCGGGAGAGGCGCACAGCATACGCTGCACCTGACGTATATCGATCGCCTTCGCATCAGCGGAGATAACGTGGAACTCACCTGCTACAACTGGGGCAGCAGCGCCCGGTGGGTGCAGTTGCCTTTTGACGCGTTTGTCAATAAGTTCTGCGGGTTTGCGGCGGCCAACGATTGAGATAAACGGTCGAGGTAAACGCGGTGGCATCGCCACGAATTCCATGGGATAACCACCGCGTTCGCGCGTCGCAAAGCATGATCGTCGCGCCTTCAGCGCTTGGCTCTCTGGTGGGTCTGGGGCTTCTCCGAACGGGCCAGTAAAAGCGCTCATCAGAGGTGACACATCAGGTGCTGAGTGGATCATTTTAGCGGGCGTGTGCAGGAAGAAAGACGGCGAACAATGTGCCCCGGTGGCTGCCTGAGGTGCGTGTTCTTACGCGGATGTAGCCTTCATGTCTGGCTAGAATTTCAGCGCTTAGCCAGAGGCCTACGCCGGAACCCTTGAGCCCCTTGGTGGTGAAGAAGGCGTCGAAAATACTAGGCAGCAGGTCTTCTGGAATTCCTGGACCGGAGTCGCTGAAAAAGAAGCGGACACCTTGGCGGTTGGTGCGCCAGTCCGTCGCGTCGAAGCAGCGTACACGCAGAGTTCCGCCGTCGTGCCCCATGGCGTCGAGAGCGTTCGTGATCAGATTGCTGAAGACCTGACGGATCTCACCGGGGTGCACAAAGATCTCGCCCGAACAACGTAGACGAGCATCCAGCGTGACTTTGTTTCCCATGATGTGCGCACGAAACATGGCGAGCACGCCGTGCAGGACTTCCTCAGCGCGCGTTACGACCGGTTCCTTCGATTCGCGATGGTAGGCGAGCACCTGCTTTGTGATTTGACTTATCCTTATCAGCTCTTTAGAGGCTTGCTCGACGTAGCCGCGCGTCTCGCCGGTCTCCGTGGCAGAGTGTTCCGCCAGGTAAAGAAGATTTGACATCGCCTCGAGAGGATTATTGATCTCATGGGCAATGATGTGCGCGAGCCGGCCCGTCGCAGCCAGGCGCTCATTAAATTTCAATGTCTCCTGCAGCTTCTTCTGATCGGTAATTTCCGTAAGAAGAAGGATGGAGCCGCTTTCATCGCCGGGGGCCGAGTCGATGACGTTGTAGCGCAAACGAAACCAGCGCTTTTCGAATGCGAGCTCCACCGCCGGCCCGGCGCTGAACCTGGGCAGGAGCTGAGGGAATGCCAGGCCAAACGTTTGCAGGAATACGTCGGTGAGGGGTAAGCCCTCCGTCTTCGACGAGACCAGCCCCAGCATCTCCAGGAAGGTGCGGTTGGTGCGAACGATGAGGCCTTCCGCGTCGAGCAGGACTACGCCGTCACTCAGGGAGTCGAAGGTGGTTTGCCATTGACGGGCGGAGAGATTGGCGAGCGACTCCGCCCGGCGCAGCCGCAACAACGCGTTGACCTGCGCAATCAGAACAGTCGGTTCGACCGGCTGGGTCAGGTAGGAATCGGCGCCGCCTTCGAGCGCCTGCACCTTGCTTTCATCGGAGAGGAAGGACGCCGATATCTGCAGGACGGGAATGCTGCCGGTGACCGGGTTCGACTTGAGCCGCCGGCAGACATCGTAGCCAAGCATGTCCGGCAGATTGACGTCGCAGATGATAAGGTCGGGGCCCAGCATGGCCTGGGCCAGGCCTTCCGCGCCGGTCTCGGCTTCCTGCACCTCGAACCCTGCGCGGGTCAGGTTCCGGCGCAAGATGTAGCGAGTCGCTTCCTGATCGTCAATGACCAGGACCCGTCCTCGCGAAGCTATTGCAGGCTTGGTCATCGATTCATGCGGGCGTGCTGGGCCAGGGTCACCATAAGCTCTTTGATGCGCGCTGTAGAGTCAGGCAGTGCAAGGGACTGTTTCGGGAAGATTGCGACCGCGTTTTCACTGAAGAACTTCAGTTCGGCTTCATCCAGAATCTTGGTGGAATGGAGCACCACGGGAATGCCGGCCAGATCGTCCGTGCTGCGCAGGTCTTTCAGCACCTCGACGCCGGTGAGGCCTGGCATATAAAAATCGAGGAAGATGATGTCCGGCTTCAATTCATTCGCCAGGCGAAGTCCCTCGCGCCCATCGCGCGCCTCGAAGATCTCATATTCGGTGCCGGGGATGTGCTCGCGCAAAAGGTAGCGGGACACTTCGTTGTCGTCGATCATCAGGATGCGGAGACGCGGCGTGTCCGATGTCAGGCGCGTAATTTCCGCGATCATCGCCTCGGGCTGAAACGGCTTGACGAGGAATGCGTCCGCCCCAAGGCCGTAAATCCTGTGCTCATCGTCGGTGACGCTCATCACCAGCACCGGAACCGGCTGGTCCGCCTTCTTGAGCTCGCGCAGAAAATCCCAGGTGGTCTCAGCGCGCAGCAGCAGGTCGAGGATGATGGCCGACGGCCTGAGCCGCGTCAGAAAATGTCTTGCTTCTTCTACCGAAGCGATAGTGTGGCCTTGGAAACCTGCGTTGGCAAGATAGCGGGAGTAGACGAAGGCGGTCTCAGGATTGTCTTCCAGAATCAAGACCAGCTTTTTGTCCGCGTCCAGCTCGGGCAGAGGAATATCCGCTGGCAGGGCCGCTCCGGCGTAGACCGACGGCACTATCAGGAAGAAGGTCGAGCCCAAGCCGACTTCGCTCTGCACAGTCACCTCACCGCCAAGCAACTCTGCCAGTTTGCGCGAGAGAGGAAGGCCCAGGCCTGTTCCCTTGACGCGCTTTTGCATGCTGTTCTCGACCTGTCCGAACTCTTCGAAGATGATTCGCTGATCGGAAGCGGAGATGCCGACGCCGGTATCGGCGACGGCGAACTCCACGGCGTTGCCTTTCAAACGGGCTGTGACGCGCACCTCGCCCCGGGGCGTGAACTTGATGGCGTTGGAGATAAAGTTGCGGAGGATCTGCGACACCTTTTGCTCATCGGTGAACAGTGCGGGCAGATGTTCGTCCGCGTCGAACACGAGGTTGAGCGAGCTTTCCGCCAGCAGCGGTTTCAACATGCCGCGCAGAGCGCCGAACAGGTCGTCGACCTCGAAGCTCTTCGGTTTGACTTCCAGCTTGCCGGCTTCGACTTTGGCCAGGTCGAGCAGGTCGTCCACCATCTCGGCGAGCTCTTTGGCGGAGCGCTGGATGAAGCGGACCTGCTGGTCCTGTTCCGCCGTCAGTTCGCCATCCATGCGATCCAGCAACATGCGGGTAAGCGCCAGCATAGAGTTCAGCGGCGTGCGAAACTCGTGCGACATGTTGGAGAGGAAACTACTCTTCAACTCCGAGGCACGCCTGAGATAATCGGCGCGTTCGTCCAGCTCGGCATACAGAGCGACCACGCCGCGGTTGGTGTCCTGCAATTCTTCGTTGAGGTGCAGCAGCTCCTCTTTGCGCTCTTTGAGCTCGTTGAGGGTGTTCAGCAGCTCGCGGTTCTGGGTTTGCAACTCTTCGATGGGCGTGGCGGGGTGCTGACGGGCGAGCTCCGACGAGACGCGCTGCAACATGCTCTCGTCGGGCTGCACCAGAGGAGGAAGCCGCTTGCCGAAGCGGACGGAAGTCCCGGTACGCGTGGCATCGATGGCGAAGTCGTCCATCAGGCGCTTGGTTCCGACAATGCCCATGCCCATGCCGGTCGCGGAGCGGTAGGAGCCGTCGAGGACCTTATCGAGATGCGGGATGCCGCCGCCCTGGTCAGTGACGGCAATGTCGAACATGCGTTTTGCGGTTTCCACGCTGAAGGTTACTGTGCCTGCGCGAGCGTAGCGAAAAGCGTTGCGCGCGATCTCGGAGACCGCGGTCGCGATACGGATTTGTTCGTGATGATCGAAGCCCAGCGACGCTGCGATGGAGCGGGCACGCTGGCGGGCGTTGACGACGTCCCGCTCGCTGGCCAGCATCAGGCTGTGAATCGGGATGGAAATTGAAACTGGACCACTCACGCGCGCTTGCCCCCCACAGGTGCAATCATTACCGTGGCATCGTCCCGCCGTCTACTGAAATCACGAAAAAGGATACCGGCAATCAACGCGGGATGCCTGCTTTGCAGGCCCGGATAGCCCGCGGGACTGGCCTTGGTGGTCAAACCGTCGGAGAACAGCAGCAGGGAAGTATCCGCCGTCACAGGGTAGGAGTACTCTTGCGGTACGCGCGGAAGGATGGCGCCGAGTGTGCCGTTCTGCGAGACCATGCTTCGCACGGCCCCTCCACCCAGCAGGCTGGCGCTGATGTTGCCGATCCCGGCGTACTTTATCACCATGCGCTCATGGTCGACGATGGCGACAGACATCGCCGCGCCCCGGGTCTTCTTGAGCGCGTCATGCGCGCGCACGATGATGTCTACGGCCGGCTCGTTGGGATGGCGGGAAACTGTGGCAACTGCTTCGTTCGCCGCTTCCGCCGCGCCCTGGCCGTGGCCCAGGCCATCGACCATCATGTACAGCGACCGCGACGGGTTGACCTGCATGAAGTAGCTATCGCCGCATACGGTTTCTCCGTGGATAGGAATGTTCAACAGACCGATCTGCGTGGCCGGCGGCGAGCCCCCGCTTTTGAATCGGCACCAATAGGCCGTCCCTTTGCCTGGATTGGTATAGAGCGAAGACTCATCAGACAAGCGCGCGATCGCGCCCAACCCCTGGCCCGCTGTGCCAATGGAAGACATACCGTCCTCCATCGCGCGGCTGACATCCTGTATGCCCGGGCCGGTGTCGAGAGCGAACATATCCAGCCAGATGTCGTCGCCTTCGGCGAATGGGCATAGTAGCAGCTCCCCTTTGGTGGCGTGCAGCAAGACGTTGGTTGCGGCTTCCGTGGCGACGATGCCGATGTCGCTCCTGCGGTCCTCGTCGAACCCGAGCGTTTGCGCTATGTGGACAGCGGCCCGGCGGGCTTCTCCAACAGAACTCTTATCCTCGATAGCAATGGACCTGTGGCCGTGACGCAAATTGCACTACTTCCAGCGGATGATCGTGACAGTTGTTCCTCGTCCCGGCTCGCTATTGATTTGAAAATCATTTACCAGGCGTTTACTGCCGCTGAGGCCAAGGCCCATGCCGCCGCCAGTTGTGTAGCCATCCTTCAAGGCAAGCTCGATGTTCGCTATGCCGGGACCCTGGTCGCGGAAGGCGAGTTTGATGCCCTTGCGCAAGCCTTCTTCGACGATCTCAGCCTGCATGGCGCCGCCGCCGCCGTGTTCCAGCGCATTGCGCGCCAGCTCGCTGGTGGCTGTCACCAGCTTGGTCTGGTCGACCAGAGAGAACTTCAACTCCGTCGCCCATTGACGCACTACCTGGCGGACCTTCACTACGTCAGCCGAGGTCATGACCGGAAATGTTTCACTCTTCAGAGCCATCGGTTTCCTCAGGCTCCACATCCTGAGTAAGGTACGCCTTCAGGAGTTCCATGCCGCGTTCGACGTTGAGCGCCGTCTTGATGCCAGGCAATGACATGCCGAGTTCCACCAGGGTGATCGCCACCGCGGGCTGCATGCCGGTAAGCACCGTCTGCGCATCGAGAACGCGGGACATAGCTGCGATATTCGCCAGCATACGGCCGATGAATGAGTCAACGATTTCCAGAGAGGAGATGTCGATGAGGACACCTCGCGCGCGCACCGCAACACCGACGACGCGCGGCGCCTGACGCTCGTCAACGAGGCGCTGCGCGAGGCGCGCGCCAAGGATCCCGACGACCCGCGCGTCCCGATGCTGCTCCAGCAACGCGCGATGGCCGAGTGGCAGCTCGGCCGCGGCGAGGCCAGCCGCGCGTCGCTGGACCTGGCCCGCCGGCTGCTGGCCGACGACGCGCCCAAGACGCAGCGCA
>Ga0207652_10001080_pt1 | contig 24714 bp, 11 predicted proteins | sample KBSC63BmetaG_FD_184334 | JGI IMG/M metagenome (GOLD analysis project Ga0207652, IMG submission 184334) | Corn rhizosphere microbial communities from Kellogg Biological Station, Michigan, USA - KBS C6-3B metaG (SPAdes) (version 2) | ecosystem: Host-associated > Plants > Roots > Rhizosphere ... | reverse complement strand
ATAATATCGAAATTCGTTTTTATGTCATCAGCGCCGGCCATATACGGCCATGCGCGTAAGCTCCCGGTAGCAACTGATGCGCTTCCGCAGCCGCGCTCGGTATACGGGGCGATGAAGCTTTCTTTAGAGCATTACGTAAGTCATTATGCGGAACGTTACGGTTTTTCATACGTGATTCTGCGCAGTGCCAATGCGTATGGTCCAGGCCAATTTACGATGACGCACGGCGTAGTGAGCAAGTTCGCCTACAAAATCTTGACCGGTGCACCTGTCGAGATATGGGGACCGCCGAACATGAAGCGTGATTTTATTTTCGTCGAAGATGTCGCGCGAGCAATCGCGGCTTCCATCAAACCGAAAGTCAAGAATGTGACACTCAATGTAGCAAGCGGTAGGAAGACGACTTTGGGAGAACTCGTCCGAAATGTGGAAAAAGCGAGCGGCATAAAAGCTCGAGTAGAAGTGAAGGAAATGCGCTTGATAGATGTTCCCGATCTTTATTTCTCGATTAAGGAGACGACTCGATTGTTAAGATGGAAACCCCAAACATCCCTTGCGTATGGCGTTGAGCAGACGGTTAATTGGATACGTAAGTCTGTTCAAAACGGTATGGGAAAATAGATGCAGTTTTAGGTTTAATGGTTTAAATTCATCAAGCCTTCATTAAGGTGCCACTAGGATTGCTTCATTAGTAATTTATTATCTTTATGAAGCAATATATTACATCTACTTTTATAGCTCTCGCTATCTTAGCTTGGTTACCAGCTGTTACACTTGGTGCTGGTTTATTGTATGTCGATGACAACGGAAACGTCGGTATAGGAAATGTAACGCCGATGCATAAGCTGGATATTTCAGGTGCGATGTACAGCAGGCTATATACAGTCAGCGGTACGACAACTATCGATTGGAATAACGGAAACGTACAAACCATTACGCTCGTGAGTTCTCCCACCCTTATTTTTGCAAACGCACAAGCCGGTGGAGTGTATAAATTGATTCTGAATCAGGATTCTACTGGGGGACGCACAGTTACCTGGCCGAGTACGGTACATTGGCCTTCGGGCAATGCGCCAACTCTCACATCGAGTGCGAGTTCTACTGACATAATAAGTTTTGTGTACAATGGTACTTACTATCTTGGCACATACAGCTTGAATCTATCGCCTGAAACCGCGACCGATTGTCTAGGAGGCACAATCACCCATTCAGGGGGCAACACGATACATACTTTCGAGACAAGCGGCACGCTTAACTGCTCGGGCGCGGGAAGCAAGTTGGCTACTATACTAATCGTGGGAGGTGGTGGCGGCGGTGGCCAGGGAGCTGGTGGCGGCGGTGGCGGCGGAGGAGTTGTGCATGACTCATCACATGTCATCAATGCGCAGTCTTATAGTGTGACTGTGGGAACGGGTGGCGCTGGATCAGTTAGTGGTGTTGAAGGAGCAAATGGTGGTAACAGCGCTTTTGATAACCTAACAGCAATCGGAGGTGGGCTCGGAGGTGGACAGGCAAGCTCAACATCTAACGACGGCTATCCTGGCGGAAGTGGAGGAGGATCAGGCGCAGGAAGTCTTTCTGGTTTTGGCGGAGCTGGAACTTCCGGACAAGGCAATGCCGGCGGGGATAACACTCCGGGTACGCCGTTTCCAGCAGGCGGCGGTGGTGGGGCAAGCACGGCAGGTGCACAGGGAACTGGTTCACAGTCAGGAGCAGGAGGTAGCGGAGTCGCATATAGTATTTCTGGTTCGTCGGTGACTTATGGCGGTGGCGGTGGCGGTGGAGCAACAAATCAAGGAACAGCAGCTGGAGCAGGTGGCTCCGGAGGTGGTGGTGCAGGTGGCAGTGGCGGAGCCGGAACCAGCGGCACTGCTGGTACTGGTGGGGGCGGCGGAGGTGGTGGAAATGCTGGATCTAATGCAGGGGGAACTGGTGGGTCAGGAATCGTAATAATCAGCTATCCTACGCCGTAAATACAAGCCATTTCCTGATAGAGAAGTGTAGGCTATTATGAGCCTCCATGAACTGGAGGCTCAATAGCTGGACCACTGAAGTGTGGCTATTTATCGGTGCATTCGGGATACGAGTCCTATATGCGATCGTCATACAGGCCACTTCCGGGGCACATGGGTTCATTGCTTTTTCGGATGCGGAATATTTCTACTATGGCGCAGCGAAGAATCTTCTGTCGCAGCATGTATTCAGCATTGCGACACATGCGCCATATTACCCGGACGCATATCATACGCCGCTATACCCGTTGTTTATCGCAGCATTGATGTTTCTTCGGTTTAATCTTTTCGGAGTTGTACTTATACAGGATATTTTTGCCACGATATTAGTACTCCTTACTTATAAAATCGCATTTAAGCTTACGAATTCGAAACCTATAGCTGTTTTTGCCGCTGTGCTCTCGATCATCGAGCCGATGTCCATTTATTGGAGCGGTCTCCTCATGTCTGATGTATTCTTTGCGGTCCTCGTCTGTTCGAGTTTTTATGCACTTATATCTGAAAAATATATCCCAGCCGCTATATATCTCGGGCTTAGTGCTCTTGCCAGGCCTATAGCACTTCTTTTCGTGCCGGCATATATATTGATGCGTATATATCAAGGCCATCTGAATCAGAAGAAATTTAATATCGCACTGCAGGAAATCGTAGCGATGATCTTAATTATTGCCGTGTTTGTTGCACCATGGTTTGCGAGGAACAAAATAGTCTTCAATACGTGGCAGTATACGAGCGCTGGTTGGTACGACCTCTACGTTTCTCCAATAACGGTATTTGCAACGAAAGAAAATTTGCCTTTGCCGAAAATAGATCCAGGTAAAGGTAATGACTATGATTTTACGCGATTTAGTTTCGTATATTCGCCGCTGTACAGGAATGCAGATATTTCCGTGATAAAAGAGGATACTCCCGGCTATCTTCGCTTTCAAACCATACGTTCGGTGTCATCACTCTTTAGCGATAGATATGAGTATTTGATAAAAACTGTTCTTGCGGCAAAGGCCCCAAGTTTATTTACTCATATTCCAAATCTTGCACTTCTCTTTGTTCTCTCAGCCGGTCAGATTTTCTGGTTATGCATATACCTGCTCGTTCTAGCAGCGTTACTCGACAAAAAGAATCTTCACTGGTGGTTATTCTTTGCCACGCTTGTCGGCATCAATGCCGCGATTTCGGGAGGTATTAATCCGGGTGGCAGTGATATGAGCCGCTACTCACTACCTTTCTATCCGTTTTTCTTTACGTTCGCCGGAATCGGGTTTATACAAGTCCGTCGCTTTTTCATGGACTTCATCATTCCGGGAAACCGGACTTCTGCCACCAAAAGATAGTTTCTTCAAGTCCTTGACGAAGTGAATAGTGCGGGTGCCATCCGACTTCTTTAGTGAGTCGCGTAGTGTCTGCAACGACATATTGCTCCTGATCTGCAGGAGATGAAGATTCTTTTGCATCTATCGAATCCGTTTTGCCCATGATCTCTGCAATAGCGCGTGCCATTTCGGTAAGCAGCAGCGCGTTTCCTGATGCTACGTTTACTGCGCCCTTCACATCACTATCTAAAAGCGCCGCGAATGCGTCTGAGATGTCTTTCACGTACGAATAATCCAGAGTAACTCCCTGGGCAATGTGCGGTTTTTTTCCAGCACGAAGTGAGCGGATCACTTCGGGTACCAGCCTGCGGGGCGTCTCGTATGGTCCATAGAGATTGAATACGCGGCCCCAGGCGAATGAAATATCGCTTTTGCAGGCGAGGCGTTCGCAGAGCGCGCGAGTTTCGTTCTTGGCTTTGCCGTAGATGGTTTCATTGCTGAGCGGCGCATCTTCTTTCAGCTTTTTATGCGCGGACCAGTCATATTCCATGCATGTCCCTGCGGCGACGGCGCGCTTGCCACCGTTTTCACCGAAGGCGCGGATGAGGCCGATCGTCGCGTTCTTCCAAAGTTCGTTTTTCGACGACGTTTTGTAATCTTCCGGGGAAACGTACCACGCGAAGTGGAGCAAATGAGTGGGCTTAATTTCTGCACAAAGTTTTTCGGCCGCATCTGCAATGAGCAGGTCGGCTTTGTGCCAGATGACGCGCTCATCAGCATCAATCGGCGCTTTGGAATAACAGGCATGCACTTCAAATCCCCGCTCTAAGAGCGGCGCGAGCGCATGCCGCCCGATAAAGCCCGTCGCACCGGTCACCAATACTCGCTTCATCGCAAGTAGCATACCTTAAAAGGAAAGGCTACAATACCGCCGCATGCACTATCACCGGCGCAAAGTCTGCAGAATATGCGGTTCCAAGAACCTCAAACCCATCCTCGACCTTGGAAAGACCCCGCTTGCCAATGCCTTTCTTACCAAGAAGCAGGTCGCAAAAAGGGACGCGACGTACCCGCTGCAGCTCGTATTTTGTCCTGACTGCTCACTGGTCCAGCTCGCGCACATCGTCGACCCGGAAGTCCTTTTCAAAGGCTACCGCTACATGACTTCGGGCTCTCCTGTACTTATAGAACATTTCCGCCGCGAGGCTGCTGAAGTCGCCGAGCGTTATCGCGTAGGCAAAGACGATCTGGTAGTGGAAATCGGCAGTAACGACGGCGTTTTACTCGAGCGCATCAAAGACCGAACGCATGTATTGGGAATAGACCCGGCGGAGACCGCTGCGGTCTTGGCCAAAAAGCGCGGCGTTGACACCTTGGTCGACTTTTTCGGCAATCGCATTGCCAAAAAAGTCGCAGCCAAATACGGGCAGGCCAAACTCATCTTTGCCAACAACGTCATCGCGCATATAGACGACCTCGACGATGTCTTCGAAGGCGTCAAAACGCTTTTGCGCGACGACGGCGCATTCGTAGCCGAAGTGCATTGGGTGTACAACTTGATCGGCGACGGCGGTTTTGACCAGATATATCACGAGCATCTCTCGTATTTTTCTCTGCACGCATATTCGCGGCTTGCCAAGAAATTCGGATTCGTCGTTGCGGATGTCGAGATCGTGCCAATCCACGGAGAGTCACTGCGCGTCTATCTGCAAAAGAGCGGCAAGCCCTCGCCCCGCGTCAAACAAATTCTCGCAAAAGAAAAGAAAGCGGGCATCGATTCCATACATGCGTTCCGCCGCTTTGCGCCGAAAGTCGAAAAGAACCGCCGCGACCTGCTGAAACTCCTCAATACGCTCAAGAAAAAGAATGCCACTATCGCGGGCTACGGCGCTTCCGCCAAAGGGAACACCCTTTTAAATTACATGGGCATCACGAAAAAGCACTTGGATTTCATTACTGATACGCTTCCTTCGAAACAGGGAACATTTACACCCGGGGCGCATATTCCGGTCGTCGCCCCGGAGATGCTTTTCTCAAAACGACCCGAGTATCTCCTGCTTCTTGCTTGGAACTACGCCCCGGCCATCCTCCACAAGGAAAAGGCGCTGCGCGCGCAGGGAACCAAGTTCATTATTCCGGTCCCGACGGTCCGCGTGGTGTAATTTTCTCTGTAATTTTCCCTTGGTAGCGCGGGACGCTCCTCATGCTACAATGCCACTTCATGCGCACCTTCGAACAAGTGCTCCGCTGGATAGTGATTATCGGCGCCTTCGCTCTCCCGTTCTTGGTTTTCTACGTGGCAGGCAGCCTTTTCTTCCCGTTCATCACGGGCAAGAATTTCTACTTCCGTATCGTCATTGAAATAATGGCGGCGGCGTGGCTCGCGCTTGCGCTCATATTGCCGCAGTATCGTCCGCGTAAAAACTGGGTACTCGCCGCGTTTGCTGTATTTGTACTCATCATGGCGATCGCCGACGCGCAGGGAGCAAATCCGTTCAAGAGCTTCTGGAGCAACTTCGAGCGCATGGACGGCTGGGTAACGCTCGCGCATCTAGTCGTCTACCTCGTCATGGTCGTCTCGGTTTTGAATACCGAGAAACTCTGGCGCAGATTGTTCCAGCTCTCCCTCGCGATTTCGGTGATAGTAGGCTTCAAAGGGGTGGCGCAGCTTCTGGGCTTGAGCGCAGTCGGCCAAGGTGGCGCCAACGGCCTCGCGGGACGTATCGACGCTACGTTCGGCAACGCGATCTACCTGGCCGTCTACGAGCTTTTCCATGTCTTTATTGCGGCGCTTTTATGGGCGCAGGAGTGGCACGAGCGACGCGCGGGCAAGCGCATGTGGATCGGCGTCATGTACGGAGCGGCTATTGTCTTCAATACGATCATACTTTTATTTACGGGCACACGCGGTACGACGCTAGGGCTCATCGGCGGCGGATTGCTAGCGGCGTTCGTATACATCCTCCGTGCTGAGAACACGAAGAGAATAAAGATATACGCGATAGCGGTAATAGCACTCCTTGTTGTTTGCGGCGGCGTGCTCAAACTCGAGAAAAACAACCCGACCGTGACGAGCATCGGCTTTCTCGCGAGATTGGCGAATCTTTCCCTCAATGACGACACGGTTGCATCGCGCCTTATGAATATCGGCATGGCATGGAAAGGCATAGAGGAGAGACCCATCCTCGGCTGGGGTCAGGAAGGTTACGCTATTGTCTTCGACAAATACTACGACCCGCGCATGTACAACGCGGAGCCGTGGTTCGACCGCGTGCACAACAGCGTCTTCGACTGGTTCGTAGCGGGCGGCATTTTTGGAATTCTTTCATATCTCTCGATATTCGCGCTTACGATATATTACCTCTGGACCTCGAAAGGGTTCAGATTGTACGAAAGCACCATCTTAATCGGCCTGTTTGCCGCCTATTTCTTCCACAATCTTTTCGTCTTCGACAACGTTTCAAGCTATCTGCTTTTTGCGACGATGCTCGGCTACGTTATCTGGCGCGAGAGCGAAGCGCGAAAAACCGATCGTGTCATTACAAAGCAGTACATGCCGACTCCTGCGCTCGGGTTTAGCGCAGCGGGTGCGTTCATTGTGATAGGTGCGATCGGTTGGTGGACCAATGTTCCTGCGATAGACCAAAACCTTTTGCTCATCCAAGCCCTCATGCAAGGCTCCCAAGGCCAATACGATCAGGCTCTCACTGATTTCCAAGCTGCGGCAAATGTCGGGGCGCTTGGCACGCAAGAAGTTCGTGAGCAGCTGGCACAGGCTGCAGCGCAGGTAACCGGTTCGAGTCTGCCCGCCGACCTGAAGCAGAAATATATTCAATTGGCAATATCTGAAATGCAGAAGCAGGAGCAGATGTCGCCTTTGGATGCGCGTTTCCCGCTCTTTTTGGGTCTCGTATATCAGTCCGAAGGCGATCTCACGGATGCGCAGCAGGCGTTCGCACAAGCACATAAGCTTTCACCGACCAAACAAACCATACTCTTTGAAATGGGCCAGAATGCGCTCTCCCGCGGCGATGCGCAGGGTGCAATAGATGATTTCAAACAAGCATATGAATTAGACACGGATAACATCGATGCTCGTTTGTACTACGCATCGCTTCTTATCCGCGCCGGACAGGATGCTCTTGCGGAGCAAACGCTCGTGCCAGTAATATCGACTGGTCAAGCCGCAGATCCCAGGATCGATTCTGCTTACGCTGCACGAGGACAATACGACAAAATAGCCGACATATGGGCGGCGCATGTGGCAGCGCAACCAGACGATGCCAAAGGCTATTTTACGCTCTCGGCCGCATATTACGCGGCAGGGGACAAAGCAAAAGCCATACAAACCCTTCAGGATGTAGCCCAAAAGATTCCGAGCTCAGCATCAGATGCGCAGGCATACATCACGCAGATACAGAACGGCACTATCGCAAAGCCGCAGTAAAAACCGAGTTCGCTTGGGAGATGTCTTAAACTGCAGTACCCCGCGAAGCGGGGTACGTTGCAGGACTTTCCTGAAGCCAGCGATTACTGGCACTCACACGAGAAGTATAGTATCGCGCATTATATTGTCAAAGAATTCGTCAGTGATACGCTGAAGTGAGAAGGGCATAGCGCGGAGGGCGGCGGCACTCACATCGACTTTCACTTTGGAGCTCGCACCCGTCCTCCGCATTGTGCCTTTCTTGTTTGCTAACAGATGGCAGGCTTGAAATGCAAGCCAAAATATTTTTTCAGATCAAAGTATGCTGAAAATTCTTTCTGAAAGAATTCTCGACGCCACTAAAAAATTTATTAAAATTCTTTAGTGCATCTAGTTATCCACACAATTTTACTTTTAAATGCATTTTTCATTTTCATGATGCAATAATTCATGTAACGCATCGCCAAACTCTTGGGAGAGCGAGGCGGGTCGAACTTAGCCAACTCAAATCTCCATTATCGATATGGCGAAAAAGAAGAAGGCAAAGAAAAAGAAGCGCCGATAAAGTGTTTCTTTTCCGCGAAGCCCGCCTCTCCGGCGGGCTTCGTCTTTAATCGCAAAAACACCGGTTTTGATGTAGGATGTTGCCAATGGCATTCTGGAAGTCACTTTTTGGCGACGAAAACGCCGCGGCCTTAAAACGCGCGCAACCTATTATTGCCGCCGTAAATGCGCTGGAGTCGGAATTTAAAGCGCTCTCTGATGAGGGATTGAAGGCCAAAACCCAAGAATTTAAAAAGCGCCTTGAAGACGGCGCGACCCTCGACGAGATTGCAGCCGAGGCGTTTGCCGTAGTCCGTGAAGCATCCCGCCGCACGCTCGGACAGCGCCATTTCGACGTCCAGCTCCTGGGTGGGATGATATTGCACAATGGAGATATAGCGGAAATGCGCACCGGTGAAGGCAAAACGCTCGTGGCTACGCTTCCGGCATATTTGAATGCGCTCACCGGCAAGGGCGTCCACATAGTGACGGTAAACGACTATCTTTCCCGCCGTGACGCGGTATGGATGGGCCAGATCTACTACGCGCTAGGTCTCACGACGAGCGTCATCAACCATGAAGCTTCGTATATATATGACCCATCGCACGTACCTGCCGGAGATGCGGAAGGAGACGATAAGAAACGAGATGAGACCGGCAGTTTCCACGTCATGCATGAGTATTTGCGCCCCATTTCGCGCCACGATGCGTATGCCGCGGATATAACCTACGGCACCAACAACGAATTCGGTTTTGATTATCTGCGCGACAATTTGGAGTACGAACCAGAGAAACTTCGCCAGAGATTGCCGCGCGACGGGGGGTATAACTTCGCGATAGTCGACGAAATAGACTCGATTCTTATCGATGAAGCGCGCACACCGCTTATTATTTCTGCGCCTATCGCAGAAGCGGAATCGCTCTACACGCGCTTTGCAGATATTGCGCGCACGCTCAAAGCAGAAGACGACTATGTGGTAGACGAAAAGAGAAAGCAGATAGAGCTCACCGACTCAGGCATCGAAAAAGCTGAGAAGGCTCTTGGCATAGACAATATATATACCGACGCAGGCATCAAATTCGTGCATCACCTCGAAACCGCAGTGCGCGCCAAAGCGCTGTACAACCGCGACAAAGAATACGTCGTACGGGACGGGCAGATAGTCATTGTCGACGAATTCACCGGCCGCTTGCAGCCGGGACGCCGCTGGTCAGACGGATTGCACCAAGCCATAGAAGCAAAAGAGGGGGTGAATATTCAGCAGGAGAGCAGGACATTTGCATCCATTACGTTCCAGAATTATTTCCGCCTTTATAAAAAACTTGCCGGCATGACCGGTACTGCGGTCACGAGCTCGGAAGAATTCTTCAAAGTCTACGGGCTTAATACGGTAGTCGTACCGACCAATAGGGAAATACAGAGAAAGGACCACGAAGACCTCATCTTCCAGACCGAAGCAGGGAAGATGAAAGCTATCGCAAAGCATGTCAAAGAGATGCACGAGAAAGGGCAGCCGGTACTGGTCGGGACTGCATCGGTGGAACGCAATGAAGTCCTCTCCGCATACTTCAGACAGCAGGGAATACCGCACGAGGTACTCAATGCCAAGAACCATGAACGCGAAGGCGAGATAATCGCGCAGGCCGGCCGCGAAGGCGCAGTCACCATCGCCACCAACATGGCGGGCCGCGGCGTCGACATCAAACTGGGGGGAAATCCGGCGCCGGAAAGCGCGTATGAAAAGATAAAGAATGTCGGCGGACTATTCGTCCTGGGTACGGAGCGTCACGAAGCGCGCCGTATCGATAACCAGCTGCGCGGTCGCGCGGGTCGTCAAGGCGACAGCGGCGAGACGCAATTTTTCGTCTCACTCGAGGATTCTTTGATGCGCATTTTTGCATCCGATACCATCAAGAAAGTGATGGGCACCTTCGGCATTCCTGAAGACGAACCGATATTCAACTCTATGATAACTAAGTCGCTGGAGCGCGCGCAAACTCGCATCGAGGAAATGAATTTCGATGCGCGCAAGCATGTGCTCGCCTACGACGACGTGCTGAATATCCAGCGGCAAAGCATATACCAACGCCGTCGCGCGCTTCTTTCGGAAGGCGATGCGGCGCTGGAGCAAGAACTTTCTCGGCTCGCCAATATGAAGCCGGAATTCGCCGGGCAAGTTGAAAATAAAAAGAAAGAACTCGGAGACGCGTTTTATCCGATAGTGCGCCGTTTTCTACTGCAGACCATTGACTATCTTTGGGTAGAGCATTTGGAGGCCATGGAATATCTCCGTTCATCAGTAAATCTGCGCGCATATGGTCAGCGCGATCCACTGGTTGAGTACAAGAAAGAAGGCCTCAGACTATTCCAAACAATGGAGGACACCTATGCACAGCACGTGATGCAGAGCGTGCCAAACATCAATACCGGCGGCGCCCCGGCATCCCGACAGGAGCGTTCGGTAGCCACCGCTGCAAGGAGCATTACCGCCACAGGGCAAGCTGGGCCAAGAAAGGAGTATGGTCGCAATGATAAGGTCACGATAACTAACGGCACAGAGACCAAAGAAATGAAGTATAAGAAGGCTGAAAGCCTACTTCAGACTGGCGAGTGGCGCATACTTGAATAGCCGAGATAGTTAGCAAATAAGCCCCGAGATGCCGATATATTACGTATCTCGACTTCTCAATATGAATTCATATTCCAAAGTTTTCTTCTAAGCTTTGCCAGAAGAGTCATTTCTTTATGCTCTACATGCAACCTCGCCAGCCGTATTGTCTATAGTAGATGCTCGTTTTGCGTGCAAGCATCTAAGTTTGACACTCAGTCCATATTATTGCTTATCATGAGGATCCCTGTTTGCTGTCCTCATTTGTTCCAATTTATCGCGACTCGGGACGAAGTCCGGGCAACGCCACATTCCTTGAAGGTCGCGTCAATGTAGCCGATTTTGCTAGTAATCCGTGCACTAACAACAAGAAATAGGGCGGATCTGCGCGCCTCCTTATTAAAAGGTGCGAGCTTTGTAAGCGCGATGCGCCTCATTATGATTCTCTTTTGCCCCATGTACGCTTTATCAGAGCGTATATTTGTTCTTATTGTCCTCCCAGTAGCGGATGTAGGAATCCATATTCTTTGCGCGGTTGAAGTAACGCGGGAAATGCTGCGGCATAGTGATTTTGTGTTCGCCATTCATATATTCGCCGACACTTGAGTATCGGTAATCCATGATAGAACCAGAGATCCTTTCAAGCTCCAATATGGAGTCTTCGTACCAGTTTTTATTGAAAAGCTGTGCAGGGGCGAGGTGCGTCAAGGCAAGAAGATATTTCAAATGGTTTTCGCTGGATGCTTCATGGGCCTTGTACGTACCCTCAAAGAGCGAACCGCGGCGCTGGTACTTATCGTTGAAGTACATAGAATAGGCGGTCATTAGCTTCTGCATGAACTTCGGCAATCCTTCATCGCTCAGGGGTGTAAGTATTAAATGGAAGTGCGTCGGCAATAGGGAATAGGCGCCGATGCCCACAAGCTGTTCTGCACGCGCACTATCAAAAATAGTTTCGTGACGCTTGCCCACAAAGAAATTCGCGGCACGCGCGCTTTCGGTGTCATTCAAAAGATACAGATATGCTTCAAAGCGATCGTAGTCTTCTTTTGAAACAAAAACATTACGGTTGTCGACGCCGATGTTGAAGATATGATAGTGATTGCCTTGTTTAAATCTTATTTTTCGCATATTTTTTGGGAAATTTCTCGTTCGTAATTCTGTTTCAATTTCTTGTTGCAGAAAATTATGATTTTTTCTAAAAAATATCGTTTTTCGACCTCAAAATGGCTCAAGAAACGCCACTTTTTGAGCATATCACGGTATCTTGGCTTATCTAGCAAGGTTTAGCCTATGTGTGGAAAGGCTAGACCTTGCTCATATTTGTGGCGTTTTATCCCACTTTTGCGGGCAAGAAATTCATTTTTGGACATAAAAATGTGCATCGGTAATTCGGCTATAACTATGGCTGATTTCAACGCGACAAGAAATATCCATCACTATGAGAAGTCCAGTCGCATTGTATTGCGCGCCTTTTCCACCGTCCTTTTTCGGATGGATGGCACTTGCCGGAGAGCTCTGTTACAATCGCGAGCGTATGGCGACAAATGGCTATTTGCCCACGATTGGCCTTGAAATCCATGCGGAATTAAACACCCGTACGAAGATGTTTTGCTCATCAAAAAACGATGCAGCTGAAAAACGGCCTAATAGCAACGTTTGTCCGGTATGTATGGCGCATCCTGGAACGCTTCCAGTGATAAATAAGAGCGCTGTTATGCATGTTTTGAGGGTAGGAGCGGCTTTGGGGGCACGGCTTGCGGATTACACCGAATTCGATCGCAAGAATTATTTCTATCCCGACCTCCCGAAAGGGTACCAATTGTCGCAATTTGAGTATCCGCTGGTCTCCGGAGGCTCGCTAAATGGCATCAAAATCACGCGCGTGCATCTCGAAGAAGACACCGCGAGCTCTGTGCATGATGAAAATACGGACGCGACACTCGTTGATTACAACCGCGCGGGAGTTCCTTTGATGGAATTGGTTACGGAACCAGTGATGCACAGCGCAGAAGAAGCGGGGAATTTCGGACGAGAATTGCAATTGCTTCTGCGTACTCTTGGCGCATCAGAAGCTGATATGGAAAAAGGGCAGATGCGTTTGGAAGCCAACGTAAGCGTAGCGAAGATTTCCGATGCTGCGCAAAATTCTCCTGATTCTTCTGCCGCGGATGAAAATAACCAGTCTTCTCGGGATAATTCCGCTGCGGCTGCTCTGGCTAGCGGTAAGGCGAAAACAGATGCAGAGGCAGGTGCAGATGTATCTCCAATGATTGTGCAAACTACTTCGGCGTCGTCTGCTGCGAAGAGTTCAATGAACAGTGAAAACGAATCGGCCGTATCCGCCTCTACAAATACGAAGGCAAACGCGCAGACAAATGTGAACGCAAATAATTCATCATCAGCTGCAACAGCGCAGGCGATTGCATCCAATGACAAGGTTGATCTCTCCAAACTCGGTACGAAAGTCGAGATAAAGAATATCAATTCTTTCCGCGCTATGGAGCGCGCGATACAGTTTGAAGTAAAGCGACAGATCGCGCTTCTTGAGAACGGCGAGAAGGTAGTGCAAGAAACCCGCGGCTGGGACGAGAACAAGCAACAGACATTCAGCCAACGCATAAAGGAGGGAAGCGCAGACTATAGATATTTCCCGGATCCAGATCTCCCGTCACTTAAATTATCCGAGCTCGGACTCACTATAGATACTGTCTCTGAGACTCTTCCCGAGCTTCCGTGGGAGCGCAGAGAGCGCTATAAGGCACTTGGAATCAATACACAAGATGTTGAGCTATATGTCAAAGACCCTCTTTTTGGGGGCTTTTTTGAGCAGGTTGAGAAAGCGTTAAAGGGCAGTACCGCCGAATTAAAACTCGCGTCAAATTATATCGGTAACGACCTCGTTAAGCTCATCTCGGATATCCGAGATATCGATACCCGAGGCACGCAAATACTGGATAAAGTGCCTATTTCTCCCACCAACTTCGCAAAGCTCATTAAACTTACTTCTGCCAAAAAGATATCCTCTAAAGCTACCAAGGAATTACTTGCCCTATGCTTGGACGGAGTAAGTGACCCGGAAGTACTGGCCCGTGAGAAGAATTTAATGCAGGAGGCCGCAAACCTTGAAATAGGCCAAATTGTTGAGAAGATCGTTATGGACAACCCTACAGTAGTTGCTGACTACAAGGCTGGTAAAGCTGCTGCTTTGGAGTATTTGGTCGGACAAGGAATGAAAGCTACAAGAGGTGCGGCAAACCCCGAAGAGCTTAGAAAAACTATAACTGCTCAGCTCTCAAAAACGGCTTAGTTATCCACTATCTCGGCAGCCTCGGGTAGCCGATATGACCATATAATAGGACGATGGATGAAGTCGTCCTTGATGGCAAGACGTACATTACGTCAAAAAAAGCCGCGGCCGAATGCGGCTACGCTCAAGACTATGTAGGGCAACTTTCACGCAAAGGCTTCATCGACGCAAAGCGTGTTTCAGGTCAGTGGTACGTGCAATTGGACTCATTGAAGGTTTATAAAGAAAAAGCCGAGACTTTCAAACCTGAGCCGCCGAAATATCAGCCTGATCCTAACGTCGAAGCGACGATCAACATTGATGGAAAAGAATATGCATCAGCTGCACGTGCAGCAAAGATCGCGGAATACAATCAAGACTACATCGCGCAACTCGCACGTGCCGGTAAAGTTCCCTCGAGACAAACGGGAAATCGTTGGTATGTCGAAATAGAAGCATTGCTCAGACACAAGGAGGAAAAAGACGCGATGCTGCGTGCGGTGCAAGCGGAGGCAGTCGGACTCAAACGTCCTGTCGCGCAGGCTCCAGCCAATGTATCAATGACTACGCATAAAAAGGTAGAGGTGCAGCCGCTCATGACATACAAACAAGAGGCAAAGCCCCTCTTTCCAGAAATAGCAGAGTCTGTGGCCTTAAAGGCAGTGCAGTATACCGCATCGGAGGATCTACCCATGATTGCGGGAAAGTCGAGTAAGATACCAATACGGGTACTTAGACCAATTACTATCGAAGCAAAGGAAATAGGGACAGAAGATCCTAAGATAATGACTAAAAACCAGCCCCGAGAACGTGTCGCTCTACCCAGAAAAACTATATCTAGAGCCACATATCTAACTTATGCATTTTCAATAGCGTTGCTTATCGCGGTAGGCATCGGCACATATAAAAAAGATGCCGTATTTAGCTATATACAAGGTGGAGTAGGTCATGCCCAGACAGCTTCAGCCAGCAGTGTCGGCGATGTTATGGCTAGCATACTCCATAAAATCCTTACGAAGGAGATCGTGTATCAGCGGTAGTAATTATCGATACTATAAAAAGAGAATACAAGACGGCATACGCCGTTATTTTTTTACACGATCTAATTAGCCTCGAAATCGGCGATATATGGCCCTAAATCATGACTCGCCTTGCCGAGATATAGGAACCGACTGGTACTATTCTCAATAAATCTTTTTAGGAAACGTTTACAATTTATTTTCTCTCGAAAAATATTCATCAGAGAGCGATTTTTATAAGAAAAATATTTTTTTATACTGAGCATTTTTTTTATCGGACATATCCACAGAATTTTCATAAAGACATAAAACGGACGTCCGAAAAATCTAGTAAAATACTAGTTAATTCGGTTATCCGTACCATCCATGCAAATAAATTTTTTCGTCCATCGGACGCAATCGTACGAAAAGATTTCTTCTGCTTTTACTAAAGTAATTTTCTCGTGCACGGCAAATTTTTAATTGCATGTCCGACGACATACATTTTGACGGCGTGCGTTACATCTCCGCGTCCGATGCCGCGGAGCGCGTTAATTTGACGCGCGACTACGTTGCGAAACTTTGTCGCGAAGGAAAAATAAAAGGACGACGAATCGGAAAAAATTGGTTCATAGAGCCTGAATCGCTTTCCGCATTTCTCGGGGGGGCGGAAAAAGCCAAAAACGACCGGAATGAAAAATTAAGCGAAGAAAGACGCAGGCAATATCACGGCATAGATATTTCTCATGAACCCGCGAAGATTTTGCCGCAGGCGCAAGAAATGGATCTTGATGTAGGGCTCCCGAGGAGAAATGTTCCGGCAGCTTCCGCGCCGAAAAAGCAATATGCGCCACCTGCAGGTGAGAACATATTCCCAGGCCATCACGACCCGCATTCAGTGCCGAAAATCCACACCATGGAGCATGCCCGCCGACGCGCAGCATACCGGCAAGCGGCCGGCTCTTATGACGTAAAAGAAAAGATCGCGAATGTCGCGTCCTTTGTGCCGCTTCCCACGGGCCTCCAAGACGCTGCGGTCCATGCCACGCACGCACGCGCAGCGATACAGCCGACGATGGAATTCGCGCACAAAGTCGCGGCGCTCGCATTCGCGCTTCTCGTCACGTTCGGACTTGTCGCCGCATTCAACCCGAGCGTCGGGAAATTTGCAGTTGGGACGATTCATTCGGCATTCGGCATCGCCACGAATCCGGATTACATAAGCAAAGTCATCGAGGAAAATCTTGCGACGCAGGACAACGCGCAAACCGCGGCGACCGGAAATGCGGCACTCGATACGTTGGAGAATGTCGCGAAATCTTTCAGCAGCAATGTCGATTCGTTCTTTGCGATGTTCGGAGGTTCGCAGGCAAGCGTGACGCTCAACGTCACGCCGATACAAACGCAGCTCACACCACCGCCTCCGCCGCCAGCATATACCTACACTACGCCGGCACCGACTCCGGCACCGGTTCCGACACCGACGCCAACGCAGGTTGTTGCCGACAATGTAAAACCTTCGACCATTACCGAAGTTACGCATACGCAAGTCATCGACCACGTCACCGTCCAGCATGTCGTAGACAGCAACGGCGTAACGCAAGATGAGCTGGACTCGCATTTGGCGGCACTGCAGGCATTGCTCGAGGCGGAAATAAAATCAAATTCGATCGCGTACTCGCCGGACATCGCCAAGGTATATCAGGCAATTTCCGTTGCCGGCGGCGGAGGCGGCGGGTCAGTCACGAATGTAACAAATGTAAATAACACTGACGCGGGAGCGCTCACGGGCGGAGTCGTCACGATCACGCACGGCGGCACCGCGACATCTACAGTTCCTGTGTACGGCCAGCTTCTCATCGGCGACGGCAACGGCGGCTACGCGCTCGTCTCGACCTCTTCGCTCAACATCGTCGGCGGTACGAGCCTTCCGGGAGGCGTGCAGGGTAATATCCAGTTCAACAACGGCGGGCTTTTTGCAGGAGCGAACAGCCTTATATTTGATACGACGACGGGCCGTTTCGGCATCGGCACCTCGACCCCCTCCGCTCTGTTGTCGGTCAGCGGCGATGCGTACGTCGGCGGCAATATCATTGCGACCGGCACCTTGCAGGTTTTGGGCAGCGCTACTTCTACATTTCAGAACGGCATCGATATCCCGCAGGGATGTTTCTCCATCAACGGCGTCTGTATCGGTGCATCGACGGCAAGTTTCTCAACGACATCTGCCGATTACTACACCTCACAGCGCAATTTCTTCTCGACAACTTCGTCCGATTTCCTGCTTACGACATTCGACAAAGGATTTTTCTTCTCCACGACTTCGGCAAATTATTGGAAGACCGCGAATGATTTTTTCTCGACGACGTCGGTGAATTATTGGGCAAGCGGCACGAATTTCTTTTCGACGACTTCCGCGAATTATCTTTTGAGCACATACGATAAAGGATTCTTCTTCTCTACAACATCTGCGGATTACTACATCGCTTCAGGCGGAATCGGCGGTTTCTCTACGACTTCGGCGACGTATTTCCTCGGGCAAAATCAGGGATTGGCTTTCTCAACCACGTCGGCATCGTATTTCCTCGCGCAGCAAAATGTTTCAGGATTCGCGACGACCTCCGCTGATTACTGGCAAACTCAGCGCAACTTCTTCTCGACCACATCGGTCGCGTTCTGGGCGAGTGGCATAGATTTCTTCTCCACGACCAGCGCCGACTACCTCGCTTCGCAGAGAAATTTCTTCTCGACATCTTCGGCCGATTACTATATAGCGTCCAACGGCATCGGAGGATTTTCAACGAGCAGCGCAAATTATTTTGCAGATTCGTCCAGCACCGTAGTTAAAACTTACGCGAACAACACGTTTACGGGCAACAATATATTCAACGGCACTCTCACGTTCGCGAATTTGAGCGGTCCTCTGCAGGCGGTAAACGGCGCCGTCTCCGCGACGGGAACCTTGAGCAGCGCATACGGCGGCACCGGCATTTCCAATCCGTCCGCGGGAGGTGTACTCCTCGGCACATACGGCGGCGGCGGGTATATGCAGCTCGGCACATCGTCCTTGGCGATAAATTCCAATGACATCGTAGAAGGCAGTCCGCACCTTTTCTATAGCGATGCCCGCGTACAAACGTTCCTGGGCACCGTAGACAAAGGATTCTTCTTCTCAACGACCTCTACGGATTATTGGAAGACGCAAAATAATTTCTTCTCGACGACTTCGGCGAATTATTTTGCCGACGCATCGACGACGCTCATAAAGTCGTATGCGAATAATGCGTTCACGGGCTCCAACACATTTACCGGCGCGCTCGCGGTCGGTTCTTTGAACGGCCCCTTGCAGGCAAACAACGGCGTCGTAAGCGCGACGACTTCCGTCGGAGTGTTGTATGGCGGCACGGGCCTCTCGCTCTATGCGGCAGGCGATTTGCTCTATGCCAATACGCCGACGTCGCTCGCGCGCATTGCCGCCGGCACTGGCGGAACAGTCCTCGCGATGGTAAACGGCGTTCCGACTTGGACCGCAACTTCAACGCTCGCGACGATCAGCGGCCAACTCAATCTCGCGTCGCAAGTCGCGGGAGTATTGCCGGTACTCAATGGCGGCACCGGTTGGAGCAATATTGCCGCCGGCACAATCCTTTACGGCAACGGCACGGGCGCACTCGCCACGACGACTGCGGGGACGCCGGGCTACGTGCTTGCGTATCTGAACGGCATTCCGACGTGGACGCCGACGACAACGCTCTCTACCATTTCGGGCACCCTCGCAACGGCGCAAGGCGGCACCGGAATCACGAGCTATAACACCGGTGATATTATTTATGCGGATGCGCCGAATCATCTCGCCGTGCTGCCTGCGGCGGGTAATGGTCTCGTGCTTAAGCTTTCAGGCGGCGTACCGACGTGGGGCACCGACCTTACGACCGGCGGTGGCGGAGGCGCAGGCGCGTTCTCCACGACATCCGACTCGCTCGCGATATATCCGACCAATACATCAAACGTAGTGATCATTGGCGCAAGTGCGACTGCAACGCTTTCAAGCATCTTTGAAGTGAGCGGGAAGTCATACTTCTCTGGAAATGTCGGTATCGGGACGACTTCCGCGGGGAGCATTCTCTCCATCGGCGGCGTCGCGAATTTCGCGGCGGGCAATTCCACTTTCTACAGCGGATTGACCGCAGGCAATCTGGTCGCGACGAACACATTGCAGGTACTCGGGAACACGACGCTTGCGAACGCGACGACGAGCAGTTTCGCGATAGGAAATATCCAGAGCGGTTCGCTTCTTAAAGTCACGACAGGCGGTGCGGTCACTGCCGCGCTTCCTGGCACTGACTACGCGAACTTCAATTATCTTTTCCCGAATAGTGCGACCTCGACGCTCATCAGCTTCAATGGCGGACTTTCTGCAAGCTCGCTCACACTCAACGCTGCACTTACCGTCGCGAACGGCGGGACCGGCTGGAACAACTTCACGTCCGGCGCGCTTCTCTACGGTAACGGCACAAGCCCGCTTGCCACGACTTCTCCGGCAACGGCAGGGCAGGTTCTCGCATACCTCAACGGCATTCCGACATGGACCGCGACGACGACTTTCGGCGCAGGGCTCACCTATGCGAGCGGCAATGTGACGCTTGATACGTCCGGCAACTGGAGCGGTACACTCGGCGGACTTTCCGCATCGCAGATAATCGCGCTCGGATTCTCGACCACGTCGGCGGATTATTGGACGACGCAGCGTAACTTCTCCGGCTTCTCCACGACTTCCGCAGATTATTTTGCGTCGCAGCGCAATTTCTTCTCGACGACCAGCGCGAATTATCTCCTCGCTACGTATGACAAAGGCTTCTTCTTCTCCACCACCTCGGCCAGCTACTTTCTCTCGACGCAGAATACGAACGGCTTCTCGACAACATCTGCCGATTATTTCGCATCTCAGAGAAACTTCTTCTCAACCACCTCCGCGACTTACTTCCTCGGACAGAACCAAGGTCTCGCATTCTCTACGACTTCCGCCAATTACTTCCTTTCGCAGGCAAACATTTCGAGCTTCTCCACCACTTCGGCTGATTACTGGCAGACACAGAGGAATTTCTTCTCGACCACTTCGGCGAACTTCTGGGCATCCGGTCTCACATTCTTCTCAACGACGAGCGCGGATTATTTTGCAACGCAAAGAAACTTCTTCTCGACGACTTCCGCTGCCTACTTTGCAGATTCTTCGACGACGATCCCAAAGACATATTCCTCGAACACGTTCACCGCGCTCCAGACCTTCAACAGCGCATCCACCACAGCATTCAGCACGACGAACGCTTCGACAAGCAAACTCACTATCTCTAGCCTCAACACGCAGGCAGGGCAGTGTCTTACTATTGATGTAACCGGCGCCGTCACCACACAGTCATGCTCCACCGGCAACTTCGCCTACCTCTTCCCATCCAACGCAACTTCGACACTTCTTGCCTTTAATGGCGGTCTCACATCGTACGCTTCGAGCACTATCGGCAACGGCACTGCAACGGGCGGACTCACCATCAATGGCACGGCCACCACGACCGGCCTCATCTTCACCGGTCTTCAAAATACGCTGCTCAAGGTAAATGCGGCGGGGAAAGTTGCGGCAGCTGTTGCCGGTACTGATTACGCGGCATTTGCATATCCGTTTACGGCCACGACCTTCGGCGGCAGCGTTGCGTATTCGACATCAACTATCATCGGATTCACCAACGGACTCTACGGTCTCGGCTCTTCCACATTGCAGAACGTCACGATACAAAATTCGACATCGACGAATGCGACGACGACCTCGTTTGCGATAGCGAACCTTTCGAGCGGAATTCTCAAAGTAAATGCCAACGGCTCCGTCCTTCTCGCGACACCAGGCGTTGATTTCCTTACGAGCGGCTCCATTTATCCGTTCCCGTTCGGCTCTATCAATGTTTTCGGTACCACGAGCGTCGCCACCACCTCTTCTCTATATACTACGGGCGTCTTCTTCTCGTCGTCTACGAAAGCCGCGTCGCAATTCCCGTATGCGAGCTCGACGATGTTGAGCGTCGGAGAAGCTTCTACGACAAACCTTTTCATATCGAGCGTTCCGGGCGTGATACTCAAGACTGACGCGAGCGGCAACGTTGTCCCAGCACTCCCAGGCGTTGATTATGCGACAGGTGGCACGGGGACGCTCACGTGGGAGATACAAAACGGCGCACTCGTGCCGACCACGACCATTGGCATCTTCGTAAACGCTTCATCTACGATAGGCGACGGCACTGCAGGCGGCGGGCTCACGGTAGACGGCGGATTCAACACTAACGGCAACGCGTTTATCAACGGAAGTTTGGGCATCGGTGCCGCTCCCGCTGGAGTACTCGATGTACAAATTCCGTCCGCAGGTATCGCGTATATCGGCTCCGACAATGTGCAGTCGATAGTGCAATTCACCAACGGCTCGTTTTACTCCGCCGGCGGTGAATTCCATATAAACGGCGCTACGCGTCACGGCAACAACGTACCGATCGTGTTCAATCCGAACGAATATCCTGGTTCTTCTGCCGGTCAGGAAGTAATGCGCCTTACGACGTCCAACAGGGTCGGTATCGGCGGTGTTAACTCGCCGCAATCGCTTGTCGACATCAACGGTAACCTCGCCCTCGGCACCTACGCCGGAGTAACGGCAGCACCAAGCAACGGTCTTCTTGTTTCCGGCCAGAGCGGCTTCGGTACGTCGTCGCCGGGTAATTACTTCGCGGTGCAATCGCCGTCGGGGCAGACTTCGGCGGTATTCGTCGTAGCGACCTCTACTGAATACAAAGCGCTTCTCTCAGTCGCAGCCGGCGGCTTTGGCACGACGACGGTAAGCGGCTTCAATATAAACGGCTTGGCGACAACAACATCTAATGTTGGTTTCAATATTTCGAACGGCTGCTTCTCAGTAAACGGCACTTGTCTTACGAGTGCTTCTTCACTTCTCGGAGCAAATAACACTTGGATCGGCACGAATACGTTTAACGCAAATGTCTCGCTCAGCAATGCGACGACGACATCATTCGCAATAACGAATCTTTCTGCCGGCGCACTCCTCAAGGTCGGCATTGGCGGGGCAGTGACCGCGGCAACCGTGGGCACAGACTATCTCAACAACTCCACAACGCTCTTCTCTACAACTTCCGCGATCTATTTTGTCGATGCTTCGACGACAATCCCGAAGACGTATGTGAACAATACCTTTCTTGGCACACAGACTTTCAACAACGCTTCCACGACTAATCTCACTATCTCGTCGCTCAATTCTCAGGCAGGGCAGTGCCTCACGATCGACGTGAACGGCAATGTCACGACGCAGTCCTGCTCGACCGGCAACTTTGCATATCTTTTCCCGAACAACGCGACCTCGACACTTCTTAATTTCAACGGCGGACTCATCGCATATGCGTCGTCGACGATTGGCGACGGTACGCAGACAGGCGGCCTCACTATCAATGGCGGGGCAACGACAACCGGCAGCGCGTATTTCATCGACAATGTGAACACTAACGGCACGACTGGCGGCTACTACGTCGACGGCTTACTGACACTCACCGCCTCATCCGTAACGCAATCCATTCAAGTCGGGCAGCAAGCTGGCATCAACCAACAGGCTACTGCGCTCGGCAACACATTCCTCGGCTATCAGGCGGGACTGAATGCGACTTCTACCAGCGGTCTCATCGCCATCGGCTTCCAAGCACTCAAAGGAGCGACGACATTCGGCGGCCAGATTGGAGTGAACAACAATGGCCACGTAGCAATCGGCGCTCAAGCGCTCATGTCACTCATCGATGTCAACGGCGCCGCAGACACGGCTGTCGGTTCAAGCACGTTGCGCGCCCTTACCACGGGTTCAGCCGACGTAGCAGTCGGCGCTAACGCCGGAAAAGCAATAACGACCGGAGCTAACAACACCGCGGTAGGCGCCAACGCGCTTCAAACAGTCACGACAGGCGGCAGCAACACCGCAGTCGGACTTAGCGCGCTTTCCGCAAACACCGCAAGCGCAAACACCGCTGTCGGTTTCCAATCGCTTCTTGCCAATACCTCCGGCCTCAATGATGCTTTTGGAGATGTAGCGCTTACGAAAATTACCACCCAATCATTTAACTCAGCTTTCGGACGTGCCGCACTTGCTTCAACGACCGGCCCAGGTAACGCTGCTTTTGGTTTCGAAGCGGGTCAGAACTTCATCAGCACTGCGGCAGCTTCTTCGACTTTCATCGGCTCATTCGCCGGCAACGGTAATCCGGCGACCGGTTTTCAGGCCAACGGACTCACGGTGATCGGTGCCGGTGCCGGCTATAACTTGTCGGCTTCTTCCTCAAACAACAACGTCTTCCTCGGTATGCAGAGCGGTTACGCCAACACGACAGGTTCAGAAAATACTTTCCTGGGTACGCTAACCGGCAATCAAATAACCACAGGGAGCAACAACATTGCTATCGGCTACAACGCGAGTCTCCCGTCTGCAACCGCAAACAATCAGCTTTCGATCGGTAACTTGATATTCGGCACTCTGCCCGCAAGTTCCACGAACTCAACCACTCTTGGCGGCGTCAATCTCCCGACGGCAGGTGCAATAGGAATTGGCACGACCTCACCGTACGGACTCTTGAGTCTTGAGGCCAATAACGGCTCTACTAATACAACACTCTTTGCCATCGGCTCCTCGACTGCAAACGCGACCACGACGCTTTTCTCAATAGACAATACAGGTCTCGTCATCGGCAATAACTTCTCCTTCGCCAACGGCACCACTACTTCACTTGCGATCACCAATCTTTCCACTCAAGCAGGCCAGTGCCTCACCATCTCTGCAACCGGCGCGGTCACTACCCAGTCCTGCACCACGGGTAACTTCGCCTATCTCTTCCCGAACAGTTCCACTTCGACGCGCCTCTCATTCGTCAACGGCATCAATGCCTCCACGACATCAAACTTTGACTCCCTCGCCATCCTCGGCGGCGCCACCTCGACCTCCTTCGCCGTCAACGGCTCCTCCACCATCTCCGGCGCGCTCAACGTCTCCGGCGCCGCGACCTTCGGCTCGACCGGTAAATTCTCAAGCACACTTACACTTGGTTCTCTCGCCACCTGTACCGGCGGCTCGGCGCTCCAGACCGACGGCTCGGGCACCGTCACCTGCGGCGCCATATCCGTAACCGGCGCTTCTACCGGCGGCGGCTGGTCCACCAACAACACCGGCTTCGTCCGCCTCGCGACTTCTACCGACCTCGTCGGCATCGGCACCTCGAGCCCGTACGCCAAGCTCTCCATCAACTCCGGCTCGACCGCCACCACCACCCTCGCGCTCGTCCCGGTCTCAAGCCAGACGGCAAACATTCTCGACATCTACAACACGTCAGGAAACCTTGCATCCGTCTTTACCGCAGCGGGCTCTCTCGGCATCGGCACCACTTCTCCCGGCTCGACGCTTTCCGTAAACGGCAACACATTCCTCGGCGGCACGCTTACCATCTCAG
>Ga0207652_10001077_pt1 | contig 24746 bp, 25 predicted proteins | sample KBSC63BmetaG_FD_184334 | JGI IMG/M metagenome (GOLD analysis project Ga0207652, IMG submission 184334) | Corn rhizosphere microbial communities from Kellogg Biological Station, Michigan, USA - KBS C6-3B metaG (SPAdes) (version 2) | ecosystem: Host-associated > Plants > Roots > Rhizosphere ... | reverse complement strand
CGCAGTAGGTGGCCCAGAAATCCACAATCACGGCTTTGCCGCGCAGTGACGAGAGCTTCATGGTCTTGCCCTTGCCATCGAGCACCGGCAGGTCGAAATCGGGGGCCATACTGCCGATTTCCGGCCCGGACTGCGCAGGATTAGAGATCGGCGCGTTGGCGCCATTGCCGTTCGCTGGAACCTGGGCCTTGTTCTCATGAGTTGCCCGCTTGCCCAGGAACAACAAACTGGTAACCACCAGAATTATGCCGACGACGAAGAGCAGACTACGATTCACTTGAAATACCTCACAAAGTAAACCAGCGATTGAGAAATCCCAGGTAGCTGGAGAGCACGGTAAAGTGCCCGCTAAAAATCAGAACGCCGCAAATGATCAGCAGCACGCCACTGCCAATCTCCACCTTCTGCAAGTGGCGGCGGAACCTGCCATAAAACGAGAGAAAACCGTTGATTCCAATGGACGTGAGCAGGAACGGCACCGCAAGACCGAGTGAATAGACAAATAGCAGACCGACGCCTTTCTGGACCGTGTCAACACTGGCGGCCATAGTGAGAATTACCGCCAGGATGGGCCCGATGCACGGCGTCCAGCCGAAGGCAAAGGCAAAACCTGCGATAAAGGCGCTGATCGGCGAGCCACCGCCGCCAGCCGAATGCATGCGCTTATCGGCATACAACGCTTTGATCTTGATAAGGCCGGTCAGGTGCAGCCCCATAATCACAATCACCGCGCCCGCCACCCAACTCAGCTCCCTCTTGTACACCTTCATGAAGTGCCCGATGCTGGTGGCCGCTGCTCCCAGGCAGACAAATACCAGGGTGAAGCCCAGGATGAACATGATGGAGTGCAACAGGACTGTATTCAACAGCTTGCGGTCTCTTGACTGCAGCTCTTCCACGCTCGCCCCGGAAATCAGGGAGACGTATCCCGGTACCAACGGCAGGACGCAGGGAGAGAGAAATGAAGCGAGGCCGGCCAGGAAGGCGGCAATGGGCAAAGGCAGTGATGACATTCCAGTTCCTAGTGTTTGATCTCTGTTATTGTAAACCGGTTACAATTTTTCTAATAGCTGAAACTCAGGCAAACTTCTTTCATTTCAACGAGCTAAACCGCGTTTCACGATGCAGGCGTCCTGCCGCGGATGACAATTGCATAACAGGTTCTCACAAGCGTATTCATATTGCCGAGCAGTCTTGACCACCTTTGAGGAGGCCTCTTGTCACGCCGAACCATTGTTGCTCTTCTACCGTTTCTGCTGTCGCTCGCATTGTCTGCTCAACAGCCACAAGCTGCAGAAAAAGCAAAAGCTCAGGAGAAAGTGATCGCTATCCATGCCGCCACGCTGATCGACGGCACGTCAGCCCAGCCGCGGCACAACGTAATGATCGTCGTGCGCGGCGACAGGATTGAAAGCGTCCGCGAGGGCGGTGTCGCGCCGGCTGGAGCTACGGTCATCAATTTTGGTCCGGATGCCACAGTATTGCCGGGTCTGATTGACACCCACACTCACATCTTTCTTCAGGGAGAGGACCCGGCGGAAGGCGGGTATGATGTTCAACTCCTGAAGCATCCGGTGGCTTTCCGCGCGGCACGAGCCACGGTTTCCGCCCGGCGCGCGCTTGAGGAAGGCTTTACCACGCTTCGTGATGTCGAAACCGAAGGCGCCGGGTACGGCGATGTGGGCATCAAAGAGGCAATCAATGCCGGCTACATTCCGGGCCCGCGCATGTTCGTGGTCACCCGCGCAATTTCGGTCACCGGTGGCTACCCGCTGGAAGGTTACAACCCCGACATTGAAGTTCCTCACGGTGCGCAACTGGGAGACGGTCCGGTGGAGCTGCGCAAAATCGCTCGCGAGCAACTGGCCAACGGCGCCGATTGGATCAAGGTCTATATGAGCCACCGTTCGTGGGTGGATAAACAGGGCAAACTTGTCTCCCAGCCGACGCTCACGAAGGAAGAACTTGAAGCAATTACGGACGAAGCCCACGGCCAGCAGAAGAAGGTAGCGTGCCACGTTTACAGCGGCATCGGACTGCATCGTGCCCTGGATGGCGGATGCGATTCGATTGAGCATGGCCTGGCCCTGGACGATGCGGCCATAGCACAAATGCTCAAGCAGGGAACCTGGTATGTGCCGACCCTCGGCGTGTACTACCTGGATTGGGCTCCGGCTGACACGCCCGATGGCAAGCGCGACCGTGAACGCGCCTCCGAGCATGAAGTCTCATTCAAGAAGGCGCTCAAGGCGGGCGTGAAAATCGCCTTCGGCACCGACATGGGCGGCATCCCCTGGACCATGCCGATTGCCGATGAATTCGGCTACATGGTGAAGTTCGGCATGACTCCCATGGACGCGATCAAAGCCGCCACCTTGCGCGCCGCCGACCTGCTGGACATGCAGGGCGAGCTGGGCGTGGTTGCGCCCGGAGCGTTCGCCGACATTGTGGCCGTGTCAGGTAATCCTCTAAGCAACATCGAAGCAATGAAAAAAGTGAACTTCGTGATGAAAGACGGTAAGGTGTACGAGCAAGCAGGCAAATTCGAGTACTGAGGGTCCCCAGGGAATGGCAAAGGCAAGCGGCTCTTCTTCAACGGCGATGGCGGTGGCGCGGATCGGCGTGGGCATTATGTTTCTGTTCTTCGCCGAGTACAAGCTGGCGAGCACGGAATTTGCGCGCGAGGGCTACAGCAAATGGGTGACCGGCTTTATGCAGGAAACTGCCGTCAGCTTCTACAAGCCGTTTCTCCAGTTCACGCTGCATCATGCCATGTTTTTCGCCTACGCCGTTGCTATCATTGAGCTGCTGATCGGGCTCTCCATGGCATTGGGCTTCCGCGTGCGGCTGTTTTCGATTGTCGGCGTATTCTTCATGCTGCAGCTCGTGCTCTCTACCTGGAACCTGCCTGCGGGTACTCCGGCATGGCGCTATCTGGGCAACGAACTGGAGCACATCCCCCTGCTTCTGATGTTCATCATCTTTTATGCGCACAGCGCCGGCGAGAGCCTTGGCTTGGACGGAGGCCGAGCGTCGCGACCCAGCGCCAGGAGAGCAAGAGCCTGACGGAGATCTTGTTCCAGGGTGCCTCCGTCTAGAATTTCAGGCCCGGAGGGTTACTGAATATAGGGCCGCCTGTCACTGTCCATTTCGAGAACGCGCAGGCAATCCTGCGTGTGGAGAACATGGAGAGCAGCCTCCGGTTTTATGTGGACCAGCTCGGCTTCACGAACGCGAACTGGGGCAACGAGAATTTCACCAGCGTGAACCGAGACAGTGCCGGTCTTTATTTGTGCTGCGGAGGTCAGGGGCGAGGCGGCGCCTGGGTGTGGGTAGGTGTTGAAGACGCAGAAAAACTCCACCAGGAACTTAAGGCGCGCGGTGTCCGGATACTCATGCCGCCGACCAACTACCCGTGGGCGCTTGAATTCCATGTAGAAGATCCCGACGGCAACGTGCTGCGCTTTGGTTCGGAGCCAATCTAGAGAACCTCCGCGTCAACACTGGACTTGCCGCTTTCGGCTTGGACCCCTCAAAATAGATAGATCGCCCAGATGCAGAAGTTCACCGAACAATACGACGTCGTGGTGGTCGGCGCAGGCCATGCTGGCTGCGAGGCTGCGATGGCCGCCGCGCGCATGGGCCTCAAGACTGCCCTGTTCACCTTGAACGTGGACCTGATCGCGCAGATGTCGTGCAATCCCGCAGTGGGCGGCATTGCCAAAGGCCACCTGGTGCGCGAAGTGGACGCCCTGGGCGGAATCATGGGCGAAGTCACAGACGCGGTGGGAATTCAGTTTCGGCTCCTCAACACCTCGCGCGGACCCGCCGTGTGGTCGCCACGCGCCCAATGCGACAAGCAGCAATATCGCCTGAAGATGCGGGAAGTGCTGGAAAGCCAGCCCAACCTGCACATCAAGCAGGCAGAAGTGGCTGAGCTGATCGTGGAAGAGCTTCCACCACGGAGGCACGGAGACACGGAGGAGAAGCACGGGCTCGACAATGCTGAACTCAGCGGCGAGGCCGGCCTGCGCGCCGAGCCGCCTGCAACAAGCGCGGAAGAGACTTCAGGGGAGAATGACCTCAAGCGGTTTGCCGCGAAGCGCAAGCGAGCGGCAGGGATAAGATTAAGAGACGGTCGCACGGTAGGCGCGCAGGCTGTGATCATCACCACGGGAACGTTCCTGAACGGGCTGATCCATTGCGGAGAGCAGACCTATCCCGCGGGACGCAGCGGCGAGCCGCCATCGCAACTGCTGGGCGAATCGCTCAAAATAATGGGACTGCGGGGCTGCCGGCTGAAGACGGGCACGCCTCCACGGCTCGACGGGCGCAGCATTGACTGGAGCCGTTTTGAAGTCCAGCCCGGCGATGCCGATCCGACTCCGTTCAGCTTCCGCACAAAGAAGATCACGCAGAAGCAGGTGCCATGCCATATCGCCTTCACCACGGAGGAGACGCACCGCATCATCCGTGAGAATGTGCATCGCTCGCCCATGTATTCCGGGCAGATCAAAAGTATTGGGCCGCGCTACTGCCCCAGCATCGAAGATAAGATCGTCAAGTTTCCTGACAAGCTCACGCACCAGCTCTTCCTCGAGCCTGAAGGCCTGAACACGCACGAGATTTACGTGAACGGCATGAGCACCTCCATGCCCATTGATGTGCAGCTTGCGGTGATCAAGTCCGTGCCTGGTCTCGAAAACGCGGAGATGCTGCGCCCCGGTTACGCCATTGAGTACGACTCAATTGATCCGACCGAGCTTGAGCGCACGCTGGAAGTGAAGAAGATCGAGCGGCTGTTTCTTGCCGGCCAGATCAATGGCACGTCCGGTTACGAAGAAGCCGCGTGCCAGGGAATCATGGCGGGAATTAACGCCGGGCTGAAAGTGAAGGGAGAAGCGCCTCTGGTGCTTGATCGCACAGAGGCGTACACGGCGATCCTCATAGACGATCTGATCAGCAAGGGAACCAATGAGCCATATCGCATGTTTACTTCGCGCGCGGAGTTCCGCCTGCACTTGCGTATTGACAACGCCGACCGCCGTCTGACCCCGCATGGTCGCCGTGTGGGCCTGATCAGCGACGCAGCCTGGAACGATTTCCTGGCCAAGCAGGAGCGGGCAAAGAAGCTGGCCGCATTTCTTGATAAGACCCGCGTTTCCGGCGAGATGCTGGAGAAGGTTCAAAAGGCGCAGCAGGAGCGGCTGATGTCTCAGAGCGCGAAAGCGTCATTCCCTGACGGGGGTGAAGTGGAAAGCTCCGGTGCGGCGGGGAACAGTACCGGCAACGGCTTGGCCGGCGCCGTCGGAAACACGCTTGCGCAACTGCTGAGGCGTCCGGAGATTGTGATTGAAGATCTTGCTCCGGTGGTGCGGGAAGGGTATCCGGAGTATTTTGCCGAGATTGCAGATCCGGGCCAGGAACACCTACCACGGAGTCACCCACCCCAGCGAGCCAACATCGGGCTCGCCGGGGGCCCCGGGCACGGAGGCACGGAGGAGAGCAAGCTTTCTGCCGCCGCGCGCAACGAGATGAAAACCGTCGAGACAGAGATCAAATACGCCGGTTATCTCGACCAGCAGAGGAAATCAATCGAGCGCCTCAAGAAAGCCGAGCAACGCGTGATCCCGGAGTGGTTTGACTACGGCAAGGTCAGCGGCCTCTCGCGGGAGATGAATGAGAAACTCCAGCGCGTGCGCCCGCGTACGTTAGGTCAGGCCTCGCGCATTCCCGGCGTGACGCCGGCTGCGGTATCCCTCATTAATGTTTATATCGAAATTCAGGGCAAGCGGTCCGCTGCGCCTGCGCAATCCGGGACCTGAGGAGAAGCAGCAAAATTTTCGTCGATGCGCCGCCAACGAGCAGCATCTAAGACCTGAGTAGCTGAAAAGAGAACTTCTCATGTCTGCTCGACTGCTTCTGGCACTGCCTTTCCTTTTGAGTGTTTGTTACCCGCAACTTCAGCCGCAGCAAGCTCGGCCGGTGCAAGCTCAACCGGCCCAATCGCCACATCGAGCGCCCAGTTCGGCGCAGATCTACGGCTTCCAGGGACCTGTTCACACCAGTAAATTTTTGGTTCGGCAGTTGGGAAAAGATCCGCGGTCAGCGCCGAAGCTGCCAGTCCGCCTGCTGCAAAAAGGCTGGATGGTCTTTGATGAATCAGGCCAACTAACGGAGGAAGGCGACCTTGATCCGGCGGGCAAAATCGAGCATGTGGTACGGCGCTACTTTGATGGCGACGGGCAACAGAACACGACTGAACTAGTCGATGGCCAAAAAATCACCCGTTATGCCCTCAAGACAGCCACGGCGACAGATGGAGCAGTGGAGCGCAGCCATAGTCTGAATGGCACGCTGCAGTTCAAGGAGGTTTCAAGAATCAACGAACCGCGCTCTGCAGGGGAAACCACCGTGACCGATGCGAATGGAAAAACCGTGAGCCGTACGCGATGGGAGCAAGAAGGATCCACACACACGATGGAATCATGGGGCCAGGACGGCAAGTTTATATTTCACTCCCAGCGGACCACAGACGATGAGGGCAGGATCACCAACTCCAGCAGGTTTGATGAAACCGGCCGCCTGGTTTCCAGCATGTCTTTCTACCAGGGCGAGTTGACTTCCTTCTGGCAGGATCCAGACTGCAAATGCACAAACACGGCGGCATTCCTGGGCAAAGACGGCAGCACAGTTTTTTACACCACAAATACGGACGGCAAGCTGTACAAAGAGGTCCAGCGCCATCCCGGCCGCTTGACCAACCAGGAAATGGAGGTCGATGAGCTTTACGACCAGAATGGCGAACTGCTGGAAAAGATCGTGTATGCATACGTCCGCGACGAGCATGGGAACTGGACCAAGCGCACCGTGTCCGTGCTCGATCCGAGCACAAACGAGATGGTTGCGGTGCAGGAAGATACTCGCGAGCTGAGCTATTACTGATGCCTGCGCGTCTCGCTTAATACTTGAATCAGCATCTCAGCTCGCTTCACTCGGGATTTTAGAAAAGATCCGCGCAAATCCCCGGCGAATCACAGTGGTATATTGCCATGCTTCTTCGGCGGATTCTTATCCCGCTTGGTCTGGAGCATTTCCAGGGCATCAATCACGCGTTTGCGGGTTTCGCGCGGCTGAATGACGGCGTCAATGTAGCCGCGCTCGGCAGCCACGTACGGATTGGCGAAGCGCTCGCGGAACTCCTCGATCTTCTCCTGACGTATACGGGCCACTGCGTCGCCCTTTTCTGTCTTGGCTGATGCCGCCGCGCGTTCCAGTTCGCGCTTGTAAACGATGTTAACTGCGCCTTCCGGCCCCATCACAGCGATTTCGGCTGTGGGCCAGGCAAAGTTCACGTCGGTGCGGATGTGCTTGGACGACATCACGCAGTATGCGCCGCCATACGCTTTGCGCGTGATGACGGTGATCTTGGGGACCGTCGCTTCGGCAAACGCATAGAGCAACTTGGCGCCGTGGCGTATGATTCCGCCATATTCCTGCTGCGTGCCGGGAAGAAAACCGGGAACATCTTCAAACGTAATCAGCGGAATGTTGAAAGCGTCGCAGAACCGCACAAACCGCGCGCCTTTGTCCGACGCGTTGATATCCAGGACACCGGCGAGGAACGCCGGCTGGTTCGCCACAATTCCAACGGGCCGGCCGTTGAGCCGGGCAAAGCCGATGACAATATTCTTCGCGTAGTGCTCATGCACCTCAAAGAAGTAGGCGTCATCAACCACGCGGGTAATTACATCCTTTATGTCATAGGGCTGGTTGGATTCGGCAGGGACCGTGCTGTCGAGCTCCGCATCAGCGCGGTCGATGGCGTCCGTGCAGTCACGACGAGGTGCGTCGTCAAGGTTATTCGAAGGGATAAAGCTCAGCAGCTCACGGACCATGGAGAGGCACTCAGCGTCATCGTGCGCCATAAAATGCGCCACGCCGGAAGTCTCATTGTGTGTGGCGGCTCCGCCAAGCTGGTCTTTGGTGACTTCTTCATGCGTGACAGTCTTGATCACGTCAGGCCCGGTGACAAACATGTACGAAGTTTTATCCACCATCAGAATGAAATCAGTAATGGCGGGCGAGTACACTGCGCCTCCGGCACAAGGGCCCATGATGGCGGAAATTTGCGGAATCACGCCGCTGGCCAGAGTGTTGCGCAAAAAGATATCGGCGTAGCCGGCCAATGACATTACGCCTTCCTGAATACGCGCGCCGCCTGAGTCATTCAATCCAATCACCGGCGCGCCCACCTTCATGGCCATGTCCATGATCTTTACAATTTTGGCGGCATTGGCTTCTGACAGCGAACCACCGAACACTGTAAAGTCCTGGGCAAAGACGAAGACCAACCGGCCTTCGATCCGGCCATAACCGGTGATGAACCCATCGCCGTAGATTTTCTGTTCGTTCATGCCGAAATCGGTGCAGCGGTGGGTGATCATCTTGTCGAATTCCTCAAACGTGCCTTCATCCAGCAGGAATTCGATCCGTTCGCGGGCGGACATCTTGCCCTCTTTATGCTGGCGGGCGCGACGCTCCTCGCCGCCTCCGGCTTCAGCCAGGCCGTCCCGGCGTTTCAGTTCTGCAAGCTTCTGTTCCAGGTCCATACGGCAAGAATTATAGCTGTGACAAACCGGTGGGTTTCAGGCAGCACCCTCACGGGAGGCACAAAGGCAATTCAGCGGCAGCTCACGACGCTAAATCAAAGCCGGAGGTTGCCAGCGGAGAAGCTGAACCAGCAACTCTGGTTGGCTTCGAATCCGCGTAATTACTGGCTAAGTAAAGATTTTTTCCGAGCAGCACGCCAACAGCTATTCCGTTTACCTCATCCCACGTTCAGATCGATTTGCCCTCGGGGATGAAGGATGAATTACGTGAAAGCTACCACTGCCGCGCTTCTTCTGAGTTGCTCATGTGCTGCCGTCATGTTTATGAGCGGCTGCCAGGGGATCGGGACACCCGCCCCGCCTCCCACACCCACGCCCACTCCTCCGCAACCTGCAGCCACTTTGAATTCCATCAATCACATCATCCTGTTTATGCAGGAGAACCGCTCCTTTGACAGCTACTTTGGGCAGATCAACCTCTATCGTGCGGCGCAGACGCCGCCACTTCCTCAGGAAGTAGACACCTGGGGTCCGAACAAGACGCCGGACGGGGTGTCCACAGCGGGTTTCGATCCAGCCACAGGTAAGCCGGGCCCTCCGATTCCCGCCTTCCACATGCAGAGCGCGTGTTCAGAGAATATGTCGCCCTCCTGGAATGAGACCCACCGCTCTTTCAACCTGCAAAGTCCGGGCTCCACGACGTCGTTCCCCATGAACGGCTTTGCTCTTGTACAGGGTCACTTTGCCTTTGATGAGGCCCAGGCAGGACAGCCAAGCTTTACCGACTTCACCGGTAAACGCGCCATGGGCTACTACGACCAGCACGATCTGCCGTTTTACTATTTCATGGCCACGAACTTTGCCATGTCAGACCGGTTCTTTTCCGCGGCTCCCACACGGACCACGCCGAACCGGCTTTACTGGCTCTCCGGAACCTCGCAGGGATGGATTGTTCCTCCAACTCGGCAGATCAACGCGAAGACTATTTTCCAACTGATGGACGAACACCAGATTACCTGGAAGATTTATGAAGGCGGAAAAAACACATACTTTTCGTTCTTCACATATTTCAACACGCATAAAACCAACGTAGTGCCGCTGAGCCAGTACTTCACTGACGTACAGAACGGGACGCTGCCGCAGGTGGCCTATATCGAAACCGGAGTGGAAGGCGCGAACGGCGAGACGCCCAGCGCGGTGGATGAACATCCGAACGACAACGTGCAGACCGGCTCCCAGTTTTCAGAAAAAATCATTAACGCGCTTCTGAACAGCCCATCCTGGAAAGACTCAGTGTTGATCCAGACCTATGATGAGGGTGGCGGCCTGTATGATCATGTGGCGCCGATGTCCGTTCCCAACCCTGACGGAATCCCGCCGATGCTGGTTACCGCAAACGGAACCGTTCACACCCCAGGAGACTTCACTGTGACAGGTTTCAGGGTGCCCATGTTTCTGGTATCGCCGTTTGCGAAAAAGAATTTTGTATCCCATACACCCATGGACTTCACCGCGACACTCAAGCTGATTGAGACCCGCTTCAATCTGCCCAGTCTCACCGCGCGTGATGCTTCCATGCCGGACATGACGGAGTTCTTTGATTTCTCCACTCCCAATGGCCCCTGGGCCACTCCCCCAACTCCGCCGCAGCAGCCCAAGAATTTGCCTTGCACCCAGGGCGTTCCTGCGGGCTAAAGCGCAAAAGGCATTTGTGTCCTCCAGCCGGGAAGATCACTTCCCGGCTTTTTTTGCTCACAAAAAGGTCACCTCCTGAGCGACGCTGATAGCAACTCGTCAGAGTACGTTTTCAAAGGCAGCGGTGCTCTTGCCTGCTATAATCCCCCGCGCCTATGAAGCTCATGAAAACTCTGTTCCTGGCCTGTGCCTTCGTGTCTTCTGCCTTTGCTCAACAAAGTGCGCAACCTGCCCCCGCGCCTACTTACGTTCATGCCGGCCATCTCCTGGATGTCAAGACCGGCAAGATGCTGAACAACGTTCTGGTAACAATCAAGGGTGATCGCATCACGGGTGTAAGCGCAGGGCAGGCCGCGCCTGCAGGCGGACACGTGATTGAGCTGCCCAACTCCACTCTGCTTCCCGGGCTCATCGATGCGCATACGCATCTCACCTTCGATCCGAACTTCGGATATCAGGAGTTGGGCGTTTCCATTCCCAAGGAAGCCCTGATCGGCGCCAAGAACGCCCGCATCACCCTGGAGGCCGGTTTTACAACGGTGCGCAACGTGGGCGCCAACGGCTACACGGATATTGCGCTGCGCGACGCGATCAATGAAGGCATGGTGCCTGGGCCACGCATCGACGCCAGCGGACCGCCGCTCTCGATTACCGGCGGACACTGCGACCAGAACCTGCTGCCCTATGAGTGGCACGCGAAATCAGACGGAGCCGCCGATGGCGTGGAAGGCGTGCAGCACAAGGTGCGGGAGATCATCAAATATGGCGCCGATGTGATCAAAGTCTGCGCTACCGGCGGCGTGCTGTCCAAGGGCGATGATCCGCAGGCATCGCAGTACACGCTGGAGGAGTTGAAAGCGATTGTGGCGGACGCGCACCGGCTGGGTAGAAAAGTGGCCGCGCACGCGCACGGAGCGCAGGGCATTGCCTGGGCTGCCGACGCCGGAGTGGATTCCATTGAGCACGGCTCCTATATAGACGATAACGGCATCCGGATCATGAAGGAGCACGGAACGTATCTTGTTCCCACGCAGTATCTCGCCGACTGGATGAGAGAGAACGCTACGCGCATCGGCCTGCCCGCAATGTATGCGGAGAAGATGAAGAGCGTTACCGCCGTCGCGCGACAGAATGTGACCAAGGCGTTTCGCGCGGGAGTGAAGATAGCTTTCGGGACCGATGCCGCCGTCTATCCGCATGGCCTCAACGCCCACGAGTTTGCCGTCTATGTGCAGATGGGCATGACTCCCCTGCAGGCCATTCAGACGGCAACCGTGAATGCCGCCGACCTGCTGGGCTGGTCCGACCGCATCGGTAGCATCGAGCCGGGCAAATTTGCTGACATGGTCGCAGTGGAGGGAGACCCCACGAAAGACGTCACGCTGCTGGAGCATCCTGTTTTCGTGATGAAGGGCGGGACGGTGTACAAAAGCAGCAAGTAGCAATTGGCAGCTAGCAATTAGCGCTCAGCAATCAGCCTTCAGCCCTGAAATCGTCATGGCTGAATGATTGCATTTTTTTATGGCCTCCTACGGACCACCCTTTAGCTCCTACGGGTGGAGGGGCTGATTGCTGAATGCTAATTGCTTTTTGCTAGTATTCTGCATCTTACTGATCGAGTACTCAGGACCAAACGATGACAATGAAGATTCGCAAGGCCGTTTTTCCCGCGGCGGGTCTGGGCACGCGCTTTCTGCCGGCGACCAAAGCGCAGCCCAAGGAAATGCTGCCGCTGGTCGACAAACCGATCATTCAGTACGGTGTGGAAGAAGCGCTGGCGGCCGGCTGCGACCAAATCATCATGATCACCGGCCGTGGCAAGAGTGCGATTGAAGACCACTTTGACGTCAGCTACGAACTTGAAAAAATGCTGGAAGAGCGCGGCAAGATGGACCTTTTGGCGATTGTGCGCCAGATCTCTGACATGATTCACGTGGCCTACGTGCGCCAGAAAGAGGCTATGGGGTTGGGCCATGCCGTGCTGATGGCGCGAGAGCTGGTAGGCAACGAGCCTTTTGCTGTGCTTCTAGCAGATGACGTGATCGACGCCGAGAAGCCCTGCCTGAAGCAGATGATGGAGGTTTTTGAGCAGACACAGTGCTCCATTATTGCCACGCAGGAGGTAAACGGGCCGGCGATTTCGTCTTATGGCGTGCTCGACGCGGAGGTGGTGGAAGGCAAATTCGGCGGGCGTGTATGCAATGTGCGCAATATGGTGGAGAAGCCGCGTCAGGAGGATGCGCCTTCCAATTTAGCCATCATCGGCCGCTATATTCTCACACCGAAAATCTTTGAGACCCTGGAGCGCACTCCTCTCGGCGCGGGCGGCGAGTTGCAGCTTACGGATGGACTTCGTGGCCTCCTCAGCGCAGGAGAAAAGATCTGCGGCTACTGCTTCGAAGGCAAGCGGCACGATACCGGCGACAAGCTCGGCTTCCTGAAGGCTACCGTGGAATTCGCGCTCAAGCGCGCCGATATGGGAAAAGATTTCGCCGACTATCTCAAGTCGCTCGATGTTTTGGCCGCCGATGCGGTGGGTAAGTAGCACTCACGAATCAGCAATCAACCATCAGCATTCAGCCCTAAAGACTCCCAGCCTCGAACAAAACTCTTGAAACGCAGAGATAGCGGAGTAAAGGGAGAAATGAAGTCAAGCACGGCAGGACGTGAGATCCCAATTCTCCGCCATCTCCGCTTACTCCGTATTTCAAGGTTTCGGTTGGAGACCTCGACTCTGTCTCGGGACTGAATGCTGAGTGCTGATCACTGAGTGCTATCTGCTAATTGCTGACCGCTGATTGCTGATTGCTTTAAAGTAGTCAGGAATGAGCAAACTTAGAGTCGGCGTTCTTTTCGGCGGCCGCAGCGGTGAGCATGAAGTTTCTCTCCTCTCGGCGGCATCAGTCCTCAAGGCCATTGATCCTGATAAATACGAAGTTGTCCCCATTGGCATTACCAAAGAAGGCCGATGGCTCACACCTCCGAATGCGGAACGGCTGTTACGCGGCGAACCGCCGCACCCGGAACACGAAAGGCACCTGCGGGCGGGCGATCCGGAGGCGACCGTATCGGCAGCGGTTCTGGCCAAAGGCGAAGGCGTGATTGTGCCGCCTACGCCGGAATCGCACAAGCTTGTCCCCTTTGAGAGCGGCGCCAAAAGCGTGAGCCACCCAATAGATGTAGACGTGATCTTCCCCGTGCTGCACGGTACGTTCGGTGAGGACGGCACAATCCAGGGGCTGCTGGAGCTTGCTGACATTCCCTATGTCGGCGCGGGCGTGCTTGGATCAGCCAGCGGCATGGACAAAGACGTAATGAAAAAGCTCTTTGCCGCCGCCAAGCTGCCCATCGTCAGGCATGTGACGGTGCTGCGGACGCAATGGGAACGGGAGCCAAAGAAAGTCCGCAAATACATTCAGACCAAGCTGAAATATCCGCTGTTTGTAAAGCCTGCCAATCTGGGTTCGTCCGTTGGCATTTCCAAGGTACGGGATGGCGGCCAGCTTGCGGCCGGCATGGACGAGGCAGCGCGCTTCGACCGCAAAATCGTGATTGAAGAAGGTGTAGGCGGAAAGAAACACAAGGCTCGCGAATTGGAGTGCGCGGTGCTCGGCAACGACGAACCGCGGGCCTCGGCTGTAGGTGAGATCGTTCCGGCGGCGGAGTTCTACAGCTATAACGACAAATACATCGACGAGGGCTCCAGGCCGATCATTCCTGCGCCCATCAACAAAAAGACCAGCAACGCGGTGCAAGAAATGGCCGTGCGCGCATTCCAAGCGGTAGACTGCTGCGGGCTCGCGCGCGTGGATTTTTTGATGGACCCGAAGACCGAAAAGGTCTACCTGAACGAGATCAACACGATGCCGGGCTTCACCAAAATCAGCATGTATCCGAAAATGTGGGCGGCTTCAGGACTGGAGTATTCCCGGCTCATCGACGAACTGATCCGGCTGGCGCTTGAGCGCCATGCGGAAAAGAAGAGAAACGTTTACAGCAGGGGCTGATTACAAGATTCAAGGCGCGGTAAGAACGGACTCTGCTGAAGGTTCTTGTATGAAACGAACGGCGCTGGCTCTGCTATTTCTCTCCCTGCTCTGCATGAGTCCGCTTTCGCCTGCGCAGACTGCAACCGCAGCGATTGAAGGCTTTGTCGTCAATGCAGCCAACGGCAGAATGGTCCCGCGTGCGACCGTGGTCCTGCGCAGCACCAGACATCCGGGTTCGCCAAAATCCACCCGAGCGGACGATACAGGGCGTTTTCAATTCAGCAATCTTGAGCCCGGAGTGTACCGGCTCAGCGCTGAGCAGCAGAGCTTCTTTACTGATCCGCACAAGAGAATTTTCCATCCGCTGATTGAGCTCTCTGATGGCGAAGTGCTCAAGGACGTGGCAGTTCGCCTGCTCCCCACCGCGGTTGTGACCGGGCAGATCGTGGATGAACACAACGATGCTTTAGAACACATCCAGGTTGAGCTCCTGTCGCGGGAGTACCACAAGGGAAGACTCAGCCTGGCTTTAGCGCAACTGGCAATTACAGATGATCGCGGCGAATATCGAATTTACGATGTGCGCCCAGGGCATTACTTCCTGCTGGCCGAACTCGATCCTCAGTTGCGAAGCAAGGGCGTGCAGGTAATCGCTGCGCCCGGTGTAACGGGAGTAATTCAGCACGTTGCTACGCAGAGTGAGGCTCATGAACCGGAAGCGGAAGCCGCCATCACTTATGAACCCGAGTTCTTTCCCGGCACCAGCGACTTCCCTGAGGCAGCCCCTCTCGAGGTTGCGCCCGGCGACGAGTTGCACGCCAACTTTGTGTTTACCGGCATGCCAAGTGTAAGCATTCGCGGAGTGGTGGTAAACGGCATCACGGGTGATCGCGTCCAGAATGCCTCGGTCAGGGCATATTGGACGGATGCGTTGGGCGCAAACGGAGGCAGTTTCTCTGCATTCGCTGCGAAGGACGGCGCTTTTGAAATCCGGGGTATATCTCCTGGCCGCTATACCTTGCGAACCAGCTTTAATGATGAAACCGGCGAATACAACGGACAGGAGATGGTGGAGGCCGGACCTCATGGTGTTGACCAGGTTCTGCTCACCGGACTTCCGGACTTTCCAATCGAAGGTCACGTGCTGGTGGAAGGTGAAAACGCCAAGGCGCTTAACCATGTCTCCATTGAATTTTCCCCCTCACGGATCGCTGGAGCATTTCGCGTAGCTGCAGACGGCGCATCTCTTGCCTTCCAGGGACGACTCCGACCCGGAGAGCCATACACCGTTAGTGCGGCAAATCTGCCGAATGATGATTACTTGAAAGATGTGCGCACGGATGGCCACAGCATAGAACGCAATCAGCTAACCGGCAGTGGCCCGCATCAGCAGATTGAAATTGTTATCAGCACTGCTGGCGGTCACATTGAAGGCGTTGTGTGGGACCAAAAGGACCAGCCTGCATCCGTGTCAGTCCTGCTGATACCGGATTCCGCCCATCGCACGTACTTTGATTTGTTTCGCAAGGCCCATTCCAATCGCGAAGGCAAGTTCACACTGCGAGGTGTGCCTCCCGGAACTTACACCGTGCTGGCGTTTGATGGCGTGGATCCCGACGACCTACTGAGTGATCCGGAGCTGCTTAAATCGTACGCCGATCGCGGCGAATCGCTGATAGTAAGCGAAGGCGGCCACTACGCGCCGTTGCTGCACGTGATTTCCGGCGACTGACCCGTGGGTTTGGCCGTGAGTTCAGCTTGCAGACTGGCCTCTGCTCGATCAACCCTGGCCGTACTGCTGCTCCGTTTCTGTTCCGCGCTCAAAGCCGAGCAGATTGCTGCCTTTCTCGCGCAGATCGCGTGTGCGCTGGCTAACCCCGTCGACCGTTTTACGATAACCGCGACCAATAGCCCCGCGCAGCTCGCTTCCTCTCCTGGGGGTGAACAGGCAGGCCAGTGCCGCGCCAATCCCAGCGCCTACGAGAAGAGATGTAATGATGGCGCCCGCACCCGCGCCGCCCGATTCCTCGTGCCGCTGCTGCGAATAATCTCCATAGCGTTGATATTCGTTCATGACTGCCTCCTTGAATAAAATTGTGGAGGGCGCTTGCAGCGCGCCCTCTCAAATGAAGCGAACTCGTGGCAGGTCAGCTTGCCTTGCGCTTGCCTCGGTTGCGGCCGGCTGAGCGCGCTTCAGCCCGCATGGGCGTGACTTTCTGCTGGCGCTGGGTTTCTTCCTTCTGAGAGCGGTTGCTGATCCCCTGCGACCGCGTACTCGTGCCCGATTCGCGCAGTTCGCTGCCTTGTCTGCCGCGAACCGACGTTCCCTGCCTTCCGCGAGCGGCCTGCTGCTGATTGGCGCGCTGCCGTGCCTGGCCGCCGCCTGCATTTTGGAATTCGGGCTCTTCCTCGCCTTCCATGTCCACAATTTCATTGGCGATGGTCTGCTGGCTCTGGGACTGGTTGCGCGTACGTCCCGCATTGGCGCTCTCCGCCCGCGTCCCGCCGGTCTGGCGTCCGCCGCTACGGCGCTGGTATTCAGTTTCCTCTTCGGCCACTTGTTCGCCGGGCGAGCGCCCCGCGGCGTTGAACTGCGAATCCACGCTGCCCGCGCGCTGTGACGTGCCGCGATTCTGCGCCTGCCCACGAGCTGTTGTCTGGCCCCTGCTCTGCTGCGAGCCGCGACCGCCTGTTTGACGCACGCCTTCTGAAACGTCTTCCAGCACGTCTGAAGCTTCGTCCTCTTCCGACTTCACCGCCAAATCGCCCAGCGAAATCATCCCGATCACAGTCTCTTCTTCCACCACCGGCAGCCGGCGGATCTGGTGACGGGCCATCAGGTCCGCAGCATCCTCTAAATCCGCATCGGGATCGATGGTGTGGAGCTGTTCACTCAAAATTTCCTCGGCCGTGCACTCGCCGGGGTCCTCGCCTTCTGCTACCGCGCGGACAACAATGTCGCGGTCGGTAATGATGCCGCATAGTTTCTCGTCGTCATCCACAATGGGAATCGCGCCCACGTTTTCGTCGCGCATGCGTTCGGCAATTTCAGCAAGCGTCGTGTCCAGGGTGGCAGTCGCCAGCCCCTCCGCTGTCATAATGTCGCGCACCTTCATATCGGTTCTCCTCTCTGCTCAGCTTTCCCGGGAAGCCCCCAACCGGCTGAAGACTGCATCCGGCGGCTCGCGTTTGCGGGCAAAGGGCTGCGCATTGTTAGAAAAGAAGCGCTGGGCGAACGTTGTCCTCGCAGGAGAGCGGCCTCGCGAATTCTTACATAGATCACGGGCCAGCCCAGATGCGTATAGACGGCGGATGGGGTAAAATTTCCAGTTCGTCCTGCCGGCCTTTTCTGACCGAAGGGTCGCGGTGTCTGTTCCCGTCTCCCCATTAGCGGAACAGACAATTCACCAGACACACACAAGAATTGAGGAGAAGAGTTCACCCATGGCGATTCCAGCGACACAGATGCGTCCGGGGATGATTATCAAGCACAATAACGACCTTCATCTGGTTTTCAGCGTCGAGCATCGCACGCCCGGAAACCTGCGCGCCTTCATCCAGGCCAAGCTGCGCAATATCCGCACCGGCGCCATGTTTGAGCACCGCTTTCGCTCCGCCGATCCAATTGACAAGGTCAATGTGGATGAAGTCCCTATGGAGTTTCTCTACCAGGATGGCGACGATTTTTATTTCATGAACACGGAAAATTACGAACAGACTCATCTGCGCCGCGACACCCTGGGCGATGCGGTCGATTACCTGACCGCCAACCTGCAAATCAAGGTCGAGTTCTACGATGGCAAAGCCGTGGGCATCGAGCTGCCGCAGACTGTGGTGCTCACCGTGGTGGAGACCGAGCCGGGCCTCAAGTCAGCGACTGCCTCCAGCGTCACCAAGCCGGCTAAAACCGAAACCGGGCTCATCGTGCAGGTGCCGCCTTTCATCAATGAAGGCGAAAAGATCAAGGTTGACACGGCGGAAGGCGCATATCTGTCGCGGGCGTAACAACTGGCACTTAGCAGCTGGCACTTAGCCATAGTTGGATCGCTGTTACAAGATTGCGGGTCCATCGTGGTTCGCGAGAGGAAGACAGGACAGACTTGATCGCTAAGCGGTACATTGTTCGAGGACGCGTTCAGGGTGTGGGCTTCCGCTGGTTCGTCGATCATGAGGCGCGCCAGATCGGCCTGGCCGGCTGGGTGCGCAACAATCTGGATGGTACCGTAGAGGTGCTGGCCATCGGCACCGAGCAGCAGGTTCACGCTCTACGCTCCAAATTGCAGCAAGGGCCGCGCGCCGCCCGCGTTGATGAAGTAAAGGAATTGCCGGCTGACCCGATACCCGGGCTCGATACTTTTCGCATTGAAGGAGCATGGTAGATGCCGCACAACTGCGAGCACCTGAAGAAGCTGATCCGCGAAGTTCCCGACTTCCCCAAGAAAGGCATTCTGTTCTACGACATCACCACACTTCTCAAAGACAACGTCGGCTTCGCCACGCTCATTGATGCTCTCTCCGAGCACTATCTAAGCTCGAAAATCGACCTGGTTTTGGCTATTGAGGCCCGTGGCTTCATCTTTGGTCCCGCGCTCGCCTATCGCCTGAACGCCGGATTCGTGCCCATCCGCAAGCCCGGCAAGCTCCCGGCGGACACCGTCAAGTGGAATTACGAGCTCGAATACGGCATTGATACGCTCGAGATCCACAAGGACGCTATCCGCCCGGGCCAGCGCGTTATTGTGGTTGATGACCTGCTTGCGACCGGCGGCACGGCCAACGCCTGTGTGCAGCTCGCCAAATCTCTGGGCGCTGATATCGCCGGTCTGGGCTTCGTGGTCGAGCTGGACTTCCTCCACGGCCGCAAGAAGTTTGACGGCATTGAGGTCTTCTCGCTGCTGCATTACGACAAATAGCTGTTCAAAACCTTACCGCTGACAACACTGATTGAACTGATTTCCAGTGATGAACACGATTGGCACTTTCATCCAAATGTCAATCTTTAGTCGGGAAACCAGTTCCATTAGCGCATACCAGCAGTAGGCATTTGCCATCATCCTCGGCTGAACATCTCCAGTAGCCTGTCAGTCACGACCTCGGCGGTCATCGTTGGCACACGTCCTAGGCGTTTGATGAGACGTTGGCGATCTACCGCGCGAAGCTGGTCCACCGCTACTTGGCCAGTCTTGCCCTGAAACCGAACCGGAACTCTGGTTGGATAGGGTCGCGACACGGTCGTCATGGGCGCTACCACAATCGTGCGCAGATGCTGGTTCATTTCATCAGGAGAGATAATCAGGCAGGGACGCCTCTTCTGGATTTCAGCCCCTTGTGTTGGATCCAGCGATACGAGCCACACTTCATCGCGGCGAGGAAGGCGACTTACCACTTCCATTCCTCGAGATCAAATTCGTTGGGCCCAGCGCGTTCCATCAGCAGTTCGTCTTCCCTTGAACTCCCGGCAGCACGGAATGCCTCTGCCCAGCCTTCACGCGGGCGCCGCCCCGGCGAAATTATTAGACAATCATTTTCTACGCGCAGGTCCACCGTTTCTCCCAAGCCACACTGTTCGATCAGCGGCTTGGGAATACGCACGCCCCGCGAATTGCCGATCCGCACCAACTCTGTTTTCATCGCTTCCTCTGTAATTACATTGTAATCACTGGCGATGGAACACGCAACCGATCCCCTGAACGGCTCCCACGTCTATCCTGGACAGTGGTAATCAGTGCCATCAGCGTTCATCAGCGGTAAGGTTTCCCGATACCGGACCGGCGCGCACCACAAAGCGTTGCGGCGAGCGCGGGCTGCGGCCAAATGGATAGCACGTGATCAGCGTAAGCTCGTCATTCGGCGTTGGCTCCAGCAGATCAAGATTTTCAGGATTGACAACGCGAATCTCGGTCACAGCGTAGCTCCGCTCGTGCAATCGCTTGCTGCGCGCGTCAAACCATTCGAGCTCGACGGTGTCGCCCTGCTTGATCGCTTCCAGCGGCCGGAACCAGCTTGTGCGATGGCCCGCCAGCACCAGGTTTCCCGGGCCGCCGATCGCTGCACTACTCAGCAGACGCGCCGGACCAAAGGCCAGTGTGCGCGGCGTGGCGCCCTCCAGAACGATTTCGTCGTACCTGAGCCGCGGGATTTCGAGGCGCGCAATCGGATAGGTATCCGCCCACGGCCATGGCGGAGTTGCTTTGCCGGAATGGATTCTCTGCTCCCACGCGCGGCGGATCAGAATCCCCGCCAACTCCGCCTTGGCCTGGAGGTACAGGGCGCGAGCGGTGAGGCTCGTGCCGGCAAACAGGAGCAATGCCGCAAACCAGCGCACGGCTTTCATGACATCGCTCCTGCCCTGCGGAGTCGCAGCAGCAAAAACAGCGTTGCGCCAAGCAGCAAAAACGTGAGCCCGACGGTTTCAAGGAACGCATCTGCTGTGCCGGTTGCCGGCGCGCCCGTGACCTTTTCCATCTGCCAGCCTGCGGGCAGCTGCGTTGGGACCGCGACAGTGTTCTGCGCTCCGCCCGGATTCAACGCAACTTCCTCCACCGCAACCAACGAAGTGAAGCGCGTGACCAGCCGGTATTGCACAGCCGTGGTAATTACCTCCGTGCGAACCGCAGCACGATCAGTCTCGTCCGACTGCCGCCAACGGTCCATCAAGTCTTCCACACGCTGCCGTGCCCAAAGTGTAGTGATCCCAGGATGGAAGCTTGCCTTAGACACGTCAAACGGGATGGTCGTCCCGTACGGCTGGTTTCCCGCTCGCGCCGTCAACCGCACGCTGCCTTTGCTGCCGTCGGTGATCCGGCCGAAAATCAGGAGCGGTTGGCGCATGAAGAGGTCGGGCGGGTGCTCCGGGTACATTCCCTCAACGTTCACTCCGTCAAAGGACAGCTTCACATCCGTGAGTACCGGGCTTTCAATGCTCTCAAACAGCTTGCCCATCTGCTGCTGGATCTCGTGAATGTCCGCGATGTGCGTGAACGTCCCTCGCCCGAATTGCGCCATTTTGGTTGCGAGAAAAAGATTCGGCGCGCTGCCAATCGCCACGGTATACAGCCGAGCATTGCCCAGGTGCTGCCGCATGGCCGTGAAAATCTCCTCCTCGTTGCCCAGATCGCCATCAGTGAGGAGAACAATGTGACGCAGGTAACCGGGCGTTTCCGGTTTCTGCATGAGGTGCTGGAGCGCCGGCAGCATCTCCGTGCCGCCGCCCGCCTCCAGATTTTTGACGTACTGGCGCGCTCTTTCCAGGTTCTGTGACGTCGCGGGCAGCGGTTCGGGCGAAAACTCCTGATACCCGCTGCTGAATGCCAGAATTCCGAAACGATCGTCCGGATTCAGCCGGTCCAGTGCATCCAGTAGCGCTCCGCGCGCCTGCGCGATGGACGTGCCCTCCATGGATCCTGATACATCGATCATGTATAGCATTTCCACCGGCACCCGCTTGCCGGACTGCACCGTAGGAGGATAGGCGGCCAGCAGAAACTGCGTTTCTCCGGAATTGCTGTTTGGAGAGAGTAAAAGAGCGGTGCTGGGTTTTGCACTCTGGGCCTGCTCTACGTCAAGGATAAAGTCCCGGTTGGGAATGGTGGCGCCCGTGGCCAGCACCACATGCTGACGACCATCGCGTAAACGCTGGACAGCAATCTCATGCGAAATGCTCTTGACGGAAGCAGTTGCAAAGCCTGGATCGAGATCCACCGCCAGCGAGATGTCGTGGCCGGAGCGGGTTGCCGGATTGCGCACCGGAGGAGTGATGCGTGAGGCGTCATGGACCGCGTCGGTGTCCATGGCCCAACCTGTGCCGCTGTGGCCGATGGCCTGCGTGCCGGGAATGTAGCGCGGGCCCGCCACCATGGGGAACTCCAGGCGCATTCTGCCGTCTTCCCACTTCAACGGCTCCACGTACTCAAGCCGCACATCAATGCGGTCGCCCGGCATGATGTTGGCCACCGAGGTCGTGAAGATATTCGGCCGCTCCTGTTCTACCAGCGCCGCGCGCTTGCCCTGCGCTTTGGCGGCGTCATAAGTACGCTTGGCCTCTTCGCGCTCCCGCACCACGCTGCGGATCACCCGGTTGCCGATGCGAACTTCCATGTCATACACCGCAGCGTCATGCGGCAGCGGAAAGACGTAAACAGCCTCGATTGGCATCGAGCTGGAGTTCACGTATTGTTGCGTGACTGTGGCCGCGCACACTGGGCCGCGCACGTCCAGATTTACATCCGTGTGGAGGAGCGGGATCAGCTCCTGCTGCCCTGTAATGGGCGAGCGATAGAGCAATGAGCCTTCGCCCACCTGGGCTGGCCCTGCCAGCGCTTCCTGGCCGAACAGAGGCCCAGCCATGAGCAACATCACCGCCAGCAGCGCTGCGATCAGGCGGGTTCGGGTTTCATCGTTGAGGCGGCTTTCTCCGTTGCGCATCATTTGCTTTCCTCCGATACCGCATCGGCGGCATCGATTCCGATTCGAGTGCAAATGATTGGCCGCATGCAGAGAAATGGTCCGCATGCTCAAAACTCAACGACTTAGGCAGAGATGGGTTGCCGAAGGAGCACAAAGCCGCGTGTTAGCGAGAACACATGTGTGGCAGCAGGCGCACGAAGGCCTTTCTGGTCCGAAGGATTATTGGGGTGTGCTTGTTTAGAAAGGTGAGATTTTTCTGATCTCGAGTCAGGCAGGCTCTTCCGGTTGTTCGTCCGCCAGTTCTTCAAGCTCCGCGCCGGGGTCGTTGTACTGTTCAATCACTCTGCGGGCTTCCTCAGCCTGTTCGGGATTCACCATCACGACCACGCCGCCTACGCCCGGCCACAATGCCTGGTCGGCGTCAATGCTGCTGACCAGGGACTCAATGCCCGCTGAAGTGAGCAGGCCGTGAACGATCATGGCTTCCGTTTCCTGCTGCGTGTCAAAGACCTTTACCAGTTTGGCTTGAGGCTTGGGTTCAGGTGTGGCGCTCACGGTATTCCTCCCTCTCAGATCACATTTACCAGTGATGCTGGAAAACTCATCATGCGGCAAAAACAACCGGCTGCGCAAGGCGCTCCATCCAACCTGAGAAAGACGGCAATTGTGACGCTGAACTCCTTCAGCGATCTGTTGTACAGGGAGTCATTCGAATGGAATCTCACCAATCCGGCCCGCCTCAAAGCAACGACGAAACGGAGAGTGGTCAACCGTGCGCTCAAACCGAAGCTGAAAAGGAAGCCGAACGCCGCAACCTGCGCCGGCTGCAATTGATGATGGATATGGTGCTCTCCGTCCTGAGCCAGGACCCCGACCTCACCCGGGCTGAAGCCCTGGAAATGATCGCGAATTGCAAAAATGCAGCGCTGGCCATGTTTCCTGACAAGGAACTGGCTTTTGACCTGATCTACCGTCCGCGGCTGCAGCGCGTGATCAATGAGAGGTTCAGGGTGCAATGAAGCACGTTCGTGGCTGTCTCTGAAGAGAGGACCCGGCGCCGAGTACCTGCTGATCCGGGTTACGGCTTCTGGTGAATTCTGCCTATCTCAGATGCTACTGTCTCGGTACAGCAATGGTTTAGTCCTGAGCACGTCCGCTGCTCAGCCCAGATCAGGACGTCAGCTTTCCCAGTAGAGAGCTTCCCCTGTAAACATCTATCAAGAATCATCAACAACCTACCGTTCCCGAATCGTGGCAGCGAATCGCCGAGTCTAATCAATTAACTGAATCGTTAATTCGACAGGTGAGGAGAAAGACATGAAAAGGAGTTTACGACTGCTACTGGGCGCGGTCTTGTCATTGGGGCTGGCCGGAGCGGCGTTCGGCAGCTCAGCCAGCGACAACGGCCGGCTGGATCAGCGGCTTAACAAGGAAGTACGACACGCGCTGGTGATGATTCCGCAGTTTGGGGTTTTCGATAATTTGAGTTATCGCGTGGACGGCAGCACGGTGACGCTCTACGGCCAGGTGCGCGATGCCATTGTTAAAGACGTTGCGCAAAGTTCGGTGAAGCGTCTTGAAGGCGTGGAGCGCGTGGACAATCGCATTGAGGTGCTGCCGGCGTCCTTCAACGACGACCGCATTCGCGCCCAGGTTGCGCGTGCTGTCTTCGGCGACCCGCGGCTCTCAAGCTATGCTAGTCAGCCAGTGCCGCCGATTCACATCGTGGTGAAGAACGGCCACGTGGACCTGGTGGGCATGGTGCGCACTCAGGCCGACAAAGACAGCGCCTTCATCCGCGCCAATGGGGTGCCAGGCGTGTTCAAAGTCAACAACAACTTGCAGGTGGAGCAACCAGCAAAAGGATAAGTCACATGATGGCAGAAGCGGGCCGCAGAAACTGGCGTCCCGCTTTCTATTTACAGCGATCTTCGCTTTGCAAAGAACCAGTAATGTTCAGCCTGCGTGGCACAGGCGCCTTCAGGCTCTTCTCCGTGGTGGGTTTGGCAGTTCCGATCACCCGATCAACCGATGCCCACATCAA
>Ga0207652_10001073_pt1 | contig 24783 bp, 27 predicted proteins | sample KBSC63BmetaG_FD_184334 | JGI IMG/M metagenome (GOLD analysis project Ga0207652, IMG submission 184334) | Corn rhizosphere microbial communities from Kellogg Biological Station, Michigan, USA - KBS C6-3B metaG (SPAdes) (version 2) | ecosystem: Host-associated > Plants > Roots > Rhizosphere ... | reverse complement strand
TGAGTCGGGCACTGTCGCATCTCGAGCAGCTTGAGTACATTTCGGTGCTGCGGCGCGAAGTGAAACTGCTGGATATCCCGAAGCTGAGCATTTGCGCAGGCGCCTCCCGCGCGCTTCAGTGACAAGGGTCAGGCACTGTCGAGCAGCCGCCGGATTGCACCGGTGAGCTGCTCGCGCCGATACGGTTTGCGCAGCAACTCGAAAGTTTCTTCCGACCCTTCGTGCCGCCTGTCGCCCGAGCCCGGGTAGCCGGAGGCAAGCAGTATCGGGAGATCAGGCCGGACGCGGCGAGCTTCGCGAGCCAGTTCGATACCATCCATGCCACTGCCCAGCACCACGTCCGAAAACAGCAGGTCCACGTGTGGCTTCGCAATGAGCAAATCAAGCGCTTCGCGCGCGCTCGCCGTGGCAATCACGTCATACCCAACGGCACTCAGGAACCGGGTTGCGACAGTACGGACATCGGTTTCATCTTCGACCAGCAGTATCGTTTCCCCCGCGTTGGCGTGCTCGGTATCGTCGACCTGCGCGTCGTTCATCATTTTGGTGCCTGAGGCCGCAGCGGGCAGAACGAGCTCCATGCGCGTCCCGTAGCCGAGTCGGCTGTCGATTGTGATGGCCCCGCCTGATTGGGTGGCGAATCCGTAGGCCATGCTGAGGCCCAGCCCGCTGCCCTTGCCGGATTCCTTGGTAGTGAAAAAGGGTTCAAAGGCATGCGCCTGCACGTCCGGTGGCATTCCCGTGCCGGTATCGCTGACAGCAACGGCCACGTAACGGCCGGCTGGAAGCTTCCATTGGTTGACGTCATCCAAATTGATTTCGCGCACGCTGATGCCGAGCCGCCCGCCGCGTGGCATCGCATCGCGTGCATTCAACGCAAGATTGACCAGCGCCGTATCCAGTTCATTGGGGTCGGCGTACAGGTCGGGAACCTCCCCCGCGCAGTCGATCTGCACCACAATCGATTCGCCCAATGTACGCCGGAGCATCGAACCCAGCTCTTCCATGAGCGGTTGCGGCACGACCGGCCTCGGCTGCAGCGGTTGCCGGCGCGCGAAAGTGAGCAACCGGCGGGTGAGATAAGAACCCCTCTCCACGGCGCGTAGTGCGCTATCGATGATCTCCTGCAAGCTCGGCTGGTCGGACAACTCAGCCTCCAGGAGTTGCAAGTTCCCCGAGATCACTGTCAGCAGGTTGTTGAAGTCGTGCGCGACACCGCCGGTGAGCTGGCCAACAGCGTCCAGCCGTTGCGCATGCGCCAACTGTTCTTCGGTTCGACTGCGCTGTATCGCCGACGTCAGCAAGCTGGCAATCGACTGCAGGAAATTCACCTTGCCTTCGTCGAAACTGCGCGGCGCGGCGGCCAGTACAAGCAGAAAGCCCAACGCCTCTTGCCGGACGAAAAGCGGAACCAGCGCTACATCGTGAAATCCCGCTCTGGAAAGATCTGCGCGGATCGTCTCGGAAGAACCGTCCTGCATCATGTCGGACGTGATCACGTCGTGTTTCCGCGCGTCGAAGGCACTCCGAATGGAATCGGCGTTCCCGAGAATGGAGGTAATCGTGCGGGCAGTTTGCTCGGAAAGCCCGGTGGAGGCGCGTATATGGAACGCGCTGTGCCGCCAGTCGGTTGCGAAAATGGCGGCCGCGGGCAGTTCCAGTGCCGCCACCGTCAACTCGAGGATCCGCCGGATCGCCAGTTCGTAATCGGGGGACTCCAGTGCCAGCCGGCTTATCAACGCGATGTAGCTGTCCCGTTGCGCGCGTTCGAGCGCCTGCCGCACGCGCCGGGTTTCGGAAATATCGCGCACTGAAGCGATCGCGATCACGCCCTTGTCCGTGGCGATGGAGCTCAGGCCGATTTCAAGGGGAAACGTTTGGCCTTCGTGCTTAAGGCCCATCAATTCGTAGCCGATTCCCATCGGGCGAATGCGGGGTCTGGCCATGTAATCGTCGCGGTGCGACCGGTGTGCCTGACGCAGCGATTCCGGCACCAGCGCTTCCAGCGCCAGGCCCTGCAGTGCGCCTTGCCCGTAACCGAACATGCGTTCGGCCTGCGCATTGGCCAGCACGATGGCGCCTTTCCGGTCCACCGCGATCATCGCGTCGGGCGCGATATCGAACCACATGCTCAACATCACGAAGCTGACGGCGGGGAGATCCTGTTGGTTCATCCATGCCCCTGCCTGGAAACGCGCGCCGAAAAGAGGTACCCGGCGCCGCGTACAGACCTGATCAATTCCGGGTTGGCCGGGTCGGATTCGACCTTGCGGCGCAATCGCCCGATCTGTACGTCGATGGCGCGGTCGAACGGACCGGCGTTGCGGCCATGGATGTGTTCCATCAAATCGTCGCGCGACAACACACGGTTGGGGTGTTCGACGAGCACGCGCAGCAGCTCGTATTCGCCGGTTGTGAGTGCAATCGTCGCTCCACCGGTGGTACGGAGGGTGCGTGACTGGGGGCTGAGGAGAAAATTGCCGAATTGGAACGCAACCTGATTGGCCGCGTCATCGGGGGTGGCATTCTGATGGGCGCGCCTCAGCACGCTGCGCACTCGTGCCAGCAACTCGCGCAAATCGAAGGGTTTGGTGACGTAATCGTCGGCCCCCAGTTCCAGCCCGACCACGCGATCCACCGATTCGCCACGGCCGGTGATGATGATGAGCGCACCATTCCAGCTCTTGCGCAGCTGGCGCGTAAGCTCAAAACCGTCCTCGCCGGGAAGACCGAGGTCGAGCATTACGAGATCAACGGCCGTTCTGGTGAGCGCGTCGCGCATCTCGGCGCCATTCGCCGCGGTGCTGACTTCGAAACCTTGGCCGGTGAAATAGCGACGGAGCAAGTCCAGGACGCCGGTATCGTCATCAACGACCAGCAAGTGCACTCGATCTCGCATGGCGCCTGCACGTGATGCGGTAAGCAGGGGTGAATCTTATATCAGGACCGTCGTCACGGCGGGCTGGAAAGACTCCCTCGATATCGGTGGTCGCTGAGGAATGGCGTTCCCCCGGCTGCGCCAAATTGCGCGCCGGAAAATCTTCGAAGCCCATGCCGATGGTGATTGATGACGGATTGCCGGTGCATTGACCCACATCAACATCGATGCAGCGCCAGTCGATAGTTTGGATACAGGTCGATTTTGACCGGCCCGGCGTCGAGGTGGCCGCGCCCGTCCATCGATGGTTCCGATGCATCTGGAGGCAGTATGGCCACGTTGACGCAGCAACAAATCAAGCACTTGTCCGATTTGATGGACGTCCGCTTCGCCCGCGAACTCGAAGAGATCCGTGCCGTCAGGGAGCGCACGCGCGGCGAACGCGATGAAGGCGTTCCGGCCGACTGGATCGATGCAGCGCTGGTCGAAGCTACGCTCGCTGCGGATGACGCGGTGTTCAACCAGGATGTCCAGGATGTGCGCGACATCAAGGCCGCGCGCGAACGCTTGTCGGCGGGCACCTATGGCATCTGCACCGATTGCGGCGAACCAATCACGTACGAACGTCTGCTGGCTTATCCCACGGCCAAGCGCTGCATCCATTGCCAGCGCCTGCGCGAGCAGGAGATTGCTGCGAGCCGGCTCGTGCGCGCGTCCTAAAGCGAAGGCACTCGGCCCGCCACGGCGCCTTTCTGACACCCAATCATGCGCAGCCGCCATGTTTGGCGCCTTGCCTGCGCTATCTGCACGGCACGCTGCCCTGGAGCGACCGAGCAGGCGTGTAGGCGTTCTGGCCGTACAACACCGGGCTGTGATGTGGATCGCCCGAAAGGCTTGGAGTCCGTCCAGCAGGCTTTCCCTCATTGAGTTGATGCGAATCAAATCGGAGCTTCCTTGAAAGTCGATAGTTGATTCGTGCCGAGGAGATCGCGTGATGAAAACCGACAAGGAACTTCAACGAGACGTGACGGCGGAATTGAACTGGGATCCATCCGTCGATTCGGGCCGGATCGACGTGGAGGTGCAGGCTGGCATCGCGACCCTCACGGGCCTGGTGAACAGCTACGCGCAGAAATGCAGCGCGCAAACGGCAGCGTGGCGCGTGAGCGGTGTGGAGGGCGTGATTGCGGACCTCGAAGTCGAGCTGCCTAGCAACGACTGGCGATCGGACAGAGACATCGCCAAGGCCGCCCACAACGTGTTGGCGTGGAACACGTCGATTCCGCCGCGCAGAGTGAAGGTGGCGGTCAAGCATGGTTGGTTGGTGTTGTCCGGCAATGTGGAATGGGAATACCAGAGCCGCGCCGCGGAATCCGCAATGCGCAACCTGGTGGGCATCAAGGGCCTGGTCAATCTGATCGAGATCAAGCCGAGGATCGAACCACGCGACGTCACGCGCCAGATCGAGGCAGCGTTGCGCAGGCGATCTTTCCGGCGCGCCAAGACCATCTCGGTGGTGGTGAATGGCGGAACCGTGACGCTTTGTGGGCAACTGGATTCTCCGAGCGAGCGGAACGCGGCGCGCCTGGCCGCATGGCGGGCACCGGGAGTCCGCAACGTCATCGATCAAACAACGATCGCGGCCTGAATCGCGATTCAGGCAAGTGTTCGGGCCGCGCGCCAGGGACGGGGCGCGGCCCAGGGAAACCTAGACATGTTCACGCACATTCTCATTCCGATCGACGACGATCCAGGTTCGCGCCACGCGATCAAATTGGGCGTGGCGCTCGCGAAGAAAATCGATGCTCGCGTGACGGGCTTTCATGCGATGACGGAATTCAACCACGCCGGCATCGTCGAGGAACTGCTGGAGCCGCCACCCGAGGAACTGCAAGCACTTGCCCGGGCCCACGCGGACAGGCTGTTCGCTCCGTTGGAACGCGAGGCCGAGCTCGCGGGCGTAGATTGCGACACCATCGCGAAGCGAGGTGATCGACCCCACGAAGCCATCGTCGCAGCGGCTCAAAAGGCCCGATGCGACCTGATCGTGATGGCATCTCATGGCCGGCAGGGTATCGCGCGGCTCGTACTCGGAAGCCAAACGCAACAGGTCCTGAACCATACCGGCATCTCGGTGTTGGTGGTGCGTTGATCGCGCCATAGCAGCCACCCGCCACTCGGAGCAAGTGCCATGACCGGTTCCCCGGCGTTCGATGTTTCAGCTTTGTGGCCGCAAATCGTGGCGTTGTACTGCGCCACACTGCTGCCGTTGGCAGCAGGGCTACCGCCGATCATCGCGATCATAGAAAGCGTTTACGTCATGACCGGGCGGGAAATATGGAAGCAAACCGCCCGCTTCTGGGGCAAGTTGTTCGGCGTGGCCCTGCTCATGTGGGCCGTTGGTTCGGTCGCGCTCACGATCCTGTACGTTGTGGATCCCGGCCGCTTCACCAAGCATGTTCATGGGATGTCCAGCCCGGCACTGGTCGGTTTTTTCCTGCCGTTCGTACTCGCGTTTGGCTTGCTGCTCTGGAACTGGTTCCGTGATTGGTGGAACCCACATCGAATTCGGCATCTGCTCGTTACTTGGTTGTGGGTGCCATTGTTCGGGATCGCGGTGTTGAAGGTTTCGATCGGGTACGGCCTGCTGGACAACCCAGCTGGCGTTGAACTTGACCCCGGCAGCCTGCAGGTCTGGATTTATGATCTGCCGGCGGTGTTGATGAATCCGGCTGCGCAATCGCGATTCGTGCATCTGATGGGCGCGTGTTACCTCGTTGCCGCAACCTTGGTGCTTTCGATTTCGGCGTGGTACCTGTTGCTCGACCGCAACGTGCGGATTGCGCGCCGTTCGTTCGCCGTGGCCGCGAGTTTCGGTTTCGCAGCAGCGCTTTCGCTGGCGGTGCTTGGCGATCGGAGCGGTTATGCCGCATCGCCTGGCCAACAGATGCGAATTGCCGCGATCGCTGCGGCATGGCAGACCCAAACAGCACCAGCACCATTCACGATCTTTGGGCTTCCCGATGGCAGCAGCCGCACGACGCACGCTGCCGTGGACATTCCATGGGTGCTGGGGTGGGGCGCCACCCATTCATGGAGGAAGTCGGTTGCCGGCCTGGACGAGCTCGAGGCAGTGAACGCAACGCGCATCCGGGATGGCATTGCCGCATTTACCACCTTGGACACGCCATGGGCCGATCCCTCGGGCGTGAGCGGCCCCGTTTTCGATGCAGATGATAACCCCAACTTCGGATACGCATTGCTGCTGTTGCGCGGCACCCAGCATCCCGCACGGGCGAGCAGCGATCAAATTGCCGCCGCAGCCAGGAGCACGATTCCGAATGTGCCGCTCCTGTTCTGGACTTTTCGTCTCATGGTGCTGCTGGGCATTTACAGCATCGCGCTGTTTGGCTGTGCGTTCTGGCTGGCTTCGAAACGCCGACTGGAAAAACGCGCCTTCCTGGGAATCGCGGCATGGAGCCTGCCGCTGCCATGGATGGCGGGAGCACTGGGTTGGATCGTGAGCGAAGTCGGGCGCGGACCCTGGCTGGTCGATGGACTTTTGCCGGTCACCGAAACGCACGCTAGTCGCCCAGAGGCGATCGTCGGCATTGTCGCCTGCCTGCTCATCGTAGGGTTCTTTGCGGCAGGTGCGGTCATGCTGGTCCGCCTTGTCCGCTTGGGCCCTGAAGGACTGAAGTTCTGGCCAGTGGATACCGGAAAGACAGGAAAATATTGAACGACCCGATTGGGTCAGGAGGTTTCATTATGTGGTACTTCACATGGCTGCTGGGAGTTGGTCTCGCATGCAGCTTCGGCATCCTCAATGCGATGTGGTTCGAGGTGCACGCCGACGACGAACGCGACTGGGCGGCCGTCATCAACGACGACTAATTGCACCATTGAAAGGGCTTTTCGGTTTGTGTTGATCTCCATCAATGCCGATCCCGCGCCTACACGCAGACTGACGGCATGAACACGCTCCCGCAGTCCCTCGAGTTCGATCCCGTGCTGATGGCGCGTTATGACGTGCCTGCACCACGGTATACCAGTTACCCAACCGCGCCACAGTTCCACGCTGGTTTCGGCGAGACGCAGTTGTGCGATGCGATTCTTGCTTCGAACAAGGCCACGCCGGTGCGGCCACTGTCGCTGTACGCCGCGTTGCGGTGTGCGGTAGTTGAGGTAGCGTGGCCGACACTCAATTCCTGCTTCGGGAAAAGGCGGGATCATCGAACGTGTGGGCGTACTGATCGAGCGCCGCGCGCATCCTCGCAATGGCGTCTTTGCGTCCGGGATCGGCCTTCAGCGCGCTGGCGTTCTGCAGCAGCGGTCCAATAATGTCGTGCAGCGCGGTGTCTGCGTCCGGCGGCAGCTTGCAGTTGACGATGATGGTATTGACGTGGCCGGTGATCTGGTCGGCAAGTTGCGCCGCCAACTCCTTGCTGATGTCCCCGGATCCACGGTGTTCGAGGGTCACTACGTTTTCGCGGTTTGCACGCATCTGTTCGCGTAAGGTCGCATCGGTGGTGTAGCGTTGTGCAGGTACCGCGCTGGTGGTGGGCGTGGATGCCCGATGCGCGTGTTGCTGCGCGAGAGCGATGCATGGCGGCAGACTCGTCAGCAGCAAGAAACCGAATGTGATGCTCGCGGGACGCATGGAGTACTCCTCTCGCGTGGAATGGTTGGATCGAGGATCGGCCATCTCGCGCACTAGGCGATGATCCATGTCACGCGCACCTGCGCAACCACGCCATCAAGCACGATTAGGGCGGCAGTCCGCCGCGGTCAAGCGGGCGCTTGCGGCCGTGGATCATCGCCGCTATCAGGTTTTCGCGGTAGTGGAAACTCTCGACCAGGGCGGCCAGCACGTGGAGGCCGATCAAGCCGAGCAGGCCCCACGCGAGCACCGCGTGGAGCTCTTCCAGCCACTGCGCGCCCCAGAAGGCATCGAGTGTCTGCATCCAGCCGGTGACACCGACCAGGACGACTCCGGCGAGCAGAACCAGCATGATCACCGCGGCGGCGGGATTATGGCCGAGTCGGCGGCGCGAAGTTCCGGTCAGGCGCTCGCGAAGATAGGTGCGCACCGCGCGCGGACCACGCACCCAATCGCGGAAGCGCGCATGCCGCGTGCCGACGAATCCCCACAATATCCGGAACGCGACCAACCCCAGCGCGATGTATCCAAGCACGCGATGAGGCGTGTCGCCGTCCTCGACCAAAAACGCACCGAAGACGCATGCCGCCAGCGACCAGTGGAAGAGCCGCACGAGCGGATCCCACACCCTGACGGTCGCCCTCCGGTGGCCGGCCTCCCTGCCGGCCGCGGTTTGGATGATCGTGGCCATGGACGGCGCTCCTTCACTTGATGCGCTGTTTGACCACGTGGCCGTCGGTGGGGTCGAAGTAGATCTCGACCAACCTGCCGGCCTTGTTCTTGCCATAGATTTCGTAGCAGGTGCCCGAGACCAGGAACTTGTCGATGGTGTAGCCCTGTTTGACAAGCTGATCCTTCAGCGTCTGTTGCGGCATCCACTGGCTCTGCGGAACCTTGGTGCAAACGGGGGCGGCAAACGCGCCCAGCGAGAACAACGCTGCAGAACCGGCCAGAACGAGGGTGGCGAACTTTTTCATGATGGGACTCTCCGAAAAGTACGGGCGGGATTGCACAAGGCACCAGGCGGAATGTTCGAGTCTGCACCGCCAGGTTCAGGATGCTGCTCGCCAAACCATGCGGTCTTGATGCACATCAAAGGTTTCGCTCGCCTCGTCGCTCCGGGACAAAATGGGTCGCATGCACGTGCCGCGCCGTAGACTGCCCAGTCCGCGCGTACAGATGCTGTTTGCTTGACGCATGTCAATTGCACCAGAGCAAGCAGTCCGATGATGAGGTTGTCGCCAAGGAGCCCCACCATGAAAAGCGAAACCGCCCCTGCAACGGGCAACGAAGAGTCCTTGAAGCGCAGCGTCGAGCATCTCAAGGACGCCGCGGAAGAATTGTTGCGCACCACGGCCGACGAAACCCGCGAGGGATGGCACCGGGCGCGCGCCACGCTCGGCGGGAAGGCGCGGGCGCTCACGTCCGACGTGTCCGAACGTACGCGTGACTTCGCCGAGGATGCGCGCGAGCTCGGAGACAAGGGGCAACGCCTCGTGCGGCAGTACCCTTGGGCGGCGATCGGTATCGGTGCGGGACTCGGTTTGCTGGCCGGCTTCCTGATCCGCCGACGCTGAAGGTCATCGATCGCGGACACCTGTGCAAACGAAAGTAGCGATGGCAGATCGTGAAGTAAGCGGGTCCAGCCAATCATCGCCATCGACGGAACAGCCGGCTTCCTGATCCGCCGACGCTGAAGGTCATCGATCGCGGACACCTGTGCAAACGAAAGTAGCGATGGCAGATCGTGAAGTAAGCGGGTCCAGCCAATCATCGCCGTCGACGGAACAGCCGGACGGCCCTGATGCGTGGCGCCTTGGGCTCAGTGATGCGGAGGCGCAGCATCGACTGGCGGAGTTCGGTCCGAACGCGCTGCCAGGCGCCGAGCGCAAACCGCTGCACCGGATCGTGCTCAAGGTGCTGGCCGAGCCGATGTTCCTGATGCTGCTGGTTGCCGGCGCGCTGTATTTGGCACTGGGCGACCATGCCGAAGCGGCCTTTCTGCTGGGTTCAATTTTTGCCGTCATCGGCATCACCCTGTTCCAAGAACGCAGGACCCAGCGTGCACTCGAAGCTTTGCGCGACCTGTCGGCGCCGCGCGCGCTGGTGATACGTGGCGGGTTGAAGTTGCGCGTCCCCGGGCGCGAGGTCGTTCCCGGCGACTTGCTCGCCTTGCACGAGGGCGATCGGATCGCGGCCGACGCAATCCTGCTGGAGGGCGAGCTCGAGGTCGACGAGTCGTTGCTGACCGGCGAGGCGATTGCCGTGGCGCGCACCGCCGGCTCCGATCACGAGCGCGTGTATGCCAGCACGGTGGTGACGCGCGGCGTGGGGCTTGCGCGCGTGTCGTCCACCGGAGTGGCAACCAAGGTTGGCGAAATTGGGGCCATGCTGGCCTCGGCCCGTGAACCGGTTTCCGGCCTGCAGCGCTCCTCCCGCAAGCTCATTCGTGGCTTGACCGCCGTTGCGCTGCTGCTGGCCACCGGCTATTGCCTGCTCAACTGGCTATGGAATGCGCGGACGTTCCTCGACAGCGTGCTCGCCAGCGTCGCGTTGAGCATGGCGATCCTGCCGGAGGAGATACCGGTGATCCTGACCGTGTTCCTCGCGATGGGCGCGTGGCGGCTATCACGACACCGAGTGTTGACACGCAGCGTTCCGGCGGTCGAGGCGCTGGGCGCGATCACCGTACTGGCCGTCGACAAGACGGGCACCCTCACGCAGAACCGCATGCGCATCACCGCGCTGGCGACGGCCGACGGCGCGCTGGAAAACACGGCAGCGAACTCGGCTGGTCCATTGCCACAAGCCGCGGTCGATCTCGTCGAGTGTGCGCTGCTGGCAACGCCGCCTGATCCATTCGATCCAATGGAAACGGCCATCGTTGCGCTCAGCGAACGACTTGACGAAGCACGGCGTACGCACCGGGGCTGGACGTTGCGGCGCGTGTACGAGCTTTCCTCGGAGACACTGGCGACCACCCGCGCCTACGCCGTAGCCGAGGAAGTTGGCCATCGTCTCGCGACAAAGGGCGCTCCGGAAACCATCGTGGCATTGTGTCGGCTGCCGGAAGAATCCGCGGCAGCGATCCTCCAACGGGCCGCCGGATTGGCGGCCCGCGGCCTGCGCGTACTGGGCGTCGCGCGCGGAGCCTGGAACGGAACGACGTGGCCCGAGCGGCAACAGGATTTCGCTTTCGAATTCGTGGGACTGTTGGGATTCGGCGACCCACCGCGAGCGGAAGTGCCGGCCGCGATTGCCGAGTGCAGGAGTGCCGCCGTGCGCGTGCTGATGCTCACAGGTGATCATCCGGTCACGGCCCAAGCGATCGCCCGCGAAATCGGGTTGTCAGGGCGCGCGGACGTGCTGACCGGCGCGGAGATCGCCCGACTGGACGACGTAGCGTTGACCGGGCAACTCCGGCAGGTGGACATCTGCGCGCGCCTGCGTCCCGAACAGAAACTGCGCCTGGTGCGACTGCTGCAGCAATCCGGCGAAGTGGTGGCGATGACCGGCGACGGGGTCAACGACGCGCCGGCGCTCAAGGCAGCGGACGTCGGTGTCGCCATGGGCGAGCGTGGTACGGACGTGGCGCGCGAGGCCGCCGCGCTGGTGCTGCTTGACGACAGTTTCGCCAGTATCGTGCGCGCAATCCGCCAGGGCCGTCGCATCTACGACAATATCGGCAAGGCCACTGGATTCGTGTTCGCAGTGCACGTCCCGATCATCGTGCTCGCGCTGTTGCCGGCGCTGCTGCACTGGCCGGTGATCCTGGCGCCCGTCCATATCGTGCTGCTGGAACTGGTGATCGACCCGGCCTCCTCGATGGTGTTCGAAACCGAACCGGAAAGTCCGGACTTGATGCGGCGGCCACCGCGGGCACGTGCGCACACGCCGTTCGCGCCCGGCCGACTGGCGTACGCCATGTTGCAGGGCGCTGGGCTGGCCGCGTTGCTCATCGCAGGCTGTGCCGTGTTGCTGACGCATATAGACAATGTGGCGCAGATTCGCACTGCCGGGTTTGCCGGATTGCTGGTCGGGTTGTTCCTGCTTGCCTTGGCCGAAAGCAGCGTCGGCTTCCGGCGTCGTGAGCACCACAATCCGTGGCTCAAATGGATGCTGCTGGGTGTCGCCACATGCCTCGCAGCCGTGCTCGGGATTCCGCCGCTGCGCACCTTGATGGGACTCGCACCGCCAAGCCCGCAGACGGTGATGGCCATTGGCGCAATAGTGCTGGCGTCGAGTGCGTGGCTCGCCGCGCTGCGAATGGGCGCGTGCCGATCACGGCTGCGCGGCGCCGCATCACCGGCATCATGACCACTATCGAACCACCAGCACCGGCACCTTCGAGCGCGACAGCACCTTCATCACCACCGAGCCCAGCACCGCGCTGAGAAAGGCGCTGCGCCCGTGCGAACCCATGGCGATGAGATCGCATCGCTGCTTTGCCGCAAGCGCGACCGTGAACATGCCCGGGTCGCCGACGGCATGCCGCTCCTCGAAGTCGAGGCCCGCCTTGCGCAGCGCGCGGCGCGCCGAGCGTGCAGCAAGTTTGGAATGATCGTCGTGATAGATCGCTCGGGTTTCGGCGGGGAGAACTCGTACCACTCGTTCGGGCAGTGGCAGGTCCACGTGCAGCAGGATGAACGACACGCGCCGTTTGGCTTGCTTGCCTCCCCAGTGTTGGATCACGTAACGGACTGCTCGGGAACTGCTTGGGCTTCCATCAACGGGCAGCAGGATCTTCATGGGAGTCTCTCCATCGCATAATGGTTCTTCACGTGAGGCAGGCACGTTTGTGAGAATGCGCGATGGATCGATCGGACATTTGATCGTGATCAACTTTTCCCGATTTCCCGGGATGGTGCCGTCCATGATCGGAAGTCTGTCCGCGAGAGCGGTCCATGGGCACAGCCCCGGGGTGGCGCAGGGGAGATATTTCTGCCGTCACCCGTTTGCGACTGCGTGCCCCTTGAACAGCTTGCGCGGCAACGTCTCACGGATCTCGTTCTCGGGGCTGCGCGTCAGGTTCTTCGAGACCCGCAGCAGAACCGTTTCGCCAAGACGTGCGCCGAGCGCCGCATTGAGCGCCCCGAGAAATCCCGGAGGCGCGATCAACACGAGCTCACGGTATCGCTGCTCGTCGTGTGCGCGCTTCAAGTACGATCCCAGCATCGTCGCGAATTGCAATGCAGCCTTTTCTCTAGGCGAAGTGTGCGCCTCGATCGCATGCCGGCCCTCGCCAAAACGATCGTGCACTCGTGGCGGAGGCGCGTGCTCCCGCTCGTGGCCGGGAGTACGCGCCTCCGGGTTGACGAAGTCAGCGATTTCAATCATGCGCGGCGCGCCTTTGCTGAGAGAGAACAGGCGCGCCCGCGCACGATCGGCGGCGATGATCCAGATGTCCGCCATGGACTTTCTCAACGAAACGTGAGGTGATCGTCGACGCGTTGGACGCCGGGTGCCGACCAGACCGCATGCTCCACTGCCTGCATTTCGCTCCAGTTGTCGACCCGCCCCTCGATCCGCACCGTACCATCACCGCGTACGTCCACACGGACCGCGTCGGCCTCGACCTCGGCGTGCCGCTTCAAGGCGCCCTGGATGCGTCGCTTCAGGTCGCCGGCTTGCACGACCGAAGCGAGCGTGATGCTGTTCGTGACGCCCTTGACGCCGCTCAATTTGCGGACTTCATTCTCGGCCGCCAGGCGCTGGTAATTCCAGTTCACACTACCCGACAGCGTGATCCAGCCATCGGACACCCTCACGCGGACACAGTCCTTGGGGACCAAGGTGTTCCACGCCAGGATGTTCACGGCGCGCTGCGCGATCTCATCGTCATTCCATTTCTTGTCGCTGGGAAACCGCACCTCGATTTCCTGGGCGATGCCCTTGACGCCCTTGACTCGCCACGCTGCACGTTCGGCCGCCATCTTCTGCACATAGTCGGCGACGTGGCCGCTGAGGGTCACCACGCCATTTTCCGCCGCCACACCGATGTCTGCCGCATCGATACTCGGTTCGTATTCCAGCTCGTCGACGACCAGCTGTCGCAGCTCTTTATCGTTCATCGCAATGCTCCTTTTTGGGATCGGAAATCCAATTTCACACGTTGCGGCGAATGGCTTGTTGATCCGCATCAACGATGGGTGACTTGGATTGTCGCGACAGGGCGCTTCTGTTACGGAGCGTGGCCCGCGGTCCAAAAAAACGCGCATTTTTTTCGGCCCGGCGCATTCGTGGCAGCGCCACGAACCAGACCCAGGCGAACAACATGCCCGTGAGGAACGCGCAGAGAAGTACCGGCCAAATAATCGGGATGACTTGCATATGCGAAACCTCCGAAGCCATTCGATAACGCAATGCCAGCGTAGGAAACGCAATCCAGGCTGGTTTGATCTCGATCACCAGAATGCGCGATGTCAAGCCACAGATGTCGCGCGTTGAATCATCCCCGGGCCGGTGATGTCGGTACCCATGAAGCGACGCTTCACAAGTTCCACCAGCAGCAGATAGGTTGCGGTGGCGAATGCGAGGAAGGCGAAGAACATCGGAGGCAGGGGAATGAATCCCAGATCTGCGCCGACGGGCGTAAACGGCAACACTGTTCCGATGATGACCGCGGCAAGCACAGTAGCAATCAATGACTTGCTCGGTTGGCTGCGCAGCGGGTTGCCGCCGGTACGGATCACGAATAGCACCAGCGTCTGCGTGGCGAGAGATTCCACGAACCAGCCGGTATGAAATTCGGCCTGCGAAGCATGCAACCACACGAGCAGTACGTAAAAGGTGAGGAAGTCGTACAGGGAGCTGATCGGCCCCACACCCAGCATGAATCGCCGGATCGAGCGCACGTTCCAGCGACGCGGAGCCGTCAGTTGCGAAGCATCCACGTTGTCGCCGGGAATGGTGATCTGCGCGAGGTCATAGAGAAAATTGTTGAGAAGGATCTGGGTGGGCAGCATCGGCAGGAAGGGCAGGATGAGCGATGCCGCCGCCATGCTGAGGACATTGCCGAAGTTCGAGCTGGTGCCCATCAGCAAGTATTTCATGACGTTGGCGAAAGCCTTGCGACCCTCGATGACGCCGGCGTGCAGGGCCCCCAGATCGCGCTCGCCCAGGACGATGTCCGCGGCGTCGCGTGCCACGTCCACGGCATTGGCGACGGAAATGCCGACATCGGCCGCATGCAGCGACGGCGCATCGTTGATCCCGTCGCCGAGGAAACCCACCACGGCACGCCGGGCTTTCAGGGCCAGCACGATACGATGTTTCTGCGCGGGACTGACGCGCGCGAAGACGCTGACGCGTTCGGCAACGATACCCAACGCGTCCTGATCGAGCTTGTCCACTTGGGCGCCGGTGACGATCTCACGTGCGTCCAGCCCGACCTGTTCGCAGACATGACGTGCGACCAGTTCGTTGTCACCGGAAAGGATCTTCACCGAGACGCCGTCACGCGCGAGTGCACGCAAGGATTCGGCCGCGTCGGGCAGTACCGGATCGGCGAACGACACGAACCCGGCCAGGATCAGGCCCGTTTCGTCATCAGGCGTGTAGCGTGGTTTTTGTTCGACCTCGCGATAGGCGATGGCGAGGACCCGCAGACCTTGTCTCGCATAGGCGTCGCCGACGCGCTGGACTCTGTTTCGCGTGTCCATGTCCAACGCACGGGCGACGCCGTCCACCAGGCACTGCGTGCATTCGCGGATCACGAATTCCGGCGCCCCCTTGGCAACCAGAAGCGTTTCATCCCCCCGCTTCGCCACGATGCTCAGGCGGCGGCGCTCGAAATCGAAAGGAATCTCGTCGAGTTTTTGCGCCGCATCCTGCAAGGGAGCGCACCCGCGCAGGATCGCATCGTCGAGGGGGCTGTGGATACCGGTCTGGAGCGCACTGTTCAAGCGGGCGAGGTCGGCGGTTCGCGCCGAAGGGTCACCCATTGGATCGACGCTCGCGAAGACTTCAGTTTCGTTGCGCGTCAGCGTGCCGGTCTTGTCGCTCAGCAGTACCGTCATGCTGCCGAAATCCTCGATCGCGGCGAGATGTTTCACCACTACGCGATGGCGCGCCATGCGCATGGCACCGCGTGCCAAGGTGACGGTCGTGATCATCGGCATGAATTCCGGTGTCAGCCCAACCGCCAGCGCCAGTGCGAACAGCAGAGTCTCGAGCAACGGACGGTGGAACGCGATGCCGGCCAGCATGACCAGCAGCACCAGCCCGATCACGGTGCGCATGATCAAGCGTGCGAACCCGGAGAGACCGCGTTCGAACTCGGTAGGCGGCGGACGCTCCGACAGACGCGCGGCAACATCCCCGAAGGCGGTGTCGTTGCCGGTCGCCAGCACGATGGCTGTCGCGGTGCCGGCGATCACGGAGGTGCCGAGAAAAACGAGATGCCGCGCTTCGGCATTCATCGGTCCCTGCGGCCGCTCGCAGGCGTCCTTCTCTTCGGGTGCCGATTCTCCGGTCAGCGCGGACTGCTGGACGTGCAGATCACGTGCTTCGAGCAATCGTCCATCGGCAGGTACACGGTCACCAGCGGCTAGACGGATCAGGTCGCCGGGCACCAAGGTGCGTCGCGGCGCGTCATGCCAAGCGCCATCACGGCGCACGCTGGCGGTCGGGACGATCCCCTCCCGCAGCCGCTCGGCAGCCCGTTTTGAGCGATAGCTCAATATGTAGTTGAGCATGACGCTCAGCAACACCATCGCCACAATGATGCCCGCACCAGCGCGATCGCCCAGGATCCCGGACACCGCTGCCGCTACCAGCAGCATCAACACCAGCGGGTTACCGAACAGCTCGACCAGCGTGCCTAGGGGACTGGCACGCGGGCCGGCATGCGCCTCATTGGGTCCGTGTTCTGCCAGACGGCGCGTGGCCTCGGATTCGGTCAACCCGTTGGCGCTGCTGCCGAGAAGGGCGAACACCTGCGCCTGCGGGGCTTGCGCGGGATCGCGCGCGGCGATTGGACGGAAGGCAGCCTTCATGATGAGTGCAACCTTGCCGCGACCGTGCAGGCAGATGTTGATGCCGGTCAATCGCTTCGGCATTTGTCGAGTTTGATCGAGTTGATGTGCGTCAACACGACCCGGCAACCAGCGCGTAGCGTGCTGGTTCGTGCCCTGGGCGCACGACCGTTATCGAGGAATCCACTATGACAGCAATCACACGCTTCAACCCGTTCCGTACTCCGGCACGGTTCGATACTCCCGCGATGTTTGACGACTTGTTTCGCAATTTCGGACTTGGTCCGGTTTGGAATCAGCCCGAGTTCGCGTTCGACATGCGGGTGGACATTACCGAGGACGACGACGCCTATTACATCGATGCCGAGATTCCCGGCGTGGACAAGGACGACATCGAGGTATCGGTGGATGGGAATCGCGTGGCGATCAACGCCGAGGCGAAACGCGAAAAGGAGAAGAAGAACGAAAAGGAGCTCATTGTCGAACGCTCGTGGGGCAGGGCATACCGTGCCTTCGCACTGCCGAGCGACATTGACGGCAATCGCACGGAAGCACGCTACGACAAGGGTGTGCTCACGCTCACGCTTCCCAAGCGGGCAAATGGAAACGCCCGCAGGATCACGGTGAGCTGATTCATGCCGGTTTTGTCGGGGCCGCCGTCACGAGGGGATGGCGGCCTTTTTGCGTCTGCGAGTCAGTGGCAGGCGCGTCTCATTGGACAATGGAATGAGACTTGATGTCGCCGCGGCGACGGCGCACATGGTCCTCGACGCGGCGACGCAGGGCATTGAACGTGTGCGTCACGGCAAGGTAGGCATCCTCGTGACTGGAATCGGGTGAAGGCGTGTGTCCGGTTTCGATCGTGCAATCACGCAGGGTGGCCAAGGCGCGCACGTTGTAGCGATTGCCATGGTGGTGCTTGTGCTCGCAGGCGCTCACGACGACCTTGCAGGCCAGTATGTCTTCAGCGAACCGGTCGAGTCGCTGCGCGCGTTCCTCGATTCTTGCGCGCAACGCTTCGGAAGCGTCCATGCCGCGAAAGGTGATGGAAGTCGGGATAGTCATGTTGTATGTCGATCAATGCGGCGTATGTGCCGCGATTCTTGATGTTGGTTCACCACCGGCACGCCATGGTGATCTGGATCAAACCTGGTCGTGAAGTACCTTTACCACAGAACTGTTGATGAACATCAATACTCGCCATGGAGACGCGGGCATCTTGTCATGCACCTGGATTCCGGAATCGAATCGATCCACTGTGCGGAGTTGACCCATGAAAGACATCCTCATCCACGTCAGGGATTTTGAAAAACGCACCCCGGCTGCCCATTTCGGCGTACGGCTCGCGGCGACATTCGGCGCAACGGTCACAGGGGTCTACGCTTGCCCTCAGCCCTTGTATATTGCGCCGGCGTTCGAACCCGAACTGATGACCGAGGCGATCCGGAACACGCGCGAGTTGGTGAAGGATGCGGTGCAGGCGAAGCAATCGTTCCTGGGCTGGGCGTCTTCGCTGGGCGTTCCCCAGTCCGAATGGCTGGTCGCGGAAGGCTCGGCCGGCGACGCGCTGACGCAAGCCGCGACGCGGCACGACTTGTTGGTGCTCGATCACCCCGAGGATGACAACGGCTCCGCATGGGACATCCCCGGAGTCATCCTCAAGACGGGCATTCCCTGCATCGTCCTGCCGCATCATGGCGTGCATTACACCCCGTTCGAGCGGATCGCGATCGGCTGGAACGGTTCGCCGGAAGCCATGCGTGCAGTACACGCGGCTTTGCCGTTCCTGCAGGGCAAGCAGGCGTTGTTGCTGTGGGGTGAGGAACGCGATCTCTACCACAGCGTGGACTGGGATCCCCCATTCAACATCATGGAATACCTCCGCAATCATGGCGTCTCGGCCGAACGACATGACGTTGCAGGAAAACACGATGACGTGGGCGAAGTCCTGCTGGAAGAGGCCATGAAGTTCGGAGCGGAGCTGTTCGTGATGGGTGCCTACGGTCGCAGTCGCTTCAGCGAATGGATGCTGGGAGGCGCGACTCGTCACGTGCTGACATGGGCCGATATTCCTGTGCTTCTGCGGCACTGATGTCTGCCGGGTTCGTGGGCTGGAAACATGCGCGCAATGGTTCTGGAGGCGGTCGGTGAGCCGCTTGTTCTGAAAGAGCTGGCGAATCCCTCTGTGTTGCCGCACGAAGTGCTCGTGCGAGTCGAAGCCTGCGGCGTGTGCCGCACTGACCTGCACGTGGTCGATGGCGAGCTGCCGCTCGTGAAACCTCCGGTCATACCGGGGCACGAAATCGTCGGCGTTGTCGAACGCATGGGTTACGGCGTTGAGGGACTCTTGCCCGGAATGCGCGTCGGTGTGCCATGGCTCGGCAGCACCTGCGGCGTTTGCGCCTATTGCACGGCGGGGCGTGAAAACCTGTGCGATCACCCGGAATTCACCGGCTATACCCGGCCAGGTGGATTCGCCAGCCACGTGGTCGCCCGCGCTGCCTACTGTGTTCGTTTGCGCGACGATGCGGATGCCGTAGCCACCGCACCGCTGCTGTGCGCGGGGCTGATCGGATGGCGATGTCTGAAACGCGCCGGCGATGCATTGCGGATCGGCTTGTACGGGTTTGGTGCCGCCGCCCACATCATCGCGCAAGTGGCAGTTCGGCAAGATCGTGAGGTATTTGCCTTCACCCGTCCCGGGGACGCGGCTGCGCAATCGTTTGCGTTGTCGCTCGGCGCCGCGTGGGCGGGCGACTCGGACGTTTTGCCTCCGAAGCAACTGGATGCCGCGATCATTTTCGCGCCGGTCGGGTCGCTGGTTCCTGCCGCATTGAAAGCTGTGCGCAAGGGCGGGAGGGTGGTGTGCGGCGGGATCCACATGTCGGACATTCCCGCTTTCCCTTATCGCCTGCTATGGGAAGAGCGCGAAATCGTTTCCGTCGCAAATCTCACCCGCGAGGACGCGCGTGGTTTCTTCTCGACCGCGATTGCAATGGGTGTCACGACGACCACAAAACCTTACCCCCTGGAGCGAGCGAACGAAGCGCTGGCGGATCTGCGCAGTGGCGAGTTCAGTGGCGCCGCCGTGCTGGTGCCGTAAGAGCGCCGAGAGCCGGCTTTTGGCCGTCGACGACGTAGAGATCACCGAACTGCTTGAGCGCTACACGGGCCTGCTGGAATCTCGGCACCAATTCGTCACGGGTGGTCCTAGTGCCTTGAGCAGCTACGGCTCGGGCGGTTCACCTTTTTTCCCGCTGACTCGCCGTCCGCGATCTTGTTGCTGGTGCGTAGCGTCGCTGTTAGTCGTGTCGATGTGCGTGCGCTCGTAGATCGGCCGCAGCGCGCGCGCTGCTTCGTCGGAGTGGATCAGCATTTTTCGGGGTTGAAGAGCAGGCGGCCCAATAGCCACAGCATGCCTTCGATTTGTTGCGCGGTGCAGCGGTAGCCGCTTGGCGTGTGCATCACGCCTTCTTCGTCGTAGGTCCACCCCTCCAGCGATCCCGAAAGCTCCTTGTATCGCACTGGCATCCTCCTTGCTTGCGGAAGTTCAGGAGGTGGCTGGATGCGGCGGTTCTACTACGGGGTTGCTATTGCTGCGACGGCGCTGGCGTGCCTGCTGTGGCTTTTCGTGTTCGGCGTTTGGCCTGGTGCATCATCGGTGCCAGCGCCTTCCGTTTTGCGCCCTGTGGCTTCTGTTGGTTGGCTCCCTGTGCCGCCCAGGCTTCGTCCTGCTGACCCGGTGCGCGCGATTCTTTTCCAGGACATGCAGTCCGGCCGCGCGGTCTGCGATGCGGCCGGGTTCTACGCGCGTCAGGCGGGTGCGCAGACTGTGCGTGTGCTTGTCGATGGCCGGCCGGTGCCGTGTCCGTGAATCCACCGGCGGATACGTCGTGCCAAATTTGACACAATAGGCATTTGCATCAATCAAAGACGGCAACCAGTGCGCAGGCGTCGCCCCCGGGCTCGAGCGGCTCTCCAGTCCCGGCCCTGCCAATCCCTTGTCGCGCAAACCTAGTCCGGATGCAGGATCCGGTGCTCGCCGGACGCGGTCGTGCCGAAGCGCCTGTTCACCTCGCCGGCGACGTTCGGATCGGCAAGATTCGGCCAATGATCGGCGTCGAATCCCGGCGCATCCTTCAAGCGGTCCTTGGGCACGTCGAGCACCAGGCGCTCATTTTCCGGATCGACGCGAAATGCATCCCAAGGCACGGCGAACAATTTGTTGCCGACCCCGAGAACGCCGCCGAAGCTCAACACGCCGTACGCGATCTTGCCGCTGGCAGTGTCGATCATGGCGTCCTTGAGGTCGCCGAGGGATTCGTCCTGCAGATTCCTGACCGGGGCGCCGATCAGGGTGGATGCCGAAAGAAAACGGGAATAGAGAAATTTGACGGACTCGGCCATGTGCGCCTGCCTCCTTGCAGATTGCGGATACCGGATCATCGCGCGTGGCTCGTCGCGCGTGCGATCCAGCGCTCAGGCTATCGCCGGCGCACTGAATGCAAGCGGTATCCGGCGCGGCCGGCATCGCCGTTGTCGGCGCGGTTCATTTCGGAACCCTGGTCAGCACCTTGCCGCGATGGGCCGCCACGTGATCGGTCTTGTCGCTCTTGATCTCGTATTGAGGATCGTCGGCGCTGGCGCGGTGGGTGTGGCCCTTGTAGTCGAAGTCGCGGACGTGGACCTTGGTGATCACGCCGCTGACGTGACCGGCCTCCGAGTTCCAGCGAACGTGGTCGCCCACCTTGAACTGGGCGGGTGCGGATGGTTTGGCTTTCTTTGTCGGCATGCGAAAAACACCTCAGGCAATTGCCGTGTCGACGACTTGCTGCGCCTCGTCAAGAATCGATTGCAGGTGTTTGGTATCCCTGAAACTTTCCGCGTAAATCTTGTAGATCGCCTCGGTGCCGGACGGCCGCGCGGCAAACCAGCCATGCTCGGTAACGACCTTGACGCCGCCGATGGGGGCGCCGTTTCCGGGGGCCTTGTCGAGCTTGCGGATCACCGGGTTTCCGGCAAGGCTCTCGAGCTGGAGCTCGTCGGCGGTCAGTTTCGCCAGCTTCCGTTTCTGCGGATCGGTGGCCGCGGCTTCGACGCGATCGGTGAAAGGGCGCCCGAGTTCGTCCGCCAACGCCTCGTAGCACTCGCCAGGGTCGCGCCCTGCCCGCGCCGCGATCTCCGCCGACAGCAGCGCGGGCACGATCCCGTCCTTGTCGGTGGTCCAAACCGATCCATCCCTCCGCAGGAACGATGCTCCAGCGCTTTCCTCGCCGCCGAAGCCGAGCGAACCATCGACCAGTCCCGGCGCGAACCATTTGAACCCGACCGGCACTTCGTAGACTTTCCGTTTGACCTTGTCGGCCACGCGATCGATCAGCGCGGTGCTGACCACCGTCTTGCCGATCGCGACCGTTCCAGGCCAATGCTTCCGCCCGCGAAACAGGAAGTCGATCATCACGGCCAGATAGTGGTTCGACGGCAGCAACCCGGACGAACGTGTCACCACGCCGTGACGGTCGTGGTCGGTGTCGCAAGCGAACGCAACGTCGTATTTGTCCTTCAATGCTAGCAAGCGTTGCATCGCGTATTCGGACGATGGATCCATCCGGATCTTGCCGTCCCAGTCCACGGTCATGAAAGCGAAGCGCGGATCAACTTCTTCGCTGACGACGATCAGGTCGAGCTTGTAGCGTTCGGCGATCGGTGCCCAGTAGTGCACCCCTGCCCCGCCCAGCGGATCGACGGCCAGCTTCAGGCCGGCGCCGCGGATCACGTCGAAATCGATGACATGGGCGAGATCGGAAATGTACGTGTCGAGGTAGTCGTGCGTGCGGGTGCTCGCCGCCGCGCAGGCCTGCGCGAACGGTACGCGTTTGACGCCCGCGAGCTTGTGTTCCAGGTAATGATTGGCCTGGTTCTGCACCCAGCCCGTGATGTCGGTGCCGGCGGGCCCACCGTTGACCGGGTTGTATTTGAAGCCACCATTGTCGGGCGGATTGTGCGACGGCGTGATCACGATGCCGTCGGCCAGCGCGCTTTCGCGTCCGCGGTTGTGCACCAGGATCGCGTGCGAAATCGCCGGGGTCGGCGTGAATTCGCCGCCCCTCGAAGTCATCACCTCGACGCCGTTGGCCGCCAACACTTCCAGCGCGTTGCGGAATGCGGGCTGCGACAGCGCGTGGGTATCGAAGCCGATGAACAACGGTCCGGTGACCGATTCCTTCGCACGGTAGTCGCAGATCGCCTGCGTGATCGCGAGGATGTGCCATTCGTTGAAGCTGCCAGCCAGCGAGGAACCGCGGTGCCCCGACGTGCCGAACGAAACCCGTTGCGACAGGTTTTCCGGATCCGGACGGATATCCGCATAAGCGGCCAGAAGTTTGTCGACGTCGACGAGGATGTCCTTCGGCGCTGGCTTGCCGGCGAGCGGGCTGATCTGCTCCGCGCTCATGGGGTTTCCTTACGCGCAGCACGATAACGGCGGATCAGTGCGCTGGTGGAGCTGTCGTGTTCGAGGTCGGGTTCGTCCTGGTCCTGCAGTTGCGGGATCAGCTTGTTCGCGAGTTGCTTGCCGAGTTCCACGCCCCACTGGTCGAACGAATCGATGTGCCAGATCGCGCCCTGCACGAACACGCTGTGCTCGTACAGCGCGATCAAGGCGCCCAGCGTGTGCGGCGTGAGGTCGTCGGCGAGAATCGTGTTGGTGGGCCGGTTGCCCTCGCAGACCCGATGCGGCACCAGCCATTCCGGCGTGCCTTCCGCGCGCACCTGGTCCGGCGTCTTGCCGAAGGCCAGTGCTTCGGTTTGCGCGAGCAGGTTGGCCATCAGCAAATCGTGCTGGCCGCCGAGCGGGTTCAGCGAATGCATGAAGCCGATGAAGTCGCACGGAATCAGCCGCGTGCCCTGATGAATCAATTGATAGAACGAATGCTGGCCGTTGGTGCCCGGTTCGCCCCAGTAGATCGGGCCGGTAGCGTAGTCGACGTGCTCGCCCGACAGCGTGACGTGCTTGCCGTTCGATTCCATCGTCAACTGCTGCAGGTACGCGGGAAAGCGCTTCAGGTATTGCGCGTAGGGCAGCACCGCCACCGTCTGCGCGCCGAAGAAATCGTTGTACCAGATCGAGACGAGCCCCATCAACAAGGGCAGGTTCCGTTCCGGTGGTGCGCTCCTGAAGTGCTCGTCCATCGCATGGAAACCGGCCAGCATGTCGCGAAACTTGCCCGGTCCGATCGCGAGCATGGTCGAAAGCCCGATCGCCGAATCCATCGAGTAGCGGCCGCCCACCCAATCCCAGAATCCGAACATGTTGGCGGTGTCGATGCCGAATTTTTCGACTTCCGCAGCGTTGGTGGACACGGCGACGAAGTGTTTCGCGACGGCCGCTTCGTCACCACCGAGCTTCCGCAGGCACCAGTCGCGCGCAGCGTGCGCGTTGGTGAGCGTTTCGAGCGTGGTGAAGGTTTTCGAGCAGACGATGAAAAGCGTTTCTTCCGCGTCGAGATCCTGCGTCGCTTCCACGAAATCGGTAGGATCGACGTTGGACACGAAGCGAAATGTCATGTCCCGGCGGCTGTAGTGTTTCAGCGCCTCGTACGCCATCACCGGCCCGAGGTCGGAACCGCCGATGCCGATGGACACCACGTTGCGGATCGGCTTGCCGGAATGCCCGCGCCATTCGCCCGAGCGGACCTTGTCACTGAACGCGGCCATGCGATCCAGCACGTCGTGCACTTCCGGGACCACGTTGGCGCCGTCCACCAGGATGCGTTCATTGCGGGGCGCACGCAGCGCCACGTGCAGCACCGCGCGCCGCTCGGTTTCATTGATCTTGTCGCCGCGGAACATCGCATCGCGGCGATCGAACACGCCGCGGGCCTGCGCGAGCCGCCGCAACAGTCGCAGGGTTTCACCCGTGACGAGGTTCTTCGAGTAATCGAGGTACAGCCCCGCGCCCTCGGCGACGAGGCGGGTGCCGCGTCCGGCGTCGGCGTCGAACAACTGCTTCAACGTCGTGCCGCGCAGCGACTGCCAGTGACGCGCAAGCGCGCGCCATTCCGCCGATTTCGTCAATGACGTCATTCCAAGTTCTCCAAATCTTTTCGACGCGGATTTTCGCGGATAGATGCGGATGGAACCAATGCAAAAACCTGCATCGAAGATGTACCTCTTATCCGCTTCGATCCGCGTTCATCCGCGTCCAACGCTTTTGCTTCCCATCCCGAAAGCAAACGCCGTCACCCATGCGCAACCTGGGCGGTCTTGTC